>Ga0209430_1000408_pt1 | contig 45482 bp, 50 predicted proteins | sample BarGraIncub1133A_FD_184504 | JGI IMG/M metagenome (GOLD analysis project Ga0209430, IMG submission 184504) | Arctic peat soil microbial communities from Barrow, Alaska - Barrow Graham LP Incubations 11-33A (SPAdes) (version 2) | ecosystem: Environmental > Terrestrial > Soil > Wetlands > Peat... | reverse complement strand
GATCACCGGTGGAAGGCTGGTGGGGAAAACTTCCGGCTGATTTTTTCCCATATATTGAAGCACAAGTTTGGAAGCACAAACTATTTTTGAGATATTCACATTAAATAATAATTTCTATTTAAGGAGATATTCATATTGAAAAAAATATTCTTTAAAACTTTTAAATGTATAGCACCTACACTAATAATTAGCATTATATTTGGTATGCTCTGTTCACGTTTATCTGAAGTTTGGTTCATAAAAGCAGGATTTGGAATAATAGCTTTTACAGGGATTGTATCTATAATTGCACTTTCTAATAGAATGATTATAGCCTCATTCTTTATTAATATTAGTACTCTTATTGGATTAAGTTTTTCAGCAAATACTCTATTAGGAGAGGCTGTATTTAAAGATCTTCCTACAGGATTTACTGGCTCACTAATTTTAATTCCATTGTTGGGTTTAATAGTTGGATTTATTTTTGAAGTTATTTATCAGGTAAATAGATATCCAACAAATAAAATATAGAACAAGAGAATACTGTAATTATATAACGAGTTCTGTTTTGAGGTGCAAAATAAGTTTTTTAGACCAGATTCACAAATAAAATAGCTATTATAAATGTAGCAAATTTATATACAATCACATTTAGAAACGTAGAGAACTAATTCTCTGCGTTTCTTGGTTAAGTGAGTTCTTTATTTGTATTGCAAACTGATTATAGAACAACAAACCATTAAGGAAAGTCATAGTTTTATGTAATAAAGTGTAATTCATTTGTAACCATTTATGGCTAAAAGTGTAATGAGCTATATTTATGCTGTATATCATTAATAATGAGGTGATAATATATGAAAAGAAGAAAAATCTTAGTAACGATGTTGTTAATAATTAGTATCGGTATCTATATTGGTATATCAACAATTAATATTAATCAGAATAACTATATAAAAAAATCAAGGGGAATTATTAATAAAAATAATGACTTAGTTGTAAACTGGGATGGGTCAGGGAAAGTGACTAAAGTTAAAATAAAATATAATCAGACATGCGATTCAAAAACACTTTTAGAAAAAATAAATCAATATTTACTATTTTTAAACGGTGGTAATGTAGTTGAAGTAACATATACTCTTGGAGACCCTAAAGTATTACCTGCTATTGCTAAATTATACTTTAATCCTTTTACTAAACAATTTATAGGATACGAGCCTCCTCCTAACCCTAATACTTATTAATTATTTCTTTGTTTGATTTTTAAAGTTACCACTTATTAAATTCTATTATTATTTTAATACTAATAAAATTTAGGATAGTTTAATTAGTTTTATCATCTAAAATAAATTATATCCTTGTAATCATAAACTTTATCCGTTAATCCCAATCTTTGTGCAGGAGTAGCTGATATTTTATTAACCTTTGAGGTAAAACAAAAGTTATAGAAAGTACGGAAAATAACCATCATTTGGTGTGCATACTTTGGATTGTAATTAGCATATATATAACTTCGCCCATCCCCTCTGGCAGTAATAAGCGGACGTTCCAGAATAGAGATTCTTCTCCTTACTTGCTGAAAAAAGTTATTAATAGCTCTACTGTTTACTTGCATAACAAGGTCAGCCAATACAGATTCCTCAATATACGGAACGTGGTTTATTAGATTTACCCATCTAATTCCTTCGTCATTGTCTGGGAGTGGGTGTTTAATTGGATTTTTACCTCTTATAGGACAATTGATTCCATTTACTTTTTTTATTCCATAAAATTTATGAGTTTTTAATTCTTGTAATATCCTTTGTTTCCCATATTCATAGAGTTTTCTTGGTCTAATACTATTTTCTCTTCCCCATTTATATAATTCTTGTCTGCTATTATATGCTTCTCTTCCAGCTTCTCCAAAAGTAAATTTTTTTTCTGATTGGCAAGTGAAATAAAAAGTATAACCGTCTTTAAAGGTTTTACTAAAAACTTTGAAGATACAATGCTGTAAGGTGCTATCATCATCTGATACAAAGTACCAGTTTTTCGCTTTTATAGCTCTTTTCAAAAGAAAATAATGTGCCATAGCAGTATACTGGGGCTTAACATGAGAGCCTTCTACATAGTCTTTACGACCATTAAATCGAAATAAATCCTCAATATATTCGTCAGAGGACTGGTCATCCTTTTCAGTAGGAGGTTGTGGACAATATGGATATTTAAGTCTATCGTTTTTCCTCAAAAAAGGATAAGAGTGGTCACAGTGATAGGTTCCTGTGTCCTTTTCTACGTCTTCTAATCTTATATCATAATCGTAAGCTATATCAGTTCTAAATACATAACCAGATTTCAGGTCAGCACTCGATAATAGATACGTCTGAAGCTTCTTATCCTTTGCAGTTATGAATTCATCTTTCTTTCCTGCTTTACCATTTAGCCAAATATTGTTAAGATTATAAATCATCATATCTGTATTTATCCATATTTCATCAAGTTCTAAATTGTTTAAAACTTTAGTTTCATAACGTTCATTAAACTCTAAACACTTACGATAAACCCATTCAAGCTTGTTATAATAAGTGGATGACCCAATCTCAAGTTTCTCAATTATTCTTTTAACGGGAGTCCTACTCAATATATCCTTTGTGAACTCTATTAATATATCATTTCGTTGTTGATGGTAATTAAAGCTCTGTTCTTGACCAGGCAAGACGCTTGTAATTTTTTTACACTCTTTACACTGATATTTTTGAGAATTGGTACTACTTTTTCCTCTCTTGGAGAATGATTTTTCATCAGTAATTGGTGTTTTATCAATACTACTACAACCTTCTTTATGGAATATGTACTCTGGCTCAAGGGGAACTACGGAATTTATAGTTATTAATCTTTTAACTTCTTCTGCAACTGACCAGTTTGATATTGTATCAGTAGAATTACCAATGGACTCTCCGTAAATCCTATCATCAGGAACTGAATTACACAATATTCTTGGTTTTGGTTCTAATTCGGTCTATCAGTATGTTCAGTTTGCTGTAAGGTATATCGTAATGGTCTAAATTTAAGGTTGTCATAAATTAGTTGTGATAACCCATACCACTTACAGAAAGTATTATTACAAAAATTTAACTGAATATAATGACTTTCATTTTCAATTTCTAACAACGAAGGAGTATATAAAAAATTTCTATAATCTTTCTTAAATTCAACATCAGATTTTTCATAATATTCTTTATCTCGTTGCTTAACAATTTCATTAGAAAAAGGACCATAACAGTTAATATTTAAATCATTGGAATTTGCCAATCTCTTGAATTTCTTCAAAATCAACATCTCCTTCTTTAACTTCTGTAATTCCATCAAATTCTGTTACGCCATCTTCAAATATAGTACCCTGTATTTTCTTCTGATATCTTCTGCCTTTAAGCCATTTTACGAACTCCTTATCAGTAATCAAATCAGAAATAAGCCTGTCTATTATTTCATCTTCATCATATTTTGTATATTTTGCATATTGAATGATTATTTGACTACTCCTTTTAGAAATTTTCCAATCAGCTTTAACGGTATCCATATATTTAGGTTTTATAGGGTTCATAATCCGCATATCCTCCTTTAAAAAACAATAGTGTTTACTTTATAACAATATAGTATATAATTAAAATTGTAAATTATATTTTACAATTAGCATATCATGTATCCTTTTGTATGTCTATGATTATAGCCATATATTTCAATATTTAATCTAAAATCACACTGATATTCACATTAAAAATCACATTGAAATTCACACTGTTAATAAATTTATTAACAGTGTGATTATAGTAGTGAAAGTACTTGTGAAAATGGAATAAATGCGAACAAAAGTAGCTTGTAAACTTAGTTATACCAACGAAAAAAGACTATGTGAAAACATAATCTTTTTTCGTTATGATTTTATTAAGTTTAGCCTTGTTTGCACCTCAAAACAGAACCCGTTAGTAATTATAATGTGTGTGTTTATTTTTATTATTCGTTTATAATATTCAATATATTACTAATCGCATAAAGTGGAAGGTTGGTTAACCAATCTTCTTTTCTATAATCGGACATTGATGTGCGAATTGCATATTTTGGCTCGTATCGTAAACAATAACTTTTCAAGCTTTTAGCTTGTAGATTTTCAGATGCCTTTACCTCAAGTGGAACAATATCCATTCCACTTTGAAAAATAAAATCTATTTCACCATTTGACTTTTCAGCAGTCCAGTAAAAAGGTGTTATATCCTTATTGGTTATTAATTGTTGCAAAACATATTGCTCAGTCAAGGCCCCCTTGAACTCTTCGAAAACTCTGTTACCATCTAATAATGATTTTATATCAAGCCCACTTAATGCTGATAGTAAGCCTACATCTAAAGCAAACAACTTAAATGCATTAAAATCTTGATATACCATAAGTGGCATATCTGGTTTTGTTATCCGAACTACTTTGTAAATTAAGCCACAGTCAAGGAGCCATTGCATTGCAAGCTCATATTCCTTTGCTCTTGCTCCTTGACGAATAAGGCCATATACAAACTTTCGATTCTCCTTTGCAAGCTGAGATGGAATTGATGTCCAAAGCATACGTATTCGTGGCACAGTTTCATTTGGAGCGTGCATAGAAAAATCCTGCTCATATGCCATTAGTAGACGATTTTGTATCTCACGCACTTTTGTGTAATCCTGGGTTTCAATAAAAATACTGACTGCCTCAGGCATTCCACCAATATAATAATACTGCTTTAAAAGGTCAATATATCTGCCTTTAAAACTTGTAATAAGTTCAAAATCTTTAGTTACTAAAAGATCTGCTAAATTTTTATTTGCAGTAGCCTTTAAAAATTCTATGAAGTTAAGTGGATACAAATCCATAAATTCAACTTTGCCCACAGGAAATGATGTACCAGGATGGAGTGCTACACCAAGCAATGAACCTGCAGCTACTATATGATATTGGGGTGCGTTTTCGTAAAAATATTTTAATGATGTCAATGCTCTAGGTATCTCTTGAACTTCATCAAAAATCATTAGTGTATTATTAGCCTCAATTGTAACTCCTGATTCAATTTGAAGGGCTGTTATTAATCTTGGTATATCAAGATTACCTTTGAATATACTTTCCATTCGTTCATTATTATCAAAATTTATATATGCAACTTTTTCATAAAATGTTTCGCCAAACTCCTTCATAATCCATGTTTTGCCTACCTGTCTCGCTCCACGAATTATTAAAGGCTTTCTATGGTTTCCATTTTTCCATTTAATTAAATATTCAAGGGCTTCTCTTATCATAACGAACGCCTCCTGTATTTTAGTATAACCCAATAACAACATATTATGCAAATGTGTGTTGACTTTGCGTAATATGTTACATTTATACGTCTGACTTAATGAACACTCTGGTAGTATCTAATTATATAGTAAAATTAAGATTATATAAAGCAATAGTTTGATATGCTTTTTATTAAGGGGTTAATCTAGTTCTATCTCTAGGGAAAAACGATGCTTCTCTCACATTTTCAAGAGACAATAATTGTGCTGTAATTCGCTCTAGACCAATGGCAAGACCACCATGGGGCGGCATCCCATATTTAAAAATCTTGGTATAATTATGATAAAGTTCAGGGGTTAAGCCTTTATATATAATATTATTTATTAGCATATCGTAGTCATGGATTCTTTGACCACCCGTGGTAATTTCCACTCCTCTAAATAACAAGTCAAAGCTATGAGTTTCAGTTTCACCTAGGGGCATTGTATACATTGGTCTCTTCCTTCTTGGGTAGTGAGTTAAGAAGATGAATTCTGAACCAAAGTGTTCTTTTGAGTACTTACAAATTAGCTTTTCTCCTTCAGGATCCATGTCTCCATCTAAATCTGTTTTATTATATTCCTTTTTTAATATCTCTAGAGCTTCTGAAAACTTTAATCTTGGAATTTTATTATTTAGGTTAGGAATAGCTACATTCAATGCAGCTAAATACTTTCTTCCTTCCTTAGATACTTTATTAAATATAAATATTATTAGGTTTTCTTCTATATTCATAATATCTTCTTCGTTTTGGATAAAGCCCATTTCTAGGTCCATGCTTACATATTCATTGAGATGCCTATTAGTATTATGTTCTTCAGCCCTATATACATGAGCTACCTCAAAAACTCTTTCAAAGCCTGAGCCTACCAACATCTGCTTATAGAACTGCGGACTTTGAGCTAGATAGGCCTTATTTTCAAAATACTTCAATTCAAATATTTCTGTGCCACCCTCTGCACCCTCGGATACAATTTTAGGGGTGAAGATTTCTGTAAAGCCATCTTTTGTTAGGAACTCTCTGAAGCCTTGAACAATAAGGTTTTGCACTTTAAATATTGAATTAACTTTTTCGTGTCGTAAGCTTAAAACTCTATTATTCAGCATGGTATCTAAGTTAAGGTCTAATTCACTTTTGTTTATATCAATTGGTAAATCCTCTTTTGCACTATTTATGATTTCAAAGCTTTCTACTTCTAGCTCAAAAGGATTTAAGGAATTATTACCATCCTTTACCTCTCCAAAAATCGATATTACTGACTCTAGCTTTATTGTGGCCATGTTTAGTGAATTGTTACAAACACATTGAACGTACCCAGTTCTGTCTCTTAATATTACGAAGGTAATAGTTTTTAGTTTTCTTATTCTATAAACCCATCCTTTAATTTGTATCTCCTTTCCTATAAAATTGTTTAGTTCATTGATCATGACTCTTTCCATTAATAATCTCTCCTTATAAAAATAATAAACAAAAAATCCCTTGAGTAAAAAACTCAAGGGACGAAAATCCGCGGTACCACCCTAATTAACATAATCTAATAAACGCTACAAAGTATTCATGGAAAACATCAAAAAGGCCCTGCTTGATGTTTTAATCCAATAAAAAAAGCTTCCACTCCTATATAGAAGTGAAAGCTATGTTCACGGTACCATCCTACTTTGACAAAGTTTACCAAGCCATGTCATCTCAATTCCCTATAACGGAGGAATACGATTTATCCTACTTAAACTTCAGATAAATTTCTCTAGGCTGTCCTTCAATATTACTTTTCTCATGGAGCTTACACTCTTCTCCACTCGCTTTAGATACTAAGAAATATTTACTCTTCCCTTCACAGAAAACTAAATTATTTAGTTAATTAATTATATTACTTTATGTCTAATAAAGCAAGGGGTATTTTTTAAAATATTATAGAGTAAATGTAAGGGAGTGCATTTATTTTAATGACCAAGGCTGACTTTCGGTTTTAACCTTTTCTCCTATACTTACAGCCTGATTGATCATCAGTGATAAATAATGGTCTTGAGATGCTTCTGCCAAGCTATAGAAATCTATTCCGTCTTTTGTATATTGATACATTTTCAAAAGGCAGGAACCAATAGCAATTTCATCATCCGTCAATCTTCCAGGTATTAAAGGGTTTTCATAGATCCATTCCTCACCTGCAAGGATACCTTTAAGGTAATATCCTGCTAAGTTGCCATCTTCACCAGCATTTTGCCTTTTAAGTTCAAACTCCACAGGGGTTCTAAAATCCTTTAGATATCTTACGGATTTATCCGTAATTTCACCCTTATATCCTCGTATTAATAAGCGCTGTGCACGAATATATGAAAAATATTGATCATCAGTAAAATCATAAATACCAAGTTTCTTACCAAAATCAAGAGAAGCGATAACTTGATGGGATTCTACTGACTTTTCTTCGGTAGGGTCTCCTTCACGACCTGGACTCATAACTAAAGGGGATATTATCTCTGATGCACTTATAGTAGCGTTCTCAAATTTAATTCCGAGCAGTCTTCTAATTAAGCTTATCCCATGATAACCATGGCATACTGAAAGCTGGACTTGGCTGATTTCACCCAATTTACCTGAATTTGCAATAGCAATTCTAGCAGCATGTAAAGGTTGAAGATGATACTGCTCCGCTACTTGTATCTTAGCTCCCTGCTGAGTTAATTTGTTTATTTCAATAAGAGCCTCTAAATTTGGTGCGGGAGGAGTTTCTGAGAGAACTGGTACTTTCTTTTCAGACAACTCTTTAATCATAATAGGAGCAATATCCCAAGGAACACAAACAACGACAAAAGCGAAACCTGATCCCTTTATTAATTCATCAATTGTTCTAAAAGTTTTTACACCCCAAAGATTTTCAATTTTTTTCCCCTTAACTTCACTTCTGGTCACTAATCCTGATACTTGAAAGCGACGAGGTAGTGCTTTTGCAATTCTTAGAAAAAACTCTGACCTCCAGCCGCTACCTACTATACCAAATGATATTTTCTCTTGTGGTTTAATATTATCCATATGTATCCTCCTCATAAATTAGATATTATTCACAAGTGCCATGATATTAACGAAGAAATATCCCTATAATTGATGATATAGATGCTATTGAAATCCCAATTATTTTGTAAATGGTATATTTTATAAACCTTCCTTTAAAATAATCTGCATCAAACTGTTCATCATCTATTTCTTTCAACATTTTATGTATCTTTTTAAAGCCAATAAAAGATCTAATTATTATTGCAGATCCCAATAATGTACCTATTAAAGATATTATAAACCCTATATTTCTCATAAGATACCTTCCATTTCCGAAATTACTATTAATATTTTATTTGTTTTTAATCTACTGAAAAAGTTTTTCAACATCTTTTACATAATTTCGATCTAATCCTTTTTAGAATTTTTCCAAGTTTCTCTTATCAATAGCTTTTGGAATACCCAGTTCTTTCAAATTAATATCTAAATTAATTAAAATTTCTTCGCTAGGGACACTAACTTTATCTGATATACTTCCACCGAAAAGGTCAACTGTTTTATTATTTATAGTTATTTTATAATATGGATTATACCCACCGCCAGCTGACGAAACACCAACATCAATGCTTTTGATCTGACTATAATCATAGGTTTTATTAAAATAATGAATAGGAGAGGATATCTTTATACTTTCCTTATATAAAATTGTGTAGCTTGACATGCCCCAGTAAATAGCAATAATTAAAATTAATAAATAGCAGATCTTAATTATTCTAAACATATTTAATATTTTAGATTTAGAGATAGAAAGCCTATTTATATAATGAGCATAAAACCACTATCCCTTTAGGGTAGTAGATGTAAGCCCTCCCTATCCTTGACTTTGAATATATTTTTCAATAATTCCCTTACTTACATTTCCGATACTGCAAGCAAAACAACCATCTCTCCCAAATGTACGCTCATTCCAAAATTGTTTTCCTAAATAAATATGATCTTTGTCAACTTCCATTTCCATTATTAAATATTTACTATGGCTTTTTGAGACATAATCCATGATTTTCTACTTCCAATTCTTTTCATATTGTTGATTTTAGGAGTTTTCATTCCTTTCGGTGCATTACTAAAATCAATCTTAGTTCCTTCTAAATCCATTAATATTGCAAATCCTGTACTCATTCTTCCTTTAATAAAATACTCTTTTCCTAAATACTTCACTTTGTCAAATTTCCTAAAGCCTAGTATTTTGCAAGTTGGTATTTTCTGTTCTGACCTAATCCCCTTGCTTTGCTGATAATCTCCATCTGCTACACATTTTTTAAATAATATAAGCTTAGTTTCAAATATTACATTATTCCCTTGACTAGCTATAGCTACGGCATCCATATAGTGCTCTTTTGGTAAATTCATAATTTGTCTATGTTCTTTAGTTATAAAACCAAATGTTTCTTCACATTTTACTTGTCTTAGTAATTGCTGTCTAATGCTATTCATTTGTGTAGCATGTTTTAGTTGTTCTTTTACCTTGCCTGTTTTCTTTAATGTTATATTTCCATCATGCAATCCATCATGACAGGTTTTACATAAACAAATTAAATTGCTTTCTTCATCTGAGCCACCATCTTTTCTGAAATAATATGATGTACCTCGAGTTTACTATCTTTAGATTTTCCTTTGCAATTCTGACAAATATAATTATCTCTAGTTAATACATACGCTTTTGTATTCCCAAAACCATAATTAATACCTTTCTGATATAACCATTTGTTTTTTAATACATATGGATTCTTTAAAGCGTGTGCATCAAAGGTTGCTGTCTCCAATATTATTTTTGCTATTGGTAATATTGAGGATACAAACTTAATCTCTTTTAAATGACTATTAATTTTACTCGTCATTGTTGGTGAAAATCTATATTTTTTAATGCTATTTTTTCTATTTAACCATCTAGCAATTCTGTACCTAGTTTTGCGATTCCTTCTGCTTCTTCGGTATTTTGAACGCTGTTTCATTTTGCCTGTAATATCATCTCTTATTTCAATTTGTGATAGATAAATAACTTCATTTTTAACATCGACTACTGCACTACCTATATTGCTACTGCCTGTATCAATTCCTAAAATTAATTCTTGAGTATACGTAGTTGTTTCATAAATTAGTTTAATAGTAAATGGAGTTCTTTTGATACATTTAGCTTTCCCTTGTTTAAGTAATTTTTTAGCTCTACTTGGTTTTGTAGGCATTAAAGGTTCCCCATTATATCCAATTACATATACCATTCCTGCAATCTCCTTTTGAGATAATTCCTACATCACTGTAGGTTATGCGTATCTCTAGTCTGTTACCAACTTGAGAATCCGACATCACGGAGGCATAAGATAAAATAGCTTACATGTATATCCCACCGAGCCTTATCTTAGCTCTACTTAACGATATACGACAGTGCAACAGTCTAGTGCGTCAACCGTAGGTGTCATAACTATTCTATCGTAGCTAAGATTTCTCTAAGCCTAGTCTGGTAAACTTAGGCTTTTAGTATTTCTACCAGAAGCCACTATCCCTTTAGGGTAGTGGTAGTTCACTTGTTTAACAAGAAAAATATAAAATCTGCTATCTTCTTCAATAATAATTGGTATTATATAGGATTGGTTCTCATCCATATATTCTACAGGCTGCAATGATTCCTCTTTCTTACTAAATAATTTATCTTTGAGTTGAATTAACTTAAATGTAATTAATAGCATAATCATTACAACAGCTAATATATTTATTGGGCTAGTTACAGATAACAGGTAATCGCCCCTTAACATTATTAAATCTTGCAAATAGAAGTAGGTAAATAATGTTGCAAGCACTAATACAACTACAAATATAATCATTCCTAAATACCTAAGAAAACTTAGACTAATTAATTTTAATATTTTCAATTAAATCCATCCTTCAAAGTATTCTTCACTTATACATCATTATTCGGTACTGAGTGTTTTTTAGAATTTCTATTATGATTTTGAGCTTCTGTCATAACACTCGTTGAACCTTTACTCTTCTCTTTCCTAGCCTTCTTATTATCCGGTTGGCTACCTTTTGTCATATTTTTTCACTCCTTAAATTGAATTTGCTTTCTTATTTCCAGTTTTAGCCTTACCTTGTATTTCTGAAACTGGTGTAACTATATTTTTTTCTATTTTCATTTTCTTATTACTTTCCGTGCCATGCGGATCACTAGCGTCTGGACGTCTCATACCAGCTTTTGCCATAATGTTTCACCTCGTTTTTTTTATAACTAAGTTTAGTATCTGTAGAATTACTAAAAATATTTATTAGATTCCATATTTCAATTGTTTTTAATAACAATTTCCTGTTCTTTTATAAAGCCATTAAACGTATCTTTAATAAAGACAAAAGCTAAATAACAGGGGGTATATAGTTGACAAGCAAATTGCTATTGCGACTGTGCTTGATCAAAGTTTCAAAGATGTTCAAAGTAATGTAAAGTAATAGAGCCCCTAAGGGGCTCTATTACTTTATTTGCGCTCTTCGAATAAGAAGATAGTTAAAGACACATATGATCACCGAAATTAGCAACATACTAATTGAACCGATATATGGATTTGGGATGTTTCCTGAAAATCCCATGGCTGTAACAACAAAGTTTATCATAGAATCGAAGAGTGCTCCCTTGGTTGCTTGATTTATGATTGTAAGTAGACCTGACATTACAAAAGGAGCAAGGGAAATTACAAAAGCCATTTGTTTACTGCTTCTATAATAAAGCATACTTATAAACCAACCGAGGACCAAAAGTAAGAACAATGCCACAAAGAACCAAATAGCAGCACCAATAGCTGTGTTATCCTTATAAAGTTGGATATACATCACCATAATTTTATATTCATCCAGCTAATGAAGGAAAGTAGAGTGTTACAGTCGTTGCACAAACTACAGATGTAATTGCAAAATAGAGAATATTAGCCCAAAAGAAGCTCTTTCGTGAAACAGCATTAGCCAACATAAATTTGAAGCTAACTATGAAAGACACACCAAACCTTGTGGTATAAACATCATCATAAACTGGTATTTTGAAGCTTTGAAAATATTACTCATAATTGTACCTCCCTTAAGAATTGGTTAGACTAATAATTAACTCTTGTAGTTTTATTGAGAATATTTCAAGACTGAGCTCTTTAATAACCTGGTTATCTAGACCATCACGATTTTGATATATTGTAGTGGTTTTAAATTTTCCTATTGTTTCCTCCCGGATAATATTTTTACCTTCGGTGTATTTGTCTACGTTTGCACTGTCACCAGATACTGTATACCCTAGTTGCAAAACTTTGTCCACTGGCTAAGCAAGTAATATTTCACCATCCTTGATAATAATTATTTCCTCCAAAACGTTGGAGATTTCATCAATCAAGTGAGTGGACACCACAATAGGTTTAGGTTGCTCACTGTAACTTTTGATTAGCTCCCTATAAAAAAGCTCTCTGTGGTTTGCATCAAGCCCTAATATTGGTTCATCGAATAAAATTATAGATGCACCTGAGGATAAACCAAGTATTAATTTGAAAATTGAGTTATAACCGGTTGAAAGATCCTTTATTTTTTTATCTATATTAAGTTTGAAATTAGCAGCTAACTCATAAGCATATTTTATATTAAAGCTGGGATAGAATTCCTTTGTCCATTTAATGCCATCCTTAACTTTCATATTCACTGGATAGATGTTTTTTTCAGCATACAGAAAATCTTACCCTGTGCCTTATCATTTTCAACTGCCGTTTCACCATCAATCAATACTTCACCAGAACTTACGAAAAGTCTATTAGTTATAATATTAAAAAGTGTAGTCTTGCCAGTACCATTTCTACCCATAAGCCCGTATATTTTATTCCCCTCAAGTGTCAACGATATATTTTTTAGTGCAATAGTTTTGTGGAAATATTTTGATATATTTTTAAGCTCAATCACGCTCATTTTGGTAACCCCTTTCAATCAATGCAATAATTTCACCCTTGGTGATGCTTAAATTTTTAGCTTCCTCTAAAAGTGATAATATATAATTTTCATAAAAAGCATTTTTTCGTTTCGCAGCAATTTTTTCTCTAGCTCCTGTGTTAACAAACATGCCAATGCCACGTTTTTTATAGATGATGCCTTCATCCACGAGCAGGTTTACCCCTCGGTTAGCAGTGGCTGGGTTCATTTTGAACTTAATTGCCACCTCAGTGGTAGAGGGAATCTGTGTTTCTTCCTCAAATATGCCTTTAAGTATATTGTTTTCAAGTTCTTCAGAAAATTGTAGGAATATGGGCTTTTCCCCACTCATATTCAAATGCATTAAATCACCACCTTACAATTAAAGTTATTAATACTTACATGAGTTGGTTAACTAGTCGGTTAAACGCTTGTGCAACTAACTATAGATCTAAAAAATTATATGTCAAGTAGTTTTATGGAAATACAAATAACAGTTTCTTATTTAACCTTATGGCCGCTTTTCCCAGCCCTATAACTCTTTAAAAATAAATCATATAAGTCCTTTACGATTTCTAAATTTTTGATTTCTCCATTTAATTTTAATACTTCAATTCCTGTTTCTATGGTACATAAGTTACCCTCCGCAGCTCCATTTCTTAAGTCATAGCTTGATACATAATTTGGTTCTAAAGAAAGGAGAGGTAGGTTTCTAAGATAATCACTTTTTCTAAATATATTTTGTGCTTCCTTCCAGGTCCCATCTATGATAATAAAAGCAGGAATTTTCCCTGATTTCTTAAACTCAACTCTTCGGCTTATTGTTTTCTCAGCATCTACAGGAAATAATAAGTACTTATCATATATTCCATTTTGGAAATTTTTGAGTAGAGCTTCAGGATTCTTTGTTCTTTCCCAAAGAAAGATCTCTGTTGAAGCTGGATTAACTAGCTTTAATAGTCTAGCTGTATTTGATGGTCTATAAAACTCTTTTTCTGTAGACAGAATCCAAAGCTTTGCTTCAGTTTCTATTTTAGGATAGCTAGTGCATATGCAATTTATAATTGGTAATCCACACTGATTACAGCTTTTATATAAACTTGTTATTTGTTTTACTTTGTAATTTGAATTCATATTGATGAATTTCCCTTCAGCTATTTTATAAATTATATTTACAATTTTAATTCCATAAAGCACACTGTAAATGGAAGATTAGAAAAACTCCTTGTCCTTTTCTCTATAAAACCAAGAGATAAATACCACTGTTTTAATACTTCATGTTCATCAATAATTCCTATTTTCAGTATTTTTCCATTTAAAGATTTCACATAGTCTTTAACATTATTTATTAAGGCTTTTCCATAATTATTATGACGGTAATCAGGTAACACGGAAAGCTTCTTCATTTCATATGTATTATTATCGTACTTTGCTATCCCAACGAAACCTATTTGTTTGTTAGCTTTAAATAAGCCAAACATTTTTATTCCATTTACCCTATCCCTGGCAACCCTTCCAGTTTCAATAAAAGCTCCATTTGTTGAGCAATTATCTTTTGTTAAATGAAATTGGGTTGCTACGGTTAAAAAGGATTCTCTAATAACATTTGCACTTATTGATAATTCTTCATTTTCAATTTCCCTAATATTACAATCTCCCAAAGTTTCACCTTCTCCCTTGAATAGCTCAAGCCCTTAGCTTTAATCAAAAGTCAAATCTAACCATCCGGTGCAAGGCTGTAAACCCAGATTTCTCAAGAACTCTTTTAGATGCATAATTATAATACCAACAACCACAGACGGGTATTAGATTAAGATTGCAGCAAAATTCTATTAGATTTCCAATAATATAGGTTCCAATTCCTTTGTTTCTATGCTCTTTCGAAACAACCATTCCCACATCATGATAAACTTGATGGGATATTATTCTAGTACAAAGGCCTACACCAAGTATTATGTTATTTGAATATAAAACATGAACTTCCTTTTCAGCTATATATTTTTCTAATTCATCGGGATCTTTAAAAAAATTTCCACTAATTTCTAGAACACTATTAATATCTTCATGTTTTAGCACTTCGAAGCTTAAATTATCATAACCAATTAATGAATAGTCAGCTCTTATATAATCTCTGAAAAGATAGGCTGTGCAAGAGGACTTTTTATGGAAATCCAAGCATAAAGACATTAATAAATGGTCGAAGGTTTTACATTCTGCTGCAAGAAAATACTTATTATCGATAAATAGTTTAAAAACTTCTTGCGCACAAACTAATGCTGTTTTATCTAAATAAAACTCAAATAATACTTTTTCTGAATTTACACAACAATAACCAATAATGTTTGAATCATTTAAAATCAAATAGTATAAACATTTTTTGATTTTGTCTTCAATAAAATGTTCCTGTGCATAAGGCAAAGAGGCTAAGTATTTTCCCCTCATACTATTAATATCTTGTATTACGGCTGCGTTTATTATCTTAAACATTAGTTTCTCCTTTTCTAATACTTCAATTTCTATTTTACTGACAGATAAATGCTGTCCTTAACGCAGAACCTCCACTCATAATCCTTTGCTTCACCAGCATAAGCAATATTTATTCTTTTCGATGTAGAAATTTGAAAAGGTTCCTTACATAAAGAATCATATTCTAAATATAAGCTATCACCACATAAATCAATACCATATTGGCTTTTACTTATACCCATAGCTTGGCACAACTTCCCCGGTCCACTACATAAATTTTTGAGTTTATTAGTTCCTCGTCTTTTCTCCATAATATCTATGCTCTCAATTGGTTCAAGTGCTCTTATCAGTACTGATTCAGGCCTACCATAGGTACTGGTAACAATATTCATGCAATTATACATTCCATATATTAAATATATATAAGCATAACCACCTTCTCCAAATTGTATAGCTGTTCTTGAAGAATTTAAATTTTTATAGGCGTGGGAAGCTGCATCGCCTGGACCTATATATGCCTCCGCTTCAACAATCCTACCCTTTGTTACGCCATCTTCACTTTTACACACCAAAATTTTTCCCAGTAAATCTTTTGATACCGTCAGAGTATCTCTTAAATAAAACTCTCTATTAAGCTTCACTAAATTCACTTAAACCGTCCTTTCCTAGGGTACTAAGCTAAACTATTTATTATTGTCTTTATATACCTTTGCGCTGATACCCATACGTTTATAGAACATTCTGTAAAAGGCTGCATAGGATTCATACCCCACTTCATATCCCACATCTGTAATTGTCATGTTGGTGGAAGTCAAAAGTGCACAAGCATTTTGAATTCGTATTCCATTTAAAAAGTCCAGGTAATTTTCCCCTATATGCTTTTTAAAGGATGTGCTTATGTAAGATGTGCTTAAATGAAATTCGGCGGATAATTTTTTTAAATTTATATTCTCATTATAATTTGTTTGTACATAATATACGATGCTCCAAAAATCACTTTTTATATCAGTACTAGATTTTATTATGTTAACAGTAAGATTATCTTCTTCGGTTCTGTTCCTATCAAATAGAACTAATGCCTCTAGGAGCTTTGCTCTAAACATCAATTCGCTCCAAGCATTATTACTATCAAAACTCTCCAGCATAATTGAAAATATTGTTTTCATCCTTTCGTCCATGTCTCCCTGAAACAGCGAATAGACAGGCATTTCATCCTGTGATTTAAATAGCAGACTATCTAAACCTGACCAAATACCAGTAGATGCAAAAAATGACTCCATAGATATAGCACCAACGTAAAAAGTTATTGGATTATCGGGTTCAGAATAAAGTGTATGTACCTGATATGGAAGTATTAATGAAAAGACACCAGGCTCTAGGATATGTTTTTTATTGTTGACAACTTCGCTTCCTATGCCCTTTATAACATAACTGAATTCAATAAAATTATGCCTATGAGTTATAAAATAATGGGGATATTCTTGAATTCTTAAATTATAGGGTACTTTTTTATTCGTTTCTTTATTTATTAATTCTGTAAAACAAAAAGGAGCCATCACCACTTTAAATACCTCAATTCATTTATAAATTGTTTGCTTCTAATAATTATACTACAAAACAAATAAAGAACTGCAATGTTCTATATAAAAATAGATAGGAACTATAGCTGAAAGATGATTACAATTAGATTATGAATTCAATTATAAAAATATCAGATGGAGGGTTTACAAATGGCTATTACAAATTTTGATGCCGAACTTAATTTTACTGAAACCTATAAAAAATACAATAACGAAAATGTTGCAATTAGAGAAGCTATGTGCTTGAAGACTATGTTTAATGATTATTTTACCAATATTGAAGAAGGTGATGTTTTTGCAGGAAGAGTAAGCTATGGATTAGTGGGATTTGGATTAGAGAATACTACTGGAGGCTCGCTCTATTATTGTAGAATTAAGAAAATACAAAAGTTGATGGAAGGTATTAAGCTTAGTGAAGAATATAAGAGTAAAGTGCGGGCTATGATTACTTTCTGGAAAGAGGAAGTTTTTATAGATCAAGAGACTTCAGGAGAAGAATCCTCTACTTTTGGGAAACTTATTAAAAGCCTACCGAAAGAAGTATTAGATGGTACTTCTAATAGAATTGCCAACATGGGAGGACGGGTTGCTGGGGCCTATATCAACTACGACAAATTAATGAAGATAGGCTTACCTGGATTAATTTCACAAATTAAAGATTATAGAAAAGATGCTGAGGGAAAAGGAAAAAATTGCAGCCTTCATGATGGCATGCTCATTTCTTTAGAAGCACTTGTGGATGTTTGCCAAAGGTATGCCTCCCAGGGAAGAGAGCTCCTTCAGACCTCACAAAACGAAGAGTGGAAAAGTGAATTAAGGAAAACGGTAGTGGCTTTGGAGAATATTTGTATTTCTAGACCTAAAACTTTAAGAGAAGGTATTCAGCTTATGTGGCTGTATGCTTTAGCTGCTGAAAATGTAAACTATGGACGAATGGATATATATCTGGGCGATTTATATGCATCTGATTTAAATAAGGGTCTAATAACTGAAGCGAAAGCATTAGAATTGTTACAATCTTTATGGAGACTTATTGTTGCTAGAAGAATTGCTGCAAATGAAATTGCTGAGTTTAATGCAAGAGTAGTGATTGGTGGAAGAGGAAGAAGAAATGAGGAGAATGCTGATAAGATAGCTATACTTGCTATGGAAGCTAGTCGTACTGTCATTGAGACAGAACCTCAACTTACCTTAAGATTCTATAAAGGAATGAATCCTGACCTTATGAAAAAGGCTCTTAATGTCATAGGTGAAGGCAGAGTTTATCCTATGATTTATAACGACGATGTAAATATTCCAGCAGTTGAAAAAGCTTTTAACGTTACAACCCTTGAAGCGCAGCAATATTTACCCTATGGCTGCGGTGAGTATACAATAGATCATATTGCAGTGGGTTCCCCTAACTGTTCTTTAAATGTTGTAAAAGCACTTGAAGTTACTCTTCACAATGGAAAAGATCCGCTTACAGGGAAAGACTTAGGTCTTAAGACAGGTGAATTAAGCGAATTTAACACCTTTGAAAAATTGTTTAATGCTTATAAGATACAAATTGAATACTATGTACAGCAATTATCAAAAAGACATGCCCTTGAATATAAGGTAGAAAATGAAATGGCATCCTTTCTTCTCACAAGTATTTTGTATGATAACTGTATTGAAAGTGGAAAATCTCTTGTTGATGGAGGTCCAAAATATAAGGGGGGAATAATAGAATCCTTTGGTATTGTAAATACTGCTGATAGCTTTACTACTATTAAAGAACTGGTATATGATAAAAAGGTTATATCTCTTGAAAGTCTGGTTAAGGTACTTGATACAAATTATAAAGGGTATGAAAAGGAATATAAAATGATACTTTCAACCCCTAAGTATGGAAATGATATAGATTCAGCAGATGCTATGGTTGAAGTTGTAAGTGATCATCTTTGCACCTTTACACAAAATCAAGCTAAAAATGTTGGATTGGACTACTTTCTTATAGTCAATGTAAATAATTATTTTAATGTAGAAATAGGAAAAATTACTGCTGCCTCATCAGACGGTAGGAAAAGTGGAACTCCCTTTGCCAATGGAAACACTCCAACAGCAGGGAATGATAAAAACGGTGTAACAGCATTTTTAAACTCCATATGCAAAATTTCACCAAACAAACATGCTGGATATACTCATAATATGAAATTTAGTAAGCAAATGTTTAACAAAGAAAGAGTTAAACTTGAAGCACTACTTAGCACCTACTTTGACAAGGGTGGTACCCAAGCAATGATGACGGTTGTCAATAAGGGAGACCTTGAGGGTGCAATGATAGCACCTGAAAAATACAGTAATTTAATTGTACGTGTTGGTGGTTTTAGTGCACGTTATATAGAACTTTCAAAGGACATTCAACTAGATATTCTACACCGTACTTTATATTAAAATTATATTTTTAAGGTGGTTATTAAATGAAAGATACAGGAATTATATTTGATATTGAGCGTTGCTCAATTTACGATGGCCCAGGAATAAGAACTACTGTATTTTTAAAAGGTTGCCCATTAAGATGCAAATGGTGTCATAATCCTGAGTCACAATCTTTTAAACCAGAAATTGTATTTTATGAGTACAAATGTGTTGGTTGTAAAGCTTGTATAGTAGCCTGCACCCATAATTGTCATAGTATAGATGAAAAAGCACATACCTACCGTAGAGAAAACTGTATCAGCTGCGGCGCTTGTGTTAATGTTTGCTCCTATGGAGCTCTTGAATATAAAGGATATGAATCAAGTGTGCAGGATATATTAGCCGAAGTTGAAAAGGATAGACCCTACTACGAAAATTCCGGTGGTGGAATTACAATCACTGGTGGAGAGCCCATGGCACAGTTTCAATTTACATCAGCTTTATTAATTGAGAGTAAAAAAAGGGGGATCAATACCTGCATAGAAACCTGTGGATATGCACCTACAGAGAACTACGGGAGTATACTTCCATATGTGAACATTTTCCTTTTTGATTATAAGTCCAGTGATCCTCAAAAACATAAAGAGCTTGTTGGTGTTTCAAATGAGCTTATATTAGAGAATCTTGATTACTTGTATAAAAGTAATGCAGCAATTATAGTCAGATGCCCTCTTATTCCAGGAGTAAATGACAGTGAAGATCATATTGAAGCAATAGCAAATTTATTAAAAAAATATCCAAACCTTATGGGCTTAGAGATTATGCCCTATCATAATATGGGCATTGCCAAATCTAAAAGAATTGGGAAAGATGCTTTTTATGAAGAATTAAAAACCACATCAGAAGGAAAAAAGCTTGAATGGGCAGAACGGTTTAAAGAGCTTGGATGTGGTGACAAGATAAAAATAAATTAAATAAAATGATTTTTACATTTTCTGTCGAATATATTCATATAAGTTTATTTTTTCTATAAAATTGTGGAAAATAAATATATTGGTATATATAGGGGGGAAATGCAAATGGTTAAGGGAAAGAAAATCGGAGCAGGTGCAACAGCTGAGGTTTATGAATGGGGCGAAAATGAAGTAATAAAGTTCTTTTATGAAACCATGCCTATACATATTATTGATAAGGAATATAATATCGCATCCCTTATTCAAGATAACACAAAGGATATATTTAAAAGCCCTAAAATTTTTGGCAAGGTTTCAATTGAAAATAGAACTGGAATAATTTATGAGAGATTCCTTGGGGTTTCTATGATAAATGCAATGATGGCAAAGCCATGGTTATCAAAACTATATGCCAGAAAGCTTGCTCAACTTCAATTTCAAGTTCATAGTAGTCACCCTGAAAGACTTCCAAGCCAGAAAGATTCTTTGAAACAAAGTATTGAACTAACAGATGCCTTATCTGATAAAACCAAGAGTTCTATTCTGGGTATTTTGGAGAAGCTACCAGAAGGGGATGTACTTTGCCATGGTGATTTTCATCCAGACAATATTCTTATAAACTCTGAAGGAGAAACTATAATAGATTGGATGACTGGAACAATGGGAAATCCTGCTGGAGATGTTGCAAGATCCTTAATGATTTTAAAAAGTGGAGTTTCTCCTGAAAAACTATCTCAACTTAAAAAAACTATTATAAAATTTGGTCGTAATTACTTTAGTAAGGAATACTTAAAAGAGTATATAAAATTATCTGGAATTAAGCAGGAAGAAATAAAAGCCTGGGAGCTTCCTATATTGGCAGGTAGGATATTTGAAGTAAACAGTGGCGAAGAGAAGATTTATATAATTGAAAGAATAGAAAAATTGATGATAATATATAGCATATCTAGTAAAAAAATAATTTGGATGCTTTTTAATACTATAATAATTACATTAGATGTAATATTAAATAATAGTTTTAGTGCCTTCATACCGTTAATATCTTTCCTATCAATTCCATTTTTATATGGAAGCTTTTTAATTAGTTTTAAGGATTTCTTAAAAAAGAAAATGACATTGAAAGCATTGTATAAGGAATACTCTAAAGTTGGGAATTTCACTTTAACAACATTAAAAATAGTGTTTCAAATGTTTTATGGATTAAAGTTTGTATTAGAACCATTACTTAGATACAAATTGGAATTTTCTAGTTTATATAGGTATCCTTGGGAGTATTCACTATCAGTTCTTGGCGTTTATTTATTATATTGTTCAATAAAAAATATCCTTAAATTTGAAAGTTAGCTTTATTTATATCAGATTAAGAGGAGCATGTATGTTTAAAAAGATTATATGTATTATTTTACAATGTATATTACCTACAATAATCATAAGCATCATATTTTTTGTTCTCTGTATGTTTCTGTCAATACAAGGTTGGTTCATAAAGCTAGGATTCGTAGTAATAATCCTTACAGGTATTGTGTCCATAATATCACTTCTAAATAGGATGTACGTTTCCTCAGCATTTATTAATTTTAGTACTCTAATAGGCTTAAGCTTGTCAGCAAATGATATTTGGGAAACTACTATAACTAAAAAACCTAACATGGGATTTATTGAAGCACTAATTCTAATCCCACTATTGGGTTTAATAGCAGGATTGTTTTTGGAGGTATTATATCAGTTAAATAAAAATAACAATAGAGGAATACCAAGAGACTAAGTAATTAGTAGATTAGGTTTTAGAAATATGAATCTACTAGACAGCAAGAAAGCGAGTGAAAATATAGTGAAATTTCAACCAAGGATAAAAGGAATAATACTTGTGATCATAGGAGCTATGTTATGGGGAATATCTGGTACTGTAGCTCAATTTTTATTTCAGAAAAAAGGATTTAGTCCAGAATGGCTTGTTGATATTCGTCTATTAGTATCAGGTCTAATTTTATTATTATATTCTTTTATGAAAGGCAATCAAGATATATTTAAAATATGGAAGTCCAAGCATAGCTGCTGGAGTCTTATAATTTTTAGCATTATAGGTATGTTAGGTGTACAGTATACCTATTTTTCTGCCATTAAATACGGGAATGCCGCCACAGCCACTATAATTCAATATTTATCACCAGTGATAATTACTTGTTATTTGATTATTCGTAGTAAAAAAATTCCAAGTACACAAGAAATGATAGCTATTGTATTAGCAATGTGGGGTACGTTCTTTATCATTAAACCACGTTCTCTCCTTGCCAGATATGGTTCTACACTTGTAGCTGGCTGGGGGAATAGCTTTTAGTTTTGTCCATTCCCCTTGGAACTTTACTGGTCAATGTTCTATTACCTCAATATTTGCAGCTTTTTTATCTGTATTATGGTTACATGTTCCTTTTGGAATATGGGAATGGTTAGGGACAGTATGCATTTTAGCTACAATCATGATTTTATCTGGAATAAAGTATAAGAGGAGAGAAAATAGAGCTATTTAACAAAATGTTTACTTATACATATAACTTCTAATATTTTTAAAAGAAATTACAACCACTAGAGTTATAACTGATATGATGGCGGTAACTCCACCTGGAGCAGCATTAATATAATAGGAGATATATATTCCTAAAATGATATCTATTACACTAAAGAGCATTGAATATAAAAGGGTTGCTTTAAAGCCCTTTTCTAGTTGAAGAGCAGCAGCTACTGGTAGCGCAATCATAGAGCTTAGGACAAGTACTCCTACAATCCTTATTGATACTGCAACGGTTGCGGACACAAGGATTGAAAAAATATAATTAATTATTTTAACCTTAATCCCTGCTATTTGAGCACCTTCCTCGTCAAAGGCAATAAAAACCATCTGGTTATATAGCATTATAATAGTTATTACAGAAACAATACTTAAAAATAAAACAGTATATAAATCTGTTCTAGTAACCGTCAATATACTTCCAAAAAGAAAAGACTCTACATTTGCATTTACATTTTGAGAGCTCATAATGGTTATAGCAATTCCAACGGAAAGGGACAAAACAATAGTGAGTATTAGCTCTGCATATTTTTTGAAATAGGATCTTAATAACTCAATAGAAATTCCAAAAAAAGAAGTGATTATAAAAGCACTAAGTATAGGGTTAACCTTTAGCACAAGCCCCACAGCTACACCCGCAAGGGAAGAATGAGCTAAGGTGTCTCCAATCATTGAATATCGTCTAAGTACTAGAAATATTCCTATTATTGGACATAGTATAGATATTAGTAAAGATATTATTATTGCATTTTGCATAAAGCTATATTGAAACAAGTCAAGCATGTATTTTTCCTCCAGTGTTAGACATTACGAATTCCTCTATATAATCCTCAGGTTTGCACAAATGTCCATTCCCACTACTTAAATGATATATTAGGGTTGAATTTGATATGGCAGCTTTCAAGTTATGTTCCACTGAGATAACCGTGATAGCCTCATTTCTGTTTAAATCTTTTATTAAAGCATAAATCTCATCCTGGCTTTTCTGATCTACACCGTTTGAGGGCTCATCTAAAATCAGTAGCTCTGGCTTCCCCATGAGAGCTCTTGCTATGAATATTTTCTGACATTGGCCTCCAGATAAATTCCCGATCAAGGAATTTTTGTTGTCTAACATATTTACCAAGGCTAAGTATTTTTCAATGCAAGTCTTATCTTTAATCTTTAAAGTCTTTCTATAGCAATTCATTATTTCCTTTACAGTGATAGGAAATTGAGTATTAAGATTCTCGAACCTTTGAGGTACATAGCCTATATTAGTACATTCATAATTTATATCCCCAATAGTTGGGCTCAATATCTTCAGAATAAGTTTAACTAAGGTACTTTTCCCAGAGCCATTTTCACCTACAAAGGATATATAATCCCCTTTGTTTATGTTCAAGTTTAAATTACTTAAGGTATAAGGGGGTTTACGAGTATAGGAAAAGGACAAATTATTAATATTAATCATATTGTACCTCCAAATGGAATATCCAAATATATTATATAGTTATTTGCAAATGATTTGCAAGTAGTTTATTATATACAATAGATGCAAATGATTTGCAACTAGATTTATGGAGGAAAGTAGTGCATAGTAAAATTAAAACTTTGGTAATATCTAGAGGCATGAGATTAATGATTTTGCCATTAATAATCACCATATCAGTGATTGCTCTCACGTCTTGTAGTGAAAATAAAAATAGTGTAGATTCTTCAAAGCTTCAAATAACTGTTTCCTTTAATGCCATGCGAGAATTTGCAGAGGCAATAGGAGGAGATAAGGTTCAGATAACCACCATGATACCTGATGGTACAGAGCCACATGATTATGATCCAAAGCCTAAAGACCTTATAAGCTTATCAAAGTCTAAGGTGTTTATTTATAACGGACTTGGAATGGAGCTTTGGAGCACTCCTGCAATTAATGCAGTGGGTAATAAGAATCTGATAACTGTAGATGCTTCTAAGGGGGCTGAAATGATTAAAAGCGCAGATGAAGAATCAATAAAAGCTCAAGATCAATATGACCCTCATCTTTGGCTTAGCCTTAAGGGTGCAGAGCTTGAGGGGAAAAACATTAAGCTAGCAATTGAAAAAGCAGATTCTAAAAACAAGGATTATTATGAAAAGAACTATAATATTTTTTATTCTGACCTTGAAAACCTCTATAATACCTACAAGGGTAAATTTGAAAGTGTAAAAGAGAAGGATTTTGTAACGGGGCATGCAGCTTTCGGATACCTTTGCAGGGAATTTGGACTGGAACAGAAAAGTGTTGAAGGCATTTTTGCTGAAGGAGAGCCTAGTGCCCTTAAACTTAAGGAGTTAGTAGATTATTGCAAGAAAAATGATATCAAAACTATTTTTATGGAGAATATGACAAGCCCCAAGGTATCTGAGACATTAGCAAAGGAAGTAGGCGCAAAGTCAGAAGTTATATACACTATGGAAAGTAGGGAGGACAATAAGGATTATCTGGATTGTATGGAGATTAATTTGGGGAGAATATATGATAGCCTGAAATAAATTAGTCCAATAAGATTTATAAGAAGTCACAAGACTATCTTAAATTGTAACCAAAATGTTATAATTTAGGGGATGGTCTATATTAACTTATATATGTATAATATAGACTGTGTTATTAGTTATGTAGTTCTATAACTGAAAAACATAGAATAAATAAAAATATTATAAAACGAGGTATATCATATGAAGAAGAAAAAAAAACATTTATATAGAAAATTTCTTTCCTTTCTTTTGTACATTCTCTTTGTTATCATAATTACTATGCCCTTTGTAGTTTTTTATGGTCCTTATAATAATGTTAAAAAGGTTGCAGTAAGTATGATAATGGGCACAAGGCATAAATATTTAGCTACAACTTTCTTGTCTCAGAAGCAGATCGACAATATTATTGGGGATTCTCAAAATGCCACAGGTAGTCAGCAGGCCGTTGGTGATGTTACTATTGCAAATAAAAACAGCAGTGAGGTTAGTAGATTTGATCTTACACTATCCTATTGTAGCGGTTATCTTCTAGAGATAAAAAACCCAACAAAGGTTAAGGTTGCCTTAACAAAGAATCTTGGTAAGGAAGGACAGAAAACAAGTGAGATGGCAAAGGAAAAAAATGCAATTGCCGCAATCAACGGAGGTTCTTTTCAAGATGCTTCAGCAGATGGAATGAAGTTTGCTGGAACAGGGGCATTACCTGGAGGTTTTGTTATATCTGGAGGAGAAGTGGTCTATAAGGTCCCTAATGAGAAGACTACAACAAAAGAAACTGTGACGGCTTTTACAAAGGATGGCACCTTAATTATAGGAAGTCATAGTATAAGTGATCTTATAAAACTAAATGTAGCGGAGGCAATATGCTTCAGGCCACCAGCGTTAATAGTAAATGGAGTAGCACAAATAAAGGATAAGTTAAGCGGCGGCACAGACCCTAGATCTGCTATTGGTCAGAAGAAAGATGGTACAGTAGTATTTCTTGTAACAAACGGAAGAAACCTACTGAAACCCGGCGCAACCTATTATGATTTGCAAGAAATTTTCCTTTCACATGGAGTTGTCAATGCTACTATATTGGATGGGGGATATTCTTCCACTATGTATTATAAAGGCAAAGTAATAAATAATCCAAGTGAATGGGATGGAGAACGAAGCGTAGCCACAGCACTATATGTTTTACCTTAGGAGTTATATATGAGATTTATGAAAAAAATTATAGTATGGACACTAACTGCATTACTAATACAAGCAGGTTTTCTTCTTTATATCAATAATGTATATTTAAATCATCAATTTAAATTAACAGAGGTTAGGGTAGATGATAATACTTCTAATGTTAATAAAGCTAAAGTAAAGCTACCTGCATCAGCAACGGACACAAAGATTTCTTATGATGGGAATTATATATCCTATTTGGAGGATGGTTTTATAAAAGTAGTAGATTTTAATACTGGAATCGTAACTATAATCAAGACAGAAACTGGAATGACTAATTGTTATAGTAAATGGCTTCCTACTACGGATTTATTGATGATTGCAGAGAAAACAGAACCTGGGAGCACCAAGCAGTATATAGATTTTTATTCCTATGATATTCAAAGTAAGGATAAGAAACAGCTCATTGATTATCATGATAATAAAACTAGGATAAACCTAGTAAGCAAGCTAGATACCATAGACAAAATTGTATTCTCTACGCAAACCCATGTTATATATGTTAAGATTTTAAAAAGTTCAAGCAAAAGTGATATATATAGGTTTAATGTTATGAATGAGGTAGAAAAGCTTAAAACAAATATTTCTGTTGGAAATATAATCTTATCCCTACATGAATCTAATTTAACATATGAAGACCCAATTAAAAATAAAATAATCGTAATGAACACTAATAAGGTTATCTCTAACATAAACATAAAGAAACCTGTTATAGTAGCAACAGATGATAATGATAATCTTTATGTGGGGGATAATGCGCAGGCAGGAATATCTAAAATTATTTATGGAAAAATTGCGGCAAGCACAACTACTTGGGCAGTACTAAGTCTTGATAGCCCTACGGAAAATAAAAATATTATAGTTACTCCTGATGGCAAAGTCTATATTAATGACCCCCTAAAGGGATATTTAACAGACGTTACTACTAAAGCTAATATTGTTTACAAAGGAGTATATGTTCGGGCCTTTAATAACGGGGTTTTATCCCTTCAAAACGGAATATTATTGGAGAAATTATTTTCATGAGATTTAAAAAAGTATATATTGAGATTACCAATATATGTAATTTAAGTTGTAACTTTTGTCCTAAAACAGGGAGAGAATTAAACTATATGGAGGAGGACGCTTTTATCCATATTGCAACGGCTGTAAAACCCTATACAGATCATATATATTTTCATTTAATGGGGGAGCCTTTTCTGAATCCTAAATTAGGTAGATTTCTAGAAATAAGTCAGGAGATTGGGTTAAAGGTTAATATAACCACTAATGGCACCTTAATAAATAAGGTAAAGGATGTGTTGATAGCCTCACCTATATTAAGACAGGTGAATATATCCCTTAGTAGCTTTGAAGCAAATGATAAAGCTGAAGATTTAAATGGGTATATAGACAATATAGTAGATTTTATATTAGAGGCAAATAGAAAAAGCAATATAATCTGCGCTCTAAGGTTATGGAATATGGATAGCATAGAACTAAAGGGGAGTAATCAGGGGAATAAAGATATCTTAAAGCTGTTAGAAGCAAAGCTAGGACTTGACTTTAGCTTAAGTGAAAAACTTCAAGAATCTTTTAATGTAAAGCTTAGGAATAATGTGTATCTAGGTATGGCAGAAAAATTTGAATGGCCAGATATTAACAGATTTATTACAGAAGAAAGTGCATTTTGTTATGGATTAAGGGATCAAATAGGAATATTAGTAGATGGGACTGTGGTACCCTGCTGCTTAGATAGCGAAGGTAATATACCCCTAGGAAATATCTTCAAATCTTCTTTAGAGGATATACTAGCCTCGGAGAGAGTCAATAATTTGTATGATGGATTTTCAAGAAGATGCGCAGTAGAAGAATTGTGTAAAAGATGTGGCTATGTAAAAAGGTATAAGAAGTAGCTCATTTTTATTATAGGAGGTATAGTAATGAGACAAGTTTATGCACCAGGTTGTGCGCTTTTGCTTTATAAGCCGGAACTCTCAAAGAAAGTATTAGAGTTTTTAAATAAGGAAATAGGAGATATTCCTAAACATCTGATCTGTTGCAGACATGAACCTAAATTGGAAAGTGGAACAGAGGTAATCAACACCTGTGCAGGCTGTGACAGAAGATATAGACAGCTCTATGATGGGATATCTACAATATCGCTATGGGAGATATTAGCGGTGAGTGAAACCTTCTCATTTCCAAACTATAAGGGTATGGAAATGTCCATTCATGATGCCTGTCCTACTCGTACAGAGGAAAGGGTACATACTGCAATCAGGAAACTTCTTACTAGAATGAATATAAAAATTGTTGAACCTAAAAATACTGGTACAAAAGCAATTTGTTGTGGTGACAGCTTTTATGGTACTTTGCCTACTACCCAGGTAAAGGAAATGATGAAAAAACGTTCAGATGAAATGCCTTGTGAAAATGTAGTGGTCTACTGTGTTTCATGTATCAAAGCAATGTATATAGGGGGTAAAAAACCACGATATATGGTAGATCTTTTATTTGGAGAGGAAACTGGAATTGGTACCTTTGAACCGAAGGCGTGGCATGATGAATTGGGAAAATTTATAGAGAAACATTGATAAATTAAACCAAATGTAGTAAAATATACTTATTATATTTATAGGAGGAAGTCTGTATGAGAAAGCTAAACCTAAACATTGTAAGGTAATATAATTAAATACCGATTTTAAAGATGTATTTTTACTTGTTCAAATATAAGTTTGTTTGTTGTATATAAATTTATATTAAGGATAGGTCTTTTATGAGTACATTCTTTGAGATTTATGATGTTAAGGAATAGTTTTAGCGGTTATACCTTTTATAAATTTACTCTTATGAGAAGCCAACTGTTTAGTTATCTTCTTTTAAGTTAAATATTTTTATATTTGTTATGTTTTAAATGCCATACTTACCGTATGGCTTTTTTATGCTCCCAAATAGGTCTAGGCTTATTTTAGGAGAAAACATAACAATTTGTGAAAGAGGTTGTGGATGAAATTATATTTCATCCCGACCTTTTTTTGTTAGGAGGAGATTTTATGCCAATTAATATTTAAGGTAGTAAATATATAATAAATAAAGCATTGTTAAATAAATGGATGGGTAAACATAATGGAAAATTAGGGTACTTACTTAAAAGGGACGGTTCGCTTCATTATAAATAAAGGGAGGATAATATGTTAAAAAAAATGAAAATTGAAACAAGTCGATTGATAATTAGAACCTACATTGAGAAATCTTCTGCAGCTAAATGCAACAGCTCTAACGTATAATAAACCTTCAAATAGAGTGATTGAAAAGTGTGGCTTCAATTTAATTGGTGTTATGGATATAGAAAATAAAGATTATTTTTATTATAAGCTTACTAAAAATGAATATCAGAAGGGAGAAAAATGAAATTAGAGGAAATGAGTAGTTTTTTTAATAATAGGGTTGAGGGTTATGAAGAACATATGATGAATAATGTAGCCGGATCAAATATTTTTTATATTGAAACTGCAAAATTAATTCCAAAAGCTAAAGGATTAAAACTCCTTGATTTGGGGTGTGGAACGGGGCTGGAATTTGATGAGATATTTAAGCTTAATCCTACAGTTATGGTTACAGGGATTGATTTGGCAAAGGATATGCTGAAGCGGATAAAAGAAAAGCATTGGGATAAACTAAACCAAATTAATCTTATTGTTGATAGTTATTTTCATTATGATATAGGGGAGGATATATTTGATGTAGTGCTGTCTGTTGAAACACTTCATCACTATTCACATGAAGAAAAAGCTACATTATATAAAAAAATTATTAAAAGTTTAAAACAAGATTCCTTGTATATTGAAGTGGATTATATGGCACCAAACCAAGAATATGAGGATTATTATTTTAGCGAAAAAAAAAGAATTCTTGTGGAACTTGGGATAACTGAAGGGCTTTATCACTATGATACACCTTGCACAGTAGAAAACCAAATACAATTACTTTATAACGCAGGGTTTAAATCGGTAGAAAAAAAGTGGCAAGGAGAAAATACAGTTATTTTAGTTGGGAAGAAATAATTGAAAATTTTTCCTAATAATATAGTTATTAAGAAAATATACTATAGACAAAGGCACGATTAAGTGATAATATGGATATATTAAAACATATCGGATTACTAGGAATAATATTTGGAGGGATTTAGATGTCAAAGATAGCAAAAAGTTTAACCGACTTAATTGGTAATACACCGCTACTAGAGCTTACAAATTATAATAAGGCTAACAATCTTCAGGCTACTATATTAGCAAAGCTGGAGTATTTTAATCCAGGTGGAAGCGTAAAGGACAGAATAGGATACGCAATGATTTTAGATGGCGAAGAAAAAGGACTAATTAAAAAGGATACTGTTATTATAGAGCCAACCAGTGGAAACACAGGAATAGCATTAGCTTTTGTATCAGCTGCAAGAGGATATAGATTGATACTTACTATGCCAGAGACCATGAGTGTGGAAAGAAGAAACCTTCTTAAAGCCTTAGGGGCAGAATTAGTATTGACACCAGGACCTGAAGGAATGAAGGGCGCAATAAAAAAAGCTACTGAACTAGCAGCTGAAATACCAAATTCCTATATACCACAGCAGTTTGAGAATCCAGCAAACCCAGAAATTCATAGAAAAACTACTGCGGAGGAAATCTGGAGAGACACAGATGGAGCAGTTGATATATTTGTAGCTGGTGTTGGTACCGGTGGAACTATAACTGGAGTTTCTGAAGCTTTAAAGCTAAAGAAAAGCAGCGTTAAGGCTGTGGCAGTTGAACCCTTTGATTCACAAGTATTGGCAGGAGGCAAGCCAGGACCTCATAAAATTCAAGGTATTGGCGCAGGCTTTGTACCAGATGTATACAATAAAGACGCAATTGATGAGATAATTCCAATAAAAAATGATGTTGCTTTTGATACAGCTAGGTTACTTTCAAAGAAGGAAGGCTTATTAGTGGGAATTTCTTCAGGAGCAGCTTTAGCCGCAGCAACTGTTTTAGCTAAGAGACCTGAAAATAAAGGAAAAGTAATAGTTGTATTACTACCTGATACGGGAGAAAGATATCTATCTACTCCATTATTCCAGGATATTTAATTAGCACTTTTTTATGATTGTCCATATATTAAGCCATCTGATAAAAGTAAGAGCATTCATTATTGAGTGAGCCTATTGAAATATTCAGGTGGCTTAGTTATTATTATTCATAGATAAATATTCTATGAGGTGATCAGAATGATATTATTTAGAGAACTAAAGCATGAAGATTATAAGGATATAGTTGATATATCAAAGGGTGTATGGGAAGACACTGACTATCTTCCAGGGGTATTTCATAGCTGGATTGATGAAGATTGTATTGTACTTGGGGGAATTGATGAGGCAAACGGCAAAGTTGTCTCAATAATGAGATTTTCAATTTTATCAGATAAAAGTGGATGGATTGATGGCTTAAGGGTGCATAAAGCCTATAGGGGCCAAGGCATTGGTAAAATTACTGTCTACAAGGTATTTCAAATAGGTAAAAGTGCTTTACAAGATGGTAGAATAAGTAGACTTGGGTTTGCTACTGTAAGCAATAGTTTAGAGAGCATAGGAATTTTTAAAAAGTTAAATTTTAAAGTGGTAGATAGTCAAATATTGACAATAAAATCTAATTTAGCTTTAGATGAGCATATTAAGCTTGAAGATTATAAGCTTGAGCCCTGGGTTATCAGCTATGAAGACTTATTAAGAGAGCCCTACCTCATAAAAAGGAAGGGAATCTTACCCTTAGCCTTTATTTTTGAGGAATTTACTAAAGAGTTATATAATAGTCTATTGAGGTATAATTCCTTAATAAAGATTAACGGACATAGGGGCATATTTAAATATAAGGGAGGACCAAACTTTTTGGCCTTTGAGGATGACTTTCAGTCAATTGATACCTTTACTAATTACTATCTGTTAAGGTATAGATCAGAAGTTAAAGAAATATACACACCTATTTTAAGTGAGAATTTGGAGCTTATAAAAAAGCTTAAGGAGGCTAATTTTATAGCTACAGATAATTGGAAGCCTGATTATCTATATTTTCTTTATAAGGAAAATGATAAATAAAGAATAAAATAAAAGGAGCGATACAATGGATTTCGGAACAAAATTAATACATAATGGTAACGAAATAGATAAAAATACAGGAGCTTTAAGCGTACCTATATATCAGACCTCTACTTTTCATCAGGAAGATATTGATAATCCTCCAGAATTTGAGTATGCTCGTTCTGGAAATCCTACTAGAAAAGCTTTAGAGAGCACAATGGCAATTTTAGAAAATGGTGATAGGGGCTTTGCCTTTTCCTCTGGGATGGCAGCGGTGTCCTCGATTCTTGCTATGTTTAAAAGTGGAGATCATATAATTGTGGGTGAGGATGTCTACGGAGGAACCTATAGAGTTACCTCTAAACTTTTTATAAATTTTGGGCTAAAGGTATCCTTCGTAAACACTACAGATCTTAAAAATGTAGTAAACAGTATTGAAGCTGATACTAAGGCTATATTTTTAGAAACCCCATCAAATCCACTTCTTAAGATAACAGATTTAAAGGGAGCAATAAAGATAGCAAAGGAAAAAAATATTCTTGTGGTGGTGGACAATACCTTTCTGTCTCCATATATTCAAAGGCCCTTGGACTTAGGACCAGATATTGTATGGCATAGTGCCACCAAGTTTTTAGGTGGCCATAGCGATGTAGTTGCAGGTATAGTTGTTACAGCAAGAGAAGATCTAAGTAAAAGACTTGCCTTTGTACAAAATACCTTTGGAGCAATACTAGGGCCTCAGGATAGTTGGCTTTTATTAAGAGGAATAAAAACCTTAAAGGTGAGGTTGGATTACCAATGCGCTAGTGCAGAAAAGGTAGCTAGATGGCTTTCGGAGTCACCTTATGTTTCAGAGGTATATTACCCAGGCCTTCTAAAGCATGAAGGAAGAGATATTCATTTTGGTCAAGCCTCTAAGGGAGGGGCAGTATTGTCCTTTAAAGCAAAGGACGTTTCAACGGCAAAAAAATTTATGAGCCAGGTAAAGCTAGCTGCTGTGGCCGTGAGTTTAGGAGGGGTTGAAACTATAGTATCCTATCCAGTTAAGATGTCTCATGCTACTGTGGCGAAGGAGGAAAGAGAAAAACTTGGAATTACAGATGAGCTTATTAGAATTTCTGTAGGTTTAGAGGATACTGAGGATCTTATTTCTGATTTTGGAAGAGCCTTTAAATAGTCCTATTACAGGGGTATGAAAATCACAGGTAAAAAAGCCTGCGATTTTCAGTGGATTTTATCATTGATTAAGCAAACTCTTAGTAAAGATGACCCATCTTTTCTTTTTTAGTGGAAAAATATCTTTCGTTATAAGGGTTAGTATCCATAATAATCGGAACTCTAGCTATAATTTCAATGCCATGGCCTCTAAGACCTACAATCTTTTTAGGGTTATTAGTCATAAGTCTTACTTTCTTAACATTTAATTCACTGAGTATCTGAGCCCCAATCCCATAATCTCGCATATCCGAGGGGAAGCCTAAAGCTAAATTCGCTTCTTCTGTATCCATACCTTCCTCTTGAAGCTTATAAGCTTTAATCTTATTAATAAGACCTATTCCACGACCTTCCTGCCTCAAATAAAGAAGTATTCCTTTCCCTTCCTTTTCGATAGCCATAAGAGCTGCAGTAAGCTGTTGTCCGCAGTCACATTTTAGAGAATGAAAGGCATCTCCAGTTAGGCATTCGGAGTGTACCCTTATTAGCACCTCATCCTCTTCACTTATTTCCCCTTTAACTAGGGCAACGTGGTGTTCACCATTTAGTCTATTAACAAAGCCAACCATTTTGAAATGTCCAAATTCCGTTGGAAGGTTAGCTTCTGCTTCCTGCGTTACGTAACACTCCCTTTCCCTTCTGTAAGCAATTAAATCCTCTATGGAGATAATTTTAAGGTTATGTTCAGCTCCAAAGCTAATCAGGTCAGGTAATTTAGCCACTGAGCCATCCTCTGTCAATATTTGGCTGAGGATACCTGAGGGAGTTTGCTCTGCGAGCTCTGAAAGATCAAGTGCGAGCTCTATAAAGGAGGCTTTTTTAAGTACCCCACCTTTAGCACCCTTATATAAAAATACATGTCCTGGGAATATAAAGTTATGTCTATCAAAGCTTTCCCCTATGACCTTTTTAATTGTCAGAGCCCTTTCCTGAGCACTTATTCCAGTTGTATTTTCAACAAAGTCTAAAGAGGCAATATAACCACTTTTATTTTCAGCACTTATAGGTAAGTCTAATTTTTGCATAGCGTCCTCTTCTAAAACTAAAGTTATAAAACCTCCACCATATTTCATCATAAAGTTTATTTTTTCCTTTTCTGCAAAATTAGAAGACATAACAAGAAAGCCATTACCTTCTAGATTGTCATCATCCACGGCTATAACCATTTTACCTGCTTTAATATCCTTTAAAGCATCCTCGATTTTATTAAACATAGTAGCCCTCCTAAGTAATTATTCTATATAACCTTTAAAAATCACGTCCACTCCTACTATTTCATGAGTTACCCTTTTAAGAATAATAGCATCCTTCATTCTTTCTATACCAACACCTGCTACAGCTGTTATTGCAGATCTTCCTCCTATTATTTTAGGAGCTATGGCTGCATATACTTTGTTAACTACTTTACTTTCAAAAGCGGAGGCTAGAACTTCACTTCCCCCTTCAATATATAAAGAGTCAAGGTTCCTATCCCCTAAAGCTTTAATAATATCCTGAAAGGATAATCTACCTTCAAACTCCTTTAGCTTAATAAGTTCTACATTTTTTTTGATTAAGAATTCTTCTCTTTCCTTTGAAATATTTTCAGAAACAATAAATATAGTTTTAGTATCCTCTGTAACCTCTAAAATCTTTGAAGTATCAGGTACGCTCCCATACTTTGAAAGAATTATCCTTACTGGGTTAGATATTTTTACATCCTCCAGCCGGGTAGTAAGCATAGGATTATCAACACGAACTGTATTTTCTCCCACCATTATGGCAGCAACCCTTTGTCTTAGCTCATGAACGAACTTAAGACTTTCATCCCCACTGATCCATTTAGAATCTCCTGTTTTTGAAGCTATCTTTCCATCAAGCGTCATAGCCCATTTTGTAAAAACAAAGGGGGTACCCTTAGTAATATAATGTGAATAAATTTCATTAAGTTCAGTACATTCTTCCTTTAAGATACCAGTAATAACTTTTATACCTGCAGCTTCTAATGCTTTTATTGATGCTTCTTTTTTATAGATGCCAAGGTCTGGTATTCCAATATAAACTATTTTCACTTTTCTTTTAATAATTTCGATCACAGCTTCCTCTGAAGGCTCTATTACAGTATAAAGCTCTGAATCAGAAAGAACTTCATTTATACTATCCATAGCCAAAAGCTCTGGCTGTTGACCTAAGTAAGACGGAAGATTACCTTCTCCAATTATTTTATTATCCTTAACTAGAACAGCTCCACGTAGGGGACCAGGGTTTACAAAACCTATGCCTTTTTTTGCAAGAGAGATTGCATAGTTCATAAAATACTCTTTCATATATCCTCCATAGACAAGCTCATTTGTATTACTCTTTTTCAAATGTAGCATAGCCTTAATTTTATGTCAATTTCTATTATTTAATGATATTTATTAGATTTAACGGTTTGTTAACAGTTTGTTTAAAATTTGAACATATAACTGACACAAATCTATAGTATTCTAAATACATAAGGATCCCCCTTATATATTATATATGAAAAGCCTGATTTGTAGTATCAGGCTTTTTCGCTGTTTAAAAATAAAATAGGGACACACAAGTTCAATTTGTGTGTCCCTATTTTCTAACAAAAGTTATGTTTAATTTTAGAAGTCTTCTCCGTCAGAACCAATAGGAGCGTTACTTGTATTCTCATTGATAAGATCAACAGAATCTACATCCTTTTTCGATGCAGCGGATTGTTTGTTTTTCTTAGTAGTGATGATATTAATGCTATCATCTTGTTTCTTTTTTCTATCGTTCATTATAAAACCTCCAAACACTATTTACTTAATATAATGCTCAATATATCCTTTTTTATAACATAAACATTAAATTATCCTTTTAACTATCCTTAGTAACAATATAAATTTGTTCATCCGCCTGTATACCTGCATAAATTACATCTTTAATATTATCAATATTTTTCGCTTTTAATTATGCTATCACCCAAGCCTCATCCTTTTGAATTAAAGGTAAGTGTGAAGATAAAATGTTTCCATCAAGAACAATGTCAACCATCATTCCAGTTCTAGGTTTCTCCATTTTCATATCTCCAACAGTTATTGTAGTTTGTTCTGCTTTTTTTAAAACACTAAGCTTACCGTCAGGCTCGAGTATTGATATTTCTACATCTGTAATATAAAAAGCATCCTTATTTCTTAGCTGCATCAAGAGATCACCCATATTGTATCTTGCTTTCTTCATATTTTTATAAATAACTTTCCCTTTATCAATAATTAATAAAGGCTCACTATCTAGCAATAATCTTAATTTAATATTTTTCAAGGTTATTTCTGAAATTATTATTGTAAGAACACTCCATATTGCAATGGAAACAATGATATCAAACATATTAATATTCCTAGTTACGGAGGCTTCTACGGCGATAGAACCTATGGTTATCCCAACTATGTAATCGAAATAGGTTAATTGAGATATTTGCTTTCTCCCCATAATTCTAGTAAAAGTGAGCAGAATAATATAGGTAACAAATGATCTAAATATCATTATTAAGTGTTCGTTCATGGTAACACATCCTTAAAGATTGCTACTCATATTGTTTGCAATTTTCATTTAATTATTATTTATTTTCCTTTAGCTACGTCCACAGGTGCAATAATCCAATTATTTTCACCAAATTCACATCTTAAGGCAGGACCAACCCAAGATTCAAACAATTTTCCCTTTATCTTACCTGATAATATATCCTTCACCCCTCCTATTACTTCCTGAAGCTTTTCCTTTTTTAGAGGAGCTTTTTCATGGCCAGGATGGATAATGCTATATTTATCCTGAAATGTTTCTAAATTTTCAAGGCTCTTCATGAAGACACCAAAGGGAGCTGACTCATGAAGATTTAACAGATGATTACAGGTTACTAAAGTATCACCACAGAAAAGAAGTCCTTCCTTTTCGTCTAATAAACAAATGGAGCCAACTGTATGCCCTGGGGATGCTATTACAAGAAGCTTTCTGTCTCCTAAGTCAAATATATCTCCATCCTTTATAATTTCAATATTATTAATACCTCGATTAACCCAGTCATCAATAAAGGAAGGGTCAAAATCATATTTTGGGCTGTTTTCCTTCATGAAAGTTGATATCCAGTTGCGTCTAAACTCTTTGCCTGAAACATCCTTTAACATTTTAATATCTTCTTTAGTTATAAAATTAGTATCAAATTCTCCTGCACCCATGGCATGATCTGGGTGGGAGTGAGTAAGAACTGAAATTATCGGAAGATCAGTAAGTTCTTTGCATAGCTTAGGTAGATCACCTAAACCATAGCCTGTGTCAATTAAGAGAGCTTTTTCAGAGCCAGCTATAAGATACATTAAATCAAAATTATTATCAGAAATATACCAAACTGTATCCGTAAGTTTTTTAACTTTATACCAGTTAGAATCAAAGTTATCCATAATTTATCTCCTTCAGAAAAAATATTAGTAATTAGATTATATTTGTAACTAAAATAGTATACAATGCAAGAAACAGTTAAGAACGGATTAATTTAGTGAAAGTTTATGAAAGCATTAAATAAAATCTATAAATATTAAAAAATATGAAGAAGTATAGAAGGAGTATATGATACAATAATAAGAAAGATAAAACCTCTAAAACCATACATGGGAGGAATAATTAATGAATTTTAGGAAAGTTATATTTACTAGGAAAGAAATAGAAAATAATTGGGCGTATGATTCTCTAATGGATTATGAAGGTGAACTAGTTACAGTAGATAGCTATGAGAAATTTATGCTTGAGATTGCATTTTCCAAGGATATATTGTCCGTTGTGGTCATTTCCTCATGCTTTTATTCTTTAATAAGTAAAGATTTAGAGATTTCTTTATCTAAAGATAATTTTATTTGCTTAGAGCTTAAGGACAGTGAGGAAATAATAAGAGAGTTCATTTTTGATGAGCTTTATTGCTTAGAGAATGGGTACTTTAGACAAAGATTATCAAAGGAACTAAAAAATAAAACCAAAATTATGAGCTCTAGAAGCACCATGACAGAATTTAATGATATTGCCAAGGGGTTTTCAGTAGAGAAGGATATAAATAATCTTTTAGATATGATATTAGAAAGCTCCATGAAGATAAGCTCAGCGGACGCTGCTTCCATATATATTGTAGTGGATGGTGAAGGAGAAGATAAATATTCCTATTATGATAGTAACTCTAGAAACAAGCATATTAAGTTTGTAATATCAAAAAATAATTCTTTGAAGGTACATTTAGAGACTAAAACCTCTCCAATAGTTGAAAATAGTATAGTTGGAAGCACGGTTATTTTCGGTGAACCAATAAATATTATGGATGCTTATAATGTAACGGTATCTAATGATTTTAGACATAACAAGGACATAGATGATGCTACAGGCTACAGAACCATATCCATATTATCTATTCCAATGAAAGATCATAAAAATAGAGTGATAGGTGTAGTTCAGCTTATTAACAAAATGGAAAAGACTGCACCTTATGGGATTATACCCTTTGATAATGAAGATGAATTAATTATATATTCAATAGCTGGACAAGCTGCGGTGGCCTTAGAAAATAGCATGCTATATAAAGATATGAATGATCTTTTAGATAAATATAAAAGAGTCATTGGAGAAGCTATAAATCAAAGAAGAAGCGCAAATGAGGAGCTTAATAAACTATTTAATGTTGTTAAGCTTTGCCCTATAAGTATTTCTGTTACTGACAAGGAGGGAGAAATCTTATTTGTTAATCAAAGCTTTGAGACCTTCACAGGTTTTGGACGGATGGAGGTAATGGGTAAGGACATTAGTTTTCTTCAATACGAAAGGGGAGAAAAAGAGTTACAGGTCCGGGATAGTATCTATTTGGAGAGGGAATGGAAAGGCAGATATAGTTTAAAGTCAAAGTCAGGACAAGTCCAACCATCATATCTGCGGGCATATCCAATAAGGGATGAAAGCGGAATGGTTAAGTATTTTGTGAATTTTTACGAAAATGCAGACAATATAATATAAAGTAAATAAATTTATGAAGGAATGATAGGGATGTCTGACTTAAAAAAAACAGGGGATGTGTTTACAGATAATAGCTTTTCTAAGGAAAAAGATATGCTTGATTTACTTCAAGGTCAACTTGGATTCAAAAATATTTCTTTAGATAAGGTATTGGTAGACCCTAGGGCTATAAAACTTATTCCAGAGCTTATTGCTGTAAGATATAATTTAATTCCCATATCTATTAACTCGGATAAAATCCAGGTAGTAATGCTTGATCCATTAAATATATTTGCCTTAGATGATGTTAAGCTTACCTCTGGCTATAATGTGGAGCCCTTTCAGGGAGAGCTAGAGGATATAAAAAGTGGTATTAGTAGATACTACTCAGGTAGACAGGTTACGGATGCTGCAGAAGAACTATCTAGAGAAAATCAAATTATAGAAGAGGATAAGACCACAGGGGGAAAATTTGAAAATGTGAAGAATGCTCCAGTAGTAAAGCTGGTGGATTCTATTATAATAAATGCAATTAAATCAAGGGCTAGCGATATTCATGTAGAACCCTTTGATAAATTCGTAAAGATACGATATAGGATCGATGGAGAACTTTCCGTGGTATTAAAGATAGCAAAGCAAACTTTATCTGCTATTGTATCAAGAATTAAAATTATGGCTAATCTCAATATTGCAGAAAAGAGATTACCTCAGGATGGTAGGATACTTACTAATATTGATGATAATGAAATTGACTTAAGAGTTTCAGTCATGCCAACTGTATATGGAGAAAAGGTGGTTATAAGAATCCTAACCAAGGATGCAGAACTAATTGATAAGAAAAAACTTGGTATGGTAGATAAAGATTTGGTAAAACTAAACAGGATAATCTCTAAACCTAACGGAATAATTCTGGTTACAGGTCCTACGGGAAGTGGTAAATCAACAACCCTATATGCAGTATTAAATGAAATGAATACAGATGAAAAAAATATTATCACCGTAGAAGATCCAGTAGAATTCCTGCTAGAGGGAGTAAATCAGATAAATGTAAATTCAAAAGCAGGTTTATCCTTTGCGGCAGCATTAAGGTCTATCCTAAGACAGGACCCTGACATAATAATGATTGGAGAGATTAGAGACAACGAGACTGCGGAAATAGCTGTAAGATCGGCTATAACTGGGCATCTAGTGCTAAGCACTATTCATACAAATGATGCTCCATCAGCTGTGGTAAGACTAGTGGATATGGGTATAGAACCATATCTTATAGCAACTTCTCTAGTAGGGGTAGTAGCCCAAAGGCTTGTTAAGAAGATTTGTCCTCATTGCAAAGCTCCCTACGAGGCAGATATATATGATAAGGAATGTCTCCATGAGGACCCTCTTAAAACCTTGATATTATATAAAGGATCAGGTTGCCCAAGTTGCGATAATTCTGGTTATAGAGGCAGAGTAGGAGTTTATGAAATTATGGAAATGACCAGAGAGCATAGAAGATATATTGTTAAAAATGCTAGCTCGGATGAGCTTCGAGACCTTTCGGTAAAATCAGGGATGAGAACTCTTGAGATGTCCTGTAAGGAACTAGTACTCCAAGGCATGACCACTGTTGATGAAATTATTAAGCTATCTTCATTCTTAGATTAAAAACAGGGAGATTGAATTATGATTTGTTATAACTGCGGATATTCTCTGCCATCTAAAGATAATAAAACCTGTCCTTTATGCGGAATGAATATGCCTATTCTTTGCCAGGGCTGCGGAAGTAGAAATTCTATTCATGGCAAATACTGTTTTAACTGTGGTAAAAAGCTTTCCTATGTTAAAGAGGCAAGTTTAATAAAGAATTATGAGGTATTAGGTGAAAACCGTAAAGATATAGCTGTAATATTTGCAGATGTGTCAGGTTTTACAAGCCTTTCAGAAAAACTTGACCCAGAGGAAGTAAGGGAAATAATAAATCAATGCTTTGATTATATAACAAGGCCCGTATATGAGATGGAAGGTACTATAGATAAATATATAGGCGACTGCGTCATGATACTCTTTGGGGCAAAGTATGTTCATATTGATGATGGGAAAAGGGCTGTTAGGTGTGCCCTTAGGATGATGGAGCTTGCAGATAGATTTTCTAAGGAAAGGCTCTTTGATAAGGGGATTAAGGTTAGCTTGTCCATAGGAGTAAATTATGGATTGGTGGTAACAGGGAGTGTTGGCAATCTTTATGATAAGGATTATACGGTGATAGGCGATGTGGTAAATACAGCTCAAAGGCTTCAGAGCTCTGCAGGTAGAGGCAATATATTAGTATCACAAGCCTGCTATTTGGAGACTAAGGATAATATTAAGTATTCGGAAAAAATACTAATTGAAGTAAAAAACAAAAGTGTGGCACTGAGTTGTTATAATGCCTTAGAAGCTAAAGAGGAGGAAGTCTCCTTAATATTTGAACGGGATAAAGAACTTTCTCTTGTTGAAAAGTCTTTTCAGTCTGGGGAAGGTTATGTAAACATTGTGGGAGAAGCAGGTATAGGAAAAACCCTATTATGTAAAAGATTCATTGAAAAAACATCTAAGGACATAATAAAGCTTTGGGTAGATGGAAGTCTTCAGTATAAGAATAAAGCAAATTATTTAATAGAAAAGCTTATATTCCAGATAGTGAGCATAAATCCTGAGGATAGCATGGATGTGAAAAAAAGTAAACTTGTGGCGTTCATTAATTATGTGCTAATGAATCGCACCAAGGGAGAAAGAGAAAAGAATTATAATTTTTTATCCTTAGTATTAAAACTTCAAAGGGATACGGAATTTACAGCTATATTGAATTTTATGCAATATAAGGATATAAAGCAAGAAACAGACAATCAACTGAATATATTTTTTACAGATCTTTGCAGGGAACCTTATATATTTATTATAGATGACCTTCAATGGGCAGATGCAAGTTCCTTAGAACTTTTAAAAAATATATTAATAAATTCTAAAACAGATAATTTTTTTATTTTAATATCACACCATGCTATTTTTGATAAAATAATAAATTTGAATAATTTAAATAGACAAGGAATAAAAAGCATCATATGTTCGATTTTTCAGGTTAAGGATGCTGAAGAGAACCTTATTAATGACTTAGAGGAGTTGTCTAGTGGAAATCCTTTATATATAAAGGAAATAGGATATGGGCTGTACAGAAGCGGTAGCTATACAGTTAAGGAAAATACTCTCTACATGCAAGAAGAAGGACTTAGTAAATTTCACGTTGGAGTTGAAAAATTAATATTAAGCAGTTTCTCAAACCTTTCTGAAGAGTCTCAAAAATTCCTTCTGTCTGCAGCGGTAATTGGAAAGGAATTTAATATATCCTGGGTAAGTGAATTAACAGCTGGACAGTTTGATCTTCAAGAGATAATAAGAGAGCTTAGTGAACACAACATTATTAGTCTTAAAACAGCCTATACCTCCTTTGGAATAATTAATAGAATATATATATTCAAGCAGACCCTTACGAGAGATGCTATATACAATAGCTTATTAAATAGAGATAAAAAAAGCTATAGCAAAAAAGTTGGTGAGCTTATAGAAAAAAGATATGCAGATAATATTGAGGAGCATTATACAGAAGCTTTTAGCTATTTTATATTATCAAGTAGTGGCAAAGCCTTTGAATATGCCTTAAAGGCAGCCATAAGCTTTAAGGATAGCTACAATATAAAGGAAGCTTTAGAGTATTATCAAATCTTCGTGGATGGAAGAATTAATGATAATAGGATAGCTCAAGCTTATAGGGACATGGGAAGCTTAAGAAGCATACTATTAGAAAATGATAAAGCAATTGAATGCTACAATAAGGCGCTAGCTTTATTAGACTATAGTGAAGACATTTATGAAGTGCGACTTACTTTGTCAGAAATAGATAAGGAGATGGGCTCCTATGAAGCTGCTATTAAAATTATAGGGGAGCTAAAGCCAAAGATAAGAGAAAATAGTGGCCTTTATGGAAGGCTTCTATACTTAGAATGTTCTATTTTAAGTCTTCAAGGGCAAGAGGGTGCTTTAGAGGTAGCTATAAAGGCTCAGGAAATATTAAAGAAAACTAAGGATTATGTTAATCTTGCCATGACTGAAAATGAGATTGGAATTCAGTATTTTCTTATGGGTGACATTGACAATGCTACATATTATCTTAACTCAGCGTATGCTAATATAGAAAAAACTAATAATTTAAAGATTAAGAATTCTATAGTAAGTAACCTTGGGGCGGTATATCATGCTTCAGGAAGAATATCTAAAGCTCTTGAGGCTTTAAATAATGCACTGAAAATTTCAAACGACATTTCAGATGTTAAATCCTTTATAGCTGGAAGTACCAATTTAGGAGTTCTATATTATGATAAGGGTCTTTATCAGAAGGCAGAGCAACTTTTTTCCATAGCTTTAGAAAAATCAAAAAAGACTTCCCAGATTTATTTTAGTTGTATACTTTCCTTCAATATGGGTGACATAAATTATGAAAGAGGAGAGTATAAACAGGCAGCAGAGTTATATGAGCAGGCTTTAAAGATAGCTAAGAAACATGAAATGCCAGATGAAGAAGCGATAAGTTATATTAATTTAGGTAAGGTGTCTATAAAGCAAGGACTTATAGAGGAAGCAGAAGAACTATTTAAAAAAGGTTTTGATATATTAGAGGAACTTAAGGATGCTACAGGGCTTATTGATTATTATAGATATATGAGTGAAATAAGCATTCTTAAAGATAAAATTAATTTTGCAAAAGAATTTTGTAGCTTAGCCTTAGATTGTGCACAGGAGGCTCAAAGCCAAATTCAGACTTTAAGGTGTTCAATTCTTATGGGGGATATACTGGCGATGCAGGGGAGTTTCAAGGAATCAGAAAATTATTTTAAGGAAGGTATTAAATTAGGTAAGGAGCTGGAATCGGATATTGAAACTGGGATAGCATATTATGGTAGAGCTAAAATCTATGAACGCATGGGTGATTTACTTAATAAAGAGGAGGATATAAAAGAAGCTAAGGATTGTATAATAAAAGTTGATGATAGTGTTTGGAAAAGAACTATAAACAATTTATAATAAATTATTTAATTGTATTGAAATTCATATTAAAGAGTGATAGACTTGAATTAGAAAGGGCAAACTATCTGAAAAGATAGGACGCAAAGCTATGGGCCTAAAGGATTTTATTCTAAGGTTGCCAGGTTGCCGAAACTTATAAATCCTCAATTTCTTTAC
>Ga0209430_1000405_pt1 | contig 45571 bp, 42 predicted proteins | sample BarGraIncub1133A_FD_184504 | JGI IMG/M metagenome (GOLD analysis project Ga0209430, IMG submission 184504) | Arctic peat soil microbial communities from Barrow, Alaska - Barrow Graham LP Incubations 11-33A (SPAdes) (version 2) | ecosystem: Environmental > Terrestrial > Soil > Wetlands > Peat... | reverse complement strand
GCTTGATATCAACCGTCTGTTTAGCGAAGAGGAAAGAGCGGCCTTCGAAGCGCCTGAGTTATCTCTGGATAGGTTAAATTCTTTTGAGTAATCCCCCACCTTTGGTGGGGGACTCACAAAGTTTGACTACGTTCAGGCAGTGCCAAATCATGGTGAAAGTAACTAAGAGGAATTGACGGGGATGACTTTTTTCAGGTAAATTCAGCTATCAGTGGGTTGGAAATTCTTTTGTGTGTTATTTTACAGAGGATGCTTTTGGTAACGTTTGTATCCAGGTTGTCAGGGGCAAAATTATCCACAAGGAGGAAGTGTATGGATACCGTCGCTAAAATTAGTGAAGTGCCCAATTTTGGTAAAAAGGTCGTATCCGCATCCGGAAAAGAAATTCTGCTGGTCAACGTCAAGGGTGTTATTTATGCTGTTGAGAATGAGTGCCCGCACCAGGGGAGCCCGATGAGTGCCGCAGTCGTCAAGGACGGGTATATTTCCTGCCCGCGTCACGGCTACCGTTTCAGCCTGGTGGATGGTAGGTGTGCGGAACACCCGGAATATATTCTTGCCACTTTTCCGGTGCAGTTGAGCGGTGATGATATTCTGGTTGATTGCTCGGAAAACAAAAAAGACTAAAAGAGTATTTTTATCCTGTTGACAAACTACTGATTGGCTGGTATTAAAATATTCATCGCTTTTACTCTTAATTTAAAGGAGAACTAACCAATGTGCCTTACCACACTTGTAACGCAGCAAGCACCAGATTTCACCGCCGAGGCGGTTATGCCCGACAACAGCTTTGGCTCTATTACTCTTTCGGCCCTCAAAGGTAAGTATGCTCTGTTGCTTTTCTACCCGCTTGATTTCACCTTTGTCTGTCCGTCAGAAATCCTCGCGTTCAACAAAAAAATAGCTGAATTTAAAACCAGAAATTGCGAAGTAATCGGTGTTTCTGTTGACTCAAAATTCACTCACCTGGCATGGAAGAACACCGCCATTGAAAATGGTGGAATCGGCAATATCCAGTTTCCGCTCGTTCAGGACCTTAATAAAGAAATCGCTAAATCATATGGAATTCTTTTAGGAGGTTCCGTTGCCCTGCGTGGCCTGTTCCTGGTCGATCCTACCGGTACGGTCCGTCACTGCGTCATCAACGATCTTCCGCTGGGCAGAAATGTTGAAGAAGCTCTCCGTATGGTTGATGCCGTCCAGTTTTCAGATACGCACGGAGAAGTCTGTCCCGCCAACTGGAGACAGGGTGAAGAAGCTATGAAGCCGACCGCTGAGGGCGTCGCTTCCTATCTGGCCAAACACTCGAAGTAAAGATTTATAGAAAACATCTTGACTTTAAGGTGTCAACTTTTCTACTATGCAGTAATTGTAAAGGCAATGAAGAGGAGTAGTAACCATTTACGTGCTTTTCAGAGAGCCGGTGGCTGGTGCAAACCGGTAAGCATTGTGGTGAACTCGCCTTGGAGCCGCTCTGGTGACAGGTAGTCAGAGTCGTGAGCCTGCGTTAAAGGCGTATGAAGGCCTGATTGTTTTCAGGCGAATTGGGTGGTACCGCGGATGGTTCAAAACCTCTGCCCCAAATATTGGGGTGGAGGTTTTTTTATTTTATGTGTGCTGAAAACAACCGGAGCGAGAAAGCAAGCCATCTCGCAGGACATTGAAAGGGGTGCAGACAATGGCAAAGGCAAAGGCAGCGAAACAAGATGACCGGAAGATTATCAGAATTTTTGATACGACGCTGAGGGATGGGGAGCAGGCACCCGGTAACAGCATGAACATTGAGGAAAAACTGCGGATTGCAAAACAGCTGCAGAAGCTGAATGTTGATGTCATTGAGGCCGGTTTTCCGATCGCCTCCGAGGGCGATTTCGAAGCGGTTAAAAAGATTGCCCAGACAATCAAAGGGCCGGAAATTGCGGGGCTGTGCCGTTCAAGTGAAAAAGATATCGACCGTGCCTGGGAAGCGCTGAAATATGCCGGCGAGAAGGGGCGCATTCACACGTTTATCGCTACCTCCGACATCCATATGAAATACAAACTGCAGATGGAACCCGCCAAAGTTCTTGCGTCAGCTGTTAAAGCGGTCAAACGCGCTGCCTCGTATACTCCCAATGTTGAATTTTCCTGTGAAGATGCCGTGCGCACACGGTTGCCGTTCCTTGCCGAAGTTGTCGAAGCCGTTATTGCCGCCGGTGCAACGACCGTCAACATCCCGGATACGGTCGGTTACACGATTCCGTTTGAATACTTCAACATCATCAAGTATCTGAAAGACACCGTGCCGAATATCGATAAAGCGATCATTTCGGTGCACTGTCATAACGATCTGGGCCTGTCGGTGGCCAACTCGATTGCAGCCATACAGGCTGGCGCCGGTCAGGTGGAGTGCACGATCAACGGCATTGGCGAGCGGGCCGGAAACTGCTCATTGGAAGAGTTTGTCATGATCCTGAAAACCCGGGGCGACATTCTCCCTTTCGCAACAAATGTGGTAACAGAGCAGCTCACGCCGGCCAGCCGGTTGTTAACGATGGTCACCGGTATTGCCGTGCAGCCGAATAAGTCGATCGTCGGTGCGAACGCCTTTGCCCATGAGGCGGGAATCCACCAGCACGGGATGCTGATGGAAAAGACTACCTATGAAATTATGACCCCTGAATCGGTCGGCCTCTCGGCAAGTGCCATCGTGCTTGGCAAACATTCCGGACATCATGCTCTCCGCAAACGCCTTGTTGAATTGGGGCACGACCTGGATGATGAAAAATTCCGGCGCACCTTTGACAGGTTCAAGGAGCTGGCTGATTTAAAGAAAGAAATCTTCGATGAAGATCTGGACGCAATTGTATCTGATGAGGTTCGGGAAGAAGACCGGTACAAACTGGATCACGTCACCGTCACCTGCGGCTCGTTTGCCGTGGCGACGGCAACAGTTCAGATGGAAATTAACGGTGTTACCGTGCGTACTGCAGAACTGGGTGATGGTCCGGTTGATTCAACGTTCAAGGCGATCAAGAAACTGACCAAGTCAAAGGCAAAACTGACACAGTATAATGTCGGCTCCATTACCGGTGGTACTGATGCGCAGGGAGAAGTAACCGTGCGAGTCTGCGAAGGAAACCATACTGCTGTTGGCAAGGGGGCCTCGACCGATATTATCGTCGCCTCGGCTAAAGCATATATCCATGCTCTCAATCGACTTAATAACAAACAGAAACGACTGACTGACGCAGTGTAGCGTTTACCGTTACATCACAAAAGACTGAGGCCTGACCGGTGTATTCCAGTCAGGCCTCGGTTTTGAAAGAGAAACGGTTCCTCAGATCTTCACCGTCTTATATAAAAAATTTTTGAAGCGAAACAGCTGCCGCTGTTCCTCCTCCTTTCCTACGCCATCGGCAGTAGCTTTAAGGTAGCGCGCCACCGCCGGCATGGTCTTGCCCGCAAGCAGTCGGCTCTTGTCAATCACCAGTCGCACCGTTTCCCGTGAGATATCGTTTCGTGAAAACGGCTCATAGATTTCAGTCCAGAAATTGCCTCCCCCCTCGATCTGTTCCAGAATGGCAGCGGCCAGACGTTCGTCCAGTTCCCGCGCATCGGGCAGGCGGGTGGAGAGATTGCCGGCAGCCGTCCCGGCAATGGCTTCACTGATCGCTTCACCTGTTATGATGCTCTTTCTTCTGAAAAAGAGCGCCCGCAGCAGAATACTGCGCAGCTCACGGATGTTGCCCTTGTAACTGTGGCGCATGAGGATGTCTTTGGCTTCTTTGGTCAGGGCAGGCGGCTTTTCATCGGTATCCTGCTCGGAACGGTAGGTGCGGTAGAGCTTGCCAAGAAAATGGACCGAAAGGTCGGGGATGTCCTCGCGCCGTTCGTTGAGAGACGGCAGGCGTATCGAAAGTTCTGAGAGCCGGTGGTAGAGATCTTCGCGGAAACGACCAGCGGCAATCTCGTCGGCCAGGTTTTTGTTGGTTGCGGCAACCAGCAGAACTCTGCTGTAGCGCTCGGTATTCTCCCCGAGCCGCATAAAGCCGCCGTTGTCGAGAAACCGGAGCAGCTGCACCTGGGTCTTCGGATCGGCATCACCGATTTCGTCCAGAAAGACGATGCCGCCGATGGTCTCTTCCAAAATTCCGCGCCGGTCGGAATAGGCACCGGTAAAAGCCCCTTTTTTATGCCCAAACAGCTCCGAATAGGTCAAGTCGCCTGAATATGCGGCGATATTCGTTTTCTTGACCGGCAGTTCACCACTGGGGTTAATATCGCGTCGATACAGTTCGTTAAGCTTGTTATAGAGGTTGTTGAAGAAGAACTCCTTGCCTGAGCCGGTCTGGCCGGTTACCAGGATTGAGGGGAGTCCGATGGTCGCTTCCTGCAGAATATTGCGTGACCAGAAGAGGATGCGATTGAAGAGCGGCGGCGAGACGGTGTTGATAAAATCAACCATCTCCTGGGATTTCTGACTATTGCCGATAATGTTGCCGAGTCGATACGAGGAGACGTGGGGATCCTTGTAAGCAACATCAGTTGTAAGCCGGTTTACCTCGCCCTGAAGGCGTTCGATGCGCTGCAGGTCAGATATATGACGCGCCGTCAAGGAACCGATGATCTGCAGTAAGCGTCGGTGTTCATCGCGGAAATAGTCGTGCTGCAGTGAGTTGAGGCAGATAACGGCAATCACTTCGTCATCACAGATGATCGGTACGGCAATTTCGCTCTTCAGCAGGGAACTCATGGAGCGGTGGAAGCCGTCTCCCTGCAGTTCCGCCTCTACACGGGCGTTGATTTTAGGCTGTTTGGTAAAAGCGACGTACCCTGTCAGGCTTCGCTCCTCCTTGGGCAGCTCACTGCCGCCAACTATGAGTGGCGGGATATGCTTTTTCAGCCACTCCTTGTTCTTGGCGCCGATAATTGCCCCGCTCTCGTCCTCTACCACCAGCCATTTCGTGCCGTCCCGTTCAGTCACGACGGCGATGCTGCCGGTATCAGCGCCGATTAATTCCGTTGCCTTGGAAAGAACCCTGGTCAAAAACGGCTGAAGGCTCTCCGTTCGCTCATTCAGAAGGTCGCTTATCTCGGAGAGCACGCGGATTTCGAGATGTTCCCCGCCAACCTCACTGATGACCTTCTCGACCATTTCAGCATGGGTCTGCAGCAGGCCCATCTCAAAATCGCTGAACTGGTACAGGTCATGCGAGTAGTAATTAAGCAGGCAGATGATGCGTCGTGTTTCCGTATTGAAGCGCGGAACGACGTACAGTGAACGAAGCTCCAACGATTCGGTCAAGGCACGCTTCTGCAGGTTGTGCTGCGTCAGGTCAGGGATAAAAAGCGGCTTTAACAGTCGTTCATCAGTAATTACCCCTTGATCGTTTATATAGTTGGAAATCAGTGACATCCCCTTACGAAGATCAAGCGCTCCAAGCTGGTCATATTTTTTTTTCAGATTTTCATCCGCCGAGTAGCTGGCAAGGTTTTCCAGAACGCCTGAGGCACCCTCCTGATGGGTCGGCACCAGGACCGCCGCCAGAGAAACCTTCTCAATGAGTTTAACCGCTGATCTGACCATCATTCCTGCCGCTTCGCGCGCTTTGAACTCTTCAAGGCGGCGGGCCAGGTGTACCTGCTGGTGATAAATTCTGGCTTGATCCAGCGGGTCGGCGACAATGCCTGTGAGTTCTGATAACTGCATTTTTGCGTGGCTGCCGAGAACTTCGCCGGGGTGTTCCTGATCAACACAGAGGACTCCGATCGATTTCCCCAGGCTGACGATCGGTATAACGTAGCTGGAGATGAACCTGAAGCGAAGTGCAAATTCATGGTCAAGGGAGCTCTTGCTTGCTCCGGAAAACATGAAAACAAGTGGGAGCTGTCGGACAAAAACGGAGGAAACAATCGTTTCATTCGAAACAATCGGAAAGGTTGTCTCGGTAAGTTCCTTGCCGAGCGGCCCGGTACCATGGACACAGGTAAGTGTCCCCCGGGTCAGGTCTTCCAGATAGATGCGGATCTGTTCGCACCCCGACAGTTGCTTGGCGTTTTCAGCCAGGGTATAGAGTAGTTCGCCGAGATTTTCCTTGCCGTAGGCTGCGATTGCCGCCTGAAAATCTTTAAAACCGGGTGTTATAGGCATGAAGTCTCCTGCTGGGTATGTCCAAATCGATCAGTGCGTTGATGAAATTATTTCTGTAAAAAACTGCAGAAATAGTTTTGACGTTCTAACTAAGAACACGTGTGAGTATAAAATCCACACAGCAGGAATGTAGCGCGGGGGGTAGGTCAGGTCAAGCAGGAAGTGGTGCTGGTGCAACATGTGACGTTAAAAATGAAGATGCTGCCGATGTCACCCTTTGAGTACGTTCAGTATTTTATCGGCAACATCCTTGCCGCTGATGTTGTAGGAGCCTTCTGCCAGCTGCTGCCGGATGGAGTTCAGTCGCTCACGCCTGGCCTCATCTTCCGCCAGTTGAACGGCAGCCGAGGAGAGAGTTACTTCAGCAGGAGGCATTTCAGCACTAACGTGTGGTCCGGACAGATCTCCCGACTGGGCTGAGGGCTTGGCAACTTCACTGTTTAACAATGCCATATAATTTGTAACGCGATCATTTATGTTCATAATGACTCCGGTAATTAGCAAGATAGAAGTTTTTTCTCCGGTTATGGCAGAAACAACTTCATCAATACACGTATCCCGTCTTTTTAGGGTCAGGCTAACCTATGGTGTGATGTACATATCGGCATAATTCTGAGAAACTTTAGGTGGTGTTGATCCGGTTGGGGGGAGGTAACGGCACATGCTGAATCAGCTGAGCCCTTTCCTGATCTGATACAGCTCTTCAATGTCCAGGCCGTTTTTCTCGTAATACTCGCGTTCCAGCTCTTCGACATAGAACCGGTCAAGTCCCGAGTTTTCAAGGAAGTCCTCCCGCAGCCCGACGTTGCGTTCTGCAATAACCTGCGGTAACAGCGAATGCAGGTACATGGCCTCTTTCTTGATGGTGAAGATGGTCTCGTCGAAGAGATGATCCGGGATGTCGGTGCTGATCCGCTTCTTTGTTTTCAGCTCCTCGACAACTTCCCGCCGCAATGCTTCCTGGTCAGCCTTTGTGGTGAACTTGGAGTAGAAATTACGGATGCGGTCGCGCACATGTTCGAGGAGAACAAGCGCAATTCGTTCCTCCTGATCAATCTCGGTCAATTGGCAGTGCAGCCCTTCGATCGTTGACTGCCGCGCCTCAATCGCCACCAGCCCTTCCATGAGGGTTTGTACCTTGCGGCGGCCGAAACTGCCGAGATAGGCGTTGGCAAACAGCTCCCGGATAAACAGTTCCTGAAAACAGTCTTCATGCAGGTTGTCAAAAGCGGCCTTATGCTCCAGCAAGCCACGCAGCATCTCTTCATTTATCCGGACGTTTTCCATGAAGGCCAGTTGGCTGATCAGATTTGATACGGTGTCAAAGCGATCAAGATACGTTATCACATACGAGAAACCATCCAGCAATGATGAGTCGGCGCCGTCCCGGATCTTTTCGTCGCACTCCTTGCTGGCATCCAGCATCAGCTGATCGTAGCAATGATCCCGGTTTTCCATCGCCTTTTTCTTTCCCTGGATCAGCTTGAGCATATCTTCCCGGTCGATGCGGCTCTCGATCTCAATCTCCCGGAAAAAGATCCCTTCCAGTATTTCACGGGTTGCGGCGATATAATCGGGCTCCCCGTCGTTTTTGAGATTACGCCCCTTTTTCAGCATCTCATCCAGAGTATAAAACAGCGCCCCCGGAATTTTGTTGCGCACCGACAGTGTTTTCAGGCGCGTCAGGCGGGCATTGTCGAGGTTGCTGATCTCCCCCTTGGCATTGCACGCCAGCAGGATGTTGCGGTACTCGTCGACAATCCGCTTGTTGGCCGGGCTGCGGTACATGGCGTCGATTCTGATCCGCTCCTGTTGATACCGGTCGATTTTATACGTCGCAGCGATAGCCACCAGTCGACTGAAATCTTCGTCAGATATTTTTTTGTTCTTGAAATAGAAGCTTCGAAACAGGTCGCGATATTCGCGATGGTGACGATTGATCAGTTTGACCACAAACAGCTGGGAAGATTCGTCTTTCAATAGCGGGAACAGCTCGGAGATAAGAACATCGTCACGCTCGTCACCGACGGCCTCCGAGCGCTTGATGCTCTTGCCGAGCCGCTTGACCAGCTCTTCCTGCTGGTTTTTTAATTTGCGCGACAACAGGTTGGAGTGAACAAAGAAGAAATAGTTACAGACAGCATTCCCCTCGAAAAAAATAGCGTCGTATGTTTCCGAGCCCGAAGTACGGTCACTGAAACGGACGGCGCCATCCTCGTCCGATCGGACCCCGTACATGACCAGACGGTTGATGATGTCCGTTTTGGCTAGATCGGAAGAGGGTTGATCCACTCCGAACATATATTCACAAAAATTGCCGCCGTTTCCCTGATAGCTGACCCCCTCGGGTGTAATGAGCATTTCGTTACCGGGAGAGAAGATCCGCAGCTGGTCCTCCTCCTGGACGATATTAAAGAAATAGCGCTGGTAGGCATCGTTGCCGGCTACCATAACAAAATACTCTGTCTGCTCCCCCATCATGCCGTGCAGCCGGATGTCCTTATGCATGCCTTCTCCTCACCCTGAATCAGGATTGCGACAGATCGAACTCCATGCCATCATACGCCAGTTCAAAGCCGGACGGCAGCCTGTTCCCTTCAGAATACGCAATCTCATGGGTAAGGTGGGTCAGGACCGTGCGGGGAACTTGTATCTGCCGTGCTGCGGCAATTGCCGCGGGAATATTGAAATGGAACGGATGTTCTGTCCAGCGCAGGCCGTCAACCACCAGCAGTTTCAATCCCTGCAGCAGTTTCAGTGACTGTTCCGGAATGGCGCTACAGTCGGTCAGGTAGGCAAAGTTGCCGATACGGTAGCCATACGAGAAGGTCCTGCCATGCAGCAGCGGTACCGGAATGACCGTCTGTCCGAACAGCTCGAACGGGGCACTGATCTCGTGTGCAGCCAGTAACGGCGCGTAGCCGGAACCGCCATGCTCATTAAATATATACCTGAAGCCGTTCTGCAATGTTTCAATGGTTGCCCGCGCGGCAAAACAGGGGATAATCTCTTTGTGGAGAAAATGAAACCCGCGCAGGTCATCTATGCCATTAACGTGGTCGGCGTGGGCGTGAGTGAAAAGCACAGCATCGATACGACGAATATGCTGCCGCAACGCCTGTTCTCTCAGATCGGTGGATGTATCGACCAAAACGGTATGATCGTTGTAGCAGATCAGAAGTGATGCGCGGGTACGCTTGTCCCGGAGGTCATCCGAGCTGCAGACCGGACAGTCGCAGCCAACCATCGGTACCCCGGTGGAGGTGCCACACCCCAAAATAGTGATCTTCATACCGGTCAACTTTCTTAGTAATTTACGCAAAAATAACAGAATCTTCTCATGCAGGCAAGGTGGTTTTCGGCCGATTAACGTGCCATTTCAGCAAGTAGGGCAATGTTCAGTCCGATAACAATCAGCCCCACAATCCAGAGCACGATTGCTCCGTAGGGTCTGTTGGCGTATTCTCCCATCACTGCACGCGAAGAGGTTAGCCAGATCATCGGGAAGATCGTGAATGGGAGTTGCAGGCTGAGGGCAATTTGGCTCCACAATATGCCTTTAAAGGGGTCTTTCAGCAGGAGGATGGCAACCAATCCTCCGATGAGGGTTATTACGACGCCGATTCGCGAGTGAATATCGACGATATCGAAGGGTTCGCGGTAGATGCCGGCGAAGACGCTACCACCGGCCATAGCAGCGGTCACAGAAGAAGCCAGACCGGCAAAAATCAATCCCAGGGCAAAGACCGTAGCTGACAGGTTGCCGAAGATCGGTAACAAGGTCTCCGTGACCTGCGGCAGTTCGTTTACCCGGATTCCTCTGGCGTAGAACACCGCTGCTGCCATGATAATCATGGCACTGTTGATGGCCCAGCCTGCTCCCATGCCGCTCAAGGTGTCCAGAAACTCGTACTTGAGCTGTTTACGGATCGCGGCATCACCCCGCTCATGAACCTGTCGGCTCTGAATCACTTCTGAATGGAGGAAAATGTTGTGTGGCATGACCACGGCACCAAGTACCCCGACGATGACCGGCAACGCCCCGAGTGGTACGGTCGGTACTACCCACCCCTGCAGTGCGGCTCCCCAGAAAACCTTTGCCAACGTTAATTCAAACAGGAAGGCCAGTCCGATCAGAGAGACAAACCCCATAATCCATTTTTCCAGTCGCTGGTAGTTTTTGGAAAAGAGCATATAAGTCGCAAAAAAGCACGACAGCAGTGCCCCGGCGGGCAGAGGCAGTCCGGTCAGCATCTTAAGGCCGATGGCGGCCCCCAGCAGTTCCGCTAGGGCGGTAGAGACGCAAGCCAACATGGCACTGCCGAGCATCAGGTATCTCAGCCAGGGATTAAAAAAGGTGGAGGCGGCCTCGGAAAGGCAAAGGCCGGTGACGATTCCGAGATGGGCAGCGTTGTGCTGCAGAACTATCAGCATGACCGTGGAGAGGGTAACGACCCACAGTAGTCCGTAGCCGAATTGCGAACCGGCGGCCACGTTGGTGACCCAGTTGCCCGGGTCGATGAAGCCGACCGTGACAAAGAAACCGGGCCCGATATAGCGGAACAGTTCCAGTGAGGCCAGGCGCGAGGCCTGTTTGCCGATGTGGGAGAACCAGTTCATGGTTTTAATTCAGGGTATCTCACGTCAGTCATTAAGATACTGCAACGAGTATTTAACGTAGTTACCGGGCGATTTTTTCAGCCATGCCACTTCATCCGGGGTCAGGTCGCGCTTGTATTTGGCCGGTGCACCAACCCAGAGTGTGTGGGGTGGGATGACCGTCCCTTCGGTCACCAGCGCCCGCGCCCCTACCAGCGCCCCTTCGCCGACGACGGCATGATCCATGACCATGGCCTGCATGCCGATAAAACAGCCGTCCTGCAGAGTGCAGCCGTGCAGCGTTACAGAGTGGCCGATGGTGACGTCGTCGCCGATAATCAACGGCGCACCGGGGTCGTCCGCATGTTTTTTGTGTGTGACGTGCAGCATGGAGAGGTCCTGCACGTTGCTGCGGGCGCCGATACGGATATGGTTGACGTCGCCGCGCACGACGCAGTTGTACCAGACACTCGATTGCGCTCCCAGCGTAACATCACCGATGATTACGGCGGTTTCGGCGATAAAGGCGGTCGGGTCGATCGTGGGGGTGATGCCTTGAAAAGATTTGATCATGGTAGTAATCCCTCTCAAGAAATAGTTGCAGCGTGCCGGAGTATAACCGCTGGACAGTGACTTGGCAATCCCGCTGTTTCCACGGTGGAAAGACAGATTAAACTACTTGTTGCACTGCTCTGCTTTTGTTATGCTGCAGGTCAATTTTTCAACAAGGGGATACCATACGCATGAAATTTACCAAGATGCAGGGTGCCGGAAATGACTATGTTTATGTTAACTGTTTTGAGGAGACGGTGGTCGATCCGCAGCGGACTGCCATACAGGTTTCAGACCGTAATTTCGGAATTGGCTCGGATGGATTGATCCTGATCATGCCGTCTGAGGTGGCAGATGTGCGGATGCGGATGTTCAACTCCGATGGTTCCGAGTCAGAGATGTGCGGCAACGGTATCCGTTGTGTCGCCAAATATGCTCACGACCACGGCATCGTATCAAAGAGCGAGATAACCGCCGAGACCGGCAACGGCATCCTGACGCTGCAGCTCTTCCCCGGAGCCGACGGGAAGATCGCGAAGGTGCGGGTCAATATGGGGCCGCCACGTCTGACGCGCGCTGAAATCCCCATGACCGGTGCTCCTGAAGCAAAAGTCATCGCTGAAGAGCTGACCATTCTGGACAGAACGTTCAAAATTACCTGCGCATCAATGGGTAATCCGCACTGTGTCATCTTTGTCGATGACGTTGCCAATTTCCCGGTAGCGACCTATGGACCGCTGATAGAAAATCATGAACTCTTTCCGCGCCGTACCAACGTAGAATTTATCCAGATCATTTCCCGGGTTGAAATCCGCCAGCGGACCTGGGAACGGGGCGCCGGTGAAACCTTGGCCTGCGGCACCGGTTCCAGTGCCGTGACCGCCGCTTGTGTACTGAACGGACTCACAGAAAAACGAATTCTCAACCATTTGTCCGGTGGTGATCTGGAGATGGAATGGGACGACGACGGTAGCATCTACATGACCGGCCCGGCGGTAGAGGTGTTCAACGGGGAAATCACGCTGTAACGCCACCAACGTCGAAGGGTAGGTAGTAATCCGGTTATTTGATCTGGGGGAGTATGGCTCTAGTAGCAAACAACCAGCAGCAGGTTTTTGACCTGCTGTCGCGCGCCTCCAATCTCTCTTTTGTTACGGCAGATCAGGATGCGGGCAGCGTCAGTATACTGACTCCCGGCCAACGGGTCAGTGCCGAAGTCCTGTCGACGCTGCCAAATAACCGGGTCCAGGTCCGGGTCGGCAACGAGCAATTCAATCTTGATCTGCCGATGGCAACCCGCGCCGGACAGACCCTGGAGATGACCTTTGTCTCCAGTGATCCGCGCTCGACGTTTGCCATAGCCCGCCAGACGGGCACCGCACCTCCGGTGAGCCTATCCGATGCCTCCCGCCTGTTAAGTCTGCTGGTCTCACATGAACAGATCATCGATCCGCAGCTCCGTGCCTCTTTGCAGAGCATCGGCGACATGTTACGCCGCTCCTCGGGGGAATCCACCGTGCTGGCGAACCTGCTGGACGAGGCGCTGGTCTACGGCTCCCGGCAGGATGGGAAAGCATCTCCACTTTCGACCGGCGATGCCATGAAGGGCACGGGGGGTGAGCCGGGAGCGGCACGGGTAACCCCGGAACAGGCACGCCTGGCAACGTTTGAATCTAATGCAGCCCAGATACTCAGGAGCATCGCCCAGAATTCACGTTTTACCCTGATCGAAGCGGCCAACCAGCCGCTAACGCCGCTGCCGCTCGTGCCGGGTGAAGAGATAAATGCGACAATTATCGGTACCCTGCCGGGTGGAAAAGCCTTTGTACAGATAGCCGGCACGACTCTGGAGCTGACCCTCCCCCAAAAAGCCATGACGGGGGAAATTCTGCGCCTGACCTTCCTGTCGGCAGAGCCGAAGCCCGCCTTTGCGCTATCCCGCACAATCCCCGAAGGTACCACTGCTGCGCTGAGCGAGGCAGGGCGCTGGCTGAGCGTGCTGGAACATAGTGAAGGAGGCGTATCCACGCAGCAGGCCTATGTACTGGAACGACTGAACAGTGTGTTGAAAAGCCTCCCCCCTGATTCACCCGCTTTCAGTGCCATTTCAGATGAAGCGCGGACCTATCAACGAAGCACGCGACCGCCGCCGATATCAGACCTCGCCGCCGCCGTCTCAGCGCAGGAAGGCCTGCAGACTCCGGCCGCATCCGGAAACGGGATTGTCCTGAGCGATGATATGGCCAAACTTCTTCAGGCCGTAATTAAAGGAAACCGTCTGGCGCTGCTTGAATCGTTAAACCAGCAGGCATCACCCGCCTCGTTCCTCCCCGGTCAGCAGCTGAGGGGTGAGGTGATGGCTGCCCTGGGGGAGGGGCGCTTTACTGTCCAGGTGGCCGGGCAGATGCTGGAGTTCCTCATGCCAAAGGGGGTCAGGCGCGGGGACCTGATAACCCTGTTTTTTATAACCGATGATCCGCATCAGACATTCCTGATGGCCCGCTTCGGTTTGGCGGGAGACTCAAAGGTCAGCGACACCGGTCGTTGGTTGAGCGGATTTCTGAACGAAACATCCGCCCAGCTGCCGGCCAGCTCCACTCTCGATATTTTGGGGGCACTACTGGCCGGACCGACGACTGATGCTTCACTGCTCGGCCGGATGCTTCAACAGGGCCTTCGCGAAAGCGGCCTGTTTTATGAGTCACATCTGGCCCGCTGGTTCGGGGGTGACTACCCGCTGGAGGAGATTCTCCGCGAGCCGCAGGGGCGTTTGTCTCCACGCCTCGCGCAGGGTGGAGAACTGGTCGGTACACCGGCTGATGAATTTGTGCGGGCCAGCATCCGTGCCGGCTCAACTGAAATAATGGAGGCGCTCTTTAAAAAAGCCGGCACCAACATGGCGCATGAAGGAATCGCAGATCAGCGTACCCTGTCGACCGTCAGCGAACAGCTTTCTGCGCTGCAGAACGGCCAGTTGCTGTTCCGAGGGGATCTGTTTCCCGGCCAGCGTCTGGAATGGACCGTTGCCGAGCGGGAAGCGGAACGTAACCGGTCAGGTGGTCGCGAGCGGAATTGGGAAACCAGCGTAACCATCACTCTGCCGCATCTGGGGCCGGTCACCGCACTGATCACGCTTGACGGTACTCATGTTGCTGTCAAAGTCAGTGTTGAAGATGGCACGGCGGTGCCGGTTTTAGAAACGGGTAGAGAGCGTCTCGTTGAGCAGCTCGAGGGAGCCGGACTTGACCCGGCAGAGATGAGCATCAGCCATGCCGCCGCGTGACGACGAAGAGCGCCGGGCGGCGGTCCTCTCCTATAAACAGGGGTACTACGCCCCGGTCGTAATTGCCCGGGGAAAAGGGGTTGTCGCGGAGGCGATCATCGCTTGTGCCCGTGAGGCTGGCGTGTACGTTCATGAGTCACCGGAGTTGGTCAAGCTGTTGATGCAGGTCGACAACGATCAGTTCATTCCTCCCGAGCTGTATCGGGCGGTTGCGGAAGTACTGGTATGGCTGCAGTGGATGGACAGCCAGCAAAAATAATCCTATGTATGTGGAGGGATAATGCAGATCAAGTTTGGTACCGATGGCTGGCGAGGCGTGATTGCTCGAGACTTTACCTTTGAAAATCTTTCACGGGTGGCACAAGCCACGATGGATTATCTGAATCGCGAGGGTTTGGGGAATAAAGGGTTGGTAATCGGCTATGATCGCCGTTTTATGTCGCGGGACTTTGCCCGGCGGGTGGCAGAGATTGCGGCTGGCAACGGTATCCATGTCCGTTTGACGGAGGATTATGCCCCGACGCCGGTGGTTTCATGGGCCGTGCGCGAGAGCGGCGCCGGAGCCGGGGTAATGATCACTGCCAGCCATAACCCGCCCGAGTATAATGGGTTCAAGCTCAAGGAGGCTTTTGGTGGTTCCGCACTCCCTGCAACAACCAAAATTCTCGAAGAAATCGTCACGTATAACCTGGAGAACGATCGTCGTGTCATATCGTTTCCCTATGAAGAGGCTCTTAAAAATGGAACTATTGAACTTTTTGATCCCTGTGAAGGATATTTTCACCAGATCAGCCGCTACGTCGACCTTGATCTGATTGCAAAGGCCGGGATCGCCACGGTGGTTGATCCGATGTATGGTGCCGGGTGCGGTTTCATACCGCGGCTCCTGCCCGGGGTTGACGAAATCCACAGTACAGAAAATCCCTCGTTCGGCGGCCGGCCGCCTGAGCCGATCGGACAGCACCTGCAGGAATTGTCTGCCCTGCTCAAGGGTGGCAGATACCGGGTCGGCCTGGCGCTGGATGGTGATGCTGACCGGATCGGAGCCGTTGATGAAAATGGGGACTTCTTCTCCTCACACTGCATCTTTACCGTTGTCCTGCGGCATCTGATCGAACATAAAAAACTGACCGGAGCGGTGGTTAAAACGGTTTCGACAACTCGCATGGTTGATCTGCTGGCCCAAAAATTCGGGCTGGAGCTCTTTGAAACACCCATCGGTTTTAAGCATATCTGTGAACTGATGCTGGAGCGCGATATTCTCATGGGTGGTGAAGAGTCCGGTGGGTTGGGCGTGAAGGGGCATATTCCGGAGCGGGACGGGATTCTGCTCGGGCTGCTGCTGCTGGAGGCGGTCGCGGTCAGCGGTAAGGGGCTGCGGCAGTTACTTAATGAGACAATGGACGATATCGGACATTTCTATTATCAGCGGATTGATCGCCGTATCGAAAATGCCGCCAAAGAGCAGCTGATCGAAAAACTGTGCTCTCACCCACCGACAGCGATTGATGGGCAGCGGGTTGTGGCTACCAATTTCAGCGACGGTTTTAAATTTATCTTCGAAAACGGCGACTGGCTCCTGATCCGGCCGTCCGGAACCGAGCCGGTATTGCGTCTGTACAGCGAAGCGGGAACACTGGATCAGGTCGAGCGTTTCCTGCGCCAAGCGGTAGTGATCGCCGCTTGTTAATAGGTTGGCATTCGAGAGCGTACCGGGTGAATAACTGTCGGTTTCAAAAAAGAATTCCGATTGTTGTCACTACACGGTTGCGCTGACGAAAAAAACAGTTATAATCCTGCCCGCAGAGTCGTGCGTCCACGATACGACAATACGCGCTAACTTCATCCATATTGTTATGGAAATTACGAAAAGGAGCACACTGCTATGGCAAACATTCTGATTGTTGATGATTCATCCACCATGCGTAAAATTATTTCGAGATCTCTTCGTCAGGCAGGTCTTACCGTCGATGAAATCTACGAGGCCGGTGACGGCATCGAGGGATTAGGGGTGATTGCATCCGGTAAATCCATCCAGCTGATTCTGTCTGACATCAATATGCCAAACATGGACGGCCTTGAGTTTGTCAAGGCCGTGCGTGCCAACGGCAATTCAACCCCCATTGTCATGATCACGACGGAAGGTGGCGAAGAGATCATAGCGGAGGCTATGTCAAGCGGCGCTAGTGACAGTATTAAAAAGCCGTTTACACCAGACCAACTCCAGGAAAAGCTGGGAGGGCTGCTATGACCCTCAATCCGGACATTACCCGGTCAACTAGCTTTACCGAAGAACAGGTGGCGGGTTATGTGATTAACGCGACCAGAGAGGTGTTCTCTACCATGGTCATGATGGAGGTGGTTGACAGCTTCCCGCTAAAGGAACCGGTCAGCCGCTTCAAATGCAGTATTACCGGGATGGTCGGTTTTGCCGGGACCTACTCCGGGGTCATTTCAATTCACTGCCCGGTTGACCTGGCGCTGAAGGTTACCTCCAATATGCTTGGCATTGACTGTGATGAAGTTAATGAAGATCTGAATGATGCCATCGGAGAAATTGCCAACATGCTGGGCGGTAGCGTCAAACAAGTACTCTCCAAGGGAGGTCTCGACGTCAAACTGTCGATTCCGACCGTAATATCTGGAGAAGACTATACCGTTAACTCGCTTTCTGACAACGATTGTGTCGTCGTCCCGTTTGCTGTTGAAGGGTACACGCTGCTGGTCGGAATTACGCTGAAAAAGGAAGATTAGTACGTTAGGAGTTGTGTTTTGTTTTTCTTGCAGAAAATAGTTTCATTACCGCACTGCCCTGTATATCAGGACAGTCTTAAATATATGCATTATCAACTGCCATGACGGACGGCAGCCTTACTGAATGTGCACCGGAAGACACTAACTGATGGATGGTTTTACAACACTATACGGGATGCTGGAAACGGCTCTGAAGCAGGCTGGTGAAGAAAGCGGCATGCTGCTGGGGCAGGAGCTTTCCATTGCCCTTGCTGATTCACTTTCGACAAGCAAGAGCTCATATTTCGGGGGACTTGACGACGGGTGCTTCGTTCTGGGCGTCGACTCAGGTGAGGCTTACGTCGGGCAGTTTTACCTCATTTTTTCGCTACGTGACGCCATTGTCATGAGCAGCATCCTGCTCGGAATCCCCCCGGCGCGTATCCAGGAAAAGAAGCGGCTCTCAATTATCGAAAATGATGATATCGACGCTTTTTCCGAGATTGCCAATATGGTAAACGGTGCGCTTAACACTGTTTTCCAGGGGACACTCCAGAACAAAGTCCGGCTCAAGCTACTGTCCCCCAAGAAATACATCCCAGAGATTGATCAATTGAGCCCCGAAGAACCGCTTCCGGATGGCGACTACCTGATGTTTCGCTCGAAATTGGAGATGCCGGGGCAGGAAATGAACCATCTGGATGTTCTTATCCCGGTCGCCCTTGGGGACCTCTATGATCCGCAACCGGTGGCTGCCGAAGCAGAGGCCGGGGGTGAACCAGCCGGTGGCGCTGATACGAAAGCCGCTGAGGGAGAAGAAGCTGAAACCGCACCGGCAATTGAAGGCGGTGTTGACAGTGTCGTCGTGCTGGATGACGACGAAGAGCAGCGCCGGCAGATGGTCGAGCTTGTTACATTTACTGGATTTCAGGTTGCCGAAGGCACACTCAATGCAGATATCAAGGAGCTGTTTACCGGTCGAAATGTAAAGCTCGTCATCATCGGCTCTCAGGATGCCGATGATCGTGAGTTGGCTGTGTGCATAAAAGTCAATGCCATTCGTCAGGATTCCCCTCCGCCGATCATTATGAGCGCCGAATGCTGGACAAGAACTGCGGTCCTGAAGGCGCTTAAATACGGTGCACGGGATATTATCATAAAGCCGTTCAATGGTGACGATGTGACTTCAAAGGTCCGTCGCTACTGCAAAATAGCGCCGGTTTAATTTTCTATGCGTGGCTAATAATGGTTCAAACCCCAATATCACAATCAGCATCTGCGCAGGTTTGGCGCCGGACATGTATTTTCGGTATTCCGCTCCTCATGCTTGCCCTGACGCTGCTTCCCGCACATGCGTGTGCCTCCATTTCCAATCGTCTCTACAGGATAGATATCCGTCCTCATAAAGATTTTACGCGCCTTACGGTACGCCTTGCGGATCCCCCGCAGTACAGGCTGTCGCGTATCCCGGGGAACCGCCTGCGGCTTGTCATTCATGACACAGGTGGCACACTGTTCAAAAAATTCCGGCGCTATTCCGATAAAAATATTGGTGGGTTGGTTCTTAAGAAGCGGGGCGACAGTCTGCTGGTGTCCTTCCAGGTTTCCCAGAGCGCTGGGTGGCGAGATCTGTCACGCCCCGACATAAGTGCCATAACAGTTGATATTGGTGCTCTCTTTAAGCCGGGAGTGCCGCAGCCTTCACTGGGGGGGCGTGGAGAAATCTGGAAAGGTATCGAAAAACTGGTGCGGGACTATGACCCGCCGATGAAGTCGGAGATTCCTTTTTCTCCAACAGATCGCCAGGTTTTGAAGAATTTCCTTACCGACGATGAACAGAAAGAATTTATGGCGGCGGAGGCTGCTCTTTACAAAGGGCGCCTGACCGATGCCGAGGAGATATTTTACCGATTTGCATCACGTCAGGGGCCGATTCGGTCGCTGGCGCTTTATAGACTTGGTGAAACATGGTATAAGCTGCAAAAGTATCCCCAGGCATTGACCGTTTTCCGCGAGGCGGAAAAGTTGTGGCCAGCCTATCTCCAGTTCAACCCGGGAGTCACATTTTATTATGGTGACAGTATTGCCCGGAGCGGAGAACTGGCCAGTGCCCGCTCTTTGCTTGCGGCTCTTGTTGCGCGTCTTGCTGACAAATCTTTTGCGCCGGCGCTGCTCGTGCGTCTTGGCGATATCATGACCCGGCAGGGTCATGAGTACGAAGGTCGAGCTATTTATCAAAACGTAGCGGAATATTTCAAAGAGAACAAAGCCAGTCAAATGGCATTAATGCGCATTGCTGACGGTGAATTTCTTCAATTAACACCCTGGAATTATCGACCGATAAGCGACGTGTATCTGAATGCTTCACAGCAGAGCGGTGACCTCGACATGCGCGAGGAAGCATACTTTAAATACGTATTGCTCGAATCGCTTCATGGCGAAGCGGGTGAAGCACTGCAACAGGTAATGGCTTTTCAACGCAAATTTCCGCGCGGCGTGTACGTTGCGGTAGTCAGAACCATTCGGCAAGTGCTGGTTGCTGACGTTTATCGGCGAACAGTCTGGAATAACGATCCGGCTGCGCTTATGCGCTTTATGGATGAGCAGCACGAATACCTGGCAAACTGTGTAGAATTGCCCGGTTTTCTTGCAACCGTTGCCCGTGCCTACAACGATTCCGGGCGACCAATTGAACTGGTCAAACTGTTGACTTCTTTGGTGGAGCGAACGTGGGCGGCTTCGATTGCGCCGGAGCTGTATGTCAGCATCGTTGACAATGCAGAGCTGATCGGAGATACGGCCACTGCTGAACGAATCATTAAAGCGTTTTTGAGTAAATTCCCCGCCAACCCTCGAGCGCGGATGATGACAGAACGGCTTGGCTCAATTTATTTTTCAGCGGAAAAACATCAGCAGGTCAAGGAGACGCTCCTTTGGTTGCTCAACAAAGGGGAGCATGCCCAGCATGCTGAAAGTTATTATCAGCTAGGCAGGTCGCTCTGGGCACTTCAGCTCTATTCACAGGCGGCAAAAGCGATGGATCTTTTTCTTGCGTCTCCATCGGGTCGTGACCCACGGCTTGTACCTGATGCCTATTTTGTGGCCGCTTCTGCCCGAGAAAGCCTGGGCGATCGAAAAGGAGCCTTAAAGCAGTTTGAGGCGGCGCTCAAGCTGCCGGATAATCCCCGTAATGAAGAATTTATCTACAGAGCAGGACAGATTAATCTCCGCGACGGTAACACCCGTCGAGCAAAAGTTTTATTCGATCAGCTTGCTACTAACGGCAAGGATCCCGACTGGAAGAAGCTTGCCCAGCAGGCCATGACGTCGCTCGAATTGAAGTAATCAGTTCCGCAGTACCTCACGAAAGTCAGCGTTTTGACTTGGTCAAAAGAATGGCATGCCCCTGCGCCTTTTTAGTTCATGTGGGACGCCTTTTCCCTCTTTGCCACAGCAGTTTGAGAACCGGGAGAAGTATCGAACGTGTGGCAGACGGAAAAGCATTGATTGACGTAGGAACAAAGAAGTCGGATAGTTACTGTACGGACAAAAATACTTCTGTTGGAGTTATCATTCCGCTGACGTGGAGTTGCGGCGCCCAAATAATTATTTTATTGATCGGATACACGCTGTTTTGGGTACGCCTTCCGAGGCTATTTAAGGGTGGTACGTTTTTTGCAGTAATTGTTGCTTTGTAAGGAGTCACATATGCAAATAGAAGGCATTTTCAACAATACAGTTGCTCTTTTGGGAAAAAGCATCGACCTGAGGTCCAAGAACCAAAATCTGATCGCTTCCAATATAGCCAATGCCGAGACCCCGAACTTTGTCCCCAAAACGCTGGTTTTCGAGCAGGAGCTGCAGGGGGCTCTCAAGGATCGGCAGCCTGGGCAGCGCACTTCATCGCCTCCGAACGCGCGCCACATTCCGATTCGAGGCGCTGGCGGTGGCAGCTCAGTACAATCGGTTTCAGGCCAGGTTGTCGAAACACCAGCTAAGACACCAGGCAAAGACGGCAATGCGGTCGAGCTTGAAGATGAAATGGCCAAGATGGCTGAAAATCAGGTCATGTTTAACGCATCAGTTCAGATGCTGAATAGACAATTTTCGGATTTGCGGACCGCAATCAAAGGAGCGTTATAATTGGACTTCTTTAGTTCTATGAATGTAAGCGCGTCGGCTCTTACCGCTGGACGAACCCGGATGAACCTGATATCGAGCAATCTTGCCAACGCCAATGCTACGCGGACTCCTGAAGGGGGACCATACAAGCGGAAAGACGCTGTTTTTGCGGCGACTCCTGTTCAAAACCCATTCAACCGTGTTTTGGATGGCGCAACCGCCCAGCAGGTTCGGAAAGTGGAAGTATCAGAAATAGTTGAAGACAAGAACCCACCACGCCTGCAGTACGACCCAAGCCATCCGGACGCCAACCCGCAAGGATATGTGGCGATGCCAAACGTTAACGTAGTTGAAGAAATGACGGATATGATCAGTGCTACCAGGTCATATGAGGCAAATGTAACTGCCGTTCAGGCTGCCAAAAGTATGGCAATGAAAACGCTCGAAATCGGCAAATAACGGTCCATGGCATTGGTTATGCAGCTGATGCACGGAAGTACTCATAAGGAATCGGGTGCTATGCCGACGGGGATGACGTTGGAGTCTGTATTGCGGATTAAACACACGAGGAAATAACCATGGTAATTAACGGTATTGAGAGTGGAATTGGGATGTCGAAAGCCTTCCCGGAAATGAGCAAGATCAGTTCAGCATCTACGGCGGATGGAGCCGGCAAGTTTTTCAGCGAGCTTGTCTCCAAAGTAAATGACATTCAGGTGCATTCGGACAAGTCGATCCAGGGACTCGCCAGCGGAGAGAACAAAAACCTCCATGAGGTCATGATCGAAGTCGAGAAAGCCAGTATATCGTTCCAGTTTATGTCGCAGGTCCGGAACAAAGCCCTTGAAGCCTATCAGGAAGTCATGCGGATGCAGGTGTAGCCTCCGCTGGTGTACAACAGAACCAGCCCTTATAAACAGGATAGTGCGTGAGCCAAAATATTTTTTGCCCAAAACGCGAAAATACTTTGTAACTTACTAATTGAAAGGAATGTAAAACCCACCAATGCCAGAAGGAATCCGTAGACTAATAGAGCCTTTTATCGCGCTTTCCCCCGGCAAACAGATGCTGATTGCCGCAGTGGTTTTTCTCTCTGCTGTTGCATTCGCCATTCTGATTTTTGTCGCGAACCGCACCGATTACCGACCGCTCTTCACCAATCTTACCTCAGAGGATGCCGGTGAAATTGTCAAAAAATTGAAGGATGCCAAAACGCCCTATCAGATCACAGCTGACGGCAAGGGCATACTTGTACCGTCTGATAAAGTATATGAACTCCGCCTGACATTAGCATCAGAGGGCATACCTCAGGGTGGTGGTGTTGGTTTTGAAATATTTGACCGGAAAAACTTCGGTATGACGGAGTTCGTCCAAAAACTTAATTATCAGCGTGCCCTGCAGGGCGAACTGTCCCGCACTATTTCGCAACTGACCGGTGTCGAACAGGCTCGTGTGCACCTGGTCATACCTGAAAAATCACTTTTCAAGGACAATGAGAGACCGGCTACCGCCTCCATCGTCCTCAAAATGAAATCAAGCCGCGCCCTGACGGACTCAGAGGTGCAGGGTGTGGTACATCTGGTCTCGGCCTCGATTGAGGGGATGGAGCCTGAGCACGTCACCATCCTTGACAGTCGCGGCAAGATGCTCAGCAAGGGTGGCACCAGCGACCCGACGGCCCGCATGACTTCGGCCATGCAGGAAACCCAGCGATCATATGAAAGAAATGTTGAGGAGCGGATCCAGTCGCTGCTTGACCGGATTGTCGGTGGCGGCAAGTCGGTGGCGCGTGTCACTGCGTCTTTTGATTTCAAACAGGTTGAACGGGTTGAAGAAAAGTTTGATCCGGAATCAATTGCGGTCCGCAGCGAGCAGCGGACGGAGGAAAAGGGTTCGTCTACTACCAGCAGTGCCGGTGTCCCCGGAGTCCAGACCAACCTCGGACGTGCAACTGCTGGAGGTGGCGCAACCTCTGGCGGCGGTTCCAAAAATGATGAAACACTCAACTATGAGGTCAGTCGCTCAACGGCAAAGATTATTGAACCGGTGGGGGCGCTCAGTAAAATTTCCGTCGCGGTTCTCGTTGATGGCAAGTATGAAGCGCCGGCAGCAGCCAAGGAGGGCCAGGTTGCCAAGGTTAAATATGCGCCCCGCTCTCCTGAGGAACTGCTGAAAATAGAAACATTGGTAAAAAGTGCCATTGGCTTTAACCCTGAACGCGGTGACCAGTTGAGTGTTCAAAACATCCCCTTTCAGGACGCGGGAGAAATGGGCAGCAGCGAAACCGCAACCTGGTGGACAAATCCGTTTTTTATGTCGCTGGCCAAAAACCTTATGGTCGGAATCGGTTTTCTGGTGCTGATCCTGTTTGTAATCCGCCCGCTTCTTGCCTCATTGCGTTTGGTAAGGCGTCCGACACTTGAGAGTTTTGAAGCAATTGGAACAGGCGGAGAGCAGTTGTCAACTGCAGACCGGGCAATGATTAACGCCCAGATGGCTGAACAGCACAACTTGATTGAGCAAGCGAAGAATGACCCCTATCAGGTTGCCCAGATTTTACAGAACTGGGTCGCCGAGGATAAGTAGCACTGTTTGTATAGTGCAGTTGATTGAATGTTAGCGTAGCGGCGGCGCTTGCTTAGCCCACAGTGGCGCGGCAAGCGCCGCCACTACGTAAAAGGGATACTATGACAGGTTCAGAAAAAGCCGCTATCTTGTTGCTCTACCTTGGTAATGAAGTCACAAGCAAGGTTTACGAGCATCTGGATGATAGCGAGATAAAAAAAATCAGTAAAAGTATGGGTTCACTCGGCCATGTATCTCGTGAAACAATCATGGGTGTTGTCTCAGACTTTACTACTGTAATTGATCCTGAATCAGGTATTTTTTCTCAGGGAGATGAATTTGTATTAAAGATCCTCGAAAAAGCCCTTGGTTCCGAAAAAGCACAGATGCTGATGGACGAACTGCAAGCCTCAAGTTATGGCGATCTGGTTGATATTCTCGCAAATATGGACTCGAAAAGTATTGCCAACTTTCTTTCTCAGGAACATCCACAGACTATTGCGGTTATTTTGGCCAAACTCAAATCGAAACAGACCAGCGAAATTATCAGTCTTCTGCCGCAAGAGCTACAGGCTGAAGTTGTTATGCGCATCGCTGATGTAGAGCAGGTCTCCCCGGAAATCCTGAAGGAAATCGACGATGTAATGAAGCGCGAGCTCCAGTCAATGGGGGGGACACAACGTTACAAGGTTGGCGGCATTGATAAAGTCGTTGATATGTTCAACCACTTTGATCGCAGTAAGGAAAAACAGATCCTCGACAAGCTGGATGTCCTGAGCCCGCCGTTGTCAGAAATCATCCGTAAGCACCTCTTTACCTTTGAGGATGTATTTGCCCTTGATGATCGCAGCATCCAGTCTGTCATGCGCGAAGTGTCGAACGATACATTGACATTGGCCATGAAAACCTCTCCGGAAGAGGTCAAGGAAAAGATTTTCAAGAATATCTCCAGCCGCGCCGCAGATATGATCAAGGAAGATCTGGAGGTCATGGGTCCGGTACGGCTTTCGGATGTTGAAAAGGCGCAGGGAGAAATAATTAAAATCGTGCGCAAAATGGAGGAAGAAGGGAAAATCGTTCTGGCTGGCCGGGGAAGTGAAGATGTCCTCGTCTAAGATCATAAAGCTGGCCAATCACGACAGTACCGTATGTTCAGAATTCAGCTTCAGAAATATCGGCCAGTCGAGCGGAGTAGTACCTCCTGAACAGAGTACGGGAAGTTTCGTTCCGATGGGGCTGTTTCAAAGCGCTGACATGCTGGACTCAGCGCGGGAAGAGGCACTGGACGCAGGACCGCCACCAATTGAAATAAGCGAAGATGATCTTAATCAGAGAATCAGTGATTCGTTTGATGCCGGGCTCAAAGAAGGCAAGGAACTTGCCGAGCGAGGCCTGATTAATGTCTTTAGGGCACTTCGATCATCAAGCGAAACGATACATAACTTACGAGACAAAATATTACGTGAATCAGAAGACGAAATAATCAATTTGGTCGTGCTCATTGCGCGGAAGGTGATCATCCGTGAGATTACAGAGGATCGTTCTATCCTGGCCGGGGTAGTCCAGAATGCACTCGCCGGATTGTCGGCCCGAGAAGAAATAACCGTTCGTATTAATCCCGATGATTATCTGCTTGTTACCTCCGGACATGATGAATTGCTGCGTAATGAAGTGCTCAACGAGCGTTTACTACTGAAGCCCGATCCATCGGTTGCCGTCGGTTTCTGCCTCGTGGACACGGATATGGGAACCATTGATGCATCGCTGGACGGCCAGATTGATCAAATATACCGGAGCCTCATTGAACAGCGCACCGCTGCTGTTGTTGAGGAACTGTGAAGCGGGCATGACGCGCTATGCCTGATACTAAACTTAATCTTAAAAAATATCGTTCAGCGCTCGCAGCCACGAAGCCGGTCAGGCTGCACGGCAAGGTGACACAGGTGGTCGGCCTGGTTATCGAGGGGTATTGTCCTGATACTTCTGTCGGCGCCATCTGTGAGATAAAACCGCTGGAGGGGGATCCAATTCCGGCCGAGGTCGTTGGTTTTCGTAACAATAAAACTCTGCTCATGCCGCTTGGCGAGCTGCGGGGGGTCGGTCTCGACAGTCTGATTTCAGTCCGCCGCGACAATGCTTCTCTGGGGGTAGGCCCGCTCATGCTGGGGCGTGTTATCGACGGTCTGGGCAATCCTATTGACGATAAGGGGCCGATCGATGTTGAGGAAGAATATCCTATTTATGCGCTGCCGGTGAACCCGATGTTGCGCCCGCCGATCCGGAAACCACTGGATTTAGGTATTCGCAGCATTAACGGCTTGCTGACCTGCGGACGTGGGCAGCGGGTCGGTATAATGGCGGGCTCCGGCGTGGGGAAATCAACCTTGTTGGGGATGATCGCACGCTATACGGAAGCCGATGTGAATGTCATTGCGCTGATTGGCGAGCGTGGCCGGGAACTGCGTGAGTTTATTGAAAAAGATCTGCAGGAACTGGGACTTAAAAAATCAGTTGTAGTTGTTGCAACATCCGATCAGCCCCCGCTGGTGAGGATGCGCGGTGCCTACATTGCTACGACGATAGCTGAGTACTTCAAAAATCAGGGTAAAAAAGTTCTGTTGATGATGGACTCGGCAACCCGTTTCGCAATGGCGATGCGTGAGGTCGGCCTGGCTATTGGGGAGCCGCCTACCACGAAGGGGTATACACCATCCGTCTTTGCAGCGCTGCCGAAACTGCTTGAGCGCACGGGCAATTTTTCGGAAGGAAGTATCACAGCGCTCTATACCGTATTGGTCGAGGGGGACGATTTCAATGAACCGATCTCTGATGCCATGCGCAGTATATTGGATGGCCATATCGTGCTATCGCGTGATCTGGCGGCCCGAAACATCTATCCGCCGATCGATGTGCTGGCAAGTGCCAGCCGTGTCATGACCGACGTGGCGACGAGAGAACACCTGGATGTTGCCTCAAAGTTCAAAGAAGTGATGGCAACCTATCGCCAGTCTGAGGATCTGATAAATATCGGCGCATACAAAGCAGGGAGTAATCCTGGTATAGACTATGCAATAGCACATATAGCCGAAATGCAGTCGTTCATGAAACAGGCAGTTCATGATCCGGTCATGCTTGAAGAAGCGGTGCAGGATTTAAAATCAATGTTTGAATCCTGAAGTCGACCGCTAGCCGGGGAGTAACGAGCGATGGCTGGTAAAATATTCGAGCTGGAACAGGTATTGGTCTACCGCCGCGAAATGGAAAAACTCCGTAAACAAGAGTTTGCGACAGCAAAACAGGGGCTTGAGCTGGCTCATCATGAATTACGGAGGGAAGAGGAGCTGGTCGAGCTGTTGGCAAAAGAGTTCCGGTGCTGCCAGCAGGATATCGGATGTATTGATGACCTGCAGATGTATTCAGTTTTTTTTACTCGTAAGCGCGAAGAGATTAGACAACAGAAAGAACGAATCGAGCAACTTAACCAGGTCATGGTTGAAAAACGATCCGATTTGATGGACGCGAGCAAGGAAAAAAAAGTTCTTGAATCGTTGAAAGAGAAAAAAACTGCTGAATTCCGGCAGGAGATGGCAACCAAGGAACGGAACTTTCTCGACGAAATTTCTATTCAGAAGAGGACTAAGTCGACGTGAATAAGAATAAAATTATTTTAGGAGCTTTATTAACGGGGTGCGCGCTGCTTCTGTCACAGTATCAGCTCTCTGCGGTGCTAGCCAGCCCTGCTATTCAAAATGAAGCGTCAGCCAAGGAGAGTGCATCGGCAGGCCAGCAACCGATCAATGCGACCCGCGCCGCGCGCGAAGAAAAAGCACTTCAGGATGCACGTCGTCAACAGTTGGCAGAGAAAGAGGCCGCTCTGGCTGCCAAGGAGCAGGAGCTGAAAAAGCTGAGCGCGAAGCTCGAAGGGCAGGTAAAAGCGCTCGAAGATAGCAAAAAACGCCTTGATGACACTTTGAAAGCTAGCTCCGAAGCTAAGAAGAAAAAACAGGACGAAAAAATGCTGAAAATGGTGAAACTTTTTAAAACCATGCGCAGTGAACAGGCTGCCAAGATGATTGATACGCTGAAAGAAGATCTAGCCCTTTCTCTACTAAGCAGAATGGACACCAAGACTGTCGCGAAGTTGGCGCCCTTTATCAGTCAGCCGCGGGTCATCAAGTGGATAACAGAAAACCTGCAGTAACGACACCTTTGATTTTATGGACAGCAGTACTGTCCACTCCATAAAAAATCCAGACAGAAAGGAGGTGAAAATAATGAGTAATGGACAAATAAGTATGGCTACTGCGCAGACGGCGACGCAGTCAGTACCTCAGGAGCCATCCGCACACGTTGCCGTGCCAACGGATGGAGTTGAGCAGAACGGAGGGGGGTTTGCCGGGATGTTGAGCGGGATTCAAGCTCATGCAAAAGGGAAGTCCGTGCATGAGGATCCGTCTCGGATTAGGGATGGCAAGGATCAGCTTGTTCTTGATGCCGCTGTGGAAGAGCCGGCTGTTGATCTGCTGGCAGGGCTTCAAGTGTTACCGCACATCACCACTTCATCAGAACCTGTTGAGTTAAAACTGGAAAAAACGGACGTCCGTACCGATAGTGTGCCGCCGGACGTTGCCACTCAGATGGCCCAGGCAGCATATTTACCACCTGGCAGAATGCCGGGAGTCAACATTCCAACAGCACTTCCTGTTGGTACGCCACAGAACGTGGTTACAGTAACTGAACTACCTGCAGTCATTGCAGCCTCCCTGGTTGAAAAACAGGTGGGACATGTGGCCGGTGAGCTACTGTCTGGGGAACCACCAGAGGCGCACTCAAAACCTCTCCCGCAGTCTGCTGCTGCGAATGCTACGATTAACGTATTACCAACAGTACAATCTGACAGAATGTCGGATGTCAACAACCTGACAGCACTTCCCGTTGACGGGGTACAGAACGTACACACTCCTGCAGCATCTGTACAATCGGCTCTCTCTTCTGCTTCATCTGACAAATTGCAGGTAAAGCAGGTGCTTGCTGAGCTGGTTCAAATGCCAGTAGCACTTTCAGCAACAACTGCAACAGTCCCGGTGCCAGAGAAGGCGATCGTCACGCAGGGGAAAAATGCTGCCGATGTACCCGCGATTTCAGCTGGAAAAACAGCAGCATCCGTAACTATTCAACCCGAACTGCCGGCATCTCAAACGGCTACACCTCAGCCCGCGTCCTCACCGGAATCGGAGTTGGAGATACAACTCTCACAGCCCCGGCCGATTACTGCGCGGGTAACAGCCACGACCCGGCAACAGATTGTTCCCGAACAGCAGATTGAAACAGTTCGTACGGGTAACGAAAAGAGTGGTGGCAAAGAATTGGCACCATCGCTTCAGACCGTAACATCTGCCGCCGAATCGATGGCGGGATCAGACACTTCACCCGGTCGCGACAGCAACCAGGGACAGCCTGGTAGTACCTCTGACAATCAGGTGCTGGAGCAGCAGATGCGCGGGCAATTGAGTACGGAACATCAGAAAGTGGCAGCAATCTCTACCAAGGGGGTGGCAACCGAACCTGTCCGTCAGGATATTCCGGAACAGGTTATGCAACAGGTAAAAGATCACCTGGTGCAGCACGATGTAAAACCGGGGAACCAGCAGATCACGCTGACGCTTTCACCGGAGAACCTCGGTGAACTGAAGATGAACCTGAATCTTCAGGGACAAAAACTTTCGGTTGAAATCATAACCGAAAACCGGACGGTGCGGGATGCTATTGTGCTGCATACCGCCGCACTCAAGGAATCTCTGGCACGTCAAAACATCACGATGGAATCCTTTGATGTTACCACCGGCGGAAAGGGCTCGGGAAACCAGGGGCAGAATCAGAATGCCTGGCGTGAACTGGCCCAACAGCAACAACAGCAACAGTCCTGGACGGCACCGCGTGGCTATCAGGTCGCACAGGCCGATCTCCCCTCTGGGCAAGCGTATCAGAGGCAACAAGGGCAATCGATGCTCGACATTCATTATTGAAGCGAGGCAAGAACATGGTAAGTACTGTAACTTCAACAACCGATACAACTGCGGCAGCAGCGGCGATGAAAAGCTCCTTGGGAATGAACTCGGATGACTTTATGAAGCTGTTTATTGCCCAACTACAGTACCAGGATCCTTTGAAACCACAGGATCCAAGTGCGATGCTGGATCAGCTCTCCCAGCTCTCTCTGGTTGAACAGTCATATAACAGTACGACGGCGCTAAAGAATCTGCTGACTGCGCAAAATAGCTCCATCAGCCTGAGCGCGATTTCATTCGTCGGAAAAGACGTCAAGGCAAACGGTAACTCCGCCAATTTTGACGGTAGCGCATCAACTTCGATGCAGTTCAATATGTCTGTACCGACGTCATCAACAACGGTTACGATCAGTGATGCGTCAGGTCGCACCGTCAGGACCGCTTCACTTGGAGCGATGTCTGCAGGTGATGCCAGTTATGCCTGGGATGGCCGGGACTCCAGCGGAGCACTGCTTCCAGCCGGGGCATATACGTTTGCCGTCACTGCTGCCTCGGCAAGCGGTAGTGCCGTGTCCGCAACCACCTACACAACGGGACGGATCGATGGCGTCAACCTTTCCGGCAGCACACCACAGCTGACCATTGGAGCTACTTCCGTAGCGTTGAGCGATGTTATCAGCGTCAAGGGGGTGTAATAAATAATGATAGATCAGATTTTCATTCCTAATCCGGTGCAGCCGGGCAGGATTGATCGCTCGCAGCTGCAGAAGCCAGCATCCGGCCAAACTTCCAATTCGCCGTTTGCACAGGTGCTGGATCAAAAACTCCCGACTCAGGGGGTCAAGTTTTCACAGCACGCTCAGGATCGACTCCGGGCACGTAACATAAACTTCTCGGCCAATGACCTTGCCAACCTTGAAGGGGCCGTTAATAGCGTAGCTCAAAAAGGGGGAAAGGAATCGCTGGTCATGATGGGAAATTCGGCGCTGGTAGTCAGCATCAAAAACCGTACCGTGGTGACCGCCATGGACCGGACGCAGATGAAGGGGAATGTGTTTACCAATATCGATTCAGCAGTAATTATTTAAAAACGCAACAGGGCTGGTCCTCCGAGAGGAAGCCCCCGAAACGCCGATCGATTGACGCGTTTCACACAACTCAAATCTCTCACACGTACAAGGAGGCAACACAATGAGTGTCACATCCGCAATGTTTACTGGCGTATCTGGTTTGTTGGCAAATGCTGAAGGCATCAACGTTATTGGTAATAATCTTGCCAATGTCAACACCGTCGGATTTAAAAGTGGCCGCATGCTTTTTTCCGATCAACTGTCCGCCAGCATCGGCAACAATTCGCAAATAGGCCGTGGAACACAGATTCAGAAAGTTGACAATATATTTAGTCAGGGGACGTTTGAAACGACTGAGCTGGTTACTGATCTTGCTATTCAGGGTGACGGTTTCTTTGCGGTACAGGATGCTGGCGGTAACGATTTATATACACGCGCTGGAGCCTTTCGTATGGACTCCACTAGCAAGTTCCTGACAAACCCTGACGGCCTTAAACTCCTTGACAGCGCCGGGGCTGTGATAGACGTGTCGACTTTAAACGTAGCAGCATCTGCAGCAATTCCAGCAATTATAGCAGATCCTCTTGCCGTTCCGCCGGTAGTGGGAGCGCCAGCAGTACCGGCAGTATTGGCAGCAAATTTTAGCAAGGTTACGAAAGTAGATAACGATGGCACCATTACCTGCTTGATGTCAGATGGCTCTTCAAAAACGTACCCGACCAAAATAGGCATGGCTCTTTTTCCTAATCCGGGTGGACTTGAGAAAAAAGGTGGAACCGTTTTTGGTGCAACAGCAGAATCAGGCACAGTAACAGTGGCAGCGGCGACGACAAATAATAAAATTTTTACTAACTCTCTGGAGCAGAGTAACGTGGATATGGCCGGGCAGTTCGTCAAGATGATCCTGACGCAGCGGGCATATTCTGCCAACTCAAAGACCATCACCACGGCCGATGAGATGACGCAGGAAGTATTACAGCTCAAGCGTTAACCAGCATATGACAACCTGAATCGGTACGGAGGCGGGCCCACATTATGCGGATCCGCCTCCGTAGTCGTTTAAAAGGTTGCAAAAACAGCGGATTCGTTTTACAAATTGCTGTCGATAATTAATCCATTGAATTCATTATCCATTCGCGGAGGATTGGCACATGGCCAAGGAAGAACAGGCACCGGCAGAAGCGGAAGCAGAAGGCGGCGGTAAGAAAAAAATGATCATCATTATCGGCGCGGTTGCGGTGGCGCTGATTCTGGGTATTGTTGCCTTCATGATGCTGGGTAAAGGGGACAAGAAGGCGAAAACGGAGGGTGAAGCTGCTCAGACCGAGGGCGCCCCCGCGGCCGGTGGTCATGGAGCTGCGGCCCCGGCAGCTGGCGGGCATGGTGGCGCACCTGCGGCAGGAACCGCTGGAGGTCCTGCCGCCAATATATTCCCGCTGGACCCGTTTATCGTAAATATCTATGATGGCCAGGAGCTGCGCTATCTCAAGGTGAAGGTTGAGTTGGAGATGGTGAGCCCTACTGTAAAAGGCGAGATCGAGGGACGACTGGCTCCGATCCGTGATTCTGTCCTGATTCTGCTGAGCGCGAAAACACTTCAGGATATTCAGGATGTCCAAGGTAAGAATACTCTCAAGGATGAAATACTGGCGGCGATCAATAGAAACATTCCGCCCGGTAAGATTTCCAAGGTATATTTCACTGATTTCGTGGTTCAATAGGTACCGCAGTGGCAGCAATGGAAAAAATCCTATCAAAAGCCGAAATCGAAGCGCTGCTCAATGCGGTCTTTGAAGGTCGAATTGAACCTGAAAAGGAACTCTCGAAAGCAGAGGGGGCGGTTGCTACCTACGACCTGATCAACTCGGATGCTCAAAAAGGTTCTGTTCCGAATCTCGATATTATTTACGACAGCTTTATTCGCTACAACCGCGTCAATCTCTCCAACCGCCTGCGCAAATCAGTTGAAATAAAAAAAGTAGGCGCTCGCTCCTATAAATTTGATGATTTTCTCCAGACTCTGCCGACCCCTGTCTGCATGGGCATTTTCAAGATCGACCCGCTCAAGGGTGCCGCATTGATCTCTTTTGACAGTACCCTGGTACTGTCACTGGTTGACAGCCTTCTTGGCGGCACCGGCACCGCAAAGGTTCCGCTTGCCAACCGCATGTTTACCTCGATCGAGCTGCGTCTGATGGAAAAAATTGTCGGAGATGCACTGCAGGATTTTGAAAAAGCCTGGGCTCCGTTATATGCCACCCATATGAGTCTGCTGCGGATGGAAACTAACCCGCGTCTCGTCAATATTGTACCGCCCGAATATCAGATAGTAACCATGACCCTCAAGATCCAGATTGATGATGTCTCCGGTAATGTGATGTTTGCAGTGCCGTTCATGACCATCGATCCGATTCGGGATAAGCTCAAAACCGGTATGCAGTTCGATCTGATGGCGATCGATCCGCAGTGGTCGTTTCGTCTCTCTTCCGAGTTGCTCGAGGCACCGCTGGAGACAACGGTCGAGATGGGAAACGCGACTATCACACTGCGGGAACTGCTTGACCTGGCGCCGGGTGACACCATAATGCTGGATAAGGCCAGTTCAAGTGAAATGGTTGTCAAGGTCGAGGGGGTTCCCAAATATTTCGGTATTCCGGGCATCAAACATGGCAACAAAGCAATCCAGATAAGCAAGATTTGCGACAATAGGGGGCAGTAGTGAGTGATACGCCTGAAGAGAATCAAACGCCACTTGACAAGAAAAACCTCGATTTTATCCTTGATATTCCTCTACAGGTGACCGTTGAACTGGGCAGGACCAAGTTGCTGGTTAAGGATATTCTGCAGCTCAATCAGGGTGCGGTTGTCGAGTTGACCAAGATGGCGGGTGAGCCGCTGGATATCTTTGTTAACTCCAAATTGGTGGCCCGTGGTGAAGCGGTTGTCGTCAACGAAAAGTTCGGTGTCCGCCTCGTGGATATCGTCACCCCTAACGAGCGGGTGGAGAAAATTTTGTGAGAAATGCGGTCTCCGCACTTCTTCTACTCCTCCCTTCCATCGCATCGGCTGCTGACAGTTCCGGACAGCAGTTCAGCTTTCTGGCAAGTTTTGTGCAAATGATAGCAGCCCTGGCCCTTGTTGTCGGTCTTATCCTGATTACCTGGCATTTTTCCGGCAAGCTGATGCGGGGGTTGCCGGTCGGACAGCAACTGCTATCAAAGCACATCCGTCTGGTAGAGACCCGTTATCTGGGACCCAAAAAGGCTCTTTTGCTGTTTGAGGTAGGCGGAGAGTACCTTTTGCTGTCAAGCAGCGATACCGGCCTGACGTTTATTAAGCAGATCGACATGCTGGAAGAGATCGAAGTCATCGAAGAAAAACAGGAACAGAGCAGTTTTGCCACGCTGCTGACTCGGTTGAGACAAAAACAATGACCATCAGGCACCATTCAAAACGCGCTTTTATCCTGGCTCTGACAGCTCTGCTCCTTTTGGCTGGCGTTGTCGTGTACGCGGCACCGATTCCGTTTCCGTCGCTTAATATCGGGGTCGGCACCGCCACCAAACCGAATGATGTTGCGGTTACGGTTCAGATTTTCCTGCTGCTGACGATCATGTCGCTTGCGCCAGGGTTGCTGATCATGACGACGTCATTCACCCGCATTTCGGTCGTGCTCTCTTTTTTGCGCACCGCCATGGGTACCCAGGCAGCTCCATCCAACCAAATCATTTTGTCATTATCAATGTTTCTGACGTTCTTTATCATGACGCCGGTCTGGCAGCAGATCAACAAGGACGCCTACCAACCATGGAAGGCGCAGCAGATCAGCCAGGAACAGGCCATGGAGCGGGCCGTCAAGCCGGTTCGCACATTCATGCTTTCCCAGACGAGAGAGAAGGATCTGGCGCTTTTTGTGAGCCTCTCAAAACTGCCGCGGCCCAAGAATGCTGCCGATATCCCGACCCTGACCATCATTCCTGCATTTATGATTTCTGAGCTCCGCACGGCGTTTCAGATCGGTTTTTTGATCTATATTCCTTTTATCGTTGTTGATATGGTGGTGGCCTCAGTTCTGATGTCGATGGGGATGATGATGCTGCCACCGGTCATGATCTCGCTTCCGTTCAAGATTCTGCTCTTTGTGCTGGTGGATGGCTGGGGGCTGGTAATCGGTTCACTCGTAAAAAGTTTTGGCTAGGTGATACATAAATGACTCCCGAATTAGTCGTACAACTTGCCCGGCGCAGCTTTGAAGCAACCATAATGCTGGCTGCACCGCTTCTGATCGCCAGTCTGATCGTCGGTCTTTTAATCAGTATTTTTCAGGCGGTCACCTCCATCAACGAGGCAACGCTTGCCTTTGCCCCGAAAATAATCGCCGTCATGGTTGCCATTATCATCTTTTTCCCCTGGATGATGAGTTACATGAGCGACTTTACCCGTGAGATTTATTCGTTTATCGCAACCATGAGGCGTTAGCCTCCCATGTTCCCGCTGATCCCCCTTCCGTCTCCCCGTGAAGTCATTTTCTTTATGCTGGTGTTAAGTCGCGTGGCCGGTATTTTTGCCGCACTGCCCGTTTTCGGCGGCCGCACGGTGCCGGTCCGCATCAAGGCGATCACCGTACTCATGATCACGCTGGTCTGTTTCCCGACGCTCTCGGTGACGCTCCCGCAGATGCCGGCCGATGCTTTCAGTCTCGCCCTGTTGGCGTTCAGTGAAGTCATGATCGGACTGACGCTGGGATTCATAACCCAGATCATATTTGCCGCGGTCGAATTCAGCGGGCAGATCATCGGCATGCAGATGGGGCTGACAATTTCATCAATCATAGATCCCTCCAGAGGCACGCAAGTTCAGATCATGTCAGTTGTCCAGACTCTGTTTGCGACCCTGATGTTCCTGTCGCTCAATATTCACCACCTGTTTATCCGTGCCATTATGGACAGCTTCAGGGTGGTCCCTCTCGGAGGGTGGCATCTGAGCGGAGAGCTGGTGACTTTTCTCGTCATGCGCACGGCTGATATTTTTATCATCGGCATCCGCCTGGCCGCACCGGTCATGGTAGCCTTGCTCCTTACCACGGTGGCGCTCGGCATCATGGCCCGGGCTTTTCCGCAGATGAACATCTTCATGATCAGCCTGCCGCTTAACGTCGGGCTGGGGTTGGTAATTCTGGGGATGACCCTGACAATATTCTTCCATGTTCTGGAGGTTTCCTTCGGGAATCTTTCTGCACAAATAGATGCGCTTTACCGGCTCATGGCAAAGGGGGGATGACCTACGGCTGAAGATTCAGATAAACACTCCAAAACAGAACAACCGACCGGTAAAAGGCTAGAAAAGTCGCGCGAAGACAGCCCGCCGCCGATGAGCCAGATGCTGACGTCCTCGCTTACCCTGCTCACCGGTATCGTCAGCCTTTATATCTTCGGCAGCTTTATGATGGACGGCCTCAAGCAGAGTACGGTTAAAATCCTGTCAACCATAGGCACTTTCCAGCTGACTGAATCAAACCTATATGTTCTGGTACTCAAGCTGTTTGGCACAGTTGTGCTGCTGCTTGCGCCCCTTGTCGTAACAGTTATAGCGACAGCAGTAATCTCAAGCCTGATCCAGGACAACGGCAGATTAGAGTTTCGTACGGAACGTCTGAAAATAAAATTCGACAAGCTCAATCCGCTGAACGGTTTCAAGCGCTTATTCAACAAAGATGCACTGGTTGAGATGCTGAAGTCATTGCTCAAGCTGTCGGTAGTTGGCTGGATCGCCTACGGTGTGATACGGGACGAAATGCAGAATATCACCTTTCTGGCTGAAGCTGATATTCAGACGATCTTCGATTTCGTCGGCCACATCGCTTTCAAGATCGTCACCCATACCTGCGGCATTATGATCGTTCTCGGCCTGCTCGACATGCTCTATGTCAAGTGGCGCTATATCGAAAACCTCAAAATGACCAAGCAGGAGGTCAAGGACGAACATAAGGAGTCCGAAGGCAACCCTGAAACAAAGGGAAAAATAAAGAAGATGCAGTTTCAGATGGCTCGCCGCCGCATGACCAAAATCATCCCGCTGGCCGATGTGATCATCACCAACCCGACCCACTTTGCCGTCGCACTCAAGTATGACCGGCAGAAAATGGTCGCGCCGGTCGTTCTCGCCAAAGGGATGGATATCATGGCCGAGGCGATCAAGAAGATCGCCCGTGAACACGGCATTACCTTGGTGGAAAACCGTTTTCTTGCCCGGGAGCTGTATGATCAGGTGAAGGAAAACGAACCGATACCGGAAGCACTTTACGCGGCCGTCGCCGAGGTATTGGCGTATGTCTACAAGTTGAAGGGGAAAGTGTAGGAACTGTTGTCTACGATGGAGAGTCGAACAAGGGACATGAAATGAAACAGATTATGGCAACTATTTTGTCAGCGGCACTGTTTTTAAGTATCGGTGCCTGTGGAAAGAATGATTCAAAAAAAGAGGTTTCCAAACCCCCGGTGGCCGTAGAGGTGCGGGCAGCTTCGTCCAACAGCGTATCGGATGGAATCGAAGTGACCGGCAGTCTGGAACCAAAGTTCTCGGTGGATGTAAAAACCCAGATACCGGGGCTGATCAGGCAGGTCATGGTATCCGAGTGGGTTCACGTCAGGAAAGGGCAACCGCTGGTTCGTATCGATGTTGCCGAAACCGAGGCTCAGGTCAAACGGTCTGAAGCGGGTGTTGTCTCTGCCAAAGCGAATCTTGCTCAGACGCGGGCAGCGGCCAACCGTGCCGAGCGGGAGTTGGCCCGGACCCTCAAGCTGAAGGAATCCGGTCTTGCAACCCAGCAGTCGGTTGATGATGCCCGCAGTGAAACAGAAGCCGCCAAGGCCAGGGTCGGGGTCGCAGCGGCACAGATACATGTTGCTGAAGAAGAGCTGCGTCAAGGGGTGGCCCGACAGGCAAAGCGGCTGGTCGTAGCACCAATCGACGGTATTGTTGCCCTGCGCGATGTCAATGTAGGTGATCTGGCGAGTGACGCGGCAGCAGCCAAACCGATTTTCCGGATCGTGGACAATCGGTTGCTCAATTTGACCGTGACCGTTTCGTCGGTCGATTCCGGTCGGATAAAGGTCGGCCAGTCGCTGGCGTTTACGGTTGATTCTCAGCCAGGCCGCACGTTTACCGGCAAAGTCATGTATATCAACCCTGAGCTTTCTTCAATAGACCGTTCTCTGAAAGTAATCGCCGAGGTGAGTAACGTGCCTGAAAGCCTCAAAGGGGGGCTCTTTGCCAAAGGGCGCATCATTACCGGGGTCCGTGCAGAGGTGTTGCAGGTGCCGCGCAGCGCGGTTGGCGCTTTTGACACGCAGGCAAAAAAGGGAAGTTTATTTATTGTCGAAAACGGGGTCGTCCGCAAGCGGGAGATACTGAGCGGAGTCGTAAATGGTGATATGGTCGAGATTGCTTCGGGGCTTAAACCGGGTGAACAGTATGTTGTCCGGGGTGGGTTCAACCTGAAAGATGGTGACAAGGTCGCTGTAGTCTCAAAATAGCACATAAAATCAAGGACTCATCGTGATCCTCTCCAACACCTCCATCAAGCGGCCGATCTTCGCCACGGTCATGATTCTGGCTCTGGTCGTACTCGGCATCTTTTCCTATCGTCGCCTTTCCGTCGAAATGTTCCCCAATGTAGAGTTTCCGATTGTCTCGGTCGTTACCACTTTTGCCGGCGCATCACCTGAAACGGTCGAACGGGAAGTTTCCAAGCGTATCGAGGAAGCGGTCAATCAGATCGCCGGGGTAAAGCATGTCTTTTCAACCTCGCGCGAAGGGGTCTCGACGGTTGTGGTCGAATTCCGTCTGGAGGAGAAGGTCAACGATGCGTCCCAGGAGGTACGGGCCAAGATTTCCTCCATACGTGGTATCCTGCCTGACTCCATCGACGAACCGATCATTCAGAAGCTCGACTTTAATGCCGCACCGGTTGCCGCCCTGGCGGTAGAATCGACAACATTGTCACCCCGTGAACTGACAACGCTGGTGGAGAAGAAGGTTAAAAAGCGCTTCGAGAGTGTTGCCGGCGTCGGCAAGGTTGATATGGTCGGGGGGCAGAAGCGCGAGGTCAACATCGATCTCGATCCGGCCAGACTGGATGCGCTTAAGCTAGGGGTTAACGATATCGTTGCCGGCATCCGCTCCGAGAACACCAACACCCCGCTGGGGCGTATAACCCAGGGCTCAGCAGAATATCCACTACGAATAGAAGGGAAGCCGGACCGGGCCGATCAGTATCGCCAGATGACCGTGACTCAGAGGAATGGTCGTCCGATCACGCTGGGTGAGGTGGCTCAGATAAGCGACGGTATTGAAGAAAAACGCAGGTTGGCGCTGGTAAACGGCCAGCCGGCCATCGGTCTGGATATCTACAAACAGTCAGGCGGCAATCAGGTCGAGCTGGTTGATACGGTCAAGAAGGTGATGGCCAAGCTGCAGAAAGAGTTGCCGCCAGGTGTGACACTTTCTCTGGTACGTGACGGCTCGATCATGACGCGCGAGTCGCTGGCCGACGTCAAGGAAACCCTGCTCATCGGCGGTATCCTGACGGTGCTGATCGTTTTCTGCTTTATAAACTCCTGGCGCTCGACGGTTATTACCGGCGTGACGCTGCCGATATCGGTTATATCCTCATTCATCGTCATGAATGCGCTCGGCATGACGCTGAACGTCATGACCCTGATGGCTCTTTCTCTGGCGATCGGCATGCTGATCGATGACGCCATCGTGGTGCGGGAGAATATCGTCCGTCACCTGGAGATGGGTAAGGACCATATGGAGGCGGCTCGTTTCGGCACGTCAGAGATCGGACTGGCGGTCTTCGCCACCTCCATGTCGATCATTGCGGTGTTTATACCGGTGGCGTTCATGAAGGGGATCGTCGGACGTTTTTTCTACCAGTTCGGCATCAGCGTCGCCTTCGCCGTACTGGTTTCGCTGTTCGTTTCCTTTACTCTCGATCCGATGCTCTCCTCCCGCTGGCATGATCCCTCGATTCACCTTCAGGGGAAACGGGTGGGGATTGCCCGCTATCTGGAAAGCTTCAATTCCTGGTTTGACAGAAGCGCGGACAGATACCGGGGGGCCATTGCCTGGGCTCTGGATCACAGAAAAAGTGTTATGGCGCTGGCTGGTGCCGCCTTTGTAGCCGGGATCATAATTTTTAGTACGTTGGAGTCATCATTCATGGCCCCGGAGGACAAGGGTGAGTTTCAAATTTCCTTCAAAACCGCACCTGACGCCTCAATCGTTGAAACCGAGAATCGCATGAATGCCGTCCTGGCGGCTGTGAGAACCGCCCCGGAAGTAGATCACACCTATGCCACCATCGGCGCTGGAGACAGTGGTACAGTGCGTGACGGCCTGGTGTACATAAAGCTCAAGGAGCGGAAGTCGCGAACCAAGAACCAGTTCCTGCTGCAGCGGGAAGTGAGGGGGCGCTTGCAGAAGGTGGCGGGAATTACCTTCTCCATCGAGGAGGTTGGGCAGATAGGAGGGGCGCAAAAACCGCTCAACGTCAACCTTACGGGTGACGATCTGACGATCCTTAAACAGCTTGGTGCCCGCTTGAAGGAGGAACTCTACAAGGTGCCCGGCATCGTCGACCTCTCCATGACGCTGGAGAATGATATTCCTGAATACCGCATGCGGGTTGATCGCGACAAGGCATTGTCGGCTGGTGTTACCACGGGTGATATCGTTGGTGCGATCGGCCGTCTGGTGGGGGGCGAGGCGATTTCAACCTTTGAGGATGAGGATGGCGATGCGGTTAATCTCCGTGTGCGTCTTCCGGCACATCTTCGGCATGATGCTGCGCAGGTTCTCGATCTCAAGGTTTCCGTACCGGACGGCAGTGGCGGAGTCAAGCTGCTGCCGCTCTCCAGCCTGACCAGCACGATCGTGGCCGCCTCGCCGACCGAGATAAACCGGCGCGATCTTGCCCGTCAGGTAACCGTTAGCGCCAATCTTGACCGACTGCCGGTCGGCACGGCGGCAACGTACGTTGAGGCTGCCTCCGGCCGGATCAACATGCCGCCAGGGTACTCCGTCAGCCTGTCGGGCGAGGCCGAAGATATGGCCGAATCATTCGGCTATATGGGGGAGTCGCTGCTGTTGGCGGTGCTCTTCGTCTATCTTATTCTGGCCGCCCAGTTTGAATCATTCTTCGAACCGCTCGCCATCATGCTCTCCCTGCCGCTCTCGATAGTCGGTATGGCCGGTATGCTTAAGCTGACCGGCGATACGGTAAACATCATGTCGCTGATCGGCCTGATCATGCTGATGGGGCTGGTAACCAAGAATGCCATTCTGCTGGTCGATTATGCTAAGGTGCTCCAGCGGCGGGATGGCATGGAGCGCCGTGAAGCGGTTATTCTGGCTGGCCGTACCCGTCTGCGGCCGATCATTATGACGACTCTGGCGATGATTTTCGGCATGATGCCGCTCTTTCTTGCAATCGGTGCGGGGGCCGAAGGGCGTGCGCCAATGGCCCGTGCCGTGGTTGGCGGTCTACTGACGTCGACCCTGCTGACATTGCTGGTGGTGCCGGTTATGTACACAGTGATGGACGATCTGGGGAGTTGGCTGAAGCGGAAATGGAAAGGGCATAATGCCTGAAATCCCCACGATTCTCCTCGATTCATTCGGTGGTGGCGGTTTCGCTTCTTCATGGCGTTTTGACGGCTATGTTAAAACCGTTATCGCCATTCTCCCCGGTGAGGTGGTTGACGTCCTGACCCAGGTAGAACTTGCCGCAGCGGATGGTCTGTACGCGGCGGGTTTTGTCGCCTATGAAGCGGCCTCTGCACTTAACCCGGATCTCCCGACTGTTCTGCCGGTCGATGGGCTGCCGCTTGCCTGGTTCGCTATCTTTCGCGAGCGACATAGCGTCGATGCCGGTGCGGAGCTTACGATCTCAACTGTCGATGTTGCACTTGAACCTCTGAATAGTCTTGAAGGGTATACCGGTGACGTTGGGCGTATCCGCAACTACATCGCCGCTGGCGATTGCTATCAGGTCAATCACACATTCCAGTTGCGGGGAACGTTCAAGGGAGGTCCGAGTGATTTGTATTCAAGGATCGGCACCGCACAGCGGGCTCCGTTCTGCGCGTACCTTGATATTGGACGTTTCGCCATTCTCTCGGCTTCGCCGGAGCTATTCTTTTCGCTGAAAGATGGGATCATTACCACCCGCCCGATGAAGGGTACCGCCCGTCGCGGGCGCTGGGCTGGCGAGGATCGTGCTGTAGCTGAACAATTGCGAAACAGCCCCAAAGAAAGGGCCGAGAACCTGATGATCGTCGACCTGTTGCGCAACGATCTCGGCATTGTGGCTGAGGTCGGTTCCGTAACGGTAGACGCACTGTTCGAGGTGGAAACATATCCGACTGTCCACCAGATGACCTCTTCGGTTTCGGCAAAACTCCGCTCTGGTACCTCCCTGACGGATATTTTTCAGGCCCTGTTTCCGTGTGGTTCTGTGACCGGGGCCCCCAAGCGGCGCAGTATGGAAATAATTGCCGAGCTCGAAAAAGAACCGCGTGGAATCTACTGCGGAGCGATCGGATGCGTTGCCCCTGGTGGTGAAACGATTTTTTCAGTCGCTATCCGCACACTGCTCTTTGATGCGCAGAAAAACAGGCTGACGATGGGGCTCGGGAGCGCCGTTACCTGGGATTCGGACGCGGTGTCAGAATATTTAGAATGTCTGAGCAAGGGGACGTTTATCCATCAGCAGAACCATGATTTTCGCCTGATTGAATCGCTAAGGCTGGATAATGGCTCCTACACTCTTTTGGATAGACACATAGCCCGACTAACCGCTTCCGCGGGATATTTTGGCTTTTCGTGTGACCAGGAAAAGATACGACATGTGCTGTCATGCCATGCAGCTCAAACGCCAGGTCTGTGTAAGGTTCGTCTGCTACTGTCGGCAGATGGCAAACTTGATATTTCTTCTGAATTATTGTTGGAGAACAGTGCTGCGCTACGTGTCGCGATCAGCACAATCAGCGTTGATTCCGGTGACAATATGCGTTACCACAAGACCACCCGTCGTGAACTGCTCGACACAGCCCGATTGACGCGTCCCGACTGCGACGAAGTACTGCTGCTTAATGAACATGGCCAGTTGGCCGAGGGGAGCTATCACTCTCTGGTGGTAAAACTGGACGGCCGATTCGTGACGCCTCCGCTTGCCTGCGGCCTGCTGCCGGGGGTACTGCGAGGCGAACTGCTTGAACAAGGCGAAATATCGGAACTGATCTTACATCCCTCTGACCTGGAACGTGCTGAAGAACTCTGGCTGGTCAATTCGGTGCGCGGTTGGCAGCGTTGCATCGTTATATGAAAGGGGAAGAGCTGTAATGAAAATAGTATTGATGTTTCTTATTGCCATCATTCCAACGGTCTGTGCTGCAGAAACGCGGGTGTTGACGCTTGATCAGGCGATCTCAATGGCCATGGATAAAAACCGCGATATCGAAAAAGCGCGCGAATATGCTCACTATGTCCAAGGGAAGTATGTTGAGGAGCGGGCTGCCGCGTTGCCGCAATTGTCTCTTGCCGGTTCGGCAGCGGTTTCAAAGGATGGAAGTAATCAAATTGCCGGATATCCCGCTCAGCGCCTGTTTAGTCGGGCGGTGGATCTGACGCTCTCCCAAACGCTTTTTACCTGGGGCAAATTGAGCGCCGCCATCAGTGCCGCCGAGGCTGGTCTGAAAACCGCTGACGAGCAGTTGCGGCTGTATCGCCAGGCGGCCTACCGAGATGTCGTGGCGGCCTATCATGACATTCAGTTGGCCAAAGAATTATCCCGGCTGGCACAGGAAAACCGGTCACAAAAGCTGCGCCATCTGGGAGAGGCCACCCGCAAGTTCAGCGCCGGAGTTGCGACAGATTATGATGTGCTGGCTGCCGAAGTAGCTGCTGAGAATACGCAGCCGGAAGTAATCCGCTCCGATAACGGTGTTCGCATGGCCCGCGAACGGCTCCGTTTTCTCCTTGCCATGGGGGTCGAAGAGGTTGATGTCTCCGGGGCGCTGGACGCGCCGATGGAGAATCGAATTCTGCCCGCCAGTTATGACGAAGCGATGCAGATAGCCGGCAAGCGCCGCCCCGAACTGTCTGATCTGCGCTTGCGCATCGGCATCTATGATGAACTGGTAACAATCGCTGCTGCGGACAACAAACCGCGTCTTGACCTGAGGGGCGGCGCTGGCTGGCACTGGGCAAGCATGAATGATCCCGGCCCGGCGATGGATGCTACTGGTGCGGCGTGGAATGTCGGCCTCTATCTGTCGTTCCCGTTTTTTGATGGTTTCCGGACAAGCGGCAGGGTTGCCCAAGCAAGAAGCGATCTGCGAACAAAACAGATCGAAGAGACCAAGCTGCTGGACTCGATCGCACTGGAAGTTCGTCAGGCAGAATTTTTATGCCGCGAGGCCGCCGAGATACTCAAGGCACTCTCCGGCACGGTCAAACAGGCCGAGCGCCTGGTTCAGATGGCTGAAAAGGGGTATGAGTTCGGAGTCAAGATTCGTCTTGAGGTCGATGATGCCCAGTTGAACCTGCTCCAGGCCAGGAGCAATATGGCAAAGGCTCAGCGCGACTTTCGCGTAGCACAGGTCAATTATCTCTGGACGGTAGGGACTGCAGGAGAGTAGCACTTGGCAAATGACTGACAAGGTAGTACATCCGTATATACAATCCTTTTGACTCATTTTAATCTGCGTGGTACCTTGTAGCATTATTTCCCATCGGGAGAAACCAATGAGCATTGTTGTTGTCGGTACCGTCGCGTTTGACACAGTTGAAACCCCTTTTGGGAGGGGAGAGAATGTTCTGGGGGGCTCTGCCACCTATTTTTCTACTTCAGCCAGTTTCTTCGCCGAAGTATCGCTGGTTGCGGTTGTCGGAGAAGATTTCCCGGAAGAGCATGTCAGCTTTCTGCAGAGCCGAAACATTGATACCAAGGGTTTGCAGCGCATCCCCGGCAAGACGTTCCACTGGAGCGGTCGCTATGGCTATGACCTGAACGAAGCCCAGACGCTTGACACACAGCTTAACGTGCTGATGGATTTTCAACCGGACCTGCCGGAATCCTACCGTGATGCGGAATATCTCTTTCTGGCAAATATCGACCCCGATCTGCAGATGAGCGTGCTGGAACAGGTTCGGAAACCGAAGCTTGTTGCGTGTGATACGATGAATTTCTGGATATCCTCCAAGCCGGAAGCGTTGAAGCGGGTGCTTCAGAAGGTTGATATTGTCGTTATCAACGAAGGTGAAGCACGGCAGTTCACCGGAGAGGCCAACCTGGTCAAGGCTGCCCGGCAGATCATTGCACTCGGTTGCAAACGGCTGGTCGTCAAGCGGGGAGAGTACGGGGTGCTGATGTTCACTGCGGATTCGGTTTTTGCAGCGCCAGCCTATCCGCTGGAGGAGGTGTTCGATCCGACCGGTG
>Ga0209430_1000404_pt1 | contig 45647 bp, 41 predicted proteins | sample BarGraIncub1133A_FD_184504 | JGI IMG/M metagenome (GOLD analysis project Ga0209430, IMG submission 184504) | Arctic peat soil microbial communities from Barrow, Alaska - Barrow Graham LP Incubations 11-33A (SPAdes) (version 2) | ecosystem: Environmental > Terrestrial > Soil > Wetlands > Peat... | reverse complement strand
ACATTGTGAAAGACGAGGAAGGACGAACTCTCCATGACCGTATAGAGCTGAGGTGTGAAAAACTCCACCGCCAAAAACGGAACGGCCGAAGCGACTGCTATCACTGCAAGCAGCTGTTTAGGGGATATGCGGTCAAAAAGTTTCATTACAGGGGCGTCCTTTCATGGCGTTACCTTTGGTGCAAAGTAAGCGGCCCAATGTATACCCGCAGGGCATCATTGAAGTTTATCCGGCCAGAGTCATAACAATCTGACCGCCTCTTTCAATGTTGACAGCATGTACGGTTTCTGGATGAAGCCGGCCAGCCCCTTGCCGGCGAATTTCCGGGTGACCTCCTGCTCGTTGTAGCCGCTTGACATAATCACCCTGACGTCCGCTTTCAGTCGCCGCAGTTCACGGAAACACTCTTCTCCATCCAGGTGCGGCATGGTCAGGTCAAGGATCACGAAAGCGATGTCAGGCGTGGAGTTGAAGATCTCGATCGCCTCCCGGCCGTCGCTGGCGGTGACCGTACTGAAACCCAGTTCCTTCAGCATTTCGGCCCCGATGCCGCGCACCGTTTCTTCGTCGTCCACCAGCAGCACGGTGCCGCTCCCCTGCCAGTCGTCAGTGTGGCCGTTGCCGTCGAACAGGTCGGCAGGACTGCCGGATGCGGGGATCAGGATTTTAAAGGTCGTCCCTCTGCGCGGCTCGCTGTAAACCTTGATCGCCCCCTTGTGCCCCCGTACGATCCCCAGTACGGCGGCCATACCTAGGCCGCGGCCGGTGAACTTGGTGGTAAAGAAGGGGTCAAACAGCTTTGCCATGGTTGCTTTGTCCATGCCGCAGCCGCTGTCGGCTATTTCCAGATAGACGTAGAGGCCATCGGTCAGATTTTCATCGAGCCAGACATCCTGCAGGTAACTCCGGTCGCAGTCCATGCAGCCGGTGGTGATCGCTATGACACCGCTACCGTCACCTATCGCCTCGGAGGCGTTGATGACCAGGTTCATGATGATCTGGCGCATCTGGGTAGCGTCCGCCTCCACCGGCGGAAGGTGCTGATGCAGGTTGAGACGCAGTACCGCCTTCTTGGAGATGGATACCTCCAGCATGTGCAGCATCTCCTCCAGCAGACGATTCAGGTCGATGTTCTCGACCATGAATGTTCCTTTGCCGGAGTAGGCGAGCATCTGCTTGGCGAGGTCGGCGGCACGCGCCGCGGCCTGCTCGATGCGGTGCAGGTTATCAACGGCGGGGGATTCCTTATTGATCCGCATCAGCGCCAGATCAGCATTGCCGATGATCGCCATCAGGATGTTGTTGAAGTCGTGGGCGATGCCCCCCGCCAGTACTCCCAGGCTCTCCAGCTTCTGGGCGTGGAGGAGCTGTTGTTCAAGCTTCAGCTGCTCCTCCTCGGCGCGTTTGCGCTCGGTTATGTCGGTGGCGGCCCCGAAAAGGATCAGATCCCCTTCTTCCCCTGACTCGCACCGACTTTTTTCCGATATCCAGCGGATCTCCCCCTGTTTTGTGACAAGCCTGAATTCCAGCTGTTTCAACTCTCCCGGAATCAGGTTGAAGAGATCGGAGGCGACAGCCTCCCTGTCATCAGGATGGACAAGGGGGAGCCAGCAGCCAAGCTCATATATTTCATACGCGCTGTAGCCGGAAATGGCGTCGACCGCGCCGCCGATCCACTTCACCCGGAACGGAGCGGTCCCGGTTCTTGCGCATTTGTACACGTAGTCCGAGGTAAGTCCGGTAAAACAGCGATAATTTTCTTCACTGGCTTTAAGCTGCTCTTCGGATTTAATCCGCTCGCCAATCTCCTTTAGAAGCTCCGCAGTCCGTTCCCTGACCTGCTCTTCCAGCCCATCCCGGTATACCGTCAGTTCCTCTTCGGCTCGTTTCCGAATGCGGATTTCTTTCCCCAGCCGCCGGTTCCAGTATAAAAATAGCAGGATGACCGCCATTGACATGCCCACCACATCCCAGAGCAGGACATACTCGATCCCTTTTTCGTATTTCAACCCGACCCAGTTGTTATAGGGCCGTGTAAAGTTGAACAGCGCTTCACGTTCCGGCCTGGCCGTTATATCCATCAGAGCGTCGAGCTGTCCTTTTTGGACTTTCTCGTAGTTTTCACTAAACGGCGCGGGGTGCAGTACTAGTGCTCCGTCAAGCCGCTTGTTGAGAGCCTCGATATAGGCAGCTCCGATTCCCTGGGGTTTCCCGGCACTGTCAGTGAAGTCAAGCGGAGGCCAGTCACCCATGATCCCGATGCTGATTGTCGGATGCTGCGACAGCCAGAGTTTTTCCGCATCGGTCAGGCTGTTTTTATAACTGTCCGCAAACGCGGCAGAAACAAGGCAGGTAACCATTACAAGCAGCAGTGTCAGTTTTTTCAGCATGATACGCTCCCACCTTTTTCTGCTCGTCAAGGCCATACCATCGGAATGATAGGCCGCAATTATATAAACTGGTTAAATATACCTGATAACTGTGCCAGCTCAAAGAATTAGTTAGAGTCCAATGCAGGAGTTTTTGGATGCCTGCATGGCATTTTTCCACGTTAGTGATTATAGTTGAATCCATGGACCTTTCAGACAAACAGCATAACGAGGATGCCACCCCCTGGAGACCGGTTTCCCCAGGCATCAGTACACTGCTGACCAAGAGCCAGGCGCGCTCCTGGGCGCTCGTACTGGACTCCCGCTCCATACCCTGTTGCATCGCACCGGACGGCACTGCCTGGCAGTTGCTGGTGCCGGAACCTCATCTGGAGAGTGCCCGCAGGGAACTGCAGCTCTTTGAGGAAGCGAATCAAAGCTGGCCCCCCGCACTTCCTGCCACGCGTCAATTGATTGAGAACACCCTGCCGACCGTTTCGGTGCTGCTGCTTCTGGCGACGTTTCACAACCTGACACTGGTCGGCCTATCGCTTCCGGAGCGAGGCATTCTTGACCTGTATGAGCTCGGCGCTGCCCATGCGGCGAGTATCAGGATCGGTCAATGGTGGCAATGCGTCACCGCCCTGACCCTGCATGCCGGCCCAGTACACCTGCTGGGGAATCTGACAATCGGCGGTATCTTCATTATCCTTCTCTGCCGTGAGCTCGGTTCCGGCCTGGCCTGGAGCCTGCTACTGGCATCCGGCACGCTCGGCAACCTGCTCAATGCCTGGGTACAATCCCCGGACCACCGCTCGGTCGGGGCCTCCACCGCCGTTTTTGGCGCTGTCGGCATCCTCGCGGCCATCAGCATGGTGCGCTATCGCCATGATCTGCAGCGACGCTGGTTTATACCGGTTGCTGCGGGGCTGGCGCTGCTGGCGATTCTGGGCACGGAAGGGAAACATACCGATCTGGGCGCGCACCTGTTTGGCTTCTGTTTTGGGGTGTTCTTCGGTACGGCTGCAGAGATTATGGTGGGGAAACAGGGGCGTCCGGGATCTGTAGTAAACGCCCTGCTGGCGTTGTCGAGCGGAGGTATTGTCGTTGGTGCATGGTGGTGTGCGATTGTCTTTGGCTGAACCGCTGCCGACTATCCGAAACGGTAGATCTGGGCACCATTTTCGTAGAGTTCGATAGGGCCATCCTGGGAGACCTTGATAACTTTGCCGAAATGTGACGCAGCGCAGGCGGCCGTGGTTCTCCCGCCACCGGCCACCATTTCGCGCGCGTGGGACGTATCGATAATAAAGCCGGTATCAACCAGCTTTCCCTTCGGGTTGAATACGGTCAAACCATCCGATGAAAGAATTCTGAGGAGTGTCCCGGTCTCTTTCAGTTCGCCAATGCTTCTTTTTTGCACCCGCTCTATCAGCAGACGCCCTATGGGATCGGCGCCGCCGACGGCGCCTTTTTTCAACCCGGCAAGCTTACGCCCGCTGCCTCCGTACACCATGACAACAGTGCCATAGCGAATCTTTGAGAGCGCATAGAGCGTCCAGATAAGATCTTCAGCCGACTCCGCGTCAATACAGTCCGCCAGGAACGCCCGGAAGATGGCCGGATCAAATAAACTCCACACCCCTTTTCTTCGGACCATGATGCGTGCGGGACTGGAGAGGACCTCGATATCCGAAGCCTCGTTCACCGTGACGGCAAATGCACCCGCCCCGCTTCTCCTGATGATCGAAAAAAGTTCCCGTTGGGTCAGCCGCTCCACCTCATTCTGGAGGGCTGTGCCGGAGATCGTGACAATACCGTTTACCTGCATCTGGATACCGGCCAGAAAGAACAGGTTCGTGCCGTCGATGAACCGATAGGTCAAGGGGTTGTCGAAGAAGCCGGGACCAATACTCTGTGAACTTTTCAGGGGAACCAGGGTATGTTTCCGCTGTTTCATCACGGAACGGAGTTCTGCCGCTGTCGTACGATGGATGATCACGCCGGTGGTGGCCGGTTTTCCTTCGTACTTCTGATAGGAAAGGCTCTTTAACAGCTGGATGAGCTGCTGGATGGGCCAGAACCCCTTGTTATGATCGCCGCGCAGGGAGCGGGCAACCGTGATGTCCATGATCGAGGCGACAAGCGCCGTCCTGAACTGCGCCGCATACCCCTCCTGCCGGAAACCACCGTAGAGCATGGCAAATGCGGTCAGCAGCTCGGCACAAAAAGACTCCTCCAGACGGGTGAAGGGAATGTGTTTTCGCGTGGCACTGAACATAAGCTCCCGCCCGTCCGTCACGACCGGAAGGAATATAGCGTAACCCTCATGCTGCACACGTTCGGCAACAGGGGAAAGAACGACCTCGGCGCCACCAAGAAAGGAGCTGATATTACCGCTCATCGCCTCAAAAATTGTCATCGGCATCGGGTTCGTGGCCTCCTCGGAATTAGATGCGTCAGCACTATACACTCCATCCCTTGATTAATGCAATCAGAGACAAGGCGTGAGAAGGTTTACCAGAATCACTCCCCCGCATCCCGCAACAGCGCCATCAAATCCTCCGCTGAGACCCGCGCTGACGTCTCGGTCCCCTCCAGCAGCGAATCGGCCAGGTCGCGCTTCTGGTGGTGCAGGGCGACGATCTTCTCTTCGATGGTGTTGGCCGCCACCAGGCGGTAGACCGTGACCGGACGGTTCTGGCCGATGCGGTGGGCACGGTCAGAGGCCTGATCCTCCACCGCCGGATTCCACCACGGGTCCATGTGGATGACGTAATCGGCGGCGGTCAGGTTGAGGCCGACACCCCCCGCCTTGAGGCTGATGAGGAACAGTTCCCCCTCGCCGGACTGGAAGGCGGCAACCCGCCCCGGCCGCTCTTTCTGGGGAGTCGAACCGTCGAGATACTGATAGGTGATTCCGGCGCTATCAAGGTCGTGGCGCAGGATCGACAGGTGATCGACAAACTGGCTGAACACCAGCGCCCGGTGCCCCCCTTCGCGCAACTCCGCGACAATTTCCCGGAATGCCGCCAGCTTGGCGCTCGGTATCTCGCTCCCCGGCATCACCAGCTGCGGGTTGCAGCAGGCGCGGCGCAGGCGCATGATCTCAGCCAGGATGCGGATCTGCTTCTCTCCGGGGGGTGAGTTTTCAGCGCCGGAGAGATTTTCGACCGCCCTGCGCCTGAGCGCCTCGTAAAAGGCGCTCTCCTCACGGGACAGTTCGACCAGGTGCAGAATATCGGTGCGTGGCGGCAATTCCTCCAGCACCTGGCTCTTGGTGCGGCGCAGGATAAAGGGGCGAATCAACCGCTTCAGCAGGGTACGGGCGGCTTTGCTGCCATGTTTTTCAATCTGGATGGCGAAGCGGGTGCTGAAACTCTTATGGGAGCCGAGCAAGCCGGGGTTGAGGAAACGGAACAGGTTCCAGAGTTCATCCAGCCGGTTTTCCACCGGGGTGCCGCTGGTGGCGAGGCGGAAACCGGCTTTGAGCTGCATGGCGGCCTGAGAGCGCTTGGTGGTCATGTTCTTGATCGCCTGGGCCTCATCCAGCACGGCGGTTTCCCACTCCACGCCAGTGAGCAGGTCGGCTTCCTGCTGGAAAAGGGTATAGCTGCAGATCACCAGGTCGAACGGAGCCAGCTGTGCGATGAACTCGGCACGATTTCCTCCCCCGAAGACCCGCGGGTTGAGGGTCGGCGCAAAGCGGCGCGCCTCAATTTCCCAGTTGAAGCAGACCGAGGTGGGGGCCAGCACCAGCGCCGGACCGGCGGCGGCTCGCGTCAACAGCAGCGCCAACGCCTGCACCGTCTTCCCCAATCCCATGTCATCAGCCAGGCAGGCGCCCACCCCCCACTCCGCCAGACGACAGAGCCAGTCGAAGCCTTCCCGCTGATAATCGCGCAGTTCGGCCTGAAGGGTCGGCGGGAGCGTCGGCAGAAGTTCCTGGGCGTTCCTGAAGCGGGCCATGTCACTCTTCCACTGCTTGTCACCCTTCACCCCGGCGGCACCCTGCAGCGCTTCTTCGACCAGCGGCGCGATCAGCGGCGTGAAGCGGCCGTTTTTTTCCACCAGCCGCCGCAGATCGTGCAGCTTACGGCGGAATTCTTCCGTCAGCGCCAGAAATTCGCCGTCGGCCAGTTGGACGAAGCGTCCCTCTGTCCCCTCCATCAGCTTCATCAACTCCATCAGCGAGAGCACTTCGTTATCCGAGACCGCGACCTCACCATGAAGTGCAAACCACTCCTTGCCGGATTGTACCGACAGCTTCATTTTCGTCCACTCCGCCCTGCCCCGCAGCTTGAAGCGTTCCCCTTCCGGCCAGTTGATGCTGAATACCCCGGCATGGGCGATGGCAACGACATTCAGCTGCTCCAGCAGCTCCAGAGACTCTTCCGGATCGTCGCAGCGCCAGAATCCATCCCGCACCTCGGCCGGTTCCAGCGCCGGGCAGGCATCGACCAGGACGGCATACTGCTGCCGTTCATCCCCCAGCTTTCTGCTGGTCTGGAGCTTGGTGCCGTTTACCTCGGCGATGACCGTCGCGCCGCCTCTGCCGGGAAAAAAACGCGGTCCCCCCTCGCCCAGCGGCAGCAGGACAAGCTCCATCGACAGCCCGGCAGCCGTGGGGCGGAGCATGATCTGCAGGCGATTATCCGGTTCCACGGTCTCGGCGGCGGCGTTGGCTCCGGCCACGTCTGAATGAACCGCGACGTGCGGCGAAACCGCCGTGATGGCGGCCATCACCTGCGCTTCGCCGCGCTCCGGCACGATCAGCTTGTCACCGAGGATCCCGGCGATGCGCCGCTGATCGGCCGTCGGCTCGAACAGCAGCAGACGGCCGGTCCCTTCCCAGCGGAAGAAGGCACTGCTTTCCGTGTTGATGGCCGGTATCAGCTTCACACAGAGGTTTCCCTTCCCCCGCTTGACCTCCAGGGCAAATTCCCCCTTTGCCACACTGATCTGCTCGTCATGATTCAGGGCGTTAAAAACCAGCGGATGCCCGGCCATGGCCCGTATCGCCCGTACCGTATCGAATTCGTAGGTCTCTTTGCCGTAATACCCATAACCACTGCGGCTTTTCTTAATGCAGGCCACGATCTCGCGATCCTGGGGAGAAAGGAAATCGAGCTTTATCCCCTCCTCTTTCAGGCGCTTCAGCGCCGCATTGCGTCCGGCGCTCCACCCCTTGCCGCTCCGTTTCTGCTCGATCGGCTGGATATCGACGTAGCTCTCGGTGCCGGACAGCATCCAGAGAATACGGGACTCTCTTGCCGCGATCTCTTTTCCTGCCGCCGGGGGGGGAGCGCCCCCCAACGCCAGCAGTGCCTTGAGTGTACGCTCCCAGTTGTCAGCGCTATCGCTCCTTTCACTGATGCTGACGATCCCCTGGTCATGAAACAGCTGTCGGGCGGCGGTCTGGCCCTTGCCATCCGGATTGAAGCGTGCCCGCAGAAAGCCCGCCTCTGCGGCAATCCAGCCGTATCCGGCAGCGGCCGCCCCGGACTGGATGCGCTTCAGCGCTTTCAGGTGCGGTGTCGCAACGGTTTCCGCCAGCCATTGCCCGATCAGCGAATGAAACAGCTGCGACATCGGCCCCAGAATCTGTTCGCGGTTGCAGAGCTGTTCAAGTTCATGTTTGGCGCGGTTTTTACCCAGCTTTACCTCGGCGTACTGGTACAGGATCCAGATCACAAACTGATGGGGGTAGTTGCGCTGTTTGATCACCCATTCACCCAGCTCGGCAACTGTCTGCAACTGCTGCGGCAACCCGCTGCGGATCAGCGCCAGCAGGTAAAACAGGCCGGACAGATCGCGGAAAAAGACCTTGCGCTTGCCGGTCTCTTTTTTACGTACTGCCAGCCCCTTCTCAAAACAGGCGATAGCCAGATCATCATCCCCCTGCAGCACCGCCAGCCAACCGCGCAGTTCATGCAGTTGAAGCGTTTCACTGTTCTTCAGGATCAGGGCCGCTTTTTTGATATCCCCCCGGAGCAACAGCTGCGTCAGGTAGAGCTTCAAGGTATCGAGAGACTGTTCCGTGCGGCTGTTAAGGAGCTGTTCCAGCAGGGCGAAGGCGCTATCGGCCGGTTGCAGCCGCTCCAGTGACCGGTCGAGATGAAAGGTGATAATCGCCGTCTGGAGCAACACCGGCATTTCCAGAATCCATTCACTATCCAGCGGTTCAGGGCATATCAGGGAAAAGGGGTGCTGCTCCCCGAATTCATGCGCATAGCTGGTCGCGCAGAGTGCGAGCAATCCGGTTACCTGTGCCTGGAGGCCGCGATACAGGGCGATGCGGATGTCCTGGACGCAGTGCGCGTACGAACGATAGTAGAGAGAGTGCCAGGATTCACGGGGAGCAATCACACTCTGCACCGTTTGCGCATACCGCTCAAAAAGACCTTCCTTCTGTGCCTGACGCACAAGAAGGTGGGACAGCAGCGGATTGCAGCAGTAGGAGCCATTTATATCGACCGCCAGATCGCAGCCAACAAGTTTTTCCATCAACGGCGGTACTTCGGTGGGACTCATGGTCTTTCCCTGCGCGCTCTTGATGCCGGCTTTCTGGAGGCACTGCGCAAAAGGGGTACGGGCGACCGGGGCGTACATAATCGCCAGCAGGGCAAGCGCAACACGTTCTTCCGGGTGAAGAGCGGAGATCGTATCAAGGAGTGATATCAGATGCTCTGATTGGAGGGTTGACATGGGCTGCCTTTGGGATCTGGTAGTGGGGGAGAATCGAGGTAGTTATTCTAGCAGTAAGTTGGGGCATTCTCAATATGGAAGCGGTGGTCACACAAAAGAGCGGGCGACCACATGGCCGCCCGCTCTTTTGTGTTCCTATCCGGTTTACCGGGAGAACTACCGCATCATCTCGAAATGCTCGTTGTCACAGGTATCATCTGTAATGTCGATAAACTTGTTGCATATTGTGGAGAGCATGTTGAGAACGCCCTGATAGCCGATGAGCGGAACACGGTGCAGGTTGACCCTGTCGAAGACCGGGAAGCCGAATCGAAACAGTGGAATCTTAGCTGTTCTCGCCTGGAATTTTCCGTGGGTGTCGCCTATCATGGCATCTACCGGGTCAGTCATCAGCAGGCTGTGCATGTGCCAGAGATCCTTGTTGATGTATATTCTCCCTTCCTTGCCGTACATGGAAGCGTCAAGCAGCGCCTGAATCTCTTTTTCCAGCTTCTTGGTCCCCTTGGAGCAGAGGATGTGGTAGGGAACAGCTCCCATCTCAAGCAGGAAGGAGACGTAACCAAGGAGATAGTCCGGGTCGCCGTAGACTGCAAACTTTTTGCCGTGGATATACTGGTGGGCATCGGTCATGAGGTCAACAGCCCGACCGCGCTCGGCCTTAAGGGACTCGGGAACCGGCTTGCCAAAAAGTTCCGATATCTTCATCAGGAAGGCATCTGTCTTGGCGATGCCGAACGGCACCGGCATTGAAGCATGTTTGCCAGAATAATTATCCTTGATCCAGCCGTAGGTCTTGGCGTTTGAATATGACCCCAAGGCGATGGTTGCCTTGCCGTTGATAGAGTCGGCCGCATCATCTAACTTGGTGCCGCCGGGATAGATGCGATAGTTTCCGTCAAGTGGCGAATCGAATGTCTCTGAGATATCGGCCAGCAGTGTGTAGGGAATACCGAATTCCTTCAGTATCCGCTTGTATTCGCGATAGTTGCCGGTGTTGAAATCGCAGCCGGGCAGCAGGTTGAGTTTGCCGGTGCAGCGTCCCTCGATCTGTTTCCCTTCGGTCAGGGTCTGCAGTATCGAAACCAGCATGGAGTCGTAGCCATGGATATGACATCCGCTGAAACTGGGGGTATTCGCATAGGGGGTCGGCAGCTCATTGGGTATACAACCCTTCAGTTTAGCGTTCTTGATAAAGGCGGTCAGGTCGTCACCGATTACCTCCGGCATGCAGGAGGTGAACACCGCAATCATCTTCGGTTTATACAGGGCAACCGCATTTTCAAGTCCCTCATGCAGATTATTCTGGCCGCCGAACACGGCGCCGTCCTCACTCATGGCCGAAGAAGCGGCAGGGGCCGGTTCGCGGTAGTGGCGGTTGAACGTGGAGCGGAAGTAGGAAGTGCACCCCTGCGAGCCATGCACAAAAGGGAGAGTCCCCTCAAAACCGTGGGCAGCCAGCTCGGCACCCAGAGGCTGACAGGCGTGGGCCGGTGTTATCACCAGCGCCTGGCGGGCGAAGTTCTTCTCTTTGTACTCTTCACTGTTGATCCAGTTTTTGACCCGCTCCACCTCTTCCGGTGGGGTCTCAACAATCTTCTTGACCTCAAGTCCCAGTAAGTTTGACATAATTATTCTCCTTTGCAAAAATGCTAACGGCGCCCGACACTCCTATGAATAAAGAGTACCGGGCGCCGTTGCCGTGCTGATCGTTGGAATATATAATTGCCTGTACCAGCGAGAATGCAGGAGGCATGCCTAAAACAGCTATTGAGTTATTACTCTTATATATAAGCTAGTTGCGTTTTTGTTGCATCGAATATATGGCTTAAAACCGATTTTATGCTGTTTTTTTACGCAACGTTCACGGCACAATTATATTTTTATGTGTATTGAATCGATTCCGATGCTATCCTGTACGACGCCGTCACTCCCGCGCGACCGGTTACCAAATACGGTTTGCATTAGTACCATGTAAAGAGCGATCTACAGCGAAGCATTGAACAAGGCAATAACATGAACAGGAACAGACCATGACACGACCACCGCCAACCACCCCGTCACCTATTCTGGGAAAAGCCCCGAAATATCGCTTGCTGATAGAGCAGAGCGGATACGGCAATAGCGTCCGTGGCGCTATCAAGCGTGGTGATGACGCGGTGTATGGCTGGACAGCCGATGGTCTGCCGACCGATCTGGCCCGCTTCCTGGCGTCACATTATTTTTATGAATCTTCACAGCGGTATTTTGAGAGATTCCACCAGATGACTGGCGGCGCGTATCCGATCGTATTTCGCGATGGGGATGGCCATGAAACAACCCTTGCCTACAAGGGTGACCAACCCTGCAGCGCCGGAATTACCTTCGATATCCGTGTCGATGAAGTCCATATCTCCCGTTCTTACTCGGATGGTGTCCCACTTCCGCCCACCGCCTTCGTACACGGGCAGATGCTGTTCGATGTTGCAGCCGGTGTTGCCCGGCCGGTGGCAGACAATGATGCCTGGCAACGCTGGGAAGCGGTTTTCGAGGAGTTGGACGGAACGCAGGATGATTTTGACGATGATGAAGAATGGGATGATACTGAGTGGGATGACGGAGAGGGTCAGGAGGTATCCCCTGCCACCCCGGAACTCCGTAGCCTGCGCCATAGCGTCATCGCGCCGCTGGAACTCTTTAATAACGCTGCCATTCGACTTTCATCGGCTACCATCAATGATCCGGACACGCATTGCTACTTCCAGCTGAATGGTGTTCCCTGCCTTGAATACCCCACCAGCACCCAGACATACCTGCTGGATATCCCCCTCGGCCTGACCGGTGCAATGACCTCCATGGAACCGGTCAGCTGGTACGAAAACGAGACCTTTCCCTTTTCGACTTCATCCTTCTGGCTGTTCAACCCTGCTCTGCGCTCAAAACTTTCTCATCCGATGAAGACCAAGAAACGGGTACGGGCGGTGGTTGAGGCGGCCTTTGCGCTGCTGGACGAAACCAAAACCATTGCACGAAACGCCATTATCCGTTCTGTGACCGGCTCATCCGATTTTTTAAAAAGGGATGTGAAGCGGGAGGCCAAACAGCTTATCACCTTTCTGGCCGCAGCATGGGATACCGCGATGCTCATCGCCATTGCGACCCCTGATGGCTGGCGCTTCCTGAAGGATGACCACCGCAGCCAGGCAGGGCTGATGCGGATTCTGTACGAAACCTTCGGGCTGGATTCTTTTGCCGACAACGGTGTATCGGTGAAGGTGGAGGTTGCCACGGTCAAGCTGCTGAAGGAGTTGCCGCAGTTGGCGGCACGCCTGCAGGGTGAAGGTTTTACGCTCCGCATCGGCAACGAACCTTTGGCAACGGCAGCGTGGGATTTTTCACTCGATGCCACCAGCAGCAGCCAGGACTGGTTCGAACTAAAGCCGGAGATCCGTTGTAACGGCGAGATGGTGACGGAGGAAGAGCTGCGTGGCCTGCTGGGAGGCAGCGGCCTGCTGCGCCGTGACGGCACGCTGATGCTGCTGGATGAGGTCAGCGCCCAGGTGCTGGCGATGTTTGCCGGGGCCATGCCGTCAGGCAAGAAAAAGAAAAAGGGGGAGCAGGATCTGGTGCGCGTGCCGCGCCTGCAGATTCTGGATTGGCTGCAGCTCCGCAGCCACGGGGTCGAAGTCAGGCTGGCGCCGGACGATGCCCGGATACTGGAGAGCCTGCTCAATTTTTCATCAATACCGCCGCGCCCGCTGCCAGAGGGGCTTAACGCCACCCTGCGCCATTATCAGATCGATGCCTGGCACTGGCTGGCCTTCCTGTACGAGCACCATTTTGGTGCCTGCCTGGCCGACGACATGGGTTTGGGCAAAACCGTGCAGGGGATCACCCTGCTGGCGGGGATCATGTCCGGCGAGCTGGCATCTGCCGCCGCTCCAGGAACACCGCATCTGGTCGTTGCACCGCCCTCCTTGCTCTTCAACTGGGAGGCGGAGCTGGCCCGTTTCCTCCCGGCCGCCCGGGTCATGCTCTACAGCGGCAGCGGACGCAGCAGTGCTGAATTCGCCAATCACGATGTCATCATCACCAGCTACGGCATTGTCCAGCGCGACTGCGACCTGCTGGCCGACCACCGCTTCAATGTCATTATTTTCGACGAAACCCAGATGGTCAAAAATCTGCAGGCAGCCACCACCAATGCCGTCCGCAAGTTGCGGGGGGCTTTTACGCTGGCGCTGACCGGGACTCCGGTAGAAAACCATCTGGGAGAATACTTCGCCATCATGGATCTCTGCCTGCCCGGTTTATTGGGGACGCGCGAGGAGTTCAGCCGTAAACTCAGCCGGGATGGCGCGGCCGGCACGGCGCGGCTGATTGGCCGCACCCGTCCCTTTGTGCTGCGGCGAACAAAACAGTTGATTGCCAACGAGCTGCCGCCAAAGATCGAGATGGACATCCCACTGGAGCTGACGACGAAACAGAGAATTTTTTACCAGCGCACCGTGGAGGAGGTGCGAGGACAGGTCAAGGAAGCCTACGAAAGCCACGCCCCGGCACAGGCCCGTATCATCGCCCTGACCGCCATTCTGCGTTTGCGCCAGATCTGCCTCGCCCCGTCACTCGCCTCAGCCGGAGCCAGTGACGCTTCACCAAAGCTGGAGTTTTTGGCCGAGCAGCTGACCGAACTGCGTGATGAGGGGCACAGCGCTCTCGTGTTCTCCCAGTTTACCGGCTACCTCGACATCATTGAGAAGGGGCTGCGGGAGCAGGGGTTTGCCTGCCTCCGCCTGGATGGCTCGACACCGGTTCCCCAGCGGAAAAAAATGGTGGAGTCATTCCAGAATTCGGCGGAACCGACCGTCTTTCTGATCAGCCTCAAGGCGGGCGGCAAGGGGCTTAACCTGACCCGCGCCACCTACGTGTACCACATGGACCCCTGGTGGAACCCGGCGGTTGAAAATCAGGCGTCCGACCGGGCCCACCGTATCGGCCAGACCGAACAGGTCACCATCACGCGGTTGATCATGCGCCATACCATTGAGGAAAAGATGATGGCGCTTAAGGAGCAAAAAACCAGGCTGTACAAGGCTATTCTGGAGGATGGAGCAGACGGTGGTGGTGCGGGGCTAACGCGGGAGGATCTGGATTTCTTGCTGGCGTGATACCGTACAAAAAGGTCAGGGCCAAGGTCCAAGGCTTTCCCGCCCCGTGACCTTGACCCTGCTTTACTTCCGATCCTGATACACAAAACAACTTCTCACGTACTAATACGGTGCCTTTACCAGTTCCCATGTCGGGCTGTTAATCGCCATGTCAATATCGCGGGCAAAGATCGGGAATCCCTTGTAACCGTGGTAAGGGCCGGAATAATCCCAACTGTGCATCTGTCTGAACGGTATTCCCATCTTCTGGAACAGGTACTTCTCCTTGATTCCGCTTCCGACCAGGTCTGGCTTCAGGGCATCAGCAAACTCTTCAAATTCCAGCTCCGAGATGTCGTCATACACCACTGTGGCATCAGGCATTTCCGGAGCGGTGCGGTCATAGTCGTCGCCGTGGGCAAATTCGTAGCCGGAACCAACGCAGTTCATCCCCAGGTCCTCGTAGGCGTTGATGGTGTGGCGGGGACGCAGACCACCGACATAGAGCATCACCGTTTTCCCATCCAGGCGCGGCCGGTACTGTTCGATCACAGCCTGCATCTGTGGGTCGTACTTGGCGATAACGGCTTCAACCTTCTCCTTGATGGAGTCGTCGAATAGTTCGGCAAGCTTGCGCAGACTCTGTTTGATCTTGGTCGGGCCGAAGAAATTGAGTTCGATCCAGGGGATGCCGTACTTCTCTTCCATGACCTTGCACATATAGTTCATGGAACGGTAGCAGTGTATAACATTGAGCTTAACCGTGTGGGTGGCGGCGATCTTCTCTATCTCGCCGTCGCCGGTCCAGATAGCCTTGACGTTCAGGCCACATTCCTCAAGAAGCGGCTTGGTCGACCAGGCATCGCCACCGATATTGTATTCGCCGATGAGGGCTATGTCGTATGGGCTTTCAGGTTCGGCAAACTCGCGGGTCCCAATGATGTAATCGCGGATGGTGTCGTTGGAGATATGGTGCCCCAGAGACTGGGAAACGCCGCGGAAACCTTCGCAGTTACAGGGAATGATCGGAATGTCCAGTTCCTTGGCAGAGGCCTTGGCCACGGAGTTGATGTCGTCACCGATCAGACCGACAGGGCATTCAGAAAGGACAGAGATACCTTTGGCCAGCGGGAAGAGATCTTTTGCCTCTCTGAGCAGCACGGCCAGTTTCTTGTCGCCTCCGTAGACGATGTCTTTTTCCTGAAAGTCGGAGGTGAACTGCATGTCGAATTTGTCGACGCCGGTGGTGCCGGTGACCAGATTACGTCGTGTACCCCAGGAGTACCAGCCGCAGCCGACCGGACCGTGGGAAACGTGGACCATATCGCGGATCGGACCCCAGACAACCCCTTTGGCTCCCGCATAGGCACAGCCACGGGCACTCATGACGCCAGGAACTGTTTTCTTGTTGGACTTAACGCAGGCGCTTCCTGAACTCTGATCGTTGGGAGCCAGATGCGGTGCACGTTTTTTTCTTCCCTTCTCGGGGTACACCGCCAGGGACTTGTCGATCATGGCCTGGGTTGATTCCTTGGTAATGCCTTCAATTGTTTTTATTTTGTCTGACATAATATGTCTCCTTGAAAACCCCTCCCGACCTCCCCTTATCAGGGGAGGAGGGTGCAAGGTTGTGGCTTCCCCCCTGATAAGGGGGGAGCGAGGGGGGTTGGTTTTGACCTGATTATGCCGCTGCCTCGACTACGCCCACCACACTCTCATCTTCCGCTTCCATGACACCGAACTCCATCAGTAGGTCTTCCAGCTCTTCCATCTCCAGAGGGGTCGGTATTACCAGCATTTTGTTATTGAGGATCTTCTCTGCCAGAGTCCGGTACTCCTGGGCCTGCGGATGCTCCGGAGAGTATTCGATAACGGTCATGCGGCGCATCTCGGCCCTCTGTACCTGATTGTCGCGGGGAACAAAGTGGATCAACTGAGTGCCTAGTTTTGCTGCCAGGGCAGAGACCAGCTCAAACTCTTTGTCAGTTTTTCTTGCGTTACAGATTAGGCCCGCCAGGCGGACCTTGCCGGAAGTGGCATATTTGAGGATACCTTTGGCGATATTGTTGGCAGCGTACATAGCCATCATCTCACCGGAAGTAACGATATAAATTTCTTCAGCTTTGCCCTCGCGGATCGGCATGGCGAAGCCGCCGCAGACAACGTCACCGAGAACATCGTAAAAGACAAAATCAAGGTCTGGAGTGTAGGCGCCGTTTTCTTCAAGGAAGTTGATAGCGGTGATAACGCCGCGGCCGGCGCAGCCGACACCTGGCTCAGGTCCACCGGACTCGACGCATTTGATGTCGCCGTAGCCGATCTTCATGACGTCTTCCAGCTCCAGATCTTCAACGGTACCGCGCTCCCTTACCAGATCCATAACCGTATTCTGGGCCTTGGCGTGCAGGATCAGACGAGTGGAGTCAGCCTTGGGATCGCAGCCGACGATCATGATCTTCTTGCCGAGGTAGGCGAGGCCTGCCACCGTGTTCTGTGTGGTTGTTGATTTACCGATGCCGCCTTTACCGTAAATAGCTATCTGTCTCATGTGATGCTCCTTTCGCTCACCAATCCGTGAGCATGTGTGATATTTGGCCGGATAAAATAAAAAGGCGCCCCATTTTTTTAGAAATGGAGGCGCCTTTGCCTGTACTGCGGGGTGTTTTTTATTGTTATTCGTGACAATGCATGGGGCGTGCCACTATCTTAAATAAACTAAAATAGCTGTAGTTCTGGTAAGTTATGTATTATTGCCCTGCAGGCAGCATCCGGTACCGCTGAATTATAATGCGTGGAGGTGCAGCGCAGCTGCTTAAAATAAAGGCAGGATAAAATCACATTCATGCATAACAGACTCGGTATGCATTCAGACGGTCTGACTCACTGCGCAACAGCCACAGACTTTATCTGCGCCCAGACCGGCACTCCGGGCTGAAGACACAACACAGCCACCGAGCGTTTTGTTATGCGGGCAAGCAGCACCGACTCGCCGATCCTGACCCGCACCAGGGAATGCGCCGGGTGATCGTCATCACCTATCGCTTCCACCACGCCGGCCAACGTATTGAGGATACTGCTGTCCTGCTGCGGCAGACGACTCAGGCTTATCCCTCCTGACGGGACCCGCATCCGGACAGTATGACCCAGAGGAAGTCCACGATCCCGCATCCAGAGGGAGCCGCCGGGAAACGCTACCCGTTCCAGATGCCACCGCTCATCGCGTTCTGCAACGATCCCTTCCAGCACCACGCCCCGTTCTTCACCGAGGCGGATCGGCAGATCGAGGCGAGCCAGAGTCTCGGCGAGGGGGCCCTGGGCAACAACGGCACCGGATTCCAGCGCCACCAGATAATTAGCCAGGCGACCCACCTCATCCGGGGAATGGGTTACATACAGTACCGGGATTTCCAGTTCATCACGCAGCCGTTCCAGATAGGGAAGAATTTCCTGTTTGCGCGCCATATCAAGGGCCGCCAGCGGTTCGTCCATGAGCAGGATACGGGGAGATACGGCCAGCGCACGGGCAATGCCGACCCGCTGCCGTTCACCGCCGGAGAGACGCTCCGGCTTCCGCTCCAGCAGACCGCCAATTCCCAGAAGTTCAATGGCGTGATCCAGACTCACCCTCTGCTCCGCTTTCGACCGTGTAAGGCCGTAGCGCAGATTCCCGAGCACGGAGAGATGTGGAAACAGGCTCGCTTCCTGGAACACGTACCCCAGGGGGCGCTTATGGGTCGGCAGAAAGGTGCGGTCGTCCTGCCAGACCTCTCCGTTGAATGACAAAAAGCCCCGCTCTGCCCGCTCCAGCCCGGCTATGCAGCGGAGCAGCGTGGTCTTGCCGGAGCCGGACTGACCGAAAATGGCGGTCACGCCGCGACCGGGGAGGTTCAAATTCAGATCAAGAGTGAATCCGGGCCATGTAACGTGAAAGCGTGCGGTAATCCGGTCCATGGGCTATCCTTTTCGGGCGTTGGGACGCCAGGCGTAGAGTGCCAGCAGCACCAGAAACGAGAAAATCAGCATGACAGCGGCCAAGCGGTGTGCCTGCCCATACTCCAGCGCCTCCACATGGTCGTAGATCTGCACCGAGGCGACGCGGGTGGCGCCAGGGATGTTGCCGCCGATCATCAGCACCACACCAAACTCTCCGACGGTATGGGCAAAGGTCAGAATGGAGGCGGTGAGATAGCCGGGGAGGGCCATCGGAAGGGCAACGGTGAAAAAGGTATCCAGCGGCGAGGCCCGCAGAGTTGCGGCAACTTCCAGAGGGCGGTCGCCAACCGCTTCAAAGGCGTTCTGCAGCGGCTGCACCATGAACGGCAGCGAGTAAAAGACCGACGCCAGCACCAGCCCCCAGAAGGTGAATGGTAACGGCTCAATCCCCAATGTGCGGGTCAGGTGTCCCACCGGGCCGTTGGGGCCCATGGCCAGCAGCAGATAGAATCCAAGTACCGACGGCGGCAGCACCAGCGGCAGCGCCACGGTCGCACCGATCGGCCCTTTCCAGCGGGAACGGGAGCGAGCGAGCCACCAGGCGATCGGCGTGCCGACCACCAGCAGGATGGCGGTGACAATTGATGCCAGTCTTATTGTCAGCCAGATCGCCTGGAGATCTCCAGAATCAAGGAACATGGTAGCGTCCGTCAGATTTCATATCCGTAGGAACGGATGATTATTTTTGCCTTAGCGGACTTCAGATAGTCCAGCAGCGCCTTGGCGGCAACGTTATCCTTGCCTGTAGCAAGCAGTACCGCGTCCTGACGGATGGGACGATGTAGTTTGCCCGGTACGATCCAGGCTGAACCACTGGCTACCTTGCCATTCTTCATAACCTGTGACAGCGCTACAAAACCCAGTTCAGCATTACCGGTGCTGACAAACTGAAACGTCTGGGAGATATTTTCCCCCTGTACGAATTTTGGCGTAACCGTTGCCAGTAACCCCTGTTTTGTCAGCACTTCTATGGCGGCAGTTCCGTATGGTGCTAATTTAGGATTGGCAATGGCAATTTTGGTAAACGTTCCCTTCCTCAATACCTCTCCTTTCGGATCCACAAAACCTGGCTGTGCCGACCAGAGCACAAGTGTCCCGACGGCATAGGTAAAGCGGCTGTCAGCTACGGTCAAACCATCTTTTACCAGCTGGGCCGGCTTTTCATCGTCAGCGGAAAGAAACAGATGAAACGGCGCCCCGTTCCTGATCTGCGCGTAAAATTTGCCGGATGCCCCAAATGCCAGAACCACGGTGTGGCCGGTTTCCTTCTCGAATTCAGCGGCTATCTGTTTCATGGGAGCGGAAAAATTGGAGGCGACTGCGACGTGTACTTCGGCAGCCCGGGCTACTGAGGTAATGCACAGCAGAGAACAGACGATAAACAGCATGGTGGACAGTTTCATGGCTTGGTTTCCTTTCGTTAAAGAGGATGCTCACGGTCAGGCAGCTGCTGATCAGCTTACTCCGATGATGACGCTGGATGCTTTAAACAGGGTACAGGCATGGCCGCCGATCTTCAGCTCAAGCCGGATGGCGCTGTCATGGGTGATGACAGCGCTGACGGAGTTGCCACCGCCAATCTCGACATCCACCTCGGTATTGACCGGCCCTTCGACAATCTTGGTAACGGTGCCGCAGAAGATGTTGCGGGCACTGAGCTTTGCATCATGCAGGTCGGTGCCGATGATGACCGAGCTGGCCTTGATAATGGCATAGGCCTCAGTGCCGTTGCAGAGTCCCAGGTTGTCGATGGCGCCGTTGGTAACAACAGCCGTCAGGGGAACACCACCCTTGAGGGAGAGGATCACCTCAGCGTTGACCGCGCCCTTGGTAATGTTGGTTACAACCCCTGCAAAAGTGTTACGCGCGCTGACTTTCATGGATATCCTCCGTAAGAATGTGTACAGGCTCTCGGTATCGCCGAGCCTGTTCTCCAGATTGTCCAGAAATTTGCGGTGTTCCTCCTGGATGGTTTGGTACTGCACAATAATCCTTTTTCCTTCGGCGGTGAGACTGGTGCCGCCGCCCCCTTTGCCGCCGGTCAAACGATCCACCAGCGGCTTTTCAGCCAGGTTGTTGATCAGATTGACCGTGTCCCAGGCAGTCTTGTAGCTGATGCCGACGGCTTTGGCGGCCCTGGTGATGGAGCCGAGCTCATCGATCTTTTCCAGCAGGTTGATGCGGTCGTTCCCCAGGAACTTATCGTCAGCTCTTTTGAGCCAGAGCGTGCCGGAAAGTCCTGTGACAGATCGGGATAGTTCATGTTTCATCGTTACTCCTCCCACAGTATCCACATATCACGTGCTGTGCCAATTCGTAAAATTAAGATAACAGCTGATATATCGGTGTATTGGCTCAAATGGATGTCAAGCGTTGTATCTCACATTATATAGCGCTTGGCTAACAAATAATCAGTCGCCCAAAAATAGAGCAGAACGTGGCGATGTAAATCCGGCAGTAAAGTTGCATCAGAACATAGCACCACGAGGGAAAAACTATGAATGCTGCTTCAGAATCTGCACCGTGGGACATGCGGCTGTTCACCGGGTATCAGCACTATAAATAAGGGGTTATGAACATGGTACGGGCTGAGATCGGCAGCAGCGTCACAATCAGTTATATCGGCACCCTTGATAACGGCAGGATATTTCACAGCACCGACGAGCATGGTCCGCTGACGGTCGTTATCGGTGCCGACCAGCTTTTTCCGGCGCTGGAGCAGGCCCTGATCGGCATGCGCGCCGGAGAGACAAAGAATATCGAGCTACCCGCCGATGAGGCGTATGGCCGGAAGCGCCAGGAGAACATCATCGAAGTAAGCCGCCAGACATTTCCTGCCGGGAAAGAGATCAGTGTTGGTCAAAAATTAAGCATTGAGTTCAAGGGTGGGGCATCCAGAATGATGATCGTAACCGCCGTGAGTGAAAACGGTGTGACGCTGGACGGCAACCATCCGCTGGCCGGATTGGATCTGACGTTCGCCCTCAAGGTTGAACGGGTGGAGGAATGATGCAGCAAGAAAATAAACCGGATCGCTATGTGTCGTTCGTTGGAATCGAAGGGGATAAAAACTCGCGTGAGTTGATGGTGATGCTGCGGCGACATATCGATGACCCGCACAAGAGTAACCGCTTTTGGGATCTGTTCAACGACAAACTAAAACGCGTCGGCCAACCGGACCAGAACGGGGGACGATGTCTGGACGAGCTGTTCCTGATCCATTCCTATATCAACAATATCAGGGAACTGTTTGAACAGTATGACGATCAGCCTGCGTTGGCGCTGTTGGAGCAGATAGAAACGGAAAGCTGCTGAGTCGGATAACGTGCGTGCATCTCTGCTACGGTTTTTCATGCTCCCACCAAACCATTCAGGAGATCTGGAGGAAATTTTGAAGAAGGCGCCGCGCAGTGGCGCGATAAGCGTCCGCCGCACGGGAGAATGCGGTAACAAACTCTTCCGTTTTAACTGATGTCGAATGTTCCCACGCGCACCAGTCACGGATTATTCGCTCCGTCACTTCCGGGTGAAACTGCAATCCCCACGCTGACTCGCCTACCCGGAAGGCCTGGTTGGGGCATGCTGGCGAAGAAGCCAGCAAAATTCCTTCTTCCGGGATATCGAAACTGTCATGGTGCCACTGGAATGTCCCAAATTTCCGGCAGATGCCGCTGAAAAGCGGATCGCGACCCCCCTCGTCCGTCAGGGACACATCCAGATTCCCGCGCTCCTCCCACCGTTTCGACGCCACTTTTGCCCCAAGGACTGCCGCCAGCAGCTGTCCGCCGAGGCAGATCCCGAGATAGGGGATTCCCGATCCAACGATAGTGCTGATCAGTTTTTTCAGATCAGCAAGAAAGGGGTGACTCTGCTCATCATTCGCCCCCATGGCACCACCAAGTACAATGAGGGCGGAAATATCCGCCAGTCGCGGAAGTTGACAGCCATTGTACAGGTGGCAGACAACATACGGTACGGTCAAATGTTCACCAATAGTGCCCGGAGGCACTTCCGGATCATTCTGGATAATGTGCAGCACGAATGCCTCCTCAACTTTGGTGGGTGAGATTCACTCCGCATCTGAAACATCCCACTGTCCGCTTCAGATCAACGGTTCAGTCGTCAGCTAGTGCCGGCTGATAACGGTAAAGCGGTCGTCAAACCAGGGCGCAAGGAGCGGCAGTACATCTTTCCACGCCAGCCCCCCGCCACCGCAGCCGGGACGCGGGACGACAATCCGTTCCCAGCCCGAACGGTCCGCCAGCAGCCGCAGCTCTTCTGCCGAACGGGCGATGATATGCAGGTCCGGCAGTGACCAGGCGGTCTCTTCCACCGGAAAAGTGACGATGCCGCACCCCAGAGAGAACACGTGGCTCCCCTGTTCAGTGAGTAGAGTGCCCAATTTCTGGGCAAGCCCCGGAAAATAGTGCGTCGCCTGTTTTGCGACGCCGCGCCCGACCACCGCACGCCCATCGCGGGTCAGCGAACCATTGGTGGTGATGACAATGATATACCCCCGGTCGGCATACTCCCAGATATCCCCTACTGTCTCATGCATTCTAGCGCCGATCCCCGCAGATAATCAAATACCTCCCCACGGGTGGTGATAAAACTCGGCATCTCATTGAGGACATCCTCAATCAGATGCAGCACCTTGCCATCGGTGCTCTCCAACGCATCCATGACGGCCGACAGTATCGGCAGGATCTCGTACAGGTCGTGACGGTTGAACGGTGCAGAGTCAGGGAGGCCGGTAAACTTGGGCGCGTCACGATTGGCAACGTCGCGAGGATATCTGAATTTCAGGTCTGATGCCTTGACGATTATTGACATAATAAGACCTCCTGTTTCAATGTTCACCGCACCCGCCACAACCACTGCCGCAACCACCCGGCTTAACGATGTCCGCGGCCTTCGGCTTGGCGCACAGCTGCAGGGATGCACGATCTACATACCAGGCTTCATCCTCGACTTTTCCCTGCAGCTCGCTTTTTTTAAGCATCATCAGCACCCGCATCTCGGTCGTTTCCAGAAGCTGGGCCGCCTCGGCAATCGGTACAAAAGAAGTTTCTGCTTTACACATGATAATCTCCTTGTATTGTTTCGACTCCTCTCATAAACCATACCCTGAGCGGAGTCGAAGGGCTCCTCAAGCCGCCTTCGGCAGCATTTCTTCACCACAATAGATGGACAGCAGTTCACCGCTTGTCAGGTCGCGCTTCCGCCGACACGACAGTGCCCGTGTCATTTCAAGCAGCGGCACGGCCCGGGTACGGTCGACGACGATACCCAGGCTGCGATACCGCTCGATCAGTCCACCGGTGCCGGAATGTTTGCCGATCACGATGCTGCGGGTCAGCCCGACTTCAGACGGGTCGAACCCCTCATAATTGCGGGGATCCTTGATGACCCCGTCGGCATGCAGCCCAGACTCGTGAGCAAAGACCCGTGAGCCGACCACCGGTTTGGAAACAGAAAGCGGGCGGTGGGAGGCCTTGGCAACAAACAGGGACATCTCGCGAAAACGGTGGGTATCAATACCGGTTTCGATGCCGCAGGCGTGCTTCAGTCCCATGACAACCTCCTCCAGCGCCGCGTTACCGGCACGCTCCCCCAGGCCGTTGATCGTGGTGTTGACAAATTTCGCCCCGGCGCGGATGCCGGCTATGGCATTGGCGGTGGCCATCCCCAGGTCATTGTGGGTGTGCACCTCGATATCAACCTCAGGAACCGCCTGGCGCAGGTACGTCACCTTGTCGAACATGGTGAACGGGTCCATGATCCCCAGCGTATCGCAGAAACGGAAGCGGTCCCCACCCAGCGAGCGGGTGATCTCCATAAGCTCCACCAGGAAGGACAGTTCAGCGCGGCTGGCATCCTCGCCGCCAACCGAAACGTAGAGATTGTGCTGTTTGGCAAAACCGAGCGCAACTTTGAGCTGCTCCTTGACCGCATTACGATCTTTGCGCAATTTATGCACAATCATCTGGTCGGAGACCGAAAGGGAAATGTCTACCGCCTGCACACCACAGGCGATACTTGCCGCAATTTCAGGCACCAGCGCCCGGTTCCACGTTATCAGTCGAGCGTTTAAACCGAGGTCAACCAGATTGCGGATGCCGGCCTGTTCTTCCGCACCCATGGCAGGAATGCCGCATTCAATCTCTCCGACGCCGATGGAGTCCAGCATACGGGCGATAGCGATCTTTTCGCGTTTGGAAAAGACCACACCGGCGGTCTGTTCGCCATCCCGCAGAGTGGTGTCGTCTATTATGATATCGGCAATTGGTGTCATGATTGGCTCCTTTCCTTTATCCGCAGCTCCCCATCGTTGCCAGCCCGTAGAGCAGTTCAGGCCGGTAGGCCGGTTTGACGCCAGCGTACATAAGCTCATTGCTGCCGGTAATACGCATTCTGTTCCGGTTGAAGAGCAGCATGGCGGTGCGATTAGAAGCCGGAGCGTCCATGCAGACCTTTGTTCCAGACGGTATCGTATTCAGCGCGGCTTTCAGCAGGGGATCCGCCGTGCTGTACCCCGGCGCCGAAAACGGCCCTAACTGCATATCGTCTCCGACGGGTTGCACGACGACGAAACCGGACTCATGCCGCAGCACTTTTCCTCTACCGGCGGTTACCGCCACCAGCGCAGCGCGTCGGTCCCCCCATGCCCGGCTATCGATATCGTTCAGCAACGGATCAGCGTTGTCACAAGCTGGCATCGTTTCATGGCCGGCCAGCCGCTTCCGTCCGCTGCCGCTCCAGCGGATGATGGTGTCGATGCGGCTGAATCCGCATTTCTGATACAGCGGCAGGCCCGATTTTGAGGCTGTCAGCCAGACCGTTTCAACACCGCTATCGAACAGTGCCTCCAGAACCTTCCTGAACAGCGCCTCACCGATCCCTATGCCACGGAATTGGTGCGCAACAATCAGATTGCCGATCCAGCCGCTCCGATCATGGCGCAGTGAAGTCACAAATCCTGCCGTTTCCCCGGTAACGCCGCGGGCCGTAAAACATCCCTCGGGAAAATTGGCGAGCAGGAACTCGAACTCCCACGGTTCTGCCACCCACCCCTCCGCTGCAGCCAGCTCCAGGAAGGGGGCGATGTCATCGATGCGGAAAGGCTCGATAATCATGGTGCTGGACAGGCCGCCTCTGCGACCGTCAGGTTCAGATCCTGGCCGATAAGCCCGATCGCATCGGCGCGGCACTGTTTGCAGTGAGCAAACTGGCCGATGATCCCCTCGTTGGCCTTCCTCACCTCTGCCACGCTCTCCTCACTGGGAGGGACGATATGAGCAAAATCCGCCTGGGGGATAATCGGCATGATGTTCATCACAAAAGCCCCCAGCTCCTTTACCTTGGCGGCAATCAGCGGGATCTGGCCATCGTTTACCCCCGGCACCAGGACCGAATTGACCTTGATGGTCAGCCCCAGCTCGCCGGCCCGCTTGAGACCTTCAAACTGGTTGGCAATCAGGATTTTGGCCCCTTCCACACCGGTGTAATGCGTACCGTGATACATCACATGACGGTAGATCCGGGCACCGACCTCAGGATCGACCGCGTTGATGGTAACGGTCAAGCTGTGCAGCCCCAATTCATACAGGCGGTCGATCGATTCAGGAAGCAACAGGCCGTTGGTGCTCATGCAGAGCATCAGGTGCGGAAACTCCTCCTTAACCATACGGAAAGTTTCGAAGGTCTCTTCGTTGGCAAGCGGGTCGCCGGGGCCGGCGATGCCGACCACCTTGATGATCGGTCCGATGATCGGGCTGGCCATCACCTCGCGCACCTTGATAATCGCCTCATCAGGCGTTAGCAGACGGCTGGTCACGCCGGGGCGGGACTCGTTGGCGCAGTCATGCTTGCGTGAGCAGTAACCGCACTTGATATTGCATTTTGGTGCCACGGCCAGATGCATACGGCCGTTCTTGTGGTGATTGCCACCGAAGCAGGGATGCCCCTGGATCTTGTTTTTCATTTCGCATGCAGTTGCCATGGTATGCACTCCTTCAAAAATAAAAAACGCCCGCAGGAGTCTATCCCACGGGCGTCGTTGCCATTGCTGAAAGTGATACAGCATAGAATGTGCCACTATTGAATAGGCATGGTGAAAAGACTCGAAACACGGAGCAACGGAGCAACGGAGACAATCAAAACCAAACAAACTCCAAGTGTACTTGTGATACAAAAAACATTTATCCAGCATTTACCAACACTATTCTGCTTGTTTTTTAGGCGTTTTTTTATCGGATTATTCTTTGCATAGACTTTCTCAGTTGCTCGCTTAGAAGCGCCTACTTTTGGCCGTTGCTCCGTGTTACTCAAAGATTGGAAGTGATCCATGTTCAACCAGTACAACCTCGAAGAAATCCGCGATCGCGCCCGGGCCGCCTTTATCGGCATGGCAATCGGCGATGCGCTGGGCGCCACGGTCGAGTTCATGACAGCATCAGAAATTGCCGCAAAATATGGCACATTCCGGGATATTGTTGGTGGCGGCTGGCTGCGGCTGAAGCCGGGGCAGGTAACTGATGATACCGAGATGGCGCTCTGCATCGCCCGGGCAATCGTACAAAACCAGGGATGGTCTTTGGAAGCGGTTGCCGACAACTTTGCCGCATGGCTCAAGTCTCGTCCCGTAGACTGCGGAGACACCTGCCGCAAGGGAATCCGCGCCTATATGCTTAAGGGGCAGCTGGAATCACCTCCCAATGAATGGGACGCAGGTAACGGGGCGGCCATGCGCATTCTGCCGGCCGTCCTCTTCTCATTTCCCGATGGTGAGCTGCTCAAGAAGTACGTGATCGAGCAGGCCCATATTACCCACAACAATCCGGTATCGGATGCTGCCTGCCTCTGCCTGGGGCAGCTTATGCACATGGCGCTCTGCGGGGCGGGGAAAAGTCAACTGCGCCGCACTGTTGACGGACTCGTGGCCAGGTTCCCCACCTTTGCCTTTACGCCCTATCGTGGTCTGGCTACCGGCTATGTCGTCGATACCATGCAGACTGTCTGTCACTGGTTTTTTCTCGGGCGAAGTTTTGAGGAATGTCTGGTTGGGACGGTTAATCAGGGGGCCGATGCCGATACAACCGGGGCCATCTGCGGGATGCTGGCGGGAGCCTATTACGGCATGGAAGCCATACCAAAACGGTGGATAAAGAAGGTAGATAGCAAGGTAATTGCCGAGATTGAATTGATGGTTGATCGCCTGATAGCGGCAAGCCCGCTGGCGGCAAATCGTTAGGTTCAACGGGAGTGACAGGGGTCAAAAAGAGAACAAGCCTCTCCTTGACCCCTGCCACTGGTATATCACCCTTCCTTCAAAATTATGCCCGCGACCTGCAGCAGCGTCTTGCGTTTGTCCATCGCACTCTTCTGCATGATGCGATAAGCCTCAGCCTCTGATACGTGATTCTTTTCCATCAGAACCCCTTTGGCCTTTTCAATGATTTTGCGGTTTTCGATGAGTTCGCGCAGGTCGTCTATTTTTTCTTTGAGGTTTTCAACTTCTTCAACGTGCTGCAGCGCGATTTCTATGGCCGGCAGCAGATCCTGCTGCCGAAGCGGTTTGGTTAAAAAAGCGGCAATTCCGCTTGCCGATGCCCGTTTTACAGTCGCACTGTCGCAGGCACTGGTCAGCAGCATGATCGGGATTTTCAGCTTTTTCTTAATCTCGACCGCGGCGGTTATTCCATCCATACCGGGCATGGAGACATCCAGAATAGCCATGTCGGGAAAGCTCGCCAACGCCAGCTCCACCGCCTTCGTGCCGTCTCCGCACTCCAGTATCTCGTCGAACCCCAGATCGACCAGCATGCTCTTCAGGTTCAGTCTAATAAGCGGTTCGTCATCACAAATCAGTATGGATTTACTCATGGTTGTTTTCCTCCGTACCGGGGAATTAGCATGAGGCGTGCCACTTGGGAGAAAAGGACCATCAGGGGAGCAATGATGCAGGTAGTGCGGTGCAAACGGCGGGGAGGAAACTATGGGAAAACGTCTTTATGCCGGCTCTTCCAGCTTGTCTTCAAGAAGCGGTATGATCACAACCTTGATCTTCCCCTTGCCCCACAGACCGATTTTCTTGGCGGCGGCACGTGAAAGGTCAATGAAGTGGAATGATTTCGGGGCGCAGCGGTCGTTGATCGTGACATGGACTTCCTGCTTGCTGGCCGGATTGATGACCCGCACCACCGTGCCGAGCGGCAGGCTCTGATGTGCGCCGGTCAGTTTATTCGGGTTGTAGCGGTGGCCGGAGGAGGTACGGCGCCCCTCAAAGCGGCGTGCATAGTACGACGCAAAACCCTCGACCGATTCAAACGAGCTGCTTTTCTGGACAAGTGTTTCCAGATTGGTCGGCACCGGTTCGGAGAGTTCATGCAATAGCGACACGTCGCTGCCCGGAAGGTCATCCGCATACGCGGTCGACGAGGTTGGCAACACTGCGAACAGCGCGGCGAATACAGCTATCATACTGAAATACAATCGGATCATGCGTACCTTATACAATAGTTATGCGCTCCGGTCAAGTTTTGTGCAGATATTCACCGATCCCGGCCTGCAAACCACGCGGCTCAAATCCGAACACACGCTGCCATTCGTTACTGCCGATGTTCTCCTCCAGCAGCATCTGCAGCTGATCCATTGTGATCGGAAACTGCGGAATTTTCTGCAGGTACGGAATAATCAGCTTCATCAATCCCAACGGCAGATGCGGCTTGAATGGGTGTGAACGGCCCAGAGCGGCGGCAATCATATCGAGCAGCGCCTCATAGCTCAGGCGGTCGGCCCCGCACAGTTCATACGCCTGGCCAATTGTTGCCGGCATCTCCAGTGCAAGTGCAAAACAGCGCGCCACATCATCGGCATGAATCGGCTGCAAGCGATAGCTGCCGCTGCCGATAACCGGCATGATCGGGGCAAGCCGCAGCTGTGCGGCCAGCATATTTATGAACGCATCATGCGGTCCGAAGATCAGCGAAGGGCGGAAGATCGTCCATTCCAGGCCGCTACCCCGAACCAGTTCCTCGGCCCGCCATTTTGTCTGGTGATAGCCCGAAACGGCAGCCGGACGGGATCCCAGGGCCGACATCTGCAGATAGCGGCGGATGCCGTTTCCGGCAGCAGCCTTCACCAGGTTTGCCGTGGCCTGAACATGCAACCGTTCAAAGGTGATCCCGCGCGGTGGAAACTCCCGGATAATGCCGACCAGATTGATGACGGCGTCGCACCCTATGATACTCTCCTCGAAGCTCTCCAGGCGGGTTATGTCTCCGGCAACCTGTTCAGCTCCACTCCCGTGCGCACTGCGCCTATGCACGAGAAGGCGCACGGAATGGCCGCGGCTCTGCAGCTCCGTAACCAGAGATTCCCCTACGAAACCCGTTCCACCAGCAATAAAGATCTTCATGGCACTCCTCCCGACAATTTATCCCGTAACCCGGATTTTCTGATCGTGCGCCGTTCAATCGTCTGACGAAAGACCTCTTCTGTTCCCCATATTTCAATAGAGCGACGGGCTCGTGTGACCGCGGTGTAGAGCAGTTCACGGCTGAGAGCCTCCGACAGGTGATCCGGCAGGATCAGCAGCACCCTGTCAAATTCTGACCCCTGGCTTTTGTGGACGGTCAGGGCAAAGGCTCCTTCGCTGGGCGGCAAACGGAGCAGGGAAATATGGCGAACTCCTCCATCCGGGTTTTCAAACCAGACGGCCGGCGATCCGTCACCCTCCATGACCACTCCGGTATCACCATTAAACAGCTCGAGTTCGTAGTTGTTCCCGGTGACCATGACCGGCGTCGCACGGAAGCTCTGGAGGTCATTTCTGCGTTCCGGAGCGGTGGCATTCAGACAGAGTCTGTTCAGGTTTTCTATACCGTACGCCCCTGAACGGAGCGGCGACAACACCCTGAACGAGCCCAGCTCCGCAAGTGCCTCTGCGGGAGACCCCGCTTCGACATAGCGGGCATAGCCAACTTTGACAGCAGCGCTGAAGGCATCTTCAAATGCCCGGCCGCTCGGCAGCCGCCGCCAGATGATGTCCGGGTACCGTCCCGACTGCACCAGCTCTGTCGCCGCAGCGCTCTCTCCGGAGGTAATCAGGTGACTTAGTGCGGCAATACCGCTGTCGACGCCAAAGCGGTAGCTTCTGGTCAGCTGCGTGACCGGAACCGTTGCCCGGTTTGCGCTATCGCAGATATCCGCCAGCACCGCCCCCGCCTCGACCGACGCCAGCTGATTGCGGTCTCCCAGCAGAATAACCCGGGCATCATCGCGCAGCGCTTCCAGCAGGCCGGCCATCAGCTGGAGATCAACCATGGATGCTTCGTCAACCACCAGAATGTCGCAGGACAGCATATTGTCGCGATTATGCCGGAACCTGCCTCTGCTGGCTTGTACACCCAGCAACCGGTGGATCGTGCTGACTCCGACCGGCAGGCACTTTTTTATCTCTTCGGGCAGGTCAAGGCGGTCGGCAGCCTCCAGGATTGACTGGCGGAGGCGCTGTGCAGCTTTGCCGGTCGGTGCGGCCAATACGATCTCCGGGTGGGAATCACCCTCAACGTCGAGCAGCAGCGCCAGGATGCGTGCCACGGTCGCGGTTTTGCCGGTACCCGGGCCACCGGATATGACCGAAAAACGGTGCGTCAGCGCCATCCGGGCCGCCGCGCGCTGCAGATCGACGGTGCCGTCCTGGGCAGGGAAATAGCGGTCGAGCGCGACATCAATCCGGCTTTCGTTGATCGCTGGCGGCCGGCTGCGCGACAGGATACCCGTAGCGATCTGCTGTTCGTACTCCCAGCAGCGGTGCAGATACAGCCGATCAGCCTGATCGAGCACCAGTGGCGTATATGCCCCCGGGGAGCCGATCGTGTCACATAATTTTAGCGATTCCAGCCAGTCGCGCCTGTCGGAAGGAGGCGCTTTCCGTGCGGCATGCAACAGCGGGAGCGTCGTACCATCACACGCATCGAGAAGGTTGAAACAGCTATGGCCGCGCCCGGCAAAATAGCTGGCCAGAGCCGCCCCCCACCAGAGCTCGTCACAAGCGTGCCGGTCGATGCGGACGATAAAATCGGCAAAGTGGGTGTCAAGGGTTGAAAGTTTGATTGTTTCAGTCATCGGGATATGTGTTCATGCTTTCCAAAGGATTCTTCGTACATGTTTTCGCTGAAAACCGTCAGGCGGTTCTTTCCGGTGCGCTTGCTGACGTACATGGCCTCGTCGGCATTTGCCATAATCGTGCGCAGATCGCCGCCATCAATGGGATAGCCTGCCACCCCTGCCGAGACGGTGGTCGAGATGCTCTGATCTTCAAAATCGAACGGCGTTGACGCCATGCCGGCAACGATCCGTTCAACCGCGCCCAGGACATCCTCTTTACCGCCCTCAATGAACATGATGACAAATTCATCGCCGCCGTAGCGGGCGCAGATATCGGTGCTGCGGATGTTTGCGGTGATCATCGTGGCAACCTGCTGTATCAGCTTTGTTCCGGCAAAGTGTCCGTACTGGTCATTGACCTTTTTGAGGTTATCGGCGTCAATCATACAGATCGCGAAGGGGCGGATATACCGCTTGGCAAGCTTTTCCTGTATGTCGGCCAGCAGAAAAAAATTGCGCATGTTATTGATGCCGGTGACATCGTCCGTCAGCGACAATCGCTCTACTTCGCGGCGGGCAGTCTCGCTCTCTCCGGCCAGCGTGGCCCCCAGGTGGGCAATCAGCATAAAGGGGAATAGTTCTATGATGTGGGTCAGATAATAGTTAAGTTCCCGGAAGTCGGAGGAAGCCAGCAGGATATAGGATGTGACCGCCAGAGCGGCCATAAAGTAGGTCACCCGGCGCCCCTGCGTAAGCGCCGTTGCCATCAGGATCAGGTAAATCAGCGACATGAACGGGCTGGTTACTTTGCCGGTATACCAGCAGACCGCCACAATGAAGGAGAGAAAAACCATCAGGTCGGCAAAAATCTTTATGGCGCCGTATCTGCGGGAAAGCGCGCCATAGCGGGCATTGATGTTGTAGAAGAACAGAAGGACCAGCAGCCCTGCCAGAAACGGCATGTTGGCGCCTTCCGTCGGCATAAGCTTCATATCGAGTGCTACCAGGGCGATCAGCAACCAGGAGATATTACCCATGATCCGGTCGTACCCCTTATAGCGCTGCTGTGTGCTGTGACTGACATCCGCCTGAAGCAGCTCGTCCATATCTGATACCTCTTTATCCAACAGCGGTTAAGGTAATCACCGCTGCGACCACATAGCGGGCGAGTTTCCCGGCAGCGACCAGCAGCGAAAACAGCCCGAAATTGATCTTCAGCATCCCCCCCACCAGACAGAGCGGATCTCCGACCACCGGCAGCCAGGAGAACAGCAGCGAGTAAACTCCGAACCGGTTATAATAGTCCTGGGCTCGTTGCTGCTGGGGCGGAGAGACCCGCAGAACCTTCTCAATCAGCCAGTTTCCACCCCATATCCCGACCAGATAGGTCGCAACAGCCCCCAGATAATTGCCAACGGTAGCAACGGCAACAGTCGACAGCGGATCATACCCCCCCGCCAGCATCATCACCAGCAGCCACTCCGACCCGAGCGGCAGCAGCGTGGAGGCAAGAAAGCTCATGAAAAAGAGTGACACATAGCCTGGCTGGTTGAGCCAGTCATGCAGCATGACAGTATATGTCAGAAAGTTATTGTCAAAATGGCTCAAATCGCTACAATACTCCCCGGTGCCGGCTGTTACGTTACCTGTTTCATTGTAGCGATATATTCAGTTTCAGCAAGGGGGAACCATGCTAAAGGGGAAACCGGCGAAAAAATATTCCCAGGCGGGACGGCTGCACTCGATCATCCGGCTGCTGGAAACCAGGCGCGGCCTGACACTGGACGAGCTGGCGGAAGAGTGCGACGTCGACCGGCGTACGATCCACCGTGATCTTAACGCGGTGGAGCAGGCTGGTTACAGTTTGACAACGGAGTGGAGTAACGGGAAAAAGGTCTACAGCTTTCTGACCAGGTCACGCAACCTCCCCCCGATCACCTTTACCCTCCCGCAGCTGATGTCCCTCTACCTGTTGCGCTCGCTCGGGGCCCATCTGGCCGGCACGCCGTTTCAGGGGGAGATAGATGAACTATTCAAAAGCATCCATTCGGTGCTTCCCGACCGCCATGCCGCGCATCTGGAACGGATCGCACGGGTATCCTTGCCGCTGCTCCACGGGGCGCGTGATTACTCTCCGTCGGCCCCTTTTATTGGCGACCTGCAGAAAGCGCTGCTGCAGCAGTACCGCATCCGCCTGCAATATGCCAAGAAGGGGAAAGATGAGGCCGAGGAGTATGAGGTCGATCCCTATACGCTGGTCTTTCACAAAGGGGGGATCTATCTGCTCGGGAATGCTCATAACCGTTCCGGCATGCGCCTTTTTGCCCTGGAGCGGATCCGGGGGGTAGAGGTCACCCGCCAGCGGTTTGAGATCCCAGACAGCTATCAACCGGAAGCCCATTTCAGCAGTGCCTTCGGCCTGGTCAGTGACGCCCCGATGAAGGTGCGAGTTCGTTTTTCACCCGAGATCGCTCACGCGGTCAAGGACCGGGTCTGGATGCCGGGGCAGAAGATCAGCAGCGATGCCGAAGGGCGGACCGTCGTTGAATTTGAGGCGGCTGGCCGGATGGAGCTGGTATCGTGGGTTCTTTCCTACGGCATACATGCCGAGGTGCTGGAGCCCAAGGAGCTGCGCACGGAGGTAAAGCGACAGGTCAAGGGGATGCGGGAGCTGTATCGGGGTAAGGAGAAGGAGAACGTTGAGAAGAAGGGTAAGCGAATCTGAAGGGGCAATATATTTTATATAATTCACAGATTGGCAATTAATAGATATGCATGTTCATAGACTGATATGTTCCATTTGGGTAGATCACCTGGTTCATGCGCGCGTGAACCGGTCAACAACGAGTTATACTTTTTACCCCGACTAAACCAAGAGCGCGACTTGAATTCAGAGAATAACAAAATGGGTTTTATTTATAGCTTCGACATGAGCCGAGAAATAGCTCACTTCAAACTCATGCCTGAGCACATCCAGTCAAGCGCCAAATGCAACGCCGTCGATGTCATTTACGAATCTTTTGTCGTGCCTGGCGATCAGGACTATCTAATGTCCCGACTGCTAGCGCAAAAGGGGCTGCCGCGAGGATTTTACTGGGCAGCGGCACAAGCTATAGAGAAATACCTAAAGGCTTTCCTTTTAATGAATGGCGAGGGCGTCAAAGGATTTAAAGCCCACCCAATAAAAGCGCTCTTTGAAGCCGCAAGCAGAATCGACACATCGATTGCCCGCCTCAACATACTGCCACACCAGAGCATTCAGGTTGATGCTAGCGTAGCACACCACTTAAAAACGTTTGCCACCACGGACTTCATCAACGACCTAGAGAGGCATGGCAGCGCAGACAACAGATATAACGCCTTTGGCGTCGAATACAACACAGGCCATCTCTGCGCAATGGATGGCTTATCATTTCAGTTGCGAGGAAAGATTGGAGTGATTCCAATAAATGAAAGCTTCAAGAAATTAAGCCCAGACTTAATCCTGATCTTTGAGAAAAACAATCCGTGGTTCCAAACGGAAGAAAATCAACTGCCCAACCGAATTTCAAGCGAAGAATTCCCTATTCAATATTCATCCAGCGTCACAAAATTAGAGTTCCTCATAAAAAACGAGAGCAACCCTGCTTACAAGCTAGCTTTGCAGTGGTTAAGGGGAAAAATGAAGCTTCCAACGATAAATGGCAAATCGGAGGCATAAGCGCGCGGATGATTACGAACTTCAGAAGCGCGTATTAGACTGAAAGGTCAAATAGAGAATCAAGACTGTGGCTATTTGTAGTTATAAACACTGTGGGCATAAAAAATGCCAGGTGATTAACCCGGCATTTTCGTTCTGCTCGATCTGCAAGCGGTATCATACCCACCAATTTATTGAACGCCATTTATTTTGAACTATCGACATGCTCCGCATTCTTCAAGCCATCTTCTAAAACCGTGAATGTTATTTTTTCGTTTGTAACTTCATGAACCTTTATTTTGAAGCCACGGAAGCGAATAGTGTCGGCTGTTGTTTGATAAACAAGGTTTTGAGAAAATGCTTGCCGAGCCATATCATTCGGAGTGTATTCTCGGTATGTAGCATTCAACGTGATATTATTTACCCCCCCAAAAATAATCTCTCTGGATATTCCAGCAGTTATGTCTATAGCTTCTTTTTTCAAAAAAATAATGTCGCCTGGTGATGAATATGGCTTCTCAGCTGTTAGGGAGTCATTCAACTCATTATCTGCTACAGTATATTTGTTCAGAATACCTTTATTAGTTATTAGTAAATGGTAGTCATTCTCGTCATTATCTTTATCCTTGCCTATCACTGAATAATCAATGCCTTTAAAATTTGTTGTGCCAAAGTAATAAAATTCGTCGGCTTTATTTGCTTTAAGTTGTATATTTTCGCGACTCAATCCTCTTCCTAGATATAAGCCTTTTAACTCAAAATCTGACTTTGATACAAACATTTTAGGGTTGACAGGTCTTATTATTTTCTCCTTCCATATTATGATTGGATCGCCGATGAAGGTAGTTTTCTTTTCGCCGAGAGTGTACGATTTTACATAGTCAATAGAATATCCCGAATCTGGCTTGTCATCACGCACGACACTTAAATTAGCGCATCCGGCAAATACCAGTACCACAAGCAACAAACCCATATTTTTCATAATCCCCCCTTGCTATATCTGAATTAAATTACACTCAATAAAACATGCTATCTTTACATTGGCTACTATTTATTGCAACTACTGTTTATTGCAACTACGGTGAAAAACCAAAGGAGGTCAGCCTTTGAAAGTGAATAACTAGGGACACTCCCCGTATTAAGTTGAATTACTGGAAAATCCAGTAGAAACTTGGGGAGTGTCCCTAGTTTTTCTAGTTTTCCCGATGTCAACCAAGCACAGCAGCGGTGAACCCGCTCTGCTCACAAACGTTGGATGAAAAATGATTTGACTTGAAACAATCATCGGCGTACGATTTAACGTACGAAGTGGAGGTAACTCAAGATGACAATTCTATCAGCAACAGAAGCAAGAAAATCCCTTTATAACCTTGTCGATGCTGTCGCTTTATCGCATGACCCGATTCAGATTGTTGGCAAACGGCATTCAGCAGTTCTCATCTCAGAAGACGATTGGCGTGCTATTCAGGAAACATTGTATCTCACATCAATTCCTGGCATGCGGGAATCCATTAAGAAAGGTCTCAAAGCCCCTGTTTCCGAGTGCAGTGAGGAACTTGCATGGTAAGTTGGCAACTTGTTTTTACCAAGCAAGCGCAAAAAGATGCAAAAAAGATCGCACACTCCGGGTTAAAGCCGCACGTCGAACAACTACTGGAAATTATCAAAGAAAATCCCTTCAAAAATCCCCCGCCATACGAGAAACTTGTAGGCGATCTGTCAGGTGCATATTCCCGTAGGATCAATATTCAACATCGACTGGTTTATGAAGTTTTGGTCAACATAAAGACTATAAAGATTATCCGAATGTGGACGCATTACGAATAGCCGAAGCTGATCAGCCAACTGGCGCTCAGACCATGTCGCGGCAAACAACGCCGCGCAGGTTAGGCACCTCCGTTGTCGCGACAAGATGCTAAAAACTATTTCTGAGTGCAGATGTAATAGGGGTAGGTGATGGAAAATAGCCGCATCGAATACAAACGTGAACTTACCGACGGACTTGAAAAGGAAGTGGTGGCTTTTCTGAATGCCCGGGAAGGGGGCATCCTGTATATCGGCATCGACAACGATGGCGCCGTCTTCGGGGTCAAGGATTGCGATAAACTCCAGTTGGCTATCAAGGATCGCCTGCGCAACAACATTCAACCCTCCATCATGGGCCTGTTCGAAATTCTGCACGAAATAGTTGATGGCAAGGACATCCTCCGCATTATCGTGGCTGGCGGTCTGGAAAAGCCCTATTACCTCAAAAAATACGGCATGACCGAAAGAGGCTGCTTTCTGCGCATCGGTAGCGCCTCCGAGCCTATGTCCAAGGAAATGATTGAATCGCTTTACGGACGACGTATCCGCAACACGATTGGCCGCATGGAATCCCCGCGAAGGGATCTCACCTTTGAACAGCTCAAAATTTACTATGAAACTCGCGGGCTGCAACTCAACAACGCCTTCACCAGAAATCTGGAGTTGCTTACGCCGGAAGATAAACTCAACTATGCCGCCTATCTGCTGGCTGATGAAAACGGTTCTTCGTTGCAGGTGGCTAAATATGCCGGTGTTGATCGGGTTGATCTAATCGAAAATCGCGATTACGGTCGCTGTTCTCTTGTCAAAGCTTTGAAAGCGGTGCTGGATCGGGTTAATGTGGAAAATACCATCTTCACCAAAATTGGGTATCCACTGCGGCAAGAACGCGAAATGATCAACTCCATTGCCATACGTGAGGCCATTATCAATGCCGTGGTTCATAATGATTACTCGTATGGCGCAACCCCGAAGCTGGAATTTTTCTCCGATCGTGCTGAAGTCACCTCCATGGGAGGCCTGCCGTATGGCGTCACCGAAATGGATTTCTTCGGCGGCTGCTCTGTCCCCCGTAACAAGGAGATCATGCGCGTTTTCCGCGATCTGGAAATTGTCGAACATCTCGGCTCCGGTGTCCCGCGCATTCTCAAAGCCTACGGGAAAGAAGCCTTTGAAATTCGTGACAGCTATATACGCATCGTTTTCCGCTACGCAAAACCCCTTGCGGAAGTCACCGGGCAAGTCACCGGGCAAGTCACCGGGCAAGTCACCGGGCAAGTAGTGAGGCTGCTGACCATCATGGATGGCGCAATGAGCCGGTTGGCATTGCAGCAGACTCTGGGGCTCAGGCATCGTGACAACTTTGTTGAGACGTATGTGCAGCCGGCACTGGAAGCGGAGCTGATTGAAATGACCATCCCCGACAAACCCAACAGCCGCCTGCAGAAATATCGCCTTACCGATAAAGGGAAGGCTCTTCTTGCCGCCGGAGATGGTGGCCATGAATAAGCAGCCGTATCTGGGAGTGATCTTATTTTTTACCTTCATTATACAGAGGGAGCACTGAAACACATGACAACTGAAACCACACCACTCAACGACATCATTACCGCCCGTATCGCGCAGCAGGGGCGCATCACCTTTGCCGACTTCATGGCAACCTGCCTCTACGAACCGGGGCTTGGTTATTACACCTCTCCGGGGCGCAAAGTCGGTGCCGAGGGGGATTTTTATACCAGCATCACCGTGCATGCCTCCTTCGGACGGGTGATCGCCCGCGAGATCGCCCAGATGTGGCGCAGCATGGGGACACCCGCCGGCTTTACGCTGGTGGAGTGCGGCGCCGCCAATGGCCGTCTGGCGTGCGACATCCTGGACTATCTTGCACAACGGGAGGAGTCGCTCTATCGCGATCTGCGCCTCGTGCTGGTAGAACAGGAACCTTCTCTTGAGTCCGCGCAGCGCGAGATGCTGGCCGCTCATATCGACCACCTCGCCTGGCTTTCTCCGAATGAATTCGCTTCAGGAAATTTCACCTTCAGCGGCTGCCTCTATTCCAATGAACTGATCGACGCCCTGCCGACCCATCGGGTTGTTATGACCGCCGAGGGACTGCGTGAGGTGTATGTGACCTGCACGGATGGTGAGTTTGCCGAAGTGGCAGGCGAACCGTCCACTCCGGAGCTTGAAGCCTATCTGAAGCGCATTGAAGTAGAGCTCCACCCCGGACAACAGGCAGAAATCAACCTGAATGCTCCCAAGTGGCTGGCAGCGGCAGCGCGAGCACTCAAGCAGGGCTTCATCCTGACGATCGACTACGGTCACCCTGCTCCAGAACTGTACACAGCGCGGCGCAAGCTGGGCACGCTGCTCTGCTATTATCGCCACCAGGTCGAGGAGAATCCCTACCTCCGCCTCGGATTGCAGGACATTACCGCCCATGTCGATTTTACGACGCTGATGAAGTGCGGCGAAGAGCTGGGGCTGCAGAATGTCTGGTTTGGGGAGCAGTACCGTTTCCTGATGGCGGCCGGTATCGTCGAGGAAATTGAAGAGATTGAACGCTCTGCCATACCTGATGAGGAAAAGCTGCGGCTCCGCCTGGCCCTCAAAAAGCTGATCCTGCCCGACGGGGGGATGGGGGACACCTTCAAGGTGCTGATCCAGTCCAAGGGCGTGACTGCTCCCAAGCTGCTCTGCCAGCGCCGGATCGGAGGGTGAATGTCATCCTTACCGACTGCTGAAATCCGCGGGATTGTGTTCGATCTGGATGGCACCCTGTATGTGTGCGACCGCTTTGCCGCCGAAATCCAGGATGCGGCCGCAGCGTACATAGCCGCGCTGAAAGGGATCACCCCCGCGGAAGCGGCACAGTTGGCGGCCGCTACCCGGCTGCGGCTTGTGGAAGAGAGCGGCATGGTTCAGACCATTTCTGCAGTCTGCAGAGAGCTGGGGGGGAGCGTGCAGGAGTTGCACCGTTTCTTTGAAACCACCCTGCGGCCGGAAGCGTATCTTGTGCGGGACGAGCGGGTAATCGGGCTGTTGGAGCGGCTTGCGAAGCAGTTTTCACTCTATATTTACACGAACAACAATCGTGTCCTGACGACCCGTATCATGAATTATCTGGGGCTGGATGGCATGATACGCGGCAGCTTTGTAATTGATGATTCCTGGCGGCCCAAACCTGATGAGGGAATGGTGCACAGACTGCTGGAGGAGATCGGACTCGCCCCGAATGAGGCGCTGTTTGTCGGAGATCGGTATGACGTCGACCTGCGCGTGCCGGAACAGCTCGGCTGCCCCGTGTATCTGAGCCAGAACCTGGAGCAGCTGTTACGGCTCGAAGAATTGCTGCTCCCCTGCCACCCCTAGTCCCTGCTTACAAAGAGGTGGTGGGTGTTAGGGGGTTACGGATTTTTCGCGCAGGTACGTCAGCAGCTCCTGCATATCTTCCGGCGGTTCGGTCGTAAATTCCATATACTCGCCACTCGATGGATGGATGAACCCGAGACAGCGGGCGTGCAGCGCCTGACGCCCAAGATGATTGATCATGCCGCGCAGCTTGGTGTCGGGGATGTTGTTGCAGCGCCCCCCGTCCGGATAGAGCGGATCTCCCAGCAGCGGAAATCCCTCTTCGGTCAGGTGTACCCTGATCTGGTGCGTGCGACCGGTCTCCAGCCGTAACTCAACCAGCGAAACCCTCTTCCCGTACCGTTCCTTCACCTTCCAGCGGGTGACAGCATGTTTCCCGTTTTTTGCCTTGCCGGACAGACGCAACCGTTCGGTCGGGTGGCGTCCGATGATCCCTTCAATCTTCCCGGTATCCTCCAGTGGGGTACCGTAGATTAACGCCTGATAGATACGCTTGACCGTGTGGGCGCTGAACTGTTCCGAAAGCGCCTGATGGGCCCGGTCATGCTTCGCCGCCACCAGCACGCCGGAGGTCCCCTTGTCGAGGCGGTGGACGATGCCGGGGCGCAGTTCGCCGCCGATACCGGCCAGATCGTGACAGTGGGCCAGCAGGGCGTTGACCAGGGTACCGCTCGTGTTGCCGGCTCCGGGGTGTACCACCATTCCGGCCGCCTTGTTGATGACGATCAGGTCGCTGTCCTCATACAGCACGTCCAGCGGGATCGCCTCGGCCAGCGGTGCAGCCGGCAGCGGCGGCGGAATATCTATTTCGATCTGTTCCCCCCCCCTCAGCTTCAGTGAGGTACGCACCTCTTTGCCATCAACCAGTACGTTGCCGGTTTCGATGAGTCGCTGGATCGTAGCCCTGGATTCACCATCCATTGCTTGGCTCAAAAAAAGATCAATTCTAATCGGTTCATTTTCGGGGGAGAATGTGAGTGAATAATGATTCATAGAGTTCCTCAGACCTGATAAACAGGACAATTGCGGTAACGAAGGTATTTTTTACCTGCCCCAATAAACGGGATAGGTACACAGAAAAAGAACTTCTAACGCACTAAAACAGCAAAGGCGCACCGAATAAGGCACGCCTTGCAGAAATAATACCGTATGCGGTTCGTTACCAGATGGATGATTCGATCTTGCCGGCCCTCTTGATCAGTACATCGACGACGGCGGTTCCGTATATCACCTCAGGGTTGATATCGGTGGATACCCGCGAGAGGAAATGCTGGCGTCCCTCTTCAAGCTCTTCCTGGAGAACCTCAAAAATATTGTCGTTTTTGATGCCGTTTTCGACCTTTTCCTTGTTGTACATGGCCACGTCGGAGAGAATGGCTCTGGCCAGCCGCTTTGCCTGATCCGGATTTTCAATCATATTCATGGATGATATTCCTCATGTAGTTAGAATGTGGTGAGTTACACATCGTTTTCTGGCAGAAACTGATTTCTGGTAACACACGTATCCTGTTTATCAGACCTAGGGCCGATACCATAGCACTATTTTAATCGTAATGCAAAGTAGATGCTTGCATCACCGCGCCGGACCAGCATGGTCAGGCTACCTCCCCGGCCGGCCTGCTGGATGGCACGGGCATAGTCAGCCGTGGTGGTAATCCTTTTGTGGTTTATCGACACAATCACGTCCCCCCGTTTAATGCCCGTTTCAGCGGCAATGCCACCGCGCACCATATCAACAACGGTAACACCATCACCCTGTTCGCTATTTTCGATAATCAGGCCGAGCAGATCCGCATCACCACCCTGCTGACGACCACTCCGCCCCTCGCTCTGCCGTTGTTTCGGTGCTGTATCGGCACTTGCCAGGGTTATGTTCAGCTCAAGCGCCTTGCCGTTGCGGAATACAGAGATTTTAGCGGCCTTGCCAACCCCTGCCTCGGCAACCAGCCGCTGGAGATGAGATGGATCTTTGACTTCGCTGCCGTTCAGGGCGGTGATGACGTCCCCCTGCCGGATACCGGCCTTTTCGGCCGGGCCACCTTTGATAACATCATTGACCAGAGCACCCTTGGCCTGCTTCAGGCCAAATGATTGTGCCAGACCCTCAGTTAGCGGCTGGATTGTGACCCCTATATAGCCGCGGCTGACGCTCCCTTTCTGAATCAACTGGGAAAAGATCGGTTTGGCCATGTTAACCGGAATAGCAAACCCGATTCCCTGCCCGGCGGCCACGATAGCGGTGTTGATGCCGATCACCTCTCCGTAGACGTTCAGAAGCGGCCCCCCCGAGTTGCCGGGGTTAATGGAGGCATCGGTCTGGATAAAGTTCTCGTAGGTTTCAATACCCATATTGGAGCGGCCGGTGGCGGAGATGACACCGACCGTCATGGTGCGATCGAGTCCAAACGGGTTGCCGATGGCGATTGCCCACTGTCCGGCCTCAAGCTTGTCGGAGTTGCCCAGGACCGCAGTCGGCAGACCGGTCGCATTGATCTTGATCACGGCGATGTCGGTTTTATGATCACCGCCAATCACCCTGGCATCATACACCTTGTCGTTGGAGAGTTTGACCTGGATACTCTCGGCATCACGCACCATATGATCATTGGTTACAATGTAACCATCTGAGCTGATCAAAAAACCGGAGCCGAGGCTTTTATCCTGCCGGGTCTGCGGGGCGCCGAAAAAATCTTCAAACAACGGGTTGGCTTCAAAAAATGGCTGAATGACTCTTTTTCGACTGATCGTCGAGATATTAACAACAGCGGGGGTCACCTTTTTCGATACGTTACTGAATGCTTTCTGGGTGGAGAGAATATCGGTCGGCACATCCTTTACCGGGGCATCCGCCTCCCCCGCTTTGCGATTCGATTCAAGAAAAAGCGGAGATTCGTCCTTTCCGCTGCAGCCGCCCAGAGCAGCAGCGCACAACCAGCCGGCCAAGAGTACGATAGAGATGCGGGGGAGAGGGTTCATATGAGTACCACCTGTGATAGCATAAGTGAGGTAACCTGCCGAAACAGTATCATAATCTACCCGAGTGTCAAGTGGTTCAGGTGTGAATACACACTGCAGCTGTCCCCGTTTTACCCAGCATAATTATGTTATTGAAACACCCGGCTGTTTGTGTAAAAGTACCCGCTCACTACAACGAATGGCAGGGGGAATGTGATGACCGACATCAAAGCGCAGATCAGAGAATTCCGGATCGGCGAGAAGATCCGGGGGCTCCGCCAGCAGAAACGGCTGACCCTTCAGGAACTGTCCGAGCTGACGACGCTTTCCAAACCGCTGCTGTCGCAGATCGAAAACCAGCAGGTCATCCCCCCTCTCGCCACCCTGCTCAAGATTGCCAAGGGGCTCAAGGTCGATATTCATTTTTTCTTTGAGGACGTCGGCAATCGCCAGAAGTACGTGTTGACCAGACGCGAGGATGTCCGTGAGGATGAAAAAGTTACGCGGCCGGCAGCCAATGAAATTGCACGGCCGTACGCGTACCACTCACTGGCGCAAGGGCTCAGACACAAACATATGGAGCCGTTTCTGGTTGAGTTCGAGAACAAGGAGTGGGACGACTCACTCTTCTTCAAACATGAGGGGGATGAAGAATTTATCTACATCATCGCGGGGGAGCTTGATTTTCACTACAACAATGAAGTACTCCGCATGCGTACCGGAGACAGTATTTATTACGATTCCAGCCAGCCGCACGGTTGGGTGGCTGTCGGTGACGCCATCGCCAGAGCGGTGGCGGTCATGTACACCAAGGAATATTCCTGACCCTGTTCAATATGACAGCGGCCTTAACGAAACTGTTTCTGCCGAGGACCTCTACCGTACTGAAATAGTTGCATGAGTGCGATGAAACGGAGGGATTATTCTCCCCCTGTTTGCGTGGCGCTCCACCCCCTCAGAGTGCGCACCCGCTCAACTGCCGGTGGATGAGAATAGTAAAACGCAGCATAGAATGGATGCGGGAACAGGTTGGACAGGTTCTCAACCGAGAGTTTGACCATCGCCGAGGCAAGATCCTGTGGCTTCCCGGTCAGGTCGGCGGCAAAGCGGTCGGCCTCCCGTTCGTGGCAACGCGAGCGCCAGGCCGAAAACGGGCCGAGCGGGAACAGGACCAGCGAGGCGACAAAGCCGAGTACCACCATTTTAGCCGGCAGTGAAATATCGGCAGGCAGCCCCAGAAGCCCCGGCAGTCCGGGCCAGGCCAGCATCTTGAAGCTGATCCACGAGCCGGCCAGCGCCATGACCTCGGCCCACACTAAGCGTTTCCAGATATGACCTTTCTTCCAGTGCCCGATCTCGTGGGCCAGCACCGCCACGATTTCACCATGGCTCATCTGTTTGATCAGCGTATCGAACAGCACAATCCGTTTGACCTTGCCGATGCCGGTGAAATACGCATTGGAATGCTTGCTGCGCCTGGATGCGTCCATCTGCATCACCCGCCCCACCTTCAGCCCGGCCTTCTCCATCATGGTTCGTATTTCCTCCTCCAGCCCATCTTCCACCACCGGCTCGAACGTATTAAAGAGCGGTTCGATCACGTAGGGGGAGATATACATCATGAACAGGCTGAAAAGCGCCATGAAGCCCCAGACCCAGAGCCACCAGTTCTGGGGACTCCACTGGATCAGCCAAAAGACGACGGTAACCAGGAACAGCAGCATGATCGCACCGATAGCTTGTGCTTTAAAAAAGTCGGTGAGCCAGAGTCGCGGAGTGGTGGTATTGAAGCCGTAGCGCGCCTCGATGCGGAAGGTGCCGTACAGGTCAAAGGGGATGCCGAGCAGCGTTGATACCCAGGTCAGCAGCAGAAAGAAGATGATCGCCGAGACGGTGAACGAACCGCTTAAGGGGCTGACGTACCGGTCGTAGGCCGCAATCAGACCGCCGAACAAAAAGACGATCAGTATGGCATTGTCGAAGAGTGAACTCCACAGCCCCAGACGGCTGGAGTCGAAGGTATATGCGGAGCTGCTGCGCAGTTTCTCCTCATCGATGGCGCCTTCAAAACCTTCCGGCACCGTGTCACCATGCTGTTTTAAGTGCTGCAGGTTGATGTGACGCAGCCAGTAGGTAAAAGCGGTGATGGCAGCAAAGAGGCAGAACAGGGTGAGTTTCATCGAGAGTATATCCTTGTACATAAATAAGGGCGAAGCAACGCTCGCCCTGAATAAAATGATCTGCCGTGGTGTGCCGCTACATCAGCATTACCACTTCCTTGACGCACCTGTCGATCCCTTCAGCCACTTCAGAGATACGGTTGGCCAGCATATAGGCGGGTGATGTAACCAGCTTGTTCTTCCGATCCACTACAACCTCGGTCACCCGGCACTTCTGGTGTTTTGCTCCGGTTTTCTCTATCTCGGCGGCGGTACCGGCATCGTCGCCAATCGTCACCGTCGGTGAATATTCCTTGCCGAGCACAGCAGCGATCAGGGCCGGTGCAATGCAGACCGCTCCGATCGGCTT
>Ga0209430_1000402_pt1 | contig 45696 bp, 36 predicted proteins | sample BarGraIncub1133A_FD_184504 | JGI IMG/M metagenome (GOLD analysis project Ga0209430, IMG submission 184504) | Arctic peat soil microbial communities from Barrow, Alaska - Barrow Graham LP Incubations 11-33A (SPAdes) (version 2) | ecosystem: Environmental > Terrestrial > Soil > Wetlands > Peat... | reverse complement strand
ATATCAGGAAAAAAGGTGCAGATCACACAAGGAGACTATATGTTTAGTCTACTTGTCCTTGTTACGGCTGTTTTAAAAGCAGATGGCAAAATTTTGCGTTCTGAACTCGATTACGTGAAGGAATTTCTGAAACAAAATTTCGGAACTGAAGGTGCAAAACAAGCATTGACTATTCTGAAAGACCTGACCACGCAGAATATTCCGGTAACTGATGTCTGCATTCAGATCCGAAAATATGTTGATCACTCTTCACGTTTACAGTTGGTCCATTTTCTTTTTGGGATTGCAAATGCTGATGGCGTTTTACATCCCGATGAGCTTAAATTAATTCAACATATTGCCACAACTCTGGGCATTTCAAGTGCTGACTACAATTCGATTGAAGCAATGTTTATCCCCAAAACCGACTGGGCTTACCACATTCTTGAGATACAGGAACAATCTTCTAACGAAGAGATTAAGAAAGCTTACCGCAAGATGGCACTAAAATATCATCCCGATAAAGTAAGCTATTTAGGTGAAGACGTTCAAAAAGCGGCAAACGAAAAATTTCAAAAATTAAATGAAGCTTATCAGGCAATTTGCAAGGAGCGAGGCTTGTAGTTCTGTTAAATATATATAATATATCTATTTCACCGAATTAAATACCTAAATTTGATTTGTATTTGTTGAATGAAGCAGTTTACAGCTTATCAATTCGGACCTGCCAGGTCAACTGGTTGTCAGTTTTTGTATTCTATTTAAGGCTTTATTTAAAGGAATTACTTTACTCGGTATTGTTAATTCAAAGGTGTAAATCTTAGTTAGTTAAACGAAAAAATTAAAATCATGAGAAAAACAATTTTAACGATTACCTTAATGACATTGGTACTGTCGACATTTGCGCAATTGCCATTTGCAATTGGCATAAAAGGGGGAATTAATTCGACGAAAATTACTACTGATAACTATTCTGAAGCTACTTATAATTTCGCCGATTTCAAATCAGATGCTAAATCAGGTTATAATCTTGGAGTTTTTGCCCGTCTTGGTACAAAAGTCTATCTTCAACCTGAACTCTTGTATTGTGTAAAAAAAGGCCAATCAACTAGTGGAACAGCCAATCAGCAAGTTGATTTAAAAACAATCCAAGTTCCAATTTTACTGGGGATTAAACTGATCGACCTGAAGCTTGCTTCAATTCGTGCATTTACAGGTCCAGCTATGTCTTTTCCTATGAAAAGCAGCAATGTCACATATGAAGGCGTTTCGGGTCCCATTTATGACACTGAAAATTATAAAAATAATATCTGGGACTGGCAGTTGGGAGCTGGTGTTGACGTTGGAATGATCACCTTGGATTGTCGTTATGAATGGGGACTTTCAAAAACTTCTGAAGGAAGTGTAAACGTAAGTAATCCGACTTTTGTCAACAAAGGCAATACCTTAACTTTCTCAGTTGGCTTCAAATTCATCTAGGAAAAAATTTATTTATTATTGAAAGGCCGGTTTTCCTCCGGCCTTTTTTTTACCGGGTACGTTTAAGTGCAACAAGTGTTGTATCGTCATGCACATCTGCTAGGCCACGGAAATGCTCAAGCGAATCAAGTGTTTCATTAACAATATTTTGAGTCGACAATTTCCTGTTCTGTTTTAGAACCGAGATAAGTCGTTCTGTACCAAAAAATTCGCCCTCCTCATTATATTCTTCAGTAACACCATCGGTATAGGTAATCAACGTCTCACCAGTCGCTAAAAACACACTGCTTTCCGAAAATTTTAATTTGCTTCGTACACCAACTGGAATTCCATGCGATTGTGACAGAATTTCTTCCTGATGATTATTTCGCAAAACAATAGGATGTGGATGCCCTGCATTGCAATAAATAAATTCACCTGTTACAAGGTTGAGCTTTCCCAATAAAACAGTTGCAAACATATCCGATTCACGTCCAAGGCTAAGCCCATCGTTTAACGCTTCCATCATTTTACCAAGTCTGGTAATAGGGTTCGCAATACTTCGGATAAAGGTTCGGGCCATTACAGAGAACATTGCAGCGGGAATACCTTTACCAAGTGTATCGCAAATCGAAATAAACAATTGATTATCATCCAACAGAAATATATCGAATAAGTCTCCGCCAACAATTTTTGCTGGGATCAACTTTCCATAGCAATCAAAATCATTACGATGTGGAAACAGTGGAAATTTGGTCGGAACCATGCTCATCTCGATATCCTTTGCCAAATTCAGTTCCTTTTCCATCTCCTTTTTATCAAGAGAACTTTGCAGTGTGTTTTTTCTATAACTCACTAAGCGTTCCTTCATTTTTTCCATACTATCAGAAAGTACTTCAAGATCAGTTAAATGAGGCATAGGATCAAAGCCGGCATCTTCAACGATTTTTCGTGAATCGTCGGCCAATGCAGATATTGGCGTAGCCAATCTTATTGAGAGATAGATCATTACTGCTGCGGTTATACTCCCGATTAATAGAATCAAAAGGAATAATGCAAGGGTTACCTGCTTTAGCTCTGACATAAATAGGCTTTCAGGAATTATTGTGATAATAAACCAATTGGAAGATTTTACCGGCCAGTAAATTGCAACCATTTTTTTGCTCTTCATGCAATTTGGATGAATAATCTGAGAACCAGCGACACGGTCTTTAAGTAGAGCATTGATATCAAATTGATTTCCCCCAAAACAATTGAAAAGAGAACTGATATCTTTTCCTGTTTTGGTACTATCGGGATGGTAAACAACAAGGCTTTGTTCATTTAAAAGAATTGAAAAACCCGATTTAATCATTTTTTGATTTCTTAGTCTACCAAGATTCCGGTCGAGAGAGACCGAGCAAAAAAATGTTGCGTGAATCATTTTCCCATCTTGCTCAAAATCAACTGGTCGCGCATAAGTAATCTCTCTTGAACCATTTTTGGAATTGTAAAAAGGTGAGCTCCATGCTGGTTTTTCTGCAAAAAGCATTGACCTATACCATTCTTCTAACCCTGGAATATTGCTGACGAATTTTCCTGTATCTGATATAATATTAGTACCTGATTTGTAAAATAAAAAATCTGGTTTCTGTAGCGAGGTGTAATTCTTAGCCGTACTTATCATTCCAAATGCCGACATATCGGGCTGCACCTTAAACGCCATTTCAAGATATCGCCTGGGATTTTTAATCGGAAGTCCTTGATAATTATCAGCAGTCAGATTATCGGTAAATCTTTCTGCTTCATTCATCGAATTTTGAATTTCGCCTAGCACTTCCTGAACGTCGTATTGTAATTTATAACGGTAATTCTCAGATATTGAATGTCGTAGATAGGAATAGCCAACAAAAATGATTAAAACCGAGATAATAGTCTCAGCAATTAAAAAATAAATACTCAGTCGAAAGGAAATATTTTTATTTTTCATCCAATCAATTTGAAGGCTATTCTAACCATATAAATCTGGTTTTAAAATTGTTGGGAGAATGCACCCATTCATAAAAGTAAAAAAACCGTCTGACCTAAAAAAACAATTCTATTCGTTTGTTAAATCTACAAAATTTATGGGAAAGCTCAATTAAATAAGGCTTTTTGCTCGTTATCACCTAAAAGAAAAGAGCTGATTGTTCAGCTCTTCTCTTTTAACTATTTTAATGATCAAACAATGTCAGACTAAAAAATGTGAATTGTTGATTTTCAATTTAATGCATATTAAGTATTCATGGCTCCACAAACGTTAATCACCTGTCCGGAAACATAAGAAGCAAGATCGGAAGCAAGGAAAAGTGCTACTTTTGCAACTTCTTCAGGTAGACCTCCGCGTTTCATTGGAATTGTCGCCTCCCATTGTTTGCGCGCATCTTCAGGAATTTTAGCAGTCATTTCGGTAATAATGAATCCAGGAGCTATTGCATTAGAGCGTATACCTCTTGAGCCAAGCTCTTTTGCAATTGACTTGGTAAATCCAATAATCCCTGCCTTAGATGCAGAATAGTTGGCTTGACCAGCATTTCCACTTACTCCAACCACCGAACTCATATTTACAATCGAACCGCTTCTCTGTTTAAGCATACCAGCCTGCACCGCTTTTGTAAAATTAAACACTGATTTCAGATTGACAGTAATAACTGCATCCCACTGACTTTCAGTCATTCGCATCAGGAGTGAATCTTTTGTAATACCTGCATTATTGACCAAAACATCAACCGATCCAAAATCTGCAATAATCTGATTCACTACATTCTGCGTATCATCAAATTTCGAAGCATCCGATGCATAAGCTTTCGCTTTTACACCCATCGCCTGAAGCTCGGTCTCTGTTGCTTTAGCGATATCGTCATAAAACAAATCAGTAAAAGCTATATTGCACCCCTCTTCAGCAAATTTAATAGCAATCGCCTTGCCAATTCCGCGCGAAGCACCTGTAACAATTGCTGTTTTTCCTTCTAAAAGTTTCATTTCTTAATTTTTTTATCTTGGGTAAAAATACAAATCTTTCTTAATAAGTCACTTTGTTGTTAACGGAACTTTGTATTTCTTAAGATCGGAGTTGGCTAATTCATTGATATTAAGAAAACCAAGTTTGATTATATCCGCCATCTTTTTCCACTCTATTTTCACCGCATCATCCGATGGACGATGATAGTCGGGGTGCATAGCGGCCATGAAACTAATCACCGGAACATCTTTTTCGGCAAAAGGGGCATAGTCACTCCCACCAGAAGGCCTTTCGGATCCAGTATATTTAATATCAAGGTTCAAACCAAAATCCTTCACATTCTTTTGCGAAAGCTCCTGAAAACCACTGTAAACTTTAGTATACTCAAGTCTGCATTTATTTCCGGTTGTATCTTTTACCGAACTGCGCCCTATCATATCGAAATTCATATTCAAAGCGATCCGATTTACACCTGAGAAATTTTTCACAAAATATTCGGAACCAAGTAAACCTTTCTCCTCCGCAGTCCATGCAGCTAAAATGATTGTTTTCTCCGGCTTTTTTCCGGTTGCCTTTAGTGCCCTTGCAATCGACATGACACCCACAGTTCCAGAACCATTATCATCGGCACCATTATAAATATACCCATTATACTTTCCCAGATGGTCGTAATGGGCGCCTACAACAATGAATTCGTTTTTGTTAACACCTTCAATCATTCCCAGTACATTTCGCACTGTCAGCAATTCGCTTTCCACACCTGATTTTAATCCAATCCGTAACCCACCAATTTCCTTGGATGCGGTTTTTAGATTATTCCTTGCATTTTGTTCAAAACTAAAGATATCGACATTAATAAGCCCCAGAAGCTCATTCTGCAAGCGAGCTGAAAGGCGAATTACAGGCAAGGATTTTTTCAGCGAATCAGTAGCCAAAACAGCTTTTGTATCGTAGTATTTTTCGGGTGCAGTATCTAACTCAATTTCACCATTTTCATATCTAAACGGTAAATTATATACTTTCCCAAAATCTTTGTTTGGATTGGTGGTAAGATTAATTACACCAATGGCTCCAGCCTCGAGTGCCCATTTCTCTTTTGCGTTCCAAAGATTAGAAAATTTCAGTTTTTTATAAGAACTTGAAGTTGTGTCGCGAAAACCAGGGTAACCATCAAACCTAAGAATTATTTTACCCTTTACATTCACTTTCGCAAAATCATTGTATTTCAGAGAATCATTTTCTACACCATAACCTACGAAAACGATTGGTGCATCAATCTCAGTATCGGTCTCAATGCCACTTAGATTATAGTCAATGCCATATATAAAGTTTTTTACCAAACGAGCTCCATCTGTCTCACGAATGAGACTAAATAATTGTTTATCGGATGCTTTATACTTAATTATGTTGAATTTTTGAAAATAAGAAGGTTTGGCTTCAGGCCTCACTCCTCTTTGTCCAGCGAAGGGAAAAGTATATTCCAAATCGCCACACGGCTCGATACCAAACACCTGAAAAATTGATGCAATATAATCACCTGCCATAAAAGCACCTTTGGTTTCCGATTCGCGGCCCTCCATCCAATCGGATGCCAAAAAATTCAGTTGTGCTTTGAGAGAGGATTCATTGATGGTTTTTAGTGCCTCATCTACTGACTGCCCCTGTGTACTTAAGCTTCCCAGCAAAAGAGAAGAAATAGTCAGTTGTAAAAATAAAGTTTTAATCCTCATAAATAACATAATAACAAGATAACAATTCGTTGGTACTGTAAATAAACTACTAACCTATACTTATTTTTGAACATCAACAAGCCGAATAGCCTCAATTATCTAATCCCACCGAGTTTTTTTAACCGTTGCAAAAGTGTCGGATGTGAATAGTGAAAAAAGACATATAAAGGATGTGGCGTCAGATTACTTAGGTTATTGATTGACAATTTTTTCAGCGCAGAAGCAAGATATTCTCCGTTGTATTTTTCGGCAGCGAATTGATCGGCCTGATATTCATGTTTTCGTGAGTTGTAATTCATACCAACGCCAATGATCATTGAAAGTGGTGAATAGAGAATCCCAAATGAAATAATAGCCAACTGGAAACTGGGAATATCAGATCCAAGCACCTGATTAAATGCAGGATAACTACTAACTAAAGAAAAAACATAAAGCATAACTGCAGTAGACGCTAACGAGTAAAATAATCCCAAATAAATGTGATGTTTCTTATAATGGCCTATTTCGTGGGCCAAAACTGCCACGATCTCCTCCGTTTCCAATTCGTTGATCAAAGTATCATACAATACAATCCTTTTTTTCCTTCCCAATCCCGAAAAATAGGCATTTGCCTTGGTTGACCGTTTGGAACCATCGATCACATAAATATTGTCGAGAAAAAAACCCGCTTTAACACTGAAGCCACTGATTGCATTTTTGAGTTCACCATCAGCCAGAGGCGTTTGCTTATTGAAAAGTGGCACAACTATACTCGAATAAAACATTGCCATAAAGATTGAAAAGGCTGCAATAACCAGTAAAGAATAGATCCAAAATAAATTGCCGGCAATGAGGTAAATCCAAATGATCAAACTAAGAATGATACCGCCAATTATAGCAGAGATAATCAGTCCTTTCATCCTGTCAAGAAAGAAAATACGAAGCGATGTTTTGTTAAATCCAAACTTAGCTTCAATAACAAAGGTGTCGTACAAGGAAAAAGGTAATGAAACAATTTCTGTAATAAGTCCTAAAATTGCAAAGAATAAGAGTGCTACATATATAGGATTACCCACACGGAAACGAATGATTCCATCCAACCAACCAAAACCTCCGCTTACGAATATCATAATAATAGCTATAAATCCCAATGATTCAGTCACCAATGAAAATTGGTGCATTGTTTTTTGGTATTTCTGAGATTTTTGATACTTCTCTTCATTATATATACCTACTAACTCGGAAGGAAGTTCTGTGGACCAACTTTTAGTGTTTAAATAATCAAGCCATCGTTCAAAAATAAAATCAGCACTTAAAACGATAAGAATAGAATAATAGAGTAGCGTTACCATTTAAAAGATTTAATAATAAGCAGGAATAATCATGGACGGCTGATTTTTAGAAGGGAATTGAGTTGGACTGCTTTTAACTTCCTTTGGTAAAGCTGTCCGGCATAATCTCTTGCAATCCTGCCAGTTTCACCGCTTTTTAGAAGTGATACTGATTTTGCCGACCAGGCACTTGCCTGATCCGGATCACCAAGCATCTCTTGAGCAACAGCATAGTTCAAAGCAGCAACACCGGCAACTCTCGTATGAGGAGTTTCCAAATATTTTTTCCAAATCTGAGCAGCTTTTTTCCATTCGCTCTTTTCAGCGTAATACATCGCTTTTTCCCAATCCAAACCGTTCAAACCGATAATAATCCTGGATGATTCAGCCCAATAAGGCACAATTCTTTTACTATAGTTTTTTGCTGCCACTCCACAGGCTATCGAAATTGCCTCTTTTCTTCCTGGAAGTTTATAATTCAAACTATTGACTTTCGGGTCTTTATCACTCCACCGGATCACCTCGGAATGCGTGAACCTGTCAATCGGACCATCACTCTTGGGAGTATAAACGGACCAGATAGCGGTAACTTTCACGTTTGCTTCGGGCTGGATCTCACGACCTGAAGAACCATTGTGGCGACTGTAGAAAAAGCTTAGCATTTCAAGTGAAATCACAGCATCAGTTTCGCTTTCGGTACAAAGCGACTGAATAAAACTTGTAGAAAATGGTAGCTCCTTATCAGCAATATGTGGCTTTATGGCATTTGAGGGATAAACAAAAACCTCTTCAAATCGTCCCGATTCAAGCAGTGCTTTTCGGAGACTATCCATACTTTTTGTAACTGCAATACTATCAATCATCAAATTTTCTGTCATTGAGCCTTTTTTTAAACGAAAATCGGAGTTGTAATATTTGGCAAGGGTATCCATTGAAAATTTGAAATTACGCGAAATCAAAGCCACTTTTCGAACCGTGGATGGCAAATTTACTTTCCCTGGTTCCATTTGATCGATGGGAACACTCTGGGTCGTTATGCAAGAGGATAATATCATTCCTACATATAAAATCCACTGGTATTTGTTAAATATTTTCATGACAAGTTTGTTTTGATATTTCATTTGTCTGCAAAAAACTCTTTCACACCATTATTTAACAAAAACAATGCCGAAAACTTATATTAATATCTTTTTTTATTTTCTTTAAGTTGTGATATCTTCTTGTTATCTAGCGCTTTGATGTAAACTTCAACCGTTTTAGTATACCTGGTTTTATAGGATTTAATTCCCCATTCAATCGCAAGATCCAGATCGCCGTTCATTTCAGCTGCAACGGCAAGATTGAATTCCACTTTACTTTTGATCGTTTTAGAGGGATTTGCAGCATATTTCCCCCAAATAGCTGCTGCCTCTTCCCACTTGTTGTTTTTAATGAATGGGACAGCCGCATCAATCTCGCTTTTACCTGTAAGATAGTAAAAACGAGTTTGATTAACCCATTTCGGGCAGATATAACCTGCCATTTTAATACCTGAAGCTATTCCGCCACCGATTAATGCCTCCTTAGTGCGTGGCATCTGTTTATAAACATTTTCAAAAGAGTAATTACTAACACCCCAAAATATAGAGTCTCCGACCTGAAACCTGATTACTGGCTTAAGATTATGCGGTCTGTAAAGGCGCCATTCGGAGAAGTAAGTAACATCGATAGTAGAATTATACTCAGTAGAACCTGCAATATTATTTATACCGTATTTTGTTTTTAGTTGCTCAACGAAGCTTTCAAGAATCAGGACTCCATCAACTTTGAAATCTGCACAAATCTCATTTATAAAATTTATATCTAATGGCCTGGCTAATTCTTCGCTATCTGTTCTTACGATAATTCGTTCCACGGGAACAACAACATCAAACCTTCCGGATTCAAAAAGTTCCTGCGCAGCAACCTGGATAACAGTATCGGCGGCAATACTGTCCTGAAAAACAGTATCCATTAACATCTTATTGCGGACCAATATTTTCTCAAGTGAGTCGATCTCTATATTAGTGAATCCGTTGGTCATGCTTCTATTAAGCAGTACCAAGCTCTGGATATCCTCACCAATCGGGTATTCCGGCGGTACAGCTACCTCAATTGCAATATTTTTCAATGACGAACAAGAGAATATTGAGAAGCTGATGAAAACGAACAATATCATTTTAATACACGAATACTGCAACTTAGCCAAGTAGTATAGAACCTTCTTTCGATTAGCTATCATAAAAATAATATGAAATTCAATTTGGTTACAAATTAACTGTTTTTTCGAATATAACAATAGGGATTTTCAACAAAATATATGCCAATAAATATAGCTACCAAAGATTTTATTGATCGGAAACCAGTTAAACAAATAACTTTTTTTCAGACAAATGAATGGTTATTTTATCTCCGGGTGAAAGATAAGCATCGGAATTTCAAGCCGGAATAATAGCTCCTTAGTCAGGCTTGGCCTGAATAAAGAAGTTATAATATTTCGCTTATGCGATGTAATTGCTATTACATCAATTTTTTCATCAATAATATAATTTTCAATTCCGCGCGACCTGTTATTATTGACAATCAGATCAAAATCCATCTCAACCGGACCTACATTCCCAACAAATTTTTCTTTAAAATGGGATAAGTCGAAATTAAGAAATGGATTTTCGGATGTTTCGTCAATATGTACAATAGTAATATGTGTTTCAAGAGGTTTCGCAATTTCAATTAATTTTCGAATCGCAGTGCCATCCGATTTGTCAAAATTGGTGGCATACATTAACCTTTTGAACATCGACTTTTTATAGATTGCTTGTCCCGGGATGGCTAAAACCGGAATGCTGGATTTGTTAATAATCTCAGCCATAAAGCTTCCAAACCAGTTTTCTGATGAATCTTTTCCTCGAATTCCAACAACCATCAGATCAAATTGTCCAATCTCTGCAAAATCAAGAATGGCTTCCTCTGCAATACCTCCGATCACTTCTGTTTTTATTTGAATGGCTAATAATTCATTCTCAATCATATAAGCGTTCAACTTTGCCCTTAACTCCTTCATTAATTCGTCAGCATTTTCAACAATTTCGTTGAGCGTCTCCGCAACATTAGCCGGAAAAGAGTAAAAATGATCGTATGAAATCGGATTTGTTATCGGATTAAAGTAAACATGAATCAATGTGATTTCTGCACCTTTCTGTTGCGCAACCTGGGCGGCATAACAAGCTGCATTCAACGAATAGGAAGAAAAATCAACTGGAACAAGTATCTTATTAATCAATTGATTATCAAACACTGAAAATTCAGTTTTCTGTTTATCGGGAATATTTCCATTCTCGATTACTTCCAATGCTTTAGTAACATCAATTTCGCAGACTTGTAATTCAACCCGCCCTTCCAATTGTGCCGCAGCTTCAACGCTTAATCCTTGATCCAGAATGTAACTTTCAATACCTGCTGAATCGAGCCAGCCTTTCATCATAATTGCCTGATTTATATGCTCTAAAGTAGCTACAGTGACTAATTTGTTTGACATGATTTTGGCTTTTATTAGTTAAATTATAATCTAATTTTAGAAAAAAAGAACAATCATACTAAGATACACGCTGAACGTACCCTTAAATATACAATGAAATACTTAAAATTCAAAATGAATTAATACTGAGAAATTACCTCTGTAAGAAGTCTCCAGAACTTTTCAACCGTCTGAATATTAATCTTCTCATCTGGTGAGTGAACGCCACGCATAGTTGGTCCAAAAGATATCATATCAAGACCCGGAAACTTTTCGAGAAAAAGGCCACATTCAAGTCCTGCATGTATCGATCGGACAATTGGTTCAGTCTTAAAAAGTTTGGTATATGACAATCGCATTATATTTAGTATTTCCGAAGAGGGATCCGGAACCCATCCAGGATATCCTTCGCCATGACGCACAACTGCATCAACCATCTTAAATACAGACTCTACCATATAAGCAGCATCTTGTTTTCCGCTATCCAGATCACTTCGTTGACTTGTGGTAATTTCGATTACATTTCCCGTTTTAAATTTTACAGATGCAAGGTTAGTCGATGTTTCGACCAGTCCCGGCATCCTCGTACTCATTGCCAATACCCCATGAGGGCAAGCATACAAAGCGTTCAACAACCTGGTTTGGCTTTGTCTATCAATTACAAATGGGGATTGTTCTGTACTTTCAAGCAATAGCATTATATTTGGTTCATTGAGTAACATTTCTGCCTCAATATCTGATCTGAAAATATTAAAATCAACCGTAATCTGTTCTTTACTTGAACCCGGCACCAAAATAGTAGCAAAGGCTTCACGTGCAATCGCATTCCGAAGGTTTCCTCCATTAAAATCAGCGATGCAAATTTCATATTTGAGTGATAATTGCCATAAAAACCGGTTTAACACTTTGATAGCGTTCCCCCTGTTTTTATTAATATCATCTCCCGAATGCCCACCTAAAAGGCCGCTTACCACAATCCTAATTGGAAATAAACCATCAGGCGCTGAAACTGACTCATAATGAATAGTTGCCACAGTATCAATTCCACCTGCACATCCGATAAATAGTTCCCCTTCATCCTCTGAATCAAGATTTAATAGTGCTTTACCGCTAAAAAAACCTAGTTCCAGTGCATTTGCACCAGTGAGACCAGTTTCTTCATCTACAGTAAATAAGCATTCAATAGGTCCATGCTTCAGATCATCCGAAGCCAAAATTGCCATTTGAGCGGCTATTCCTATTCCGCAATCAGCGCCAAGTGTGGTTCCTTCGGCTGTAACCCATTCTCCATCAATATAGGGCTTAATCGGATCAGTATCAAAATTGTGAATGGTCCCTGAATTTTTTTCGCAAACCATATCCAGATGCGACTGCAGAACCAAAGTCCGATGACTTTCCATACCTTTTGAAGCTGACTTTCTAATCAAAATGTTACCAGCAGAATCTTTTTTTGCCGGCAAATTGTGCTCCCTGGCAAAATCCATTAAAAAGCCGATAATCTTCTCTTCATGTTTTGACGGACGTGGTATCTGGCAAACACTTTCGAAATAACTCCAAACCGAAGCGGGGGTTAACCCTTTTAAATTATTCATATTCGTAATATTATTTAACTGAATTACAGCATTTTAAAAACCACAGATCATTGACAGACCTTACTAATAAAAGTACAATTTTTTTCAAAACTATTGAGCAATAAAAATTCATATTCGATAATGTTACTTCTCGCAGCCACCAATTTATTAAATAACAACAAATAGTAAAAGACAAATCGTTCTGATTAGTTTTAAATGCTATGTTTGCAACATACTTAAATGATATGAATTTTACTAAAGGAATATTTTCAGCCATTCTAATAACAACCATTCTTATAATCGCTTACACTACGTGTCAAGCACAGGACAATCAGAGTTTAGGAAATTGGAATTCTGTTATTCTTAAAGGAAAATTCTCGCCAAAATGGTCACTTTTAGGTGAAGGCCACATCAGGAGTAGTAACTATGATTTCAAATACGATTATTTTGAAATTAAAATGGGAATTGGATATGCCATTTCCAAAAATCTAACGGGTTTATTTGGTACCGGTTTTTTCAATACAGATGAGCCAGGAGGATTCTTTCAAACACCAGCCCTGCAAAAAGAATTAAGAACATGGTTCGAATTAAATCTAAAACAAACTTTCAAACGGTTCTATTTCGAACACAGGGTCCGGCTTGAGCAACGCTTTATTGGCGACAATTATAAAAATCGACTAAAATACCGGCTTGGTTTACTGATACCCATCAACAAACCAGAAATGGTTCATGGCAGTATCTATCTTGCATTAAGTGATGAATTATTTATGCCTCAGTATGGTCAGGTTGTTGAGAAGAACCGTTTTTACTTTGGAGCAGGTTATAAAATGAATAAAAATGCGACTTTACAGATTGGTTGCATAAATGACAATGATTACAAACCCAACATTCATACAGCTAAAAACCACCTGCAAATTATGCTGATATACGACTTTACAAATCTTGTCAAAAAACGGACCTGATTTTATTGAAGAGAGCAACTAATTTTTTACTTTTGCACAGAATTGGTGCCCTACAGGGCTTAATTTGGGAATCCGGTGAAAATCCGGGACAGTACCCGCTGCTGTAAAACCCGATTCCGCTGTTGCGGAATAGTACGTTTCTGGTTAATGACCACTATTCTTTCCAAAAAAGAATGGGAAGGTAACCAGAAATCGGGATAAGTCAGAAGACCAGCCATTCACGGTTTAAGCTTTCGGGATAAAAGCGTACAGATGGCCGTTTTTCCATTCTGCATTACTTCCGATGAGCTTAAAATCAATTAATTGTTATTTATTAAATTGATTTTAAGTATGTTAAAAATTAAATTTCGGGTCATTTTCCAGATTTTTCTGGGATTTACAGTTTTGTTAGTGTCGTGTAGCAAATCTGAAAAGCTGACGGGGCCGGTAATCAATATTGCGATTCCTGCCGAAGGTTTTAAAGTCGAAGTAGGAAAATCACTCTCTTTCAATCCAACGGTCATTAATGGCGAAAAATCTTCGTATACATGGGAAGTTAATGGATCAATCGTATCTTCAGCGAAATTATATACGTTTACACCTTCAAAAATAGGCAATTACAATCTTCAGCTTAAAGTATCAAATGAAATTGGAAGCGACAATAAAACGATTCTTGTCTCTGCTTTTTCGAATCTTTCACCCTATATAATGAAGGTATACGATTATAAATATGGTCCGGGACAACATGCATCTATGATCCCCGCTGGTTGGAAAGGCGATAATTTTATCGGTCAGCCCTGGATTGGATCGAAGCAATATACCTCCCTTGGTGGTTGGGGAGGCTATATAATTGCTGGTTTCGACCATATCGTCAAAAACATGGAAGGTGCTGATTTCGCAATATTTACTCAGCCTGGCCCAGCCTCTGAACCAGCAGTAGTTTTTGTGATGAATGATGACAATAAAGATGGAATTCCGAATGATGGTGAATGGGCCGAAATTAAGGGAAGTGAATACAATCATCCGGAAACAATCCATGATTACCAGGTAACTTATTATAAACCTATAGGCAACGGGAATGTTACGTGGAAGGACAACAAAGGGAACAGCAATGAATTGAAGCCAGTTTTCGAAACTCCCTCATGGTGGTGGAGTGGATATGGGAACAAAACGGAAGTAGTATTTACCGGTGTTAAACTACCTAATGCGTATAAGAACATTTCTACCCAGCCTGACATCGAAAACTGGATCGTCAATACTGGAATGTTTACTTCGGGATATGCAGAATGCTATAACAACTTGGATTACAATATTTTTTTAAAAGCCAATCTTTTCGATATTTCAAATGCTGTTGACAAAGCCGGAAACAAGGCTAATCTATCAGGTATCAGTTTTATTAAAGTCCAGAGCGGTGTATTTCAGGTTGCCGGGTGGCTCAACGAGATATCGACTGAGATTAGCGGTGCCGCGGATCTGTCGTTGATTGAATATACCCCTAATTGACTTATTGTAAATTTTTAATGCTAAAAAGTGACCCATTACATTCCGGTATTCAATTCAGGTACCTGAGTCTCATTTATGCATCCTTACTGATCCTGATTTCGGTTGAATTCGCATCAGGACAGCCTATTTCAGATACAATAAAGATAAAAACCATTGAGGTCTTTGCAGATAAGATTATTAAAGAAGATGCCTGGAAAACCACAACTAAGATTGATTCTATCTCAATGATTAAGGCATTGACTTCCAATTTGTCTGAGTTAATTTCACAAAACACAGCCATCTTTATCAAAGAGTATGGCAGAGGTGCGATGGCAACTGCATCATTTCGAGGAACAGCCCCTTCGCACACACAAGTTTCGTGGAATGGAATCAGCCTTAACTCGCCAATGCTCGGGATGGTTGATTTCTCTACAATTCCAGTATACTTCACTGACAATGTAAGTTTATTGCACGGATCTGGATCATTATCTGAAAGAAGTGGCGCACTGGGAGGAGTCGTCAAACTTGACAATACAACGGATTGGCAGAACAAATTCTCAGGACGTTTGCTTACTGGAATTGGAAGCTATGGTACAAAGGATGAATTTTTTCGGATTAATGGAGGAAATAGAAAAATACAATCGCAAACCAGGGCATTTTATAATTACTCTGACAATGATTATCAATTTGTAAATAAGTTTATTGCAGATATTGATCCTAAGACAGGTATTTACCTCTACCCTACCCAGCGAAACGAAAACTCAAAATACGAGAATTACGGGCTTCTTCAGGAATTTTATTTACACCCTTCTGAAAAAAGTGTCTTTATTCTCAGATACTGGTACCAGCACAACGACCGTAGTCTTCCAAGATTGTTATCGAACGAAACAGAGAATAATGCAAATATTAACCGGCAATCCGAAAATGCACATCGCCCAGTGGTTGAATGGAGGTATTACGGCAAAAAAGGAACGCTGAGTATAACATCAGGGGCAAATATTCAGCTTTTGCACTATCAGTTAAAAACCATAGTTTCGGGAGTTGCGGATCAGCTAGTGATAAATTCGAATTCGAAGTCAGCATCTTATATATTTAACGCAATTTACAACTACAAATTATCAGATAACCTTTCAATAATAACTGGTGCGAATACAGAGATTAACAGTGTTAACTCAAAGAATTCGCCGCTAAATGATGAGACACAAGGTTATAACATACAACGTCAGGATTATTCGTTTTACATTCAGCTCAGTAAATCTTTCAGCGACAAGCTTTCGGCTAATATTATGGTAAGAGAGGATTTTATTGGTGGAAAATCCGCTCCATATATTCCATCTGTAGGAGTCGAATACCACCCTTTTCACAATAAGGGATACTTTTTAAAAGGCAATTTGTCGCGCAATTACCATCAACCCACGCTTAACGATCTCTACTATATTCCTGGAGGAAATCCATTGTTAAAACCCGAAGAAGGAATGATGGCTGATGTTGGAACAGGCTATTCGGGAGTGACCGGTAAAATGATCTTTCATGCATCATTAAATGGCTATTACTCACGCATCAATAACTGGATTATCTGGTTGCCTACGCCCCAGGGATATTGGGAGCCTTACAATATGAAAAGGGTAAATGCCAGTGGATTTGAATTTAATTCTGGGATAAGTGGAAAATTTCACGCTGTTGATTATCACTTAAATGGTAATTATGCCTTTACCCGGTCAATCAACCGTGATGATCCACGAAACTGGGCAGACGAATCGATTGGGAAACAGCTTCCTTATATTCCAAAGCATTCTTCAAATATTCTTGTCAATCTCTCCCATACCGGATACCATGTTACATGGCTTTGGACTTATTACAGTGAGCGTTTCACGACAACGAGTAACGATAAAACCTCTAAACTTGATGTACTTTACCCTTATTATATGAACAACGTCTATTTCGGCAAAGAGATCAAATTGAGCAGAAACAAATTAGACATCGAATTGAAAATATTAAATCTTTTTAATGAAGAGTATCGCACTGTTTTACAACATCCTATGCCACGAAGGAATTATTCATTACTAATTCGTTACGATTTCTGAAAATGCCTGTTAATCGCTCAAATATTACCCTGTTACTGTTATTACTTCTTGCTTTTGCCGGATGTATGAAAGATGATGAATGGATCAGCCGTCATCAAACGGGAACTTTGCTTTCCGGAGGCGTCTTTATCATTAATGAAGGGAACTTCATGTATGGAAATGCGACCCTATCGTTTTACGATCCGGCTACAAGAATTGTAAAAAACGACCTTTTTTACAACGCGAATGGATTGCCGCTTGGGGATGTCGCGCAATCGATGATCATTCACGAAAATCTTGGATACATCGTTATCAATAATTCTGGGAAAGTATACGTGATTAATACCCTGGACGGGAAATATGTCGGAAAAATAACGGGATTGACATCGCCAAGATATATTCATTTTGTGAATTCAGAAAAAGCCTATATAACTGATCTATATGCTGGGCAAATTACAATTATCAATCCCAAAACTTATCAAATAACGGGTACAATAATCACAACAGGACATGCTTCGACCGAGCAAATGGTTCAATGGAACGATTACTTGTTTGTGAGTTGCTGGTCATTCGACAATACGGTTTTAGTGATAGATACGCGAACAGATGCTGTTGTTGATGAAATAAAAACCGGGAAACAGCCCGGAGGATTGGTACTTGATAAATTCAATAAAATTTGGACACTTTGCGATGGCGGATGGTCGAAAATTGGAACAACTTTCAGGATACCAATGCTTCAGCGTATTGATCCTGCAACACGAACAATCGAAAAGAGCTTTTCCCTGACAGCTGATGCTAAACCTTCGCGTCTGGCAATCAATGGCATGCGTGATTCCCTGTTATTCATCAATGATGGAATCTGGAAACTTGGGGTAAATCAGTCAGCTTTGGCGAAATCCCCTTTTTTATCAACCCAAAACCATCTGTATTACAGTCTTGCCATCGATCCTCAAACTTCTGAAATCTATCTTAGTGATGCGATTGATTATCTGCAACGAGGAGTGATTTACCGTTACTCGCCATTGGGTGCCAAAGTCGACAGCTTTAAGACTGGAATAATTCCAGGAGCATTTTGCTTTAAATGAATGACTTGCCAGATTATTCACAATATCATAGCAAAAGAGATGCCCCCACCGTTTTTATAAATTGCTGGCAGAATAACCATATTGCTGTTTTTGCCCCAACGGTAACGATGGGTGAAATAAACGGCCTTCGTTGAAAAAATACCTTTTCCAGCTCCAATTAAAACATCTGAAATCCAATGCTTATTATTGGCCATCTGGTAAATGGCAGTTGTCGTTGCAACAGCGTAACCACCAACGCTGATCCATGGTGATATTTCGCGGTATTCTATGTCAAGAATTGTGGCAGAAACAAATGCCTGAGCAGTATGGCCAGAAGGCATGGAATTCATCCCTGATCCGGATGGCCGTTCACTTGGAATCTAATGTTTCATTCCTTGAACAATAACCGTCATTAGTAATGCAGATTTGGCGGTAATCGCCAGCTGGTTCACAAAATCACTGCGGCTTTTCACCCCGGCAGCTTTTAATCCAGATACTTCAGCCAAAGGAGTATATTGTAAATGGTAATATATTAATCTATTAACCCCTGGAAATAACTCAAGTACTTTATCATGAATAGTGTATTTGCTTAAAAAAGAATTGTGTTCAACCAGTAACGTAATTGTTCCCACAGAAATCATTGTGGCAGGAACGATTGCTGCTTTGATCCAATGAGGATGCACTGGTTGATTTTGCATTGGACTCACCTCAAATGATTTAACAACCAAAGTGTTTGTAAATTAATTCGAAACTTGATTGAATTTAGAGACAAAATCAATATTGACGGGAGTATCTTGCACATTCAAATCTGAAGAGTAATTTGAATTTAATGCGATCGAATTATTGAAATGGTTTCCCTTTGAGAAAAATCGATTGGGGCAATATGAGAAATAACAAGACATATATCAAACAAAGTGTGACCATGATAATCATTTATTTGTGGTGCAAAGTAATCGATTATTTTAGCAATTTGGAATTCAGTCAAATGTCAATACTATTCTGTTAAGTTTTTAGAAAGAATAAAATTGGTGCTCATCGTAAATGGTCTTTATATCCTCTCTACTTTTGTATTTTTCATTAGAATGGTGATTAAGTTAAGATTTACAATTTATGGACGGCAAAAACAGAAGTAATATCAAACCCGGAGTTGAAGTAGCGATCGTTTTGAAAGAAGATCAGCGAACAGGAAAACTAACTGAGGGAATTGTTCAAAACATATTGACCAACAGCCAATTTCATCCGCATGGCATCAAAGTTAGATTAACAAGTGGCGAAGTGGGCAGGGTTCAAGAAATCCGCGAGTGAGAAAAAACCTGAGGGAGTGATTGAGGGAATATGAGCTGATAAAATTGAGCAGATTCTTGTTTTGTCGAAAATCTTATTCGCGAATTGTCACATTATTCTTATTAGTTTTGTCAAAAATTTTAAAATATGGCTACAAAAAATCTTTCAGAATACGTTTTAAGTTCAGTTCCCGATGGAAATGAAATGAAATTCGGCATTGTTGTGTCGGAATGGAATTATGATGTAACCGGAGCTTTAGCACGTGGAGCGGTCGAAACCCTTAAAAAACATGGCGTGAAGGATGAAGATATTCTTGTAAAGCATGTTCCCGGTAGTTTTGAGTTAACCCTTGGTGGTCAGTTTTTTGCAGAATACACTGATGTTGATGCCATTATACTTTTAGGGTGCGTTATTCAGGGCGAAACCCGTCATTTCGATTTTATTTGTCAGGGCGTTGCCAAAGGAGCTACCGACTTGAACATCAAATATAATCTACCTGTAATTTTTGGCGTATTAACGACTGAAAATCAGCAACAGGCACTTGACCGCGCAGGTGGAAAACTGGGTAACAAAGGAGATGAAGCTGCCATTACCGCAATTAAAATGGTTGCGCTCCAAAACAATTTCGAAGATGAAATTAAGCAGGATTAAACAATCTGTTAAATAATTAAAAGGCGATCCTAAGGGAATCGCCTTTTTTTTTGTCCCATTCTGCTCCGTTTTAAAAAAAATTTAAATTCATATTCAACGGGCAAATTACAATTACACAATATATATACATTTAATATACAACAGATTGAATTTTATTGTTTATATTTTAATAGGTCTTAATTAAACAAATTTAAATCAAAGAATAATTAAATCGTAATGTTCTTTAAAACTAAACGCCTAAATAATCGTTATTTAATCTAAATAAACTTGTATAGTTAATTTGATTGAGTGACTTGATACTAAATTTTAATTCTCACAATTTGATAATGCAACTGGAAAAAGTCGGACTACCAACATCGCTTAGTATTGACAGAGAGGTCGTTATTAACGATTATTATACTGTTTTTCTAAGTCGGCAATTGAGTATATTAGGTCGTAAAGAGGTGCATGCAGGACGTGCCCATTTCGGCATTTTCGGTGATGGTAAGGAACTTGCACAAGTTGCATACGCCAAAAATTTCGAAAAAGGAGATTGGAGATCAGGTTATTACAGGGATCAAACATTCATGCTTGCTGCTGGTTTGCTAAACCCTGAAGAATTTTTTTCGCAAATTTATGGGGATACTGATATTGAGAACAACCCTTCAACAGGAGGGCGCAATTTTAATAATCATCATGCAACCCGAAATTATGGCATTGAGACCGGACTTGATAATTTATTGGAACAAAAGAACTCCTCTTCGGATGTATCATCAACTGCCGGGCAAATGCCTCGCCTGTTAGGCTTAGCTCATGCATCAAAACTTGTAAGAGAAAATCCTGAATTACAACAATATACTAAAAATACAATTACTGGTAATGAAGTTGCTTTTGGCACAATTGGTGAATCGAGTACCACAGAAGGGATGTTTTTCGAGACCATCAATGCAGCTTGTGTGCTACAGGTTCCGCTTGCCATTGCAATCTGGGACGATGGATATGGAATAAGTGTGCCCGTTGAACTTCAGACAGCAAAAGGCAGTATATCCAAAGCGCTAAAAGGATTTGAAGCAAACGATAACGATCCGGGCTGTAAAATCTTCGTTTGTCCGGGATACGATTACCTGGCTTTGGTGCAGACGTTTGAAAAAGGGATAAAAATTTGCCGGGAGAAACATGTTCCAGTCGTATTTCATATCAATGAACTGACCCAGCCGCTTGGACATTCGACTTCGGGTTCTCACGAACGTTATAAAAACGATGATCGTCTGGATTGGGAGAAAGATCATGATCCGATTCTAAAATTCAGGGAGTTGATCCTAAATGAAAACCTGGCGGACAAGGAAACAATTGATGGAATTGAAGATAAGGCTACTGAGCGTGCCCGGCTTGCCAAAGAACATGCGTGGCAGTCATTTATTCAACATTTTACGACCGAAAAAAATGAGCTGAATAGTTTAATCGATTCAATCAGATCAGAAAGCAATTCACTTCCCGATACAATTGTTGAAGGGCTGGATGAGGTACTGGATGCATCATTTCCAACCAGGAAAAAAATACTGGCATTTGCCAAAAAACAGCTTAGGTCAATGCATGGTAATAACACTTTTCAAAAGAGCAGACGGATGCTTTCAGAGTGGATTACTAAAATTGAAAATAAAGGTAAGGATCAGTACAACACACATATATTTAGCGATTTAAATAATTTTAATTCAAGCTATAATATAAAACCAGTTTATGCTTCTGATAACATTTCTGTTCCTGCGCACGAAATTCTGAATCTCAACTTCGATCTTCTTTTTGAAAAATATCCGCTTCTTCTAACCTTTGGCGAAGATACCGGACGACTTGGTGATGTCAACCAGGGCATGAAAGGGATGCAGGAAAAATATGGTACTAACAGGGTTTTTGATACCGGAATCAGGGAAACTACAATTATTGGACAGGGAATAGGTTTGGCGCTTAGAGGTTTCAGACCAATAGCAGAAATTCAGTACCTCGATTATTTGATCTATGCTTTGCCTACTATTTCAGATGATCTTGCAACACTCTATTATCGCACAAGTGGTCAGCAGATTGCACCGCTAATTATTCGAACCAGGGGTCATCAGTTACAAGGAATGTGGCATTCGGGATCACCTATGAGCATGTTACTCGGCTCACTAGGAGGCATCAATATTTGTGTACCCCGGAATATGACGCAGGCCGCAGGTTTTTACAATACGCTCTTGCAAGGCCACAATCCGGCTTTAGTGATTGAACCGCTTAAAGGTTATTACATCCGTGAAATGCTCCCCGAGAATCTGGGGGAATTTACCGTTCCGTTGGGTGTTCCCGAAATTATGGAAGAGGGAACAGATGTTACGATTGTCACATATGGCTGGAATGTTACTATTGCCCATAGCGCTGTCAATAAATTAAAGGCACTCAACATATCGGCAGAATTAATTGATATACAAACGCTTGTTCCATTCGATACCCAGCATATAATAAGCAGATCAGTTAAAAAAACGAATAAAATTCTCTTTGTCGATGAAGATGTTCCCGGTGGAGGAACAGCTTATATGATGCAGAAAGTTCTGGTTGAACAACATGCTTTCAATTACCTTGATTCGCCTCCTAAAACCTTGTCTGCGAAGGAGCATCGTGGTGCTTACGGTACTGACGGTGAGTATTTTTCGAAACCAAATACTGAAACAATTATCGAAGCTGTATATGAAATAATGCACAGTGTTAATCCGTTAAAATTCCCCGGACTTTACAATTAAGTTATGAAGCAGATCAAATCAAATATCGACACCAATGATGATCGGTTTAAGGAAAACGCTGCTTCATACTTAAGACTGATAGATACTTATCGTTCAACGATGAAAAGTGTTATCAATCGTGGGGAGGATTCCGCCGTTATTAAACATCGTTTGCGCGGAAAACTGGATGCCAGAAGCAGAATTGAGTTATTGATCGACGAGAAAACCCCTTTTCTGGAGCTTTCGGTTCTTGCAGCATATGGTCAATATGAAAACCAGTTTCCTTCTGCAGGTATCATTACAGGTATTGGAATGATTCACGGGAAATTGTGTATGATCATTGCCAATGATGCGACAGTTAAAGGGGGGACATACATTAAAGAGACGGTAAAAAAACATATACGAGGTCAGGAGATTGCTTTGAAAAATCACCTGCCATGTATTTATTTAGTCGATTCAGGGGGAATCTTTTTACCCGAGCAATCAAGTATATTTCCTGATCAGGACGGATTCGGTCGTATTTTCTACAACCAATCGCAAATGTCAGCAGCTGGCATTCCGCAGATATCCATTGTTATGGGATCTTGTACAGCGGGAGGCGCATACGTTCCAGCAATGAGCGACGAAACCATTATAGTTAAAAATCAGGGAACTATTTTCATTGGAGGACCTCCATTAGTGAAGGCAGCGACCGGCGAAGAGGTCACCGCTGAAGAGCTGGGTGGCGCATTCGTTCACACAGAAATTTCTGGTGTAGCTGACCATCTTGCAGAAAATGAAATAGATGCAATTCGAATTTGCCGAAACATTTTTGAATTGATCCCTCAAAACGAATCACAACATTTCGAGACGGTTTCTGTAGAAGAACCAGCATACGATCCTTTCGAACTGTATGGCCTTGCTCCCACCGATTTAAAGAAACCGGTAGATATATATGAGATTATTGCCCGAATTGCCGATGGAAGTAAATTTGAAGAGTTTAAACAAAATTACGGTCAAACCATCGTGACGGGTTATTCAAGAATTATAGGATTTCCAGTCGGGATCATCGCAAACAACGGATTTCTTACATCTGAAGCTTCATTGAAAGGTGCTCATTTTATCGAAATCTGCAATTTCAGGAAAATACCCATCCTCTTTTTACAGAACATCGCAGGCTTTATTGTGGGTAAAAAGTATGAACACGAAGGGATTGCCCGTAATGGAGCTAAACTTATCCATGCCGTAGCAACAGCAGTAGTTCCTAAAATAACAGTCATTTTCGGCGGTTCGTTTGGCGCAGGAAATTATGCGATGGCAGGAAGAGCCTATAACCCTGATTTCCTGTTTATGTGGCCCGGTTCAAAGATTGGCGTGATGGGCGGACAACAGGCACAGCAGGTTCTAAATTCGATTAAAGGGAATGATCTGGATCGTAGCTCCAATCTCATCAGCCAATTCGAAGAAGAGATTACAGCATATTTCAGTACTTCAAGGCTATGGGATGATGGAATTATTGATCCGGCCGATACAAGAAAGATTGTCGGTTTGGCAATTTCGATTGCATCGAACAAAAAATTCCCAGAGCCCAAAAATGGGATTTTTAGAATGTAAAATGTATCCTAAAACTAATTTATTGTGAAAGAGTTTAATACAATAGAAACAGAATATAATGGACAGGTCGTAATGTTGTGGCTTGCTCGTCCTGAAGTCCACAATGCACTGGATGATATTATGATTCGGGAATTATCAGCCTTCTTTACGGAGATTGAGGAAAATAGCGAAATAAGGCTCGTTGTAATCAGGGGAAAAGGGAGATCGTTTTGTTCAGGAGCCGATCTTAACTGGATGAAAAGGGCCTTCAGCCTTACTGAGGAGGAAAATTTAAGAGAAAGTAAGGAGCTTTCAACCTTGTTCAAATTGATTTATGACAGCAGTAAAATTGTTATTGCCGCTGTTCATGGCAACGTTTTTGGTGGCGGCAATGGTATAGTCGCTGCTTGCGATCTTGCCTACTGTATTGACAACGCAAAGTTTTCGTTAAGCGAAACACGTATTGGGATGGTTGCTGCGTCTATAACGCCTTATATGCTCAAAAAAGTACATGTTGCCGATCTGAAAGCATTTATCTTTTCCGCGATGAGTTTCAATGGTAAGGATGCTGTAAAATATGGCTTGCTTAATAAATCCTTTCCATCTTCAGAATTTATGGAATTGTATTTGAATTCGATTGTTTCGGAGATTCTGGCGAATGGCAGATTGGCATTGATCGAATCGAAAAGGTTAATTAATAGCCTGACCGATCAATCGATGTCCCTGGAGATGCTGCAAATCCCTGAATTATTGGCGCGGATCAGGGTATCACCTGAAGCACAGGAAGGTTTTTCGGCCTTTCTTGAGAAAAGAAATCCAAGATGGTAATCAAAAGATCAGCAATCAACCACTAAAATCATAATATATTATTAATCAATAGAATAATGGTATTATTGGATAAAATATTAATAGCAAATAGAGGTGAAATAGCCTTAAGAGTAATCCGTTCGGCAAAGAAATTGTCGATCAGGACCGTCGCTATTTACACAGAGTCCGAAAAAGAAGCTGATTACGTGAAACTGGCCGACGAGTCGGTAAGTCTTGGAGACGGCGATTTGAGTACAACCTTTTTGAATATTGAAAAGATCATAAACATTGCCACCACGACAGGTTCAAAAGCCATCCATCCGGGATATGGATTTCTTTCAGAAAATCCAACGTTTGCAAAAGCTTGCGAAGTGCATCAAATTATTTTTATTGGGCCCGGTTCGGAAGTATTAAGATTAATGGGTAACAAACCAGCCGCTAAGTCATTGGCAGCCAGCCTGGGAATTCCTGTCATTTTTAGCCGGACAATTGATCTCCAATCGTCTGATCGTTCTGAAGATCAATTACAATTCCCCGCTTTGATTAAAGCTTCCTACGGCGGCGGCGGAAAAGGGATGGAATTAGTATATAACTCTGAGGAACTTAAAAGACAAGTTGAAAAATCAGCGCGTGCCGCCTTGAACTATTTTGGAAACGGAGAGTTATTCATCGAGCAATACATTCAAAATGCACGTCATGTTGAAGTTCAGATAATAGGAGATAACTTTAATAATATCATCCATTTATTCGAGCGAGAATGCTCTATACAGCGTAATCATCAAAAAATTATTGAAGAAGCTCCGGCGATCTTTTTATCCGCTGAATTGCATTCTGAAATTTTAGAAGCTGCCTTAAAAATCGGTAAAGCAGTCAATTATTCAGGAGCAGGTACCGTTGAATTTCTTGTTGATAAAGCTGGAAACTATTTCTTTATGGAAATGAATCCACGGATACAGGTAGAACATGCAGTAACTGAGGAAATAACAGGAATTGATATTGTAAGTGAGCAAATACAGATTGCTTCAGGGTTTCCACTTTCCTTTTCACAAGAAGAGGTAATTGTAAGAGGACATGCTATCGAATTAAGAGTTTATGCTGAAGATCCTTCACAAAATTTTGCGCCATCACCTATACCGGTGTTCACTGTAAATTTTCCTGAACATCCTGATGTTAGAATTGAGACCGACATCAATATTAATCGACCTATAATGAACCAGTTCGATCCACTATTGTTGAAGATGATTGCCGTAGGAAAGAACCGGGAAAGTGCAATAAAACTGCTCAGGACCGAAATAAAAAGCATAGATATACTTGGTCCTGAAACAAATGCAAAGTATTTGGAAGCAATTCTGGCTAATGTCGATTATAATCAAAATAATATCACAGTTGAATTTTGTAGGTACAATCATAAATCATTAATTGGCAATTATATAAATCAATTAATTCCCATTCACCTACATTATTTAATCGCCCTGTCTATCGAAAACAAATATCTAAGGAACAATCACCCCGAGGTTTCTGATCCATGGAATTACATAGGATATTGGCGAATGACAGATCCGACAATCGCATTAGATATTGATGGTAAATTAGTTAGTGTAGGATTATATCTTAGAGATAAAGCGAAACCAGGTTTCATATTAAATGGAATAACGTTCAACTTTAAAATAATTAGCGAATTAAATGGCAGAATCAGCATTAAGATGAATGAAAATACAATGCATTTATCATACATTACTGATCTTCAAAATAATATATGGGTTAGTTGCGAGAATAGTCAATACCGGATTTCGTTTCCCGGACTATTAAAAAGTTATCCTGAAACCATTTTACGTTCAGGTAATACATCAAATATTGAAAATGGTGAGATTAAATCTCCACTGCATGGTAAAGTATTGGAAATAAACGTTGAAAAAAATCAAATTATAAAAAAAGGTGACCTAATGATGATAATTGAAGCGATGAAATCAGAAAACAGGATTCTCTCGCCAAGAGATGCTAAAGTGAAAAAAATTGTTGTTAATGTGGGAGCGCAGGTTACGGACCAGATGCCCCTCATATATCTGGAGGATAAACTATGAATGAACTATTGGATGATCGTTATATTGAATACAGGAAAAAGATCAGGGAGTTTTCTGAAAGAGTGATCAAACCCCTGGCAATTGTGCAGGATGAAAAGGAGGAGTTTCCTGTAGAATTGGCTCAGCAAATGGGGAAAAAAGGACTATTCGGAATCATATTACCTAAAAAATATGGAGGGCAAGGTCTGGATTATCTTTCTTATATCATTGCCGTCGAAGAGATTGCGCGTGTTGATAGCTCACCGGCAGCAACTGTAGCTGCTCATAACTCATTGGGAATTACACCAATTTACACATACGGCACTGAAGAACAGCGCATGAACTATCTTCCGGGATTGTGCACCGGAAATAAACTTTGGGCATTCGGCCTGACTGAAAAAAATGCAGGTTCAGATGCAAAAGGAGTCGAAACAATTGCAAAACTGGCTGATAGCCAATGGCTGATTAATGGCTCTAAAATGTTTATCACCAACAGCTCCTCCTCTATTGCCTCAGGAATTACACTACAGGCAATTACGGATGAAAAGAATGGCAAAAAAGAATTATCGACAATACTGGTCGATCAAAGCACTTCAGGTTACCACACCTCTCCGATAAAGGGAAAGCTGATGTGGCGTGCTGTCGACAATGGAGAACTTCGATTTGAAAATTGTGTTGTTCCTGAATCGAATCTGCTTGGTAATCGCGGTGATGGAATGAAAATTATGCTTTCAACCCTGGATGGCGGCAGACTTTCAATAGCTGCTATTGGGCTTGGACTCGCACAAGGTGCATTTGAAATGGCTGTTGACTATTCGAAGAAACGGAAACAATTTGGCAAATCGTTATCGGAGTTTCAGGCAATATCTTTCAAGCTTGCAGAAATGGCTGTCAAAATAGAACTTGCCCGGAATACTCTATATCATGCCTGCCGACTGAAAGATGCCGGTTTGCCGTTTGCCAAACAAGCTGCCATCTCAAAACTATATTGCTCTGAAATTGCCCGTGAAGTGGCTGATGAGTCACTTCAGGTACATGGAGCCTACGGATTGCTACGGGAGAATCATATCGAACGCTTTTACCGCGATCAAAGGTTGCTCCAGATCGGCGAAGGGACGTCCGAGATACTTAAAATGGTCATTTCGCGCCATATTTTATAGCTTAATTCATTAATTACCATGAAAATATCTTACCAGTCAGAAAAAAATGAAAATCAGGCGATTCCGGATGATTCTGAACGAAAATCTGATCATATTAACCTGGCGCTTCAATCACAAACATTTGTAAATGAATCGGATAACCGGTTTTATTATGAACCGATGATGTCAGGATTTCCAGTAAATGAATTAAAGCAAATCCCCTTTGCCGGCAAAAAATTAAACGTTCCGATGTGGGTTTCAAGTATGACCGGTGGCCACGAGTTATCGGGAACCATCAACCGCAATCTTGCAATGGCATGCAAAGAATTTGGAATGGGTATGGGATTAGGTTCCTGCAGAATGCTGCTGGGCGAAGATACTTATTTCAACGATTTTGATGTCCGCGGAATTATTGGCGATGATTTTCCACTCTTTGCAAATCTTGGAATTGCCCAGGTAGAAGAGATGCTTGAAAATAATGAAACGGATAAAATCAGGCGTTTAATCGACCGCCTTAGAGCAGACGGTCTAATTATCCATGTCAATCCACTTCAGGAATGGGTTCAGCCAGAGGGTAATACGATTCACAATGCACCGGTTGACACCATTGAAAGGCTTTTAGAAAAAGTTGATTTTCAATTAATAGTGAAGGAAGTAGGCCAGGGATTTGGTCCGCAGAGCATTCGGCGTTTACTTCAGTTACCCCTTGCAGCGATTGAATTCGGTGCTTTTGGAGGAACCAATTTTTCGAAAGTCGAAATACACCGCAGTTTGATTCACCGGAAAGAGCTGTACCAACCATTTGTAAATATTGGTGTTACAGCTGAAGAAATGGTTGATTTGATCAATGAAATGGCCCTTGATGGTGAAAAATTTACCTGCAATCAACTTATCATTTCAGGCGGAATCAAAAACTACCTTGATGGTTTTTATCTCACTGAAAAGTCGATTCTTCCCGCCATTTATGCGCAAGCTTCAGCATTTCTGAAATATAGTCAGGGTGAATATTCTGATTTACAACAATTTATTACCTCACAAATCGAAGGTTACCGGATGGCTAAAAGCTTTCTCACGTTAAAAGTTCCAAGGCGGTAAAGCAATCCACTAAATTAAAATACTAAAGATAAGATATATGGCCTTATTTTCCGGCTTTTCAAAATTGAACCGTGAACAAAGGATCGACTACATCATACAAAATTCGCTTTTGAATAGTACTGAAGCTCATGAATTTGATAATTATTGTGCAACAGATGAGAATCAACAGCGGGTGTACGGCGAAATGATCGAAAATTATATTGGAAATTTTCCACTTCCGATGGGGGTCGTTACAAATATGGTAATCAATGATGAAACATTCATTGTTCCATTTGTGACAGAAGAGAGTTCTGTTATAGCTGCTGCATCGAAAGCTGCCAAGTTCTGGGCCGAAAGAGGCGGCTTTAAGGCGACCGTATTGGGTATGGTAAAAAAAGGGCAGGTTCATTTTACCTGGAACGGCAAACAACAATTAATTAAGGAGTTATTCCCGTTAATCCGGGAAATATTATTCGAAGCGACACAGGCACTCACCGAAAAGATGAGACAACGAGGCGGTGGAATTACCGCTATTCATCTCATCGATAAAACAGACGAACTACCAGATTATTACCAAGTGGATGTTTCGTTCGAAACGGCTGATGCAATGGGAGCCAATTTCATTAACACTTGTCTTGAAATAATATCCTCTGTATTGCAGGATATCCGTGAATTAAATTCGGACGAATGCCGCGTTGAAATAATCATGGCGATCCTCTCAAATTACACACCGGAATGCCTTTTACGCTGTTGGGTGGAATGTCCTGTTGAAAAATTAGATCGGTGGAACAAGGAGTTATCATACAATGCTTTTGCCACGAAGTTTAAACAATCAGTTGATATTGCCAACCTTGATATTTCGAGAGCAGTGACACATAATAAAGGGATTTTCAACGGAATAGATGCTGTACTATTAGCCACCGGCAATGACTGGAGAGCAACCTCTGCATCGGTTCATGCGTATGCTTCGAGAGACGGGAAATACAGAGGATTAACGACTGTCAAGCTTACAGATAAAACGTTTGCTTATGAGTTGGAACTACCATTGGCAATTGGAACTGTTGGCGGAATTACCGGAATCCATCCGTTGGTGAAAAACTCACTTGCCATTCTGAAATATCCCGATGCCCAAAAATTGATGATGATTGCTGCGGCTGCAGGGCTTGCCAGCAATTTTGCTGCAATTGCATCGCTTATAACCACAGGAATACAAAAGGGGCATATGAAAATGCATCTTTCAAACATACTGAACCAATTATCAGCAAGTCCGTCAGAATCAGAGAAAGCCCGCAATTATTTCTCTGATAAAGCTGTTTCCTACGCTGCTGTCGAAGAATTTATTCAGAAAATCAGGGAAGAAATATGAGCTTATCTGAATTCAAATCGTTCGAATCGCGCGCAAAAATAATGATTTCAGGTGAATACCTCGTCCTTAAAGGTGCGCGCTCACTGGCAGTTCCTTTACGATTCGGACAGAAACTGACAGTTGCTGAAAATGAAGGAATGTCTTCCATATCATGGAAATCAATGATAAATAGTGATTTATGGTTCAAGGCGACACTACTCCTACCCGACTTTCAAATTGTGAATACAAACCGGTCCGATCTTTCGGAAACGCTTCGCAGAATTCTGGTAGCAGCAAAAGCTTTAAATCCCCATTTTCTGGAAGTAAAATGTGAATATCAGGTCACCTCTTCGATGGATTTCGATCCTCAATGGGGCATTGGATCAAGCAGTTCGCTTATTTCGAATATTGCTTACTGGGCTGATTGTGATCCATTCAAACTAAATTATCTGATATTTAATGGATCAGGTTATGATATTGCCTGCGCAAGATCTTTGAACCCAATTGTTTATGAACTAAAAGATGATCAACCACAATACCGTAAAGCTAACTTTTATCCTTCGTTCCACAAGCAGCTCTATTTTGTTTACCTGAATCAAAAGCAAAACTCAAAAGACAGCATCAGAAAGTTGGATCTATCAAAAATCACAGCAGAGCATATTAAAGACATCTCCAATCTGACAATTGGCATTGAGCAAGCAACCAATCTTGCAACTTTTCAATCGAAAATCAATCAGCATGAGGCATTAATCGCGAGTATCACCTACCAAAAACCGATAAAAACAATGCTTTTCAATGATTTTTCGGGATCTGTGAAATCACTTGGTGCCTGGGGTGGAGATTTTGTACTCGCAGCTTCATCTGAATCAGATAATAATATATGCAAGTATTTTAAAAACAAGAACTTAAATACGATATTCCGTTATGATGAAATCGTATTTTTCGAAAAACATAATTGATAAACCTATGAACGAAGACATTACAAATATCAGTTGGAGAGCCCCTTCGAATATTGCACTTATTAAATACTGGGGGAAAAGGGCTCATCAACTACCGGATAACGGTTCTTTGAGCATTTCGCTTGAAAAGACATCAACCACTACCACTTTGTCATTCAAAAGGAAACTTAGGTTAGAGAAAAATATCAGTTTTGAATACTATTTTCATGGTAATCGTCATCTTCGGTTTGAAAAAAAAACTGAGCGGGTACTTAATGACTTGATTCCCAAGATGCCGTTTCTCACTGATTATGAACTTGTATTTCAAAGTGAGAATAACTTTCCTCATTCTGCGGGTATCGCTTCTTCTGCCTCATCGATGAGTGCATTGGCACTTTGTCTTGTAAGTATGGAGGAAATTGTAAACAGAAAAAAGCTGAGTAAAGACCCTTTTTTTCAAAGAGCTTCCTTTATTGCCAGAATTGGTTCCGGAAGCGCTTCCCGATCTGTTTACGGAGGTATTGTTTCCTGGGGCAACATTCCGTTCATTGACCCTTCATCCGATGATTATGCCACTCCATACCTAATTCCAAAGGATAGCAGGTTTCATCAGCTGATGGATATTATTCTGATTGTTAGTTCCAAAGAAAAAACGGTCTCCAGTACATCAGGACATGCACTAATGAATGACCATCCCTACCGGGAAGGGCGAATTTCGCAGGCGAACAGCAACATGAGTAAAATGACAAATGCCATTCGCAACGATAATTATCAATTGATCGGTACAATTGCTGAAAATGAAGCCCTTTCGTTGCATGCGTTACTGATGACCTCATCACCTGAAGGTCTGTTGCTAAAACCGAATACCTTGCATATTATCGAAGCAATTAAAAGCTTCCGGGAAATAACGGGACTTGATTTATTCTTCACAATTGATGCCGGACCAAACGTCCACCTGATCTATTTTGAAGATCAGCGGGATTCAGTTCTTCCATTTGTTCAGGATACACTCACCCAATTTTGCGAGGATGGTCAGTGGATTGATGATAAAATAGGTAACGGACCTGAACTACTCACCCATGAAATTGAGTTTTAACATGAATTTTCCCGCAAAAATATTGTTGTTCGGAGAATATGGAATCATCCTGAATTCGATGGCGCTCGCGATACCTTATCCGCGCTTTTCCGGTCAATTCAGATTACCAGGGGCGATTACGGATTCCAAATCAGACGAAGAATCGAATTGTGAGTTAAAAACACTACTTGCTTTTTTAAAATGTGATACAGAAAAATTCAATTTTATTAATCTTGAACTATTTGAAATTGAAATAAATCAGGGATTGTACCTCGATTCATCAGTGCCAGTTGGTTCTGGTTTGGGAAGTTCCGGAGTTCTTACAGCAGCAATTTATCAACGGTATTTAACTCAGGCACATCAAATTGATTATCAAGTAATAAAATCCAAACTTGGAGTGATCGAAACTTGTTTTCATGGGAAAAGCTCCGGTTTCGATCCGCTCGTATCATTGTTGAAAAAACCAGTCCTGATGGATAGTAAGTCGTCAATTATCACAGATTTCGACCTCACCCCTTTTTTTAACAATTACACGCTATTTCTGATTAATACGCATTCGAAAGGGAATACAGGTGCGTTGGTGAATCATTTTATGGAAGATTACAATCACCCTGAATTTAAAAAAAGTATTGACAATGAATATATTCCAATCATTAACCAAGTTATTGAAGCTGTTCTTAAGTCAGACTTTGGATCATTTGACGAATTAATTACGAAATATTCTAGATTTCAGCTTTCGCATTTCGAAAAAATGATACCACAAAGTATCAGGAAACATTTTGAACATGGAATTGAGACAGATGACTTTCATCTAAAACTTTGTGGCTCAGGCGGTGGAGGATATATCCTTGGAATTGCACGAGACTGCTTGAAAGCTGAGTCATTTTTTAATTTAAACCATCTTGATTGGATGGTTGTTTAATCATTTAGAGCGCTGAATTGTCAGTTTCAGATTCTTCTCTGAATCAATTTCGAGGATTAAATTAAGTAAGGAACTGAAATATAAATCAGCAGCATCTTTCTATTTTTCAGATATTTTATGACGATACATACACGAAGATTACCCGATTGGATGAAGACTCCTCTCCCATCCGGAAACGATTATATCACCTTGAAGAACCTGGCAGCAAAGCAGCAGCTAAATACGATCTGTGTAAGCGGCAACTGCCCGAATAAAGCGGAATGCTGGGGAGCAGCAACCGCCAGTTTTATGATTTTGGGTGAGAAATGCACACGAAACTGCCGTTTCTGTGATGTAAAGAACATGATTCCTGACCAAGTAGATATGGAGGAACCCTATCGATTGGCTGAAACCATTCGTGCGCTGAAGATTAAGCATTGTGTGATCACCTCTGTAACACGTGACGACCTCGATGATGGAGGATCTGCTTTCTGGGCTTTTACAATAAAAACACTAAAGGAGGCTAATCCGGGGATTACAATCGAGACTTTAATCCCTGATTTCTATGCCAGGCCTGAACTGATCCAAAAAGTGATCGATGCCAGACCCGAGGTTATCTCACATAACATGGAAACGGTTCGGAGGCTTACCCCTAAAGTAAGGGATGTCGCACGTTATGACCGGAGTCTTAAAGTAATTCAGATCATAGCTGATTCCGGCATTGTGGCAAAATCGGGGATTATGGTGGGTTTGGGAGAAACCGAAAGTGAGGTTTTCGAAACGATGGATGATCTGCTTAAAGTGGGGTGCAAAGTTTTGACGATCGGGCAATATCTGCAGCCATCGACCCATCATCTTAAAATTGAAGAATTTGTGAAACCAGTTGTCTTTATAAAATACCGTGAAGCTGCACTTGAAAAAGGGTTCAGTATGGTTGAAAGCAGTCCTTTGGTTCGCTCTTCCTATCGCGCAGAAAGACATATTCACGCTTAATTAATTGAAAATGAAGACGAAGAAAATAACTTACAGTAAAATATTGGATGTCAGAAATCTGACTGAATCAACTTACGTATTGCGACTTGAAAAAAGTGATTTCGAATTCAAAGCAGGACAATACCTTGTATTGAATGTTCCCGGCGAAAATAAAGCCCGTGAATATTCGATTTACAGCCCTGAAAATACTCCTTATATTGACTTGTTAATCAAGGAGGTTGACGAAGGTGAAATCTCGAAAGAATTGAAATACCTGAAAGTCGGGACAAAAGTAGAAATTACGGGGCCATTCGGGTTTTTCCTTTTAAGGGATAACGAACAAATTAAACGAAGTCACTTTACCTTCATCGCGACAGGTACCGGCATTGCACCATTCCATAGTATTATATTATCGAATCCAGCTCTTGATTTTGAAGTTATTCATGGTGTCAGACATGGTTATGAAGCCTACGACTCCTTTGATTACCCTGAGGACCGCTATAAACTTTGCACTTCGCGCGAACATGGGGTTTATCATTTCGGACGCGTAACCCAGTATTTGAAGAAAAAAGGGATCAACAAGGACTCCATCTTTTATATCTGTGGCAATTCAGTAATGGTGAACGATGTGACAGAAATACTCGAAAAAAATGACATCATCCCCGAAAATATCCGGACAGAGGTATTCTTTTAAAGTATGCCTAATTTATCAGTCATGTTTTCAAAATACGAACCCAAAGAATGTGCGAATTGCGGAAAGCTGCACATCTGTACGGGAACTGTTCATTGTCCATGCTTTGATATAGAAGTCACTGAAGAGATACTGGACTATATCGCCTCACATTTTGATGAGTGTCTTTGCAATGACTGTATGGAAGAGTTGAAAAAATAACAGAAAAAAGCCTGAATCAGACATTTTGCCCTGACTTTAATTTCCTTCTCAAACTTTGAAAATAAAGATAAAACTCCTTCATTAACAAGGTACAGCCAACTTCACTAATTTTCAGTAAAAAAAATTAGCTTCGTATTGCAAAAACGAGTGTAACCCACAAATGAAAATCTGGAAAGAAGTTCAGCTTACAACCGACAGCGGCGAAAAAAGATCCGCCATCGCACCACTGATTATTTCTGCGAGCCGTTCGACCGATATTCCGGCGTTCCATTCGGAATGGCTGGTCAACCGGTTAAAGAGTGGTTACGTGTGCTGGAACAACCCTTTTCACAGGACGAGTCCGCAATACATTTCCTTTTTGGAAGCTCGCTTATTCGTTTTTTGGACCAAGAATCCCAAACCAATGATGCAGCACCTCCCCTTCCTTGACAATCTTGGATTGCAATACTATTTCCAGTTTACGCTGAACAACTACGAAAATGAGGGGTTTGAGCCAAATGTACTCACGCTTGAGAGCCGTGTTGAGACTTTTATCAGCCTTTCTGAATTGATTGGAAAAGAGAAGGTGATTTGGCGGTTCGACCCGTTGCTGCTGACCGATCAATTGACTATTGGAGAATTATTGACAAGAATCCTGGATCTTGGAAATAGATTGGTGAGATTTACGGACAAACTTGTTTTCAGTTTTGCCGATATCCTTTCGTATCGAAAAGTAAGGTCGAACCTGATCAGGGAGACTTCCTGTTATAATGAGTCAACGATTCATCTGGCTGAGTTTAGCACTATCCAAAAATATGAGTTTGCAGATGGGATTCAAAAAATCCTGCAGAAATGGCTGAAAATTAACCCTGATTTCCGGATCGCCACCTGTGCCGAAGATATTGACCTGGAAAAATACCAGATTTCGCACAATAAATGTATTGATGATGCTTTAATTGAAAAATTATTTCCAGACGACATGAAGCTAATGGGCCTGCTGGACATAAAACCCATGGAGCAATTGATGTTTGGTGAAGAGGTTCCGGTTAAAAAAAACCAATCTCAAAGACAAAGGCCAGTGCAAGGCTTGCGGTTGCATTATCAGTAAGGATATCGGTTCATATGACACCTGCAATCATTTATGCGTTTATTGCTATGCGAATACTTCACCAGAGGTGGTGAGGAAGAATCTTAAGGAATTAAGAGCTGATTCGGAGAGTATATTGCCCAATCGATAGCAAAATTTCAGGGTGAAATTTGGATCTTACGGCAGGCAACTAGCTGCTGTCCCGTCTTTATTCCACCAAGGAAATTTATCCAATAAAAAACTTTTAAAGGAAATTAAGAATAGAAGTCCATATTCTCTTACAGCCAGACGCATAAGCCAACAGCGAAAAACCAGATGCCAGCTGCAATTTTGATATATCAACTTTTTTTATAAAGCAGAAAAAGCTGCTCCAAAATGTGGAACAGCTTTTTAATATCTAAAAAATCAATAGATTATTTTTTCTTCTGAGTTGCATTCCGTTGTTTGGTCATCTCTTCGAGCCTTGCTGTAAATTTTGATTTTACAACCGGCATCTTTTGTTTGGCCTTCAGTTGAGCATGGATCGCATCCTCATTAATCAGTTTTTTGAAGATAAACATCTGCACAAAAGTAAAGACCAGAGATAAGAAGTAGTACAAACTCAATCCGGAAGCATAACTGTTGAAAATAAACAAGAACATTACAGGCATCAAATACATCATGGTTTTCATTCCCGGCATCTGCTGTGTTCCGGCACCTGCCATTTCGTTGTTATACTTCACGTATAGAATGTTGGTAACAGTCATCAATAAGCAGAAAAGGCTTACGTGACTACCAAACCCAAACGGAACTACAAAAGGAAGTGTCATAATCGAGTCATACGTTGAAAGGTCATGCGCCCAAAGAAAACTTTGTTGCCTCAACTCGATGGAAATCGGGAAGAAATAGAACATCGAGACGAGGATTGGCATCTGAAAGAGCATCGGCAAACAACCACCCATTGGATTTACACCCGCCTTTTTATACAACGCCATCGTTGCCTGTTGCGATTCCATCTTTTTATCATCACCAAATTTTTTCTGAATCTCTTCAATTTCAGGTTTTAACAACCTCATTTTAGCCTGCGAGATATACGATTTGTAGGTGAATGGCGCAATGATCAACTTAACGTAAATCGTCAATAACAAGATAATTACACCGAAATTACTAATATACCTGCGTAAAAAATCGAAAGCAGGAATGATAATATACTTGTTGACCCAACCTATAATGGTCCAACCCAATGCTATCTCATCATCAAGTTTTATATTGTATTGTTTTAGCGTATTATACTGATTTGGACCAAAATAAAACCGGGCAGCAAAAGATTCGCTTCCCGAATTATCGAGTGGAATCGTCAAATCTGCAGTCATATCAGATACATAAGTAGAATCTGTATTTCCCCTCACTTTTGTGCTTACCTGGCCATTCAGGAAAGCTTTATCTGCAATCAGGACAGACGAGAAGAAAAGTGTTTTAAAACTTACCCATTCGACTTTTGTCGTCAGTGCCTTTGTTGCTGATTTGGTGGTGGCTATTTTATCGACGTTGTCTTTATAATATCGATAGTAAGCAGTCGCGTAATTATCTTCACCGAACTTCGAAACCTTCTCCTGACGTGGCATTGCCTGCGTCCATGCAAAGTTGATATAGTCGGAGTTTGCACCCATCACTTTTTTAAGCCCCGCGGTCTGGATATCAAATCCAACCATAAAAGAGTTGTGCTTCAGCGTGTAGATATAGGCGACAGATACTCCATTACCGGCATCGAGAAGCATTTTCAGCGTTGTCGAATCCTGTTTGCCTTCCTCGTTAAATTTCTCACGACCTTCCTTTCCTTTCGAAACCAGAGGTCCCGTAACCGTCAAAATGGTATCGGCTACAGAAGGTGTAAAAAAGAACTGGTCGGTCTGAATACTCTTGTTTTGCGAAAAAAAATTCAATCCAAAACGGTTTTTATCCCCGTCAAAAAGAACGAGAGGTTGGCCATTGAATCTTTTATACCCTTTTAATTCAACCGAATAGATTTTTCCACCTTTTGTTGATACCCTGACCTTCATCAGGTTATTCTCCAATGTAATAAATTTTTCGGTGCCTTTAACAGACTCGGAAAAAACCCCGTAAAGGTTTTTAAGATCATTTTCAACGCCGGCAATACCTGCGCTATCTGTTGGCGGTGTGGTTACTTTTGCCTGAAGGGTAGCAGTAGCCGCCTTGGCTTCAACTTCAGCCTGCTGAGCTTTTGCTGCTTCAACCTGTACAATTGAATCGCGTTGTCGCTTGGCCGCTTCAATATCGCTTTCCGATGGTTTATTAAAGTAGCTGAACGTTATCAGAATCACAAAAATCAGGGCCAGGCCTGTGATCGTATTTTTATCCATAAGTATGACTGATCGTATTTTTTTTATTTAGAGTTATCGAGAACAGATTTTATAAATGCCACAAATAACGGGTGTGGTTGCATAACAGAACTACTGTATTCAGGATGGAATTGAACGCCCACAAACCAAGGATGATTAGGAATCTCGATTACTTCAACTAATGTAGTGTCCGGATTTACCCCGACTGCCTTCATCCCTGCATCTTCAAATTGTTTCAGATAGGCATCATTAAATTCATAACGGTGTCTGTGTCTTTCAGATATTTTCGATTTTCCATAAGCTGCGAAAGCCTTTGAATCCTTTTTCAGTTGACAGGCGTAAGCTCCTAAACGCATCGTGCCACCTTTATCGGTAATCTCCTTCTGTTCTTCCATCAGGGCAATAACCGGGAATTTGGTTTCTGAATTCATCTCTGTAGAATCGGCATCACACAATTTCAGAACATTACGTGCAAATTCAATAACAGCAATCTGCATTCCAAGGCAAATTCCGAAGAATGGAATTTTATGGATGCGGGCATATTTTGCAGCAACAATTTTTCCTTCAATACCACGATGTCCAAAGCCAGGAGCAATGATTATTCCATTGCACCCTTTCAATTTTCGTTCAATATTCTCTTCGTTTATCTTTTCAGAATGTATCCATTCGACGTTAACCCGGCATTCGTTTGTAGCACCAGCATGAATCAGTGCTTCAGAAATCGACTTGTAGGCGTCGTGAAGTTCAACATATTTTCCGATCAGGGCTACTTTTATTTCTCTTTTTGGGTTCTTATACCTGTACAGAAATTCGTTCCATTCTTTAAGTGCAGGTGGATCTCCCAATGGAAGACCTAATTTTTTAAGGACGATTTCATCCAGTTTTTCCTCCTGCATTTTAATCGGAACCTCATAGATTGTTGGCACATCTATAGACTCGATAACCGACTCTTTGTTCACATTACAGAAGAGGGCAACTTTCTCTTTCAATCCCGGAGAAAGAGGATGTTCTGTCCGAAGAACGAGAACGTCGGGCTGAACTCCGTTTTCGAGCATCGTTTTAACCGAATGCTGAGTAGGTTTGGTTTTTAATTCACCAGATGCCTGTAAATAAGGGACCAACGTGAGGTGGACAAAAAGAGCATCGCTCCCCATCTCCCACTTAAGCTGCCGAACCGCTTCTATGTATGGTAAGGATTCGATATCACCTACCACACCCCCAATCTCAGAGATCACAACATCGAATTTTTTCTTCGATCCCAGAAATTTGATATATCTTTTAATTTCGTCAGTAATATGAGGGATGATCTGAACCGTTTTTCCCAGGTAATCACCACGACGCTCCTTGTTAATTACAGACTGGTAAATTCTGCCTGTAGTAACGTTATTTGCTTGTGTTGTAGGTGAATTAAGAAATCGCTCGTAATGTCCGAGATCGAGGTCAGTTTCGGCGCCATCTTCTGTTACGTAACATTCGCCATGTTCGTAGGGATTTAAAGTTCCCGGATCAACATTGATGTAGGGATCTAATTTCTGAATTGTTACCTTGTATCCTCTTGCCTGAAGAAGCTTCGCAAGGGATGAAGCAATAATCCCTTTTCCGAGAGAAGAGGTCACACCGCCTGTCACAAATATATACTTCGTTGTGGCCACAATAATAAGATTTGATATAAGTTCTAAAAGTTTGCAAAGTAACTAATAATAATCGTAACCCATGTAGCTTTTGATTAAATTTCGGTTACTTTATTACAATGAAAAGCCCGTTCCTTTTGACCGGAACGGGCTTTTAAATATCAATAAAACATTAGTTTACTTCTTCCTGAGAATCGATTATCTTTAATTTTGCCTTCAGGTAATCAATCTGGACTTTAATTTTATCCATCTGATCGTTTACACCTTGTATTAACGATTGAGCGCCTTTGCTAGATCCAAAGAATCCAACATTGTTACCAAGCGTATTTATATCACTCTCAAGCTGTTTCAGATGTTGTGACAACCGATCGCGTTCCATATTAATTTTCGACCAACCGCGCTGCTGAGAAGCTAAATTTTCGATTTTGCTCTGAAATTTAAAAAGGCCCATATCCTGATCATCCAATTTCAACTGATCAAAATAAGCATCTATTAAGCTATGATAACGTGCTTGCAACTCCTCTTTTTTGCGGAATGGAACGAAACCAATTCCAGTCCAACTGTCCTGAAATTTCTTAAGAATTTCAATATCTATTTTCGCATCACCCGTTGGCTTCCATGCTTCAATATCTGCAATCAATGCCTTTTTAGCTTTGTAATTTTCATCTTGATCGCCTGTAACGCCTGAAAAATGAGTTGTCTTACGATTAAAGAATTCATCACAGGCACTGCGGAACCGCTTCCAGATCAGCTCTGATTGTTTGCGTGGGACCGGTCCAACCTCTTTCCACTTTTTTTGAAGCGCAATCAACTTATCCGTTGTGGCTTTCCAGTCTTCAGTATCTTTCAGTTTTTCAGCCTGTTCACAAATCTCCAATTTAAGTGCCAGATTCTTATTAAGCTGATCTTTACTCTTATTCCAAAAATTACGTTTATTCTGAAAAAATGCATCATTGGCAGCTCTGAAACGCTCCCAAACTTTTGCATTCTCTTTACGTGGACCAAATCCGGAAACTTTCCAAGCCTCCTGTAACGTAATTACCTTCTCGGTAATATCATTCCATTCGCGCGGATTATCCGAAGTAAAACCGGAATACTGTTCAGCCAATTCGCAAAGTTCAATTTTCTTTTGTAATTGCTCTTTTTGAGTGGAACGTTCTTGTTCAAAGAACTGCTGATATCGCTTGTTTATTATTGTAGTAGCTACCTTAAAACGCTCCCACAAATCTTGTTTGGTATCGCGGGGTACAGGACCTATTTCACGCCATGCTTCGTGGAGTTTCTGAAGGTCCCTGAAAGTTGACAATGCATCAGCATCAGCCACAGCAAGTTCTTCCGCTTTTATACAAAGTTTGGTTTTCTCATCCATATTCCGACGAAGATCGAGATCGCGCAATTCGCGGTTGATCTTCACAAAGTCATAAAACAACTCAACGTGATAGTGGTAATTCTCCCACAAATCCTTGACCCTTGTTTGAGGAACCTGTCCTGTTGCCTTCCATTTATCCTGAAGATTGTTGAACTCCTGAAAAGTCATATTAATCGACTCTTCACTGTTTATTAAGGATTTAATTTCCTCAATAATAGCAAGTTTCTTATAATAGTTTTCTTCTTTTACTGCTTCCTGCTTTTTATTTAATTCAGCCCGAAGATTTTTATATTCACGAAGAAGATCCTTTAATTCGGCTTCAAACGAGTCTGCCTGTGGTTCAAATAGCTCCTCGTCGTTTCCTTCAGCTGTAAAAGCAAGTTTCTGCTCCTGGATCTCGGCATTCCTGATCTTATAAAAACATCCTTTTAATGCTTCAGCGTGTGGCCTGATTTCGTCAACCGTCCCCTCCGCCAATATTTTTCGAAAAGTATTTATTAACTGTATTTTGCTGTAAGAAGAATAATCGTGAATTGGAATTGCATTCGCATCAGGTTCTCTGTCGCTAAAAAGATCGTCGTCATCTTCCGTTTCTACCGGCACCTGAACAATCTGATCAATTAATGCAGTTTCGGAAACCTCTTTCATAGGAACCGGAGTCGCTTCTGTTGAAGCAGGCTCCTGAACTTCTTTCTCCGCTGCTTTATCTTCGACAAACTGGGCAGAAACAATATCTTGCGTTTCTGCTTCTTTCACAACCACCTCATCGGTAGTCAATGTATTTTGAAGATTAGGTTCAGGTAAAATTTCAGGACTTGTTTCCGGCATAATTTCAGGAGCTATTTCTGGAACTAATTCAGGGGCTATTTCTGGCACCAATTCCGGAACAACTTGAGGATCTAGTTCAGGAATAGGTTCTGGCTCTAATTCAGGGGTAGGTTGATGTTCAGGTTCAGATAAAATAATTGGCGAAGATTCTGCCTCTTCAACCGTTGTTTCATTTTCATTGTCAGTGCTTTCTATAATAGCAACTGAAGTTTTGGCTTCACCTTTGTTAACGTTTTCACCATTTTTGAGAAGACCGGTTTCTTCGGATGTTACGTCTTTTGTCAATTTGTTAGATTCCATCTGCAATTTCGTTACGGCGATTAAGCCAGGATGTATGTACAATATTATTTTTCACGAAAATAGATATTTACAAGCTAATACTCAACAAATTCGAAAACATATTTTTGATCCAAATAAAACAAGGGGCTGCAGTTATTTACCACATGCCCCTTAATGTATTGTTTATTAGAAACATAGAAACTTAATCGATCAAAATATCTTTAATATCCTTTTCTTTGACATCTTCTATTTTAGGAACGACAATCTTTAATATTCCGTTCGAAAAGCTTGCACTGATGCGATCGGTCTCTACCGTTTTTGGAATCGAAAAGCGCCTGATAAAACTTTTTAATCCGAATTCTCTTGACAGATATTTCTCCTCTTCAGTTGGTTTTTCATCCACACTGCCTTTTACGATTAGAAGATTATTCTGAAACTGAATTCCAATTTGCTCTTTAGCAAATCCTGGAACTGAAAGCTCAAGTTGAAAATTGTCCTTGCTTTCAATAACATTGGCTTGCGGAATATCATAACAAGTTTCGTCTTTCAGATCGCTCAATAAACTATTTAATGAGCTATCTAATAATGCGTGGTAACGCAATGGGTTTGTAAATCTTAAAACATTCATAGCTTTATTATTAAAATTGTTTTACACTTAAAATTTAATTCTTATACAGTGTCGTTCTAATCAATTGGTATACCAATGTGCAAATTATTGAATTCGCACGTAAAAAACAGACACAATGACATGTACAATAAAATAAGCATGCCATTATGTCGCTAAAATAGAATTTTTTGAAACATTTGATCTGGCCTTTTACATTCGGTCAATTGCGAAGATCGATCCGGAATATTACTTTTACAAAAAAATAATCATGCGTATCGATATTCTTACCGTTGTTCCTGAATTACTGGAAAGTCCGTTTAATCATTCTATTTTGCAAAGAGCCAAAGACAAAGGACTTGCAGAGATCTATATTCACAATATCAGGAACTGGTCAACAAATAAGCACAAACAGGTTGATGATTACGCATTTAGTAAAGGTGCAGGGATGGTTATGTCTATTGAACCAATTGATCGTGCAATCACTGAATTAAAAAGTCAGCGCGAATATGATGAAGTTATCTTTCTCACGCCCGATGCACGTCAGTTTGTTCAACGCGATGCCAATCAGTTATCGCTTAAAACAAATCTGATTATTCTTTGCGGACATTACAAAGGAATCGATCAGCGGGTTCGCGACCACCTTGTAACATTGGAGTTATCGATTGGAGATTACGTACTGACAGGCGGAGAGTTAGCGGCAGCAATCGTTGCAGATGCCATTGTACGATTAATTCCCGGGGTTTTATCGGACGAAACCTCAGCGCTTACCGACTCTTTCCAGGATGGGTTACTCACTCCCCCGGTTTATACACGACCTGCAGAATATAAAGGGTGGCGTGTTCCTGAAATCCTCCTCTCCGGCAATGACAAACTGATTGACGATTGGAAACAGGAACAGGCTTACGAAAGGACAAGAAGAATAAGGCCTGATATGCTGGCTAACGAATAAGTTATTTCCTGCAAATCTGCCGATAGGAACAGTATTTACAGTGCTCCTCATTTGTGGTTTGAGTAAAAGGAATATTCGTATTGAAGATTTCTTCGAGCAAAACCCTGAAATGAGTTTCAAACTGGTCTGAAACCGCAATAAATTCCACAGCTTGATTTCCGATCTCTTTCGAACGAAGCGACGGATCAAAGTCCTCTTCGAAGATTCCGCGCAAAGAATAGATTCCGGGGTGTATGTTAGTGATCGCAGGTTGATTTTTATGCAGAATATAGGAATAAACAAGCGTCTGGAATGCTGCCTTATTCCTTGTTTTACTCTCTTTGTCGAACAGCGAAATTAACATCGGAAAGCTAAGCTCTGCCCTACCTGTTTTATAATCAAAGATATATAATCGGCCATCCTTCCGATCAATGCGATCGATCGTTCCGCCAATTAGAACATTTAGCTTCAACTCATTAATTGAAATCGTTGTCTCAACCTTTTTTTCAAGCCCGATTATCTCAAATGGTGCCCGATTCAAGTCAACCTCCAACAGTTTATTCACATATTTCTTTACAACTTCAAAAATCAACCAGTTTCGACCCGTTAACGATACCATGTCCTCATCTTTCAAACCTTTAAAGTAGACAGTTCGGAAAGACGCAGTAATTGTATCGCTGACAAACTCTTTATTATTAATTATTCCGGTAATAATTTCAGAATCAATTATCTTATCAATAAATGGCTTGTAAATATTTTCCATTGAATCATGAAAGAGGGTTCCGAATATCATCGCGTCAACTTCCTCTGAAATTTCGTCAGGTTCATCTATTCCTGCCGAATACCTGAAATAGAACTGCAAGGGACATGTAAGGTATTTATCGATCGCGCTTGGTGATAACGGCTTTTTCCCGTTCAGATAATTATTTAACCGGTCCATCACATTTTTATCTTTTGCGATGCTTATCGGCTGAACTGCTATATTTTCCACACTAAATACCATATTAGTCTCCGATATTTCGAAGGGTGATTCAAGCTGCAATTGATACAGGTAACGACTTTTTTCGCCTGTGAATAAACCACCTGCACCTGAATCGTAGACA
>Ga0209430_1000401_pt1 | contig 45750 bp, 49 predicted proteins | sample BarGraIncub1133A_FD_184504 | JGI IMG/M metagenome (GOLD analysis project Ga0209430, IMG submission 184504) | Arctic peat soil microbial communities from Barrow, Alaska - Barrow Graham LP Incubations 11-33A (SPAdes) (version 2) | ecosystem: Environmental > Terrestrial > Soil > Wetlands > Peat... | reverse complement strand
AAGGGGGTCATTGTTTTTTGCATCTAAAAAACTCTGAAACCCTTGATATATAAGGAATAAATCAAAAAAGGAGTGTAAAAAATTTTACACTACCAAAAAATGTTAAGGGGAGGATTTAATGAAAAATCTAAGACTCAGAAAAGTGACATCAGTGCTTATGGCTTTAGCTATGACCTTTACCCTATTGCCATCAAACAGGCTTTTAGTAAAAGCTGGCGGAACTACACCAACAATTATTTACAGCAACGATTTTGAGGATGCTACAAAACTACCAGATGGTAAAACTGCTGCTGATCTTGTGGCAAATGTAAATGGTAGCAAAGCATTAAGCTATGATTATACCTTTAGCAAAGATAAAACTTGGGATCAAAAAGCAGATATAAATATTAATGCTGAATATACAGCTCCTATAGCAGCAGGTGCTACGTTGGCTTTGGACATACTGTTGCCTAAAGACAGTACATTTAATGGAGCAATACAAATTAAAGGTGCTTCAAAAATGGGTTCAGATTGGGCTTGGACTGAAGCTGACAGTCTACAATCTTTTACTATAGACAAGTTCACTACAGTAGATAACTATAAACTTCATACTGTTACATTTACCTTTGGTAATCAGATTACATTACTACAAGGACTGCATGCGCTTTGCCTACAGTTCATTGGAAATGCCTGTGATTATACTGGCAAGCTTTACATAGACAATATAAAGCTTATTGAGGGAAATGTTGTAACTCCAGTAGACAATATACTTAAAACTGTAGAACCCACAGTTCAAACAAAGGTTACACCTAGTAGCCTTACTATTCCTAGCAGTGTAAGCTTAGTAGACGCAAGTGCTTCTGCTAAAACAGCTAGTCTCTACGCTTATTTGCAAGGCGTTGGGAAGTCCGATAAAGTAATCTTTGGACACCAAAATGATACTTCTCACAAAGCTGGAACAGGCGTGGTAAACACTTCCGATACAAAGGACATGACTGGTTCTAATTCTGGTGTTGTTGCCATTGATGCTCTATCTTTGACTGGTGCAGAACTTACTTTACCAGCTGGAGAACCGGATTTAGTTACCGCTTCAGCAGATATTTGTGCAGCTGCAGCAAGTGAAGGTTCTATTATATCCTTATCTGCTCATATGCCTAACTTTGCTGGAGTTGTTGCAAAAGGAAAGACTAATGGGAAGTATGATTATACTGGATATACCCCAAATGTAACTTCCGGCGACGTAGTTCAAAGAATTATGCCTGGTGGAGATTTGAATGAAGCCTTTACTGGTTACCTTGATATGGTTGCCAATTTTGGAAATCAATTAGGAGCAAAAGGTGTTCCTGTACTTTTCAGACCTTTTCATGAGAATAGCGGCAGCTGGTTCTGGTGGGGAGCTGCTGAATGTGACCAAGCAGCTTTTAAAGATCTATGGAGATATACTGTAGAATATTTACGAGATGTAAAGCAGGTTCATAACTTCCTATATGTTTATTCTCCAGGTGGTCCTGTTGAGACCGAAGCAAGTTACTTAGATCGGTATCCTGGCGATGATTATGTTGATGTTATGGCTTTTGATATGTATAACAATAATCCTACAACTACTGATAACTTCGCAACTACTTTAGCAAATAGTATGAAAGTAATTGATGGAGTAGCTGCTAAGCATAATAAAATTACTACAGTTTCAGAAACAGGAATGATAGTTGGAAGCGCAAATGGTATTTTAGTTTCCGGCAATCAGAATCTGGATTGGTTCCAGAATGTATTAGATGCTGTATCAAGTACTAATGCATCTTACTTCTTAACCTGGGCCAACTTCGGTAAAACCGATGGTTTCTTTGAACCTTATATGACAGATCCAACCCATGGACACGAAATGATAAATAACTTTATCAGTTTCTATAATGATCCTAAGTCAGTATTCGCTGATGGTATAGGAGATTATAGCACGATAAATGTAGCTAATACAAAATCCGCCACAACGAATACAACAGGTTATATTACTACTCCGTATTCTGGATTCCGTATGCTTGCTCCTACTGTATTAAAAGCTATCGTTAAAAATACGGATAAACCTGTAAAATTTGTATTGAAGGATAGTAAAGGTGTTCTTATTACTAATTTAAATGCAATAGGTACTGGTAGCGATTATTCCGCACAAGTTACAAGTGAGATTCTAAATAATATAGCTCCAAACTATGGTAGTATTGAGTTGACCATTGATGGACAAGTATTTGATACTATAAAAATAATGTACAACATCCATGAAGTAGTTTCAGATTCATCTATGGTAGATGATTTTGAAAGTTACTTAGGAAATGATGCACTACTAGCTTCAAAGTGGTCAGCTAGCGCTGGTGCTGGTTGTAGTGTAACACCTATGTTAACTGGCAGTACTGATGAGCACAACAAAGGAGACTACGGACTTGCTTTCAAATACAAAACCAACACAGCTGCTGGCGAAGGCTGGGCAGGCATTACTAAATCACTAACAGAAGGTACTGACTGGTCAGCTTTTAACGCCTACCAGCTATGGATTAAACCAGATGGCAATGGTCAAAAGTTAGTAATTCAGATTACTTCAAATGGTGAAGATTTTGAGGTGTTCTTACCTGAATTTGCTGCTACAAAAGAAGCAAAGCTCGTTACAATACCTTTTAGCAAATTAGTTGGAAAGAGTAAAGGTACATTTGATCCAGCAAAGGTAACAAAGGTTGGTATTTACTGTAATACAATTATACCAACAGGTCAGACAGCTGTTGCTGTGGATTCTACAATTTATTTTGATGATATTAGTGCTGTAAAGTCTAGCTTCACTGATATCAACTTTGCAGATGTAGAAACTGGTACTGGCACAACAGGTTCTACTACAGATCAATCAAGTACTGTGCAATTAAAGAATATTTCTAATGATATTATAGCTAAGATTAACGTTGCAAGCATTACTTCAGTAGTAATTGATGCAAAAGATAATTCCAAAATATCAAAAGATATATTTACTGCACTGAAAGGAAAGGACAAGACGCTTACTATAGTGACTAGCAATGCAACTTGGGTATTTAACGGTAAAGATATAATAAACCCTTTATCAAGCGATATTGACCTATCCTTAAAAGCTGTAAGTGCTGAATTGCAAGGCAAGGAAGCTGCTAAAGTTAAAGCTATGCTAGGGAAAGACGTGCCAATAGCATCCTTCTCCTTTAATTATGATGGCACTCTTCCTGGAACAGGTAAGGTGACTTTATCATTAGGTTTAAGCTTTGCAAATAAAGCAGTAAGTATTTATAGATATTTTGCAGTTAAAAACACCTATGAAAAAGTTACTGATGCTACTGCAGATGCTAATGGTTATATAACAATATCACTTAATCACTGTAGTGATTATTTTGCAGTTGAAAAGTCTGTTGCCACAAATCTTCCACAGACTGGATTATTTGTAGATCAAGCTCTTATTCTTGAAATTGGATCACTTTTGATTCTATTTGGAGTAGTATTTATTATATTATCAAAAAGAAGAAGAAAGGAAAGCATTTAATTACACTCGTACTATGTAAATAACTTTGTCTATTATCTTTCTTTTGTCAAATAACTACTAAATAAAATATAAGGTATAAAACGGACAGTCTTTTGACTGTCCGTTTTATACCTTACTATGAATAATATTGCTAATTCATTTCTCTATCCCAAACTAATCTTTTATCCCCTGATTTATTACTTTGGATATATACTTTCTTTTATTTTATAGGTGTATCCAGAAAAGGCTTCACCACTACCTACAACTGTTCCAGAAACTTGTATCCCGTAATCTGTCATAAATACTCCCCAGGTAGATTCTTCAGCGGTGCTACCAACTAACCCAAACACTAAATACAATGTACTACATATTAAAATAATTGTAACAAATAAAATCATCGACATAATTATAATCTTTTTCTTAATCAATTTTAAAACACCCCTCCATACAAATAATACCTTGATACTTATATACTATCACTTATTCATTCACAAATATTTACAATTAAGCTACAATTAAACTACAAATCGTTTAAATAATTTTTATTTATAATCATCAAAAAACTTTAACAAAAGGTTATTTCTGGTTAGTTTTTTATAGTGAAATAAAAAAAGGCCACAAAAGCTACTTTTCAAAGTAGTTTTTATGAGCCCTCTTTTAAAGGTTAACCATATAGCTTAAAAGCTTTCATAAAAAACTGTGTCTTCTAAAGGTTTCCTTGCTTTATCATGTCTATCCGGTGATGCTTTAGGTCCATCTCCATAGCCTATACCAATAATACTTAAGGCCTCATAATTGTCTGGTATCTTAAACTCAGTCTTGATTATTTCCGGATCAAAATAACATACCCAAATAGAATCAAGTTCTAAATCCGTCGCTTCCATCACCATATGAGTTGTAACAATAGCGGAATCAAGCTCTAATATATCCTTACCATCATAAGGTCTTTTCCAGGAAGCCTTGTGATCTCCACAGATTATTAGGCCAAGAGGTGCTCCATGTATATTAGCTCCCTTTTTCAGCTTTTCAAGTCCAGCTGCCTCTCTAACAACTATTATTCTTTGAGGTTGAGTGTTTGCACCTGTAGGGGCAACTCTTCCAGCTTCAAGTATCTTAGCTAGCTTTTCCATCTCAACGGGTAGACTCTTATATTTTCTTGAGGAATATCTCCTTTTGGCAAGTTCTAAAAAATCCATATAAATCATCCTTTCTGTAAAATAATAATTATTTGTAATTTACTTAGAAACAATATCTTCACTTCTTACTTCCTTTTTATAATAGGTTATAAATACAAGCCAAGCTAATAGGGTAGCTCCCCCTGCAAATATTGTAGGAAGATTTACATTTACCGAGGTAACAAAACCTGAGATAATAGGTGGAATCGCCATAGCTAAAGAATTAACAGATTGATTTATACCTAAAACCTCTCCTTGTGTTCTTACCCCTGTCAGGTTAGAAATTATACCCAAGGTACTTGGCTGAACAAAGCCTTGAAATACAGCAATAAATGGAACAATCAAATATAAATATATCTTTTGATTTGGTATAATCAGCATAGGAATAGATATTCCTAATAAAAGCACAGCAACTTTTAAAATCACATCTGCCTCTACCCTTTTTACCACGGGTCTTAATAGTATGCCCTGAGATATTGCAATCCATAACCCCATATAGGCAAAGAAATCTCCTACCATTGATTGGGTATAGTGGTATTTTGTAAATAAAAACACTTGAAAAAATTGTGTGAAGAAATTAAAGCCCATGGTCAATAAAAAGGATACTATAAACATAGTCCTTAAATTTGGAAGCTTAATAGCTCTTCCAATATTCTTAAAGCCAGTTAAAGCGCTTATTTTAACATTTCTTCTAAGCTGGGCTCCAAAGGTTTCTGGAAAATTAAGTACTACTAAAGCTATATTTATTCCACATAGAAATATTGATAAGTAAAAGGGTGTAGCAAAAGTAAACCAACTTACAACTGTTGGGTCTGATAACTTACCCCCTATGTAAGGTCCGATAATAAAGCCTAATCCAAAGGCCATTCCAATAAGTCCAAAATTTCTAGACTTTGTTTTCTCGTCGCTAACATCTGCAATTGCTGATTGAGCTATAGATATATTTCCCCCTGTGAAACCATCTATCATCCTACCTATAAATAATAAGGTCACATTTGATTGGATTACTGCAATAACAACAATTGTATATCCTATGAAAGTCCCTATTAAGGATATAAGTAAAACCTTTTTCCTTCCTAGCCTATCTGCAAGAGTGCCAAGAATCGGTGCCCCGAAAAACTGAGCTATTGGGTAGGCTGCTATAAGTAGTCCTATAAGCAGTGTTCTCGTTGAATAGGAATAACTTATCGGTAGAATTCCACCGAAGGGATCATAAAATAGAGCTGGTAATATAGGTATTATAATACCAAGCCCTAATAGATCTAAAAATACTGTGAAAAAAATTGTGACAATAGAGAATTTCTTTTTCATTTAACCAACTCCTAATTTTTTTACTGGAGCTTACCAACTATAGGAAGATTAGCTAATACAGAACTCCCATGAGGAGACATACTTATAAGCTTTGATAAATCCTTTCCCGCCACTGCTCCTCCTTGATGATTACCATTTCTCCAAGCTCTTGCATTAGTTACATCATAAACTACTCCATCTATTGCAACATATGAAGAATTTCCATTTTTGCCATCATATTTACTTAATTCACTTACTGTAAAGGTCTTAGTTGTATTTACTGTATTCTGATTGCTATTATTATTTGTAGTCACTTTAGGAGTATTGGCAACACTAGAACAACCTACCAAAAATATACTTATACCTATTAATCCTGCTATAAATTTCTTATTCATAAAAATCAGCTCCTTCTAACTTGTAATTATTATTATCTAATAATCTATATTTATATTATCCAATTTCTATGTTACAGTAAAAAGTCATATTTGTAAACAATATGTTAACAAATATTTCTTTGCCCAATAGTATATTACTTTCTCTAAAATTTGTTGTAAGCAAGTATATGGTGTAGTAACATATATATATATAAACTATATGGAGGACATGCTAATGATAAGAAATAACCCATTGATTAAAACCCTGCTTAATCTTAAAGGAAATCCTAGAGCTTGTGTATATACAGAGCCAATGTGGGGTATTCCATTTAATCTTTTCGCACCCTATATATCCATCTATATGTATTCCATGAATGTTACTGACAAGCAAATAGGTCTTATAGCAAGTAGTGGTATGTTTTTTCAAATTTTCTTTTCTTTATTTAGTGGAATTATTACTGATAAGCTTGGAAGAAGGAAAACCACCCTAGTTTTTGATTTTGTTGCCTGGAGCATTCCTTGTTTGATTTGGGCCATATCTCAAAGCTTTGTATACTTTTTAATCGCTGCCATAATAAATAGTGTTCAAAGAGTTACTATGAATTCTTGGGGATGCCTATTAGTTGAAGATAGCGATAGAAAGCAGATAGTAAACATTTATTCCTGGATATATATATCCGGTTTACTTGCAGCTTTTTTCGCCCCCTTATCTGGCAAATTCGTACATATGTATTCCTTAATTCCTACAGTGAGGGTTATTTATATTATTGCTTTCGTATTTATGACCGCAAAATTTATTGTTCTTTACGTATATTCAACAGAAACAGAGCAAGGTAAGGTTCGAATGTCGGAAACAAAAAATCTTAGCTACTTTGAAGCTCTAAAGGGTTATAAACCAGTTATTATTCAAATATTAAAAGCTCCAGAAACTCTACTTACCTTAGGCCTTATGCTTATTATGAGTATCTGCAACATGGTAAGCTCTACCTTTTACAGCATCCTTCTTGCAGAAAGAGTTCATATACCCTTAGAGAATTTAAGCTTGTTTCCTTTTATAAAGTCCCTTATTATGCTGGTGTTTTTCTTTACTATAGTTCATAAAATAAATGCGCTAAAATTCAGGAAACCCTTGATTCTTGGTTTCTTTATGTTTATTGTGAGCCAAACCATTCTTGTTATTACTCCTGATAAGGGCTACATATTTCTAATCTTCAGTATAATTTTAGAAGCCTGCAGTCTCTCCTTTGTGGGTCCCCTTTTAGACTCAATGCAGGTTGTGCTTGTGGATCCAAAGGAAAGGGCAAGGATTATGGCGATACTGTATGTTATCGTAATTGCCTTTACCTCACCCTTTGGTTATATTGCAGGAAATTTATCCGCAATAGATAGAAGACTACCCTTTCTGATGAATATAATTCTTCTTATATTAGGAATAGCTCTAACTTATGTCACATATTTAATTTCTAAAAGGCCAAAATACCTTAAGTCTTAATGACTTAAGGTATTAGTCCTAAAGATTATCATTTACTACAACACCATTATTAGAGTCTACAGTAACAAAAGAACCCGACTTTAGTATTTTCATAGCATTTTCAGCACCTATTATTACTGGAATACCAAGCGATAAGCCTATGGTAACAGCATGACTGTCATAATCATCTTCCTCAACGACTATTGCAGCTGCCTCCTTTAAAAATGGGATCATATGATTATTAGTAGAAGTTAGCACTGCTATACTTCCAGGTTTAAAGCACTTGCTTAATTCATCCTGATCATGAATTACACACAGTTCTCCTGTATAAGTACCTGTTCCTATACCTGTTCCCTTTACTAATATGTTCCCAACTGTCTGCACCTTTAGTATGTTTGTAGTTCCACTAACACCTAAGGGTACCCCTGCTGTTATAACAACAATATCTCCCTGCTTAACTAAATTGCACTCTAAAGCTTTTTTTACTCCTATATCAAACATTTCCTCAACCGTTGCTGCTATATGGACTAAAATAGGAACTACACCCCAGGAAATAGATAATTGCCTTTGTGTTATTTCGCTAGTAGTAGTTGCAATTATTGGACATGAGGGTCTAAACCTAGATATAAGTCTGGCAGTCTGACCGGAATTGGTTATTGAGATTATTGCTGCAGCCTTTAGTTGTTCAGCCGTTGCACAGGTAGCATAGCTTATGGCATTAGTTATACTTGCAACTAAATCTTCCTGAACTATTGTTAATTTTTTGCTATAATCTATGGCTTCCTCTGCTTTTCTAGCTATTTTCACCATGATTTCCACGCTTTCTACTGGATATTTACCCGCAGCACTTTCACCAGACAGCATTAAGGCACTAGTTCCATCATAAACTGCATTGGCTACATCACTTGATTCAGCTCTTGTAGGTCTTGGATTTTTAATCATAGAATCCAGCATTTGAGTTGCTGTAATAACTGGTTTACCGCCCTTATAGCATTTTTCAATAATCATCTTTTGAACAATTGGAACTTCCTCTGTTGGAATCTCTACTCCTAAATCCCCTCTGGCAACCATAATTCCGTCAGATACCTTAAGTATCTCATCAAAATTATTGACACCTTCTCTATTTTCTATTTTAGATATTATCTTAATTTGTTCTCCACCATATTTTTTTAAGATTTCCCTTACTTCAATAACATTTGAAGCCTTTCTTACAAAGGAGCAGGCTATAAAATCAAAGCCATTTGCTATTCCAAATTTTATATCCTCAATATCCTGGGCGGTTACTGAGGGAAGATGGGTATCTGTCTCAGGAATATTCACTCCCTTGTTATTGCTTATAACTCCACCATTTAAGACCTTACAGCATATATCCTTTCCATCAACCTTAATAACATTCATAGCAACAAGACCATCGTTTATAAGTATTCTGGCACCTATCTTTACGCTTTTATATAGTTCTTTATGAGAAACAGTGGCCATCTTTTCAGTGCCAAGTATATTTTCATTAACTAAAACAAACTCCTCTCCCTCTATTAAGTTTGCTTCTCCCTTTTCAAATTTTCCAAGTCTTATCTCTGGTCCCTTTGTATCTAAGATTAAAGGAATGGGAAGACCTAATTTTTTTCTTAATTTTTTTAATTTTTCTACCCTTACTAGCTGTTCCTCATGAGTTCCATGAGAGAAATTAATTCTTGCTACATCCATACCGCCAAGAATAAGTCTTTCGAGTACTTTTTCATCATCCACTGCAGGCCCTAAGGTGCAGATAATTTTAGTCATTCTCATCAATTGTAATCTCCTCCAATTTTTATAGTATAATGTAATAAGCATACATAATTATTATATATTATATCACAATTTTATTTTTTCTCCCTAAAATAATTTAACTTAATTTTTTCTTGCTAAACTTAACAATTGTGTATAAATGCTACAACAATTAAGAGAAGCCCACCTTGTAAGCTTCTCTTAATCATTATAGCCAATAATAGTTATCTTTTTACCATTTTTGATTTTTGGGGTATGGACATACTTGATTTTTCTTAGCAGCTCTCGCCAGCACAAAACAACCGCAATACTTACATAGTCCGTTTAATAATGAATCACATCCGTCACATTCCAAGAGCCTTTTCTCATATATCTCTTTGGTAGTTTTCTGTTCCTGGTCAAGGGAATCTATATAGCCTTTAATACTAACATAAAGGTTATCTCCTATATCACTAAACTCCATACATCTTTTGCAATGTATTTCCATGCTATTCTAGAGTAATCCTTACAACACTGCAAGGTGGAATAACTGCTTTAAAGCCTGTATCCGTTAAGTTTATATCCTTAAAGTTTTCACATACAACATTATTTGGAGTTTCAAATGTATTGTGTCCAGTCATTTCCCCTGTTACAATTTTCGCATCAATCATTTTTGCTTTGAAATGCAACAATTCTCCATTTATCTCTTTAGACTTAGATATATCAAGATTACAAATTGTAATATTAACTCTTCCATCTTTATCTATGGAGGCTGATTCTATAAGATCACTTACTTTCCACTCATTTATCCCTACTTCTTCACTTTCAATATAGCTCTCAAGTAATGTAGCATCTTGATGTACGCTATACATGTCAAAAACATGATATGTAGGTGTTAAAATCATTTTTTCGCCCTCAGTTAAAATTACAGCTTGCAATACATTAATAAGTTGAGCTATGTTTGCCATATGCACTCTATCCGAATGCTTGTTAAACAAATTAAGATTGATTCCTGCAATTAATGCATCTCTCATGGTATTCTGTTGATATAAGAATCCAGGGTTTGTGCCTGGTTCTACATCATACCAGCTCCCCCATTCATCAACCATCATCCCTACTTTTTTATCAGGATCATATTTATCCATAATATTACTATGCTTAGTTAAAAGTTCTTCCATAAACATTGTTTTCTTTAAGGTCTTATAGTATTTTTCTTCATCAAATTTAGTAGCAGAACCTTTTCCTTCCCAGGAATCAGGAACTGTATAATAGTGAAGGGATAATCCCTTCATATAACCGCCGGCTCTTTCCATTAATACTTCTGTCCATTTATAATCCTCTACGCTAGCACCGCAAGCTATTTTATAAATTTCATTACTACTATAATTCCTAACATAAGTTTGATATCGTCTATACTCATCTGCATAATATTCAGGGCGCATATTTCCACCGCAGCCCCAATTTTCATTACCTACACCAAAATATTTCACATTCCAAGGCTTTTCTCTTCCATTTTCTTTTCTAAGTTCCGCCATAGGAGAAATGCCGTCAAAAGTCATATATTCTACCCATTCTGACATTTCTTGTACTGTCCCGCTTCCTAAATTTCCATTTATATATGGTTCACATCCAAGCTCCTCGCAAAGCTCTAGAAACTCGTGGGTTCCGAAGCTATTATCTTCAAGTACTCCACCCCAATGGGTATTAATCATTTTTTTACGTTTATTGTTAGGTCCTATACCATCTCTCCAATGATATTCATCAGCAAAGCATCCACCTGGCCACCTAAGCACTGGTATTTTCATATGCTTAAGTGCCTCTAATACATCAATTCTTAACCCATCTTTATTAGGAATCACCGAATCTTTACCTACCCATAAACCTTCGTATATACATCTACCTAAATGCTCTGAAAAATGTCCATAAATATGCTTACTGATTTGTGATTTCGTTTTGTCTACATTAATTATGTATTTAGCCATATTAATCTCCTCCTTGCTTATTCATTGCTCTAATATTATAATTATAGTATTGTTCATTAAGATAATAAATACACTATTGTTTTAACATTTTTGATCTTTTGTGTTATTAAAGCAAATTCGTGAGGATGTGGTTATGGTGTTTACCATCAATAATATTGGATACGATTATAAGGAAAATAAAAATTTCAAGATAGACAGACCCATTGGATTAGATGATTATCTATTCATCTTTTTTTCTTCAGAAGTTTATATAAAAATAGATGATAAAATAACAACTGCAAAGCCTGATTCCTGTATCATTTTTTCACCTAAATATCCTCAGCTTTATTTCAATGAAAAAACAGGTTTTAATAATGATTGGTTTCACTTTACTGGAGATAGTGTAGATTCATTTTTCCAATTATTAGGCATACCTCTTAATTCCCTTTTCCAAGTTAATAACTATAGTTTTATACGTATGTTTATAAAAAATATAGAAATGGAATATATAAGAAAAGATCTGTTTTGGGAGCAGAGTATCAGTGCTTTAATGATGAGCAGTTTTGTGCTGCTGGCAAGAGAAATTCATTATCATAATACCTATATCATAAATCCTTATAAAACGGATATGATGGAGAAATTCAAAGTAGCAAGATTTGAAATACTAACCAAAAGTGATTATCCTTGGAATATCGAAGAAATGTCAGCTCTTCTAAAGCTAAGTAGATCTCGTTTTACAGTACTATATAAAGAGTTCTTCCTTTGTAGTCCAAAAGAAGAACTCATTAGAGAGCGTATAAAAAAAGCCCAATATCTGCTATCACTTGGAAATATGGCTGTTAATGCTGTTGCTTATAAAGTTGGCTATGATAATATCTATCATTTTAATAGGCAGTTTAAAAAGATTACAGGCTGCTCCCCTGGAAAATATTTTAATAAACATTAATCCTTTATTAAGAGCACTTCTGAGGCACTTTTAATATATTCCTCATCCTCAAGCTTAACCTGAACTTTGCTCTTCCATTCATCCTTTGTTAATAATTTCAGTAAATCTTCCCCATACCATTTTTCTATATCTGAGCGTTGGACTATATATTTTCCGTCAGTGAAATTATAATTTATTCCCTGAAGATTATCAATTAGCGCGAAGGCAGCAGTTGAGTTGTAAATTAAAGCTTTACTTAGTTTATCTCCACTAATGTTTTCTATATTTTCTTTATAATTCACATCCATAGTATTATCAGAGAAAAGTTCAAAAGTTCTAGGTTTATTATTTAGTGGAAGTGTATGAAACAAATTTACCATGTTAGAGAAATTCCCCATATATTTGCTTTTATATTTCAAAATGCTTTCTAAATCATGAGTTGTTGGCTCTTGCTGCTCTATAATATATTGCTTTTTTTCCTGATTATTCTTAGGAATAATTATCCCTTGAACTAAAATGAGTAAAGAAGTTCCTATTACTATTAAACATATTATTATTCTATTCCTTGTTTTCATCATCTTCTCCTACCTCATATCTTAAAATCAACTTAGGAGCTATATTAATAATCAAGGGTATTATAATGGAAACGAAGGGAAGAACATATCCTATTGTAACTTCAGCAAATTGATATGGTCCTGATATATTAATGGGTCTAGAGAACCAAATGTTACTTCCAAATCTAATTACAGTAGTACATAGGGTAATTACTACTATATATAAATCCCAAATAATCCAAGCCATTTTTCTTGCTTTAAGCATAAACTCCAAATTAATGAAGTCCTTGCACTGAAGATACTCAGACTCTCTTTTTCTGCTATATTGAAAATACACTACTCCTAAAATAAAGCTACAAATAAATAGAATCCAGTTTAACAGAATTCCTGCTCCAATAATTGTAAGAGGTATTGTTGTTATCCAAGTTATTATCGAATAAAGTAAGCTTATCTGTAAATATTCCAACTTGTATTTATTTATATAAACTTTTCTGTTTCCATCAATAAGATAATCTATGCTGTTTATGCTTTCCTTTGCTTTATTAACAGCTTGACTATACTCCATACCACTTTGCATTAAATCCTTTACTTTAGCTTCAAGGTTACTTAAAACCTCAGCCTTCAATTCTTTTATCTGATTATTTGCTTTATATTTGATAAACATACTGTCAACATGATTTTTTAAGCTATCCATTAATATCACCCTCCCTTTCAATGAGTTTATCTATTAAAGCTCTCCCAGTCTTCCAAGCTAAAAATAATTTTTCATAAGTTTCTTTACCAATGTCTGTAATCTTGTAGTACTTACGTCTTCCCCCTTGACTTTCGTCCCCCCAGTAAGACTCAATAAGTTTTTGCCCTTCAAGCCTTTTTAAGCTGGTATATAGGGAAGGTTCTTTCAATTCATATTTTCCTTCACTTTTTTTAGTTATGCTTTTTATTATTTCGTAGCCATAGTTATCTCCATCATATAAAATGCAAAGAATTATGGTATCTATGTTGCCACGAATTAAGTCACTACTTATGCCACTTTCATTCATGTTTATCACCTCACAATTGCATCATAACCCATATTACCATGTGTGTCAATGTACTATTTGTTAAATATATATTTTCACATAAAAAATATCACCTGCTTTAAAACAAGTGATAAAATAATTATTTTCAATTTTATGATTTTCTAAGAACATACTTTGTAAAATCTTTTACTAGATTTTTATCATCAATCTGTTTTAGTACACTATCTTTTACAAGCAATGATAGTATTAGTAATCCAATGAAAATATTAATATATACATCTTTTAGGTCAAAGGTAAAAAATCCATTTACTAATATGTAGTCTAAACTACCATTCCAAAATATTTTGTCGATTAGTGAACATGTAGCTCCTGAACATATAAAAGCAAACATAGCATGAATATTTCTATTTGTTCCTAATTCTTTATTGAGATAATTATAAAACAAGCAAATTAATACTAGCATAATTGCAACTATTCCAATATATATCCATTTGCTTAAATCTATTTGTAGCATAGAAGTAACCCAGGAATAATATCTATTAAACATAGGCTCAAAATATAGAAAAGGAGCCAATATAGCAAATCTTTTATGCAGAAAATTGTTGTTAATTATTATTTTGATAATCTGTTCTATTGTTATCAATAAAACCACACTTATCCATATTTTATATTTTCTATTCTTCATATTTATTCTACACCACCTCGTTTTGAATAGCTTTTCCTTTGGGTCTTTTCACTTTTATTAGCTTTGTCGTAGAGGATATTAATACTATGCCCGCCGCTATAGCACCTGCACTAGCAAGTGTTTTTATTCCTGTATTTAGTGCTAAAGTGTTTTGCCCTAAAATAGATTGATACATGGTGTAATACATACCATTCCCCGGAACCAAGGGTAAAATTGCACATATTACAAAAGTGGTAACGGTAGTTTTAAGCCTTCTTGCCATTATCTCCGAATATATTGTAGCAATGATAGAGGCGACAAATAAAGAAAAACTAGTTGAAAGCTCCAGACTATTAGTAAATAGATACATAAACCAAGCAAGACCTCCACCTAAGGAAGCAAAAGCAAGCTTCTTACCTCTTATATTAAAAATAATTCCAAAGCAAAAGGTAGCAAATAAAGCATATAAAGAATTAATAATCATATCCTTATCCCTCCAAAGCCATAGATCCACAGCTTTAAAACTATTCCTGTGCCAGCAGCTACTGATATTGCAATGAAAAATGCCTCCATAGCTCTAGCTACTCCTGAAACCAGATCCCCTTCAATAGTATCACGTATAGCATTAGTTATTGCAAGACCTGGAACTAATAGCATTATGGAACCAATGATAATATTATCAGAATGAGTACCTTTTATAAAGCTCGTAAAAGCCAGTGCTACAAACGCAGCTGTAGCTGCACTTAAAATATTTATAATAAAAATATTTAAATTCAAATTCATAAGCTTTATAGATATAATTCTAATAAGTACACCAATCAAAGCTGCAATCAAAAAATCTAGCATATTGCCTCCGTAAAGCAATGTAAAAAAGCCAGCGGCTACTGCAGCTGCAACTACTGTTATTTTTTCTTTATAGCTAGGTAATTTATTTATTACTTTTAATTCTTCTTCAACAAATTCTACAGATAGGTTTTCCGAGCAAATCCTTCTGGAAAGATCATTTACCCTTGATATCTTTTCCAGATTGACGGTCCTCCTTGATATCCTTTTAACTAAGGAAACAGTTTTACCCTCATCATCTACAATGGAGCTCATCATTCCTGTTGGAGTAACGAAGCTATCAGCCTCCTTAAACCCAAAGGCGGAGCATATCCTACATATTGTTTCCTCAACTCTATAGGTTTCCCCTCCATTTTCCAATATAATCCTTCCAGCTTTACTTGATAACTGGAGAATTTTATTAATATCCATTTTAACCTCCGTGTATTTTTTACCTGTTTTCAAAAAGCTCTACGATTTCGCCCTCTGGCCCTTCAAAGAAAGCAATCCTAGCAGGAGTGGGCGGATTGCTTTTTATAACCGCGTCTAATGGTTCCGTAGTTATTTTTCTTCCTGCCTTTCTTACTATTTCAATAACTTCATCACAATTTTTAAGCCTTAAAGCTAAATGAATAAAAGCTCCTTCTAACTTTCTCTCTTTAGATCCTCCTTCAAAAATCTCAAGACAGGCTCCATCACCAATATCTAACATTATAGCACGGCTCCCTGTATCTCCCCATTTTATAGCTTCCTTAAAGCCTAGAATCTCCTTGTAAAACTTCACTGTGTTATCAAAGTCTGATGCTCTCATTGCTATATGGTGAACTCCACCGCCTACTAATATTTCCTTCATATTTTCCCTCCAAATTAAATTATAAGTCCATTATAGCCTATTAACAGATTACAGTAAAATATCGTTGAGTATAACATACCCATTATTTGTCTAAGAGATGCATTTGGAAGTAAAAGGTCAAAATGTGAATTGCCAAATTAGCTAGGGGATGGTACTATTAGTTTAGGTTTATGTATATTTAAACATAGCTGAACAAATTTATACAGAAATGAGGGATAATATGTCAGAGAAGATTAAGATGACCACACCACTCGTTGAGATGGATGGAGATGAAATGACTAGGATTATCTGGAAGATGATCAAGGATATTTTACTAACACCCTATATAGATCTTAAAACAGAATATTACGACTTAGGACTTGTGAAAAGAGATGAGACAGAGGATGCAATAACTATTGAAGCATCTATGGCTATAAAAAAATATGGTGTTGGAGTCAAATGTGCAACCATTACTCCTAACGCTGACAGAGTTAAGGAATATAATCTAAAGGACGTATGGAAAAGCCCTAATGGAACAATTAGAGCTATCTTAGATGGAACTGTTTTCCGTGCTCCCATAATTGTAAACAATATTAAACCATATGTTAAAAACTGGGCTAGTCCTATAACTATAGCTAGACATGCTTATGGAGATATATATAGGGGTGTAGAGTATAAGGTTGAAGAGCCTGGAAAAGTGGAGCTAGTATTCACCTCTAAAAAGGGTGAGGTTACAAGAAAAACCATCCATGAGTTTGATGGTCCCGGAGTGGTTCTTGGCCAGCATAATCTAGATAAGTCCATTGAAAGCTTTGCTAGATCTTGCTTTAACTATGCCTTGGACATTAAACAAGAGCTTTGGTTTGCAACTAAAGATACTATATCTAAAATATATGATCATAGATTTAAGGATATATTTCAAGAAATTTTTGATGAGGAATATAAAGAAAAATTTGCAGCAGCAGGCATAACTTATTTTTATACCCTTATAGATGATGTAGTTGCTAGAATAATTAAATGCCAAGGTGGCATTATCTGGGCTTGTAAAAATTACGATGGGGATGTTATGAGCGATATGGTGGCAACTGCTTTTGGAAGCCTTGCCATGATGACTTCCGTCCTAGTTTCACCTGAGGGTTACTACGAATATGAGGCTGCTCATGGAACAGTTCAACGTCATTACTACAATCATTTAAAAGGGCAAGTCACCTCAACCAATTCAATGGCAACCTTATTTGCTTGGACTGGAGCTCTTAGAAAAAGAGGCGAACTAGATGGATTAAAGGATTTAGTTGCTTTTGCTGATAAGCTAGAAAGAGTTTCAATAGAAGCAATAGAAGAAGGGGTTATGACAAAGGATTTAGTTGCTTTATCTTTAGCCGAAAACAAGAAAATTGTGAGTACTGAAGAGTTTTTACTCGAAATACAAAAAAGGCTTTAGCAGTAAAAAAGGCATATACCTACCAGCATTGTAGGTGGTGTGTCTTTTTTTATTATGTGCAAAATTAATAATTTATTGTAACTTAATTGTAAATACTTGCAAATACTTTTATGATAAAATATTAGATATATAGCTAACTAATATGAAATTTAAGGGGATGGACTTATGCGCAGAATATCGAAAGCAATTATTTTTTCTCTTAGCTTTATATCTTTACTTCTTATAAACAATACAGCTTCCTATGCAGCAAACATTCCGCTTGATAAACATTTGGCTAAGCAGTATGCTACAAATCGTGAAAAGTCAGAGTTAGTTACAGCTGGGAAAGATTATTTTCTAGAAGGTGCAATCGCAAGGCTTGGTATAGCAGATTATAGTTTATCTGCTCCTATAAGAGTATACAAGCTTATAGATACTAATTCTTTTATTAATACCTATAATAACAAAAATAAGCTTACTGATTATATATCAAAATATTATTCCTTTTACCAGTTCATAATTTCACCTGATGATAAGTCTTTAGGCTGTATTGTCTATCATAAAGATTCTGTAGAAGATCTAAAAAACTATAAGTCAGTTACTGATCCAACAGATAAAGCATTTATTTTAAAGCAATACAACAAAAATAAGAATAAATGGTATGTTTCAGAAATAAATTCTGGCGATTATTTAGAATATTTTAGTAATTTATCTAATATACAAACGAGACTTAACTCAGTGGGAATGAATAATATTGATAATATAACTTTATTAGAGCCTAGCGGGGTTATCCTAAGTATGATATATGTAAATAGGGGAAATAAGGAGTACTCTTTACCAATTGGAACGGAAGGTAGTGGTTACACTACAGATAATGTATACAAATTAAGCGATATATTAGATCCAAGACTTAAAACTGCAAAATATTACTTGAAAAATCCAGTGGATCTATCAAAAGTAGCTATGGGATATAATCCACCAATCCAAGAACCTATGTTAACACCTATTACAAAAGTTCCCCCTTACACACGTCGCCCCTTAGCCCTTATTATTGTTTTTATTATAATAGGTTTTGCTTGTATAATATTACTTTTCAAGTGCAAAGCCTCTATTCTAAGTAGGTTTTCATTTAGAAAAAAAGTTAAACTATAAAGTTAAGGGGTAAAACGAAACATAAGTTTCACTTTACCCCTTTAATAATCCTATTTTTATTTTGATTTGAACCATTATGCCTAAAGCATAGAATTAGGTTACTCATCTATAAAATCTACTTCAACTCCAAATATTCATCATAGTTCATTCTCTTATCTATTATGCCATCCTCAGTTAACTCTATTATTCTATTTGCAATCGTTGATATAAACTGATGATCATGGGAAGCAAATAATAAATTGCTTTTATAATCTATAAGACCATTATTTAAGGCTGTTATAGATTCTAGGTCAAGATGATTTGTAGGTTGATCTAATATAAGTGCATTAGCGTTACTTAGCATCATTCTAGATAACATACATCTTACTTTTTCTCCACCGGACAAAACATTAACTTCCTTTAAAGCTTCTTCCCCTGAAAATAGCATTCTGCCTAGAAATCCTCGTATATAACTCTCAGCTTTCTCTTCAGAATACTGTCTTAACCAATCCACTAGGTTAAGATTCACATCATTAAAGAATTCTGAATTGTCTTTTGGGAAATATGCCTTAGTTATAGTAATTCCCCATTTAAATTCCCCGCTATCTGGTTCCATTTCGCCAGTAAGTATTTTAAATAAAGCTGTTTGACTACTTTCATTTTCACCAACAAAGGCTATCTTATCACCCTTATATAATATAAAGCTTACATCATTTAGTACCTTTACTCCATCAAGAGTCTTGGATATACCCTCAACCTTAAGTATTTCATTTCCAACTTCCCTTTCTGGCTTAAATCCAACAAAGGGATATTTTCTGTTTGAAGGTTGAATATCATCTAAGGTTATCTTTTCTAATAGCTTCTTCCTGGAAGTTGCTTGTTTGGATTTAGATGCATTAGCACTAAACCTTTGAACAAATTCCTGAAGATCCTTTATTTTTTCTTCTTTTTTCTTGTTCTGATCCTTCATCATGGCTTGTGCTAGTTGACTTGATTCATACCAGAAATCATAATTACCAACATATAATTTGATTTTTCCAAAATCCACATCTGCCAAATGTGTACATACCTTATTTAAGAAATGTCTATCATGGGACACAACTATTACAGTACCTTCAAAATTAATCAAAAATTCTTCAAGCCAGTTAATAGAATTTAAATCCATGTGATTAGTAGGCTCATCTAGTATCAATATACCTGGTTTGCCAAACAAAGCCTGAGCAAGAAGTACTTTCAACTTTTCTGCTCCAGAAATATCTGACATTAGCTTTTCATGAAGCTCTGTTCCTACTCCTAGACCTTGAAGTAAAGATGAAGCCTCTGATTCTGCTTCCCATCCATTAAGTTCAGCAAATTCTCCCTCGAGTTCTGATGCTTTTATTCCATCTGCATCAGTAAAGTCTGCTTTAGCGTATAGTTCGTCCTTTTCCTTCATTATTTCATAAAGTCTAGAATTTCCCATAACAACTGTCTCTAGGACTTTAATAGCATCATATTCATAATGATCTTGTTTTAAAACTGACATTCTAATTCCAGAACCTATACTTATCTCTCCTGTATTTGGTTCTAAATCGCCAGATAGTATCCTCAAAAAAGTGGTCTTCCCTGCCCCATTGGCACCAATAACACCATAACAATTTCCAGGAGTAAATTTAATATTTACATTTTCAAAGAGTTTTCTTCCTCCGAATCTTAAGCTTACATTAACAACATTGATCAATTTACTACCATCCTCTATATATAATTTCACATACGAAAAATATTATATCATAAATTAGCTTAAAATAGAACATAATAAATAAAATGATGCATAAGTATACTTTTATTTAATAATATTTCCCATATATGATAAAATAGATTTGATTGATGAAATAAGGATGGTGGAACGATTTGAAAGTTTTAACTATATTAATAACAGACTGGTGTCCTCACTGTAATAGAGCTATAAAATGGTTGAAAGAGATAAAGGAAGAAGACTCACGGTTTAAAGAAGTCGAAATAACGATTATTGATGAAGAAAAGCAGCCAGAGCTATCAGAAAAATTTGATTATTATTATGTACCAACCTATTATGTTGATGGTGTAAAAATACATGAGGGTGCCACCTCTAAGGATCAACTTATAGAAGCCTTAGAAGTAGCAGTAAAATAGTCAAAAGGAGATTTACTTATGAAAGAAATAGATTCCTGGAATACCTGGGACGTTAGGTGCTTAAATGGGGTAATGAAAGTTCCCCAGATGGCTGAAATTAGAGTTGGTATATATGATGAAAATAAAAAGAAATATTTAGATGAGCTGCTTTGGGACAAGGTTTCAAGATTTGGCCATCATGAAGTTTATGGCAAGTATTTTGATTTAGATTTGAAATATGAGGACTTTAAATTTAATATGGAATTTGCCAGCAGTGATGATATATTTGTTTATAAAGTCACCCCTATAGATAAAGTGGAAAATATTAAATTTTTCGTAGCTGGGATGCTGCGCTGGAACTCCGCTGGAAAAATAGATAGGGAAGATGATACTATTAGCTTTACTGGAGATGATTATTATTACAATATAAAGGTTATCGGTCCTATAGATAATATTACTCCTATAAATGTGTCTCATCAGGGCATTCTTTTAGATAGCACTGAGCCAATATACATATGCTGCAATAATAACATGAGTATTTCTGAAATGAATATATTTTTAGCCCATTATAAAAAGCACTGGATGAATCACATGGTAAAAGGTGCAGGTCTTTTAAATGAAGCACCGGAAGCAATAATTAAAGGGCTTATTTGGAACACCATCTATGAGCCTATAAAGAAAAGACTTTGTACTCCTGTTTCTAGAGCCTGGTGCATTGCTAATGGGACTAGCTTCGGGTCCTATGTTTTATTTGAATGGGATACTTTTTTTTGTAGCTTGCTTAGCAGCCTTCAGGATAAGGAGCTAGCTTATCAAGAAGTTTCTAGCATACTTCAGGAGATAACTAAGGATGGTTTTATACCTAATTTCGGGTCTCAAATAGGTGGCAGTACCGATAGAGCCCAGCCTCCTGTAGGTTCCTACTGTGTATTAAAGTTGTATAAGCAATTTGGCGATATAGAGTTACTCCAAGATAGCTTCGAGAGCTTACTAATATTTAATAGCTGGTGGCTCCCAAATAGGGATGGGAACAAAGATGGCTTACTTGAATGGGGTTCAAATGCAGATAAATTAGGAGAAGCATCTTGGTGGGAAGCTCATAATATACACGCTGCTAACTATGAATCCGGTCTTGATAACAGCCCTATGTATGATGGAGTTAAATTTAATAATGAAACAAATACCATGGAGCTTATAGATGTTGGCTTAAATTCCTTATATGCTATGGACTGCTGGGCCTTATCTGAAATAGCTAAAATATTAAATAAGCCATTAGAGGCAACCTATTTAGTAAATGAATATAATAGAATCTCCGATCTCATTAATAAAGAGCTTTGGAATCAAGAAGTAGGTATGTACTGTAATAAATACTGGGATGGAACCTTTAGTAATAGATTGTCTCCTACTAACTTTTATCCTATGCTAGCCGGAATACCCTCTAAAGAAATAGCAGCTAGAATGGTACACGACCATCTAGAAAATACTGATGAGTTTTGGGGCGAGTATGTTATACCTAGCATAGCAAAGAATGATCCTGCCTTTTTGGATAATGACTATTGGCGAGGTAGAATCTGGGGACCTATGAACTTTCTTGTTTCCGAGGGTTTAAAGAGGTACGACTTTTATGAAATCTCCTACGAGTTTTCCAAAAAAAGTCTTAACCTATTTTTAAAGGAATGGCTAGAGGAAAATCATATTCACGAAAATTATAACTCCTTAACTGGTGATGGGGATGATGTTAAAAATGCAGACCCAGTATATACCTGGGGAGGTCTACTCGGCTATACCGCCATAGGTGAACTTATAGAATTTGAGCCCTGGGCTACTATAAAGCTTGGAAATTTAAGTGAGGATAGCTCTTCTATTTATAACTTTTCAGTAAATAATGACCTATATGACGTTGTTAAAGAGGAAGGTTTTATAGTTAATAAAAATGGCAATAAATATATTGAAGCTAGTATTCCAGTAATAATATATGATCTTACCTTTGATGAGGACACTTTAAGCTTAAGCCTGCTTCATAATAAAATTGGCACCTTAAAACTGTATTTACCAGAAAATATAAAATTAATTAATGCCACTATAAATGGTATAAACACGAGCTTTGACAATATTCAAGCCTCTCTGGGTATAAGCTTATCCTAAGAAGAGCTTAAAAAAAAATAGGAATTGATTACACAAAAAGCATGTGCTTTCACATGCTTTTTTATGGTTTTGTAATTTCTTTCCTTAACAATAAATTATACTCATAAGTTTTATCTCCAACGGTTTCGCACCCTCTGTCTATAACTTGAGTAAAACCATAACTATTATATATATGTTTAGAATTATAGTTATCATCTTCTACACCTACAGTAAATTCACTATAGCCTTCCCCTTCTAAAGTTTTAATAGCATATTCTACTAATTTTCTACCCAATCCTTGATTCTGATAATCTATATAAACTCTGAAAGCACTTAAATAAACTCTAACACTTGAAATTGTTTCATATCTTAATCCACTTTCATAATAAACTGAAAGTTCACCAATAAATTCTTCCTCACAAATTATTACAAAAATGTCCCTTTTCCTATTTAATAGGTCCGTTGTTGTGTCCCCTATAAATTTATCCAGATCACTATACACATATAGCTTGTCTAACTTATATAACTCTTCTACTTCAATCTTTCTGATTTCATAATTCATAATATCAACTCCAAATTAATTGTAGCATAATTATAGAGGAAATTATAATAATTTACATTATTGAGCAAATACCCGTCAAACAATAAAAGATCCTGTGATTTTTCCATCACAGGATCTTTGACAGTCTAATTACGTTATATTATTTTAAATTTATACTTATCTAATTTTTTTCTTTATTCAACTCATAAAGTTTTTGTATTTCTTCGTTTTTCAATCCTGTTATTTCAATTATATCATCTATAACAAAGCCTTTTTTTACCATTCTAGTTGCAGCCTCAAACTTCTCCACTTTTTTACCTTCTTTTATACCTTCTTCAATACCTTCTTTTCTCAATTCAATACCTACCCTAGTCATCTTTAACCTCTCCTTTAATTTAAATACATATTCCTTATCTATAAACTTGTCGGAAATACCTACTATAGCTCCGATATATAGTATCTTCTCATTATCGTCACAAATCTCTGAAGCAAGTTCTACTGCGCTAATCGCCATTTCATTCTTGTCTATTTTACTTTTCATTAAAGGCAAAAATATTAAGTTCAATTTATCTCTATCATTTAATTTCTCATTTTTATGAATTTTGCCTTGTAAATCATAAAAATATCATCTCCATTGAAGGCTTTCATATAAACATTAGAGACTTGGTAACTAATTGATCCGATATCGATACTACCAATGGCATGTTCAATTTCGGCAGAATAAATCACTGCAGTATTAATATCCTTTTTATCTTTTTTATATAACCTAGCATCATAGAGCAAAAATCTTGCAAGGTTATCTTTTTTATTTGTTGTTTGAAACTCGAGATGTAATATGCTATCATCTTCCAGCAAAAATACAAAATCCATAGCTTCTTCACTAACGTCTAAAACTGGAAGTTCAGTTGAGATCACTGCTTTAATTTTGGCGGTTTTTAGTCCATAAAAATCTAAAACTACATCCTTAAAAGCTGCTGACATGTACTTTAAAATTATATCATTGTTTTGATATGCTATCTCTTTCATTTCCATCACTACTTCCTATTATATCATAGATCTATGTAATTATAATATTTGCTAATTAAAGAAAACTATGCAAACATTTATTCGGTTTATGGGAATGTATACATCCCATCAAACAATAAAAAATCCTGTGATTTTTACTTCACAGGATTTTTTACAGTCTAATTAATCAACTTTACTTATATTAATATTCCCAGAGCTTGTTCTTGCTGTGATTTCTTTGTAGGGACCGTCTCCAACTTTAATTGTCCCATTATTTCTATTATTATTCTTATAGCTGATATCGAAATCTGAATTTATATTGCCTGAGCTACTGTTGCCATCCAGCTTAAAGCCTAATTTGGATGGGATATCTATAATTATATTACCTGAATTTGCACTAAGGTCCACCTTATCACCTATCTGTGATAAACCTACCTCTATATTTCCAGAGGAGGCAAAAATGCTTCCCCCTCCCGAAAGAGGTTTAACATTTATATTTCCTGAGGAGGTTGATAGATTAAAGGTATCTGAAAACACTTCTCCGAGTTTTACATTTCCTGAGCTACTTTTTAATAGAAAGTTTTTCGATTTAATGCTGTAATCACTTGTTATATTACCAGAGGACTCTGATAGCTCCATATTATTTAAATTGAAGATGGAATCAATATTCATGTTTCCAGAGGAATTATTTATATATACGTCCTTATCATAATTTTCAGGTATATACACCTCATAAACCTGGTTAAAACTAGCCCAATTAAAGATGTTCAATGAAAATATTTTATTTTCTTCCTTAACTTTTAGGGTATCCCCTTCCTTTGTCATAACAAACTTTTGATTGTCCTTAAGCTTACCTGGAGCTTTTTGAACTACTCGAATTTGTTCCTCTTTAGTTGTTTTTACTATCACATCCCCACTTGAAAAATTCAAATCAAGCTTTGTAACATTGTTTAAAGTGGAGCTTTCTTCCTTCTGTAGCTTTAGTACTCCACCACTAAAATTCATAATATTTATTTTATTTCCAGAGCTTATTTGATAAATTAAGATGCAAGTGAGAAACAAAGCAATAACCGCCCATATACCTATTAGAAGTTTAATTAATGATTTATTCATTTTATGACTCCTTAAGTTGGAATATTAGGGTTATTATTCTCTCTAAAGCAACTCCCAATATAAATATTATCCAAGAAAATGCCCAAGCGCCAAATAAAAAGCTTACAATTAGGTATATAGCTGTTATTAATGTCCAAACTATCGATCTTACAGATTTTAATATGTTATTCTTCCTATTGCTAGTAGATTTCCACTCTTTAAAATCCTCAACTATTGTATCCTCAGTTTTTACATATCTAGGTCTTGACATAGAATAATAGATAATTAACCAGGTAGCTACTGCATCCATTGTAAGCATTATGCATACTCCTATAGTACCATCTGTATTAAATACAGCTGTAGTTAATATTAAAACAACTACGCTCATAATATAAATTCCTATGGCGGATGAGAGCACAAGAGCCGTCTTTTGTCTCTCCTTTTGAATCTGGCCATAATCTAAAACATTCTGTTCCTTTAAGCCCTTAATCAAATCATCCACATCCCCAATATCTGAAACAACTATGCTGACTGCTTCATCTTCGCTTCTTCCTTGTGATATTTGATCATTATATTTATCGATAAGGTTTGCTAAAAGTTCCTCTTTAAGTTCATTTGCCCTACGTGTTTTAGGCGCAGCTTCAAAAAGCTCCTCTATTTTTTTGTTTAATTTCTCATACATTAACATTACCTCCATTAACTAAACTATCAATTAATTCCTTTGCCTCAATCCAATCTTCTCTGTTTTGCTTAAGGGCTGCCCTACCTAAGGTGGTTATTTTGTAATATCTTCTTCTAGCCCCAGTGGTTTCATCTCCCCAATAGGAAGTTATGAAGAAGGCCTGTTCCAATCTTCTAAAGGCTGAATACAAAGTAGCTTCCTTTAGTTCATATTTATTGTTTGTGGTTATTTGAATAGATTTATTTATCTCATAGCCGTAGCTCTCTTTATCTTCTAAATGGGCCAATATAATTGTTTCGGTATGGCCTCTTATAATATCTGATGTTATTGACATAATTCTTACTCCTTTACCTTTCTTAAATGCTTATTATATTTCTATTATAATAATATATACCTCGCCTGTCAATGTATATATTATTAATATATACATCCCTCATCATATTATATATTATGGTACAAGAAACCACAGGGCTACCCCTGTGGTTTCTACTATTTGTTTTTATGACGTTATATGTATTGCTCTTATTTACAGAATCAAACTTTTTTACTGGCATACACTCCTGACCTTTTCTCACCTATAAAAACATAGTAACCCTCAATTTCTATAATTCTAACCCCACCGAATATTGCTATAATTTTATTTTTGTACCAGTCCTTTCTTTTTGTAACCATAACAAGTTTACCCCCAAGAACTAAACGGTTGAAGCCCTTTTCTATAAACTCCTTAGGTACTGAAAAATCTACATGATAGGGTGGATTAGATAAAATTAATGTAAAATCTTTTTCATCTATCCCTTTAAAGCCATTACTTTCATAAAGTTTTATACCACTTGTATCATTTAGTTCTATATTTACCTTTGCTAAATCTAAGCTAGTCTTGTTAATATCAGACATATAGACTCTATCTGCACCGATTAATTTTGCTGCAAATATACCAACCAGCCCATAACCACAACCTAAATCTAGAACCTTATCCTCCTTAGAAAACTCTACTTGAGATAACATAGCTAGAGTTCCCTTATCCGCATTTGAAGGTGAAAATACTGTTGCTTCAGTTTCAAACTGCATTTCTATATCTTTTAATTTTATATTAATCATAAATCCTCCAGCCTTAAATTTTTCTCTCTTAATATGATTTCTTCTAATATACTTCCAGCTACTTCAACCATAGCAAAGCATCTCTTTTCGTTATTTCTATATTTTTCCTTTAAGCTTCTACAATTATCCGTGCCTAGAGCTACATTAAATTTATCAAAGAATTCTTTGGTTAAGTTTTTCATTCTATCACTTTCATGTCCCCTGTCTGTAGTAAAAAGTATAGATAAAACTGCTAAAGAACCTGTTATTGCTCCACATACGCTTTCAATAGCCATACCACCGCCAAAAGCAGCCATAGTCTTTAAGGTTTCCTTCTTAAGCTCCATATTATATTCATCGTTTGCTGCATAAAGCATAGTTTCGGCACAATTTAAATCATAAGCCTTATCGTAATATTTTTGAACCTTTTCATTTAACATACTATTACCTTCCTTTTATTAATATTTCTACTATCTCATAAAAAAAAAGACAAGTATATGCTACTTATCCTATTGTCTTCTTATCTTCATTTTTTTCATTTGCTCTTCAACCATTCCTATATCCCTCATATTTATCATCATACTATAAGCTTTTTTATCTTTTCTTCCTATAATTAGTTTACCATTTTTAATTCTATAAGCTATAATATCTTCCTTACTCGTATAAAACGGTAATCTAGGCACAGATATACCTTTATCTCCAAAATAAATTCTTGAATTGATATAAAGGCAATTAAATAATAATCCATTAATTAAATTTAATAAATTAACAGATCCGGATATCGTAGTACTTAAAAATTGAAGTAAAATTTGCATTGTTCCTATGGCTAAAAATAATATACTTCCTCGTAAAAATTTTGACCTGCCTGATTTTTTTCCAATTAATCTTCTTGATATCATTGTGGCTATAATAAACGCTAGAATTCCCATGTCAATTATGCTGGTAATAACAAAATCTGTAGCTTCTGAACCAAACAATAAAATTTCCCCTTTATAATTTAATATTTTCTTTAAAAGTACATTATAACATATTAGATAATTTCTATTTTATATACTTTTTCCCATTTACAATATGAAAAGAACGAATTATTTTAGGTATAGCTTTTATCTTTTCACTTTTTAGGGATACTCCCTTTATGTCTCCTAGTATAGCTTTCAATTCCTGTTTATCCTTATCAGCATAATTATATAAGTTCAGCTTTATTTTGCTTTTATCCTTAAAGGATATCTCTATGACATTATCCCACTTAGGGGTATATATTTCAATAATATCCTTGATAAGAAATATTTTAGGCTTCAGAAAAAACCCATAGGGAATAATTATATCTTCAGCACTAATAGAAAGGTCACTGATTTTCTTCTTCTTTAATACATAGTCCTTATATATATCATAATAAAGTAATCCTATAATTAAAATCGAGGATATTACCAATATGACAAGAGAACCCTCTGTATGTTTTTCTGTACTAATAAAAGATCTAACTACAGTAAATAACCATATAATTGCTATTATGAAATCTGCAATTATGTTAGCCTTTTTTCTTTGTAAATTAAAATTTTTGTATTCATTACTCAATTTATAACCCCCCATTAGCTTTTCTTTAATAAAATATGCTTAATCCGATTAAATTCTCGTATAATTTTACTTATATTAATATTATACCAGATAGAATTAAACTTTTCATTAAATAATAATTTTGGAAGCAAAATCCCTGGAGGATTATCCTCCAGGGATTTAATGATTTTACTAATTACTGAATATCACGTTTATTGAAAGTATAATAGCCTGCTATTAAAAATATTACTGAATATATAGCTGACATTATAAGAGCAAATCCTAAAGTTGTATTTTGGATATCAGTAATTATATAGAATGATAGTGTTGGTGTTGCAAAGGGTAGAAATTTACCCCAGCTAAATAAAGAAGAAAGAAAACTTATTAGGTTTGCACCAGCAAGGAGCATAAAAAGTGAAAAGCCGGTTGCAATAGAACGAGATCTAAATATTGCAGACAATGCAAATGCGAATATTACATAAACTAGTATCTGTAATAAATCTAAGGCGTAGATTATCAATGTTCTAATAACTGCAGGTATATATACGATACTGCTTCCAGTCCAGAGCATTTCTTTAGCACCTAAATTGTTAAAGCCAGATAATAACCCCGTCAATAAAAAACTCAATATAAAGGTTACGCCTAACAGTACAATTCCATAAAATAAAGAGGCTATAAACTTAGCAGTTAATATTTGGCTTCTACTGTAAGGCCTTGGGATCATCATCTTCATAGTGCCCTCAGTAAATTCTCCTGCCACATTAGCTGAACAGGCTATTATTAATAGTAAGGCTATAATCTGACTAAAGTTATTAGTAGAAATCTTTGACCATACATTTTGTTTGGTCTCTGGTTTTATATCATGAGCTACAATATATTCTTCCTGAGCTATAGCTTTTTTAAGGGATTTAATTTGCTCATTTTTCTTTGCACTAGTATCTTTCTCTAACTGTGCTAGGGCAAGCTTATCCCCTTCCAGCTGCTTTTGAGTATCTTCTTTCCAAGTAGCTGAAACCTTGTTATCCGTGGATATATTTTGTGATACATTGTAATATTTCATTATACCAAAGGCTAATAAAATTATTCCTACTAATACAATCAACATTACTTTTGTAGATAATCTCTTCCACATTTTAAAATTTTCAATTGAAACGAGATTTAAAAAACTTTTCATATTATTTGTCCCCCCCAGTCAGTACCATAAATACATCTTCAAGTGACTGATTTTCCTTTTTGTCCATGGCAAGAATTCCAATGTTTGCATTAGTAAATAGCTTTATTATTTCAGGAACCCTCTCTGGTTCTACTTCAGCATGTATGCCATCTCCTAATATATTACTCTCTATATTGTTTTCATTTAAAATTACGAGAGCTTTTTCATTATTATCTGTTTTATATATTAAGCTAGTTGTTTTACCTGTCTGAGCCATATTTATAAGTTCATCCACAGTCTTAACAGTGACTATTTTACCCTTATTTATGATACATACCGTATCACACATTTGTTGCATCTCGCCTAATATATGGCTAGATACAAAAACAGCTAAACCAGTCTCATTTGCAAGTTTGCGAAGAAGCTCTCTTAGTTCCTTTATTCCTGCAGGGTCTAGTCCATTAGTTGGCTCATCAAGAATAAGTAGCTTTGGACTATGAAGAAGAGCTTGTGCTACTCCTAAACGTTGTTTCATACCGAGGGAATAGGTTTTAACTTTATCCTTAATAGCAACTTCAAGATCAACTATCTTTACAACTTCCATGATTCTTTCTTCTGTAACATTGTCATACATTCTTGCAAAAACTCGTAGATTGTCAAGGCCTGACATATATTTATATAGGTCTGGGTTTTCAACAATGCATCCTATATTTTTCATTGCCTCCTTGAAATCACCTTTAACTGAATGACCACTTATAAAAATATTACCTGCAGTAATACTTGAAAGTCCAACTATCATTTTAATTGTTGTAGACTTTCCAGCACCATTTGGGCCAAGAAATCCAAATATTTCTCCTTCCTTAAGCTCTAAGGTTATATCTGATACAATTGTGCGTTTGCCTATTACTTTTTTTAGGCCTTCTGTCTTTAAGACTACTTCTGACATAATTCCCTCCTATATTTTTATTTATATGAAATTTATTTAAGGCTAATTTTCCTATCCATAAGATAGGCTATGGCATAAAATATTAATATACATAGGGCTATATCATAGGTGCCCTGTATAATTATAGACTTAACTGTAAATATTTGAAAATCGGTTGAATTTACTGAGCCAATTGAGCCTAAGCTTCTAAATTTTCCAGTAAATAATAATACGAATACACCATTTAATATATCAATAATAAAATAAGTTGCAAAACCAGCTAATACCCCAAATTTCCTCCAAATGGATAGCTTTGAAACAGAAATCGAAAGGAATATAACCAGTATGGAAAGAATCAATTCAATAAAATATACAATTATGACTAGTCCTAAAAGTAAACCGTTATGATTAAAGACTTTATCCACTAAACCCATTAAATTGTTATTTCCAGTCATGGTATAGGCTAATAAGGCAGAGGGTACAACTATAATAAGTAGAGCTCCTATCCATATAATTCCTGTTAATAACTTTGACAATAATAAGATATTTCCCTCACAAGGGAGCGTGAACATTAGATATCCCTCTGTATTAAATAAATTTGAATTAAATCTTTGAAATAATGTCATAGCAGTAATTACTGCTAATGCTATTATTGCAATTGCGAAAAAAGGTTGAATTATAAAATCCTTATCTCTTAAAAACAAAATAGCAACAGCTGCTAAAATAATGTATAAAGAAAATATAGCAACAAACTTAGTATAACAAGCCTTGATTTCATATTTTATAAGCTTTATAAGCATTTGAAAACCTCCCTAAAGAGTTCATCCATAGACTTACCATATTCTGAGCGAATATTGTCCACTTCATCATGAATAAATATCTTGCCCTCCTTAAGCATAATAACCTCATCAAATACTCTTTCTACATCTTGAATTAACTGAGTTGATAAAAGCACTGTACTTTTTTCATTATAATTAGTCAATATTGTATCAATAATAACATCCCTAGCGGCTGGATCAACTCCCCCTAAAGGTTCATCTAAAAGATACAACCTAGCTCTTCTTGACATAACTATAACCAACTGGACCTTTTCGTAGGTACCCTTAGATAACTTACTCACATTTAAACCTAGCTCAATATTTAATCTTTTTAGCAGTTCCAGGGCTTTGCTCTTATCAAAGTCAGCATAAAAGTCACTGAACATGTCAACTACGTCCCTTACTTTCATCCAAGAGCTTAAATATGTTTTATCAGGAAGATATGAAACTATGGCTTTTGTATAGGCTCCGGGAGCATGTCCTTCTATTAAAACTGAACCCTCATATCCCTTCATTATCCCAGCTAATATTTTTATCAGTGTAGTTTTTCCTGAACCATTAGGTCCTAAAAGGCCCACTATTTTGCCTTCAGATAAATTAAAGGATAAAGAATCTAAGGCAAGCTTACCCTCGTATTTCTTTGTCAGTGCCTCAATTTCAATCAAATTATTCATTACTATCCTCCATAAACCCTTCTACAAGCCTTATTATATCAGCCTTAGTAAAGCCGGATTTCTGCATTAGTACTACAAATTCTGCCACCTTGCTCCTTACTGATTCTTCCTTAATTCTACTTATAAGTACAGAATCCGTTGTTATAAATCTACCAGCTGTTCTTTCAGTATACATAAGTCCCTCCCTCTCCAGTTCTGCAAATGCTCTTTGCATTGTATTAGGGTTAACCCCCATAAACTGGGCTAACTCTCTAACGCTCTCTATCTTATCCCCGGGACCTCTTTCTCCTGAAACTATCTGTCTTTTAATTTCTTCCATAATCTGTAGATATATTGGAATGGTGGGATTAAACTCATATTTCATAGACATCCCTCCTAAAAATTAGCGTATTATTGTATTAATAGCTCAATACAATAATACTACCTAAAGATTAGTCTGTCAAGAATGTTTTTTAGTTTCATAAAAAATAAATCAGCTTTCATCATATATTAACATAATATACCTATTTATGCTAATTTAACATTAAATTATAAATACAATGTTTATAGCCTTAATTAGGAAGTGTTTAAACTGACTTCCTTCTGCACTTCCTATTCCTCCTAATGTATACAACTATGGTATCATATATATATGTGTTACGGCATATATAGTGAATTTTTCTTATTATCGGAGGCATAAAAATGAACGCAGAAAACAAACACAATACCTATAATACATTATTCCACTGGCATAGCTTTAGATTAAAACTAGTATTTGAAGGGATTGGAGTGGGTACTATTACAGGTTTATTAATTGTGCTTTATCGTATTGCACTTGAAAAGGCAACCTTTCTTTTAACTGATATCTACAAAACTATATCTGTAAAGCCTATACTTGTTTTGCCTTGGATTGTGACTTTAATAATAATAGGATATGTTGTTGGATTAATGGTTAAACATGAACCCATGATTAGTGGAAGTGGAATCCCGCAAGTGGAAGGCGTTCTACTTAGAAAACTTGATATGATCTGGTGGAGAGTTATCCTTGGTAAATTTATTGGAGGAATTCTTTCCATAGGCTCAGGTCTTTCTTTGGGAAGAGAGGGACCTTCGGTTCAAATAGGAGCAGCAGTTGGTCAAGGGTTTAGTAAGGTGTTTAAAAGAGTGAAAATCGAAGAGAAATATCTTATGACTAGTGGAGCTAGTGCAGGACTAGCAGCTGCCTTTAATGCTCCTTTAGCTGGAGTAATGTTTGCATTAGAGGAGGTTCATAAAAACTTTTCTCCTTTAGTTTTACTTTCAGCTTTATCCGCTGCACTATCAGCTGATTTTGTAGCCAGTGGTTACAGCTGTAGTTAGAGCGCCTATAACTGGAACCATTTTAATTACTGAAATGACAGGTTCCTTTAGTCATTTACTTTCTTTAGCTATTGTATCAATAGTTGCATATATTGTTGCAGATATTTTCTCATCAAAGCCTATTTATGAATCATTACTGGAAAAGATTTTACACAATCAAGGTGAAAAAATATCTTCCAGTAATAAGAAAAATAAGTCTATATTAGAATTCGCTGTTTTTATGGGCTCAGCTTTAGATGGCTTACAAATTAAAGAAGTAAAGTGGCCCCACATTGTTTATTAGTGGCTGTTAAGCGTGGAGAACATGAAATACTTCCTCAAGGAGCTACTGTTATTTTTCCAGGAGACTATTTGATTGTACTAACAAATGAGGATAGGGTAGCTAAAATAAATGATGCTTTAAGGATACTTACAAGAAGCTCTGAAATATTAGATAAATAAATTTACATTTGAATCTTCAGCTTCACCTAAGTAATAACCTACTCCACCAATCTTTACTCCATCAATTAGTTCTTCCTGTTTTATTCCCATAACATCCATGGACATTGAGCAAGCAACTACTTCCACCCCACTATCCATGGCAGACTTAATTAATTCCTCAAGAGAGCTTATATTTTTATTCTTCATTACCATCCGTATCATCTTAGCACCCATACCCATCATCTGCATGTTAGAAAGCTTAAGCTTTTTGCTTCCTCTTGGCATCATAAACCCAAACATAGAGTCAATAACGCCTTTTTTAACAGCCACTTTTTCAGGCCTTCTTAATATATTCAATCCCCAGAAGGTAAAGAATAATGTAACCTTCTTACCCATGGAGGCAGCTCCATTGGCAATTATAAAGGCTGCAATAGCTTTATCTAAATCACCACTAAATACCACAATAGTTTTGTTATCTCCCGCCTTTATATCAGAGGGAAAAGATTTGTTTATATTAGTATTTTTATTGCTTTTCTTTATGAAAGCATAAATCATACCTTTATCTTTTCTTAAAGCTACTAATTCATTATGAGTCTTATCACACCAGGATTTAATATCTTCATAAAAGCCTGGGTCAGAGGCTGTTACTTTAAGTATTTGCCCATCACTTAATTCATCAATATTAGCTTTAACCTGAATTAACGGTCCAGGACAACACAAGCCACATGCATCAAGACTTTTATCATAGTTATCTTCACTTTTATTAATCTCTTCTTTAATAATCTGAGTATCCTGTTCTAAATTTTTAATTGTATCTTTCCCTTCAGGCTTAAATTTTTGCATGAATACAGATTTGTATCCACCAGTTAAATTCTTAACTTTAAAGCCTTTCTGCTGCATTATCCTTGCTGCCACATATCCTCTTAGCCCAACCTGACAATACTCAAGAATTTCTTTGTTTTTATCAAGTTCTCCTATTCTTTCTCTAAGACTATCCACTGGAATATTTATAGCCCCTTCAATGTGACCGTTGTTAAACTCTATATCTGTCCGAACATCTAATAAAATAGCATTTTCTTTATCATAGGCCATAAACTCATCAGATGTTAATACTTCCATTCTTCCTGCTAACACATTTTCAGCTACATATCCTGCCATATTGACGGGATCCTTAGCGGAAGAAAAGGGTGGCGCATATGAAAGCTCGAGTTCAGTTAAGTCCTTAACAGTTCCACCAAGGCGAATTACAGTGGCAAGGATATCAATTCTCTTGTCCACTCCATCATAACCGACTCCTTGGGCTCCGAGAATTTTACCCTCATCATTAAAGATAAGTTTAAGTGTCAAGGACAAAGCTCCTGGATAATAGGAAGAATGTGAAACAGGATGAACAAATATAACTTTATAGGGTATATTAAGCCTAGCTAAAGTCCTTTCATTATTGCCCGTGCTTGCAGCAGTTAATCCAAACACCTTAATAATTGAAGTTCCTTGAGTTCCCTTATAAGTAGTTCCCAGTCCTGCTATATTATCCGCTGCTATTCTACCTTGTTTGTTTGCAGGACCAGCTAGTGGTATTGCTGTATTGCCTTTGTTTATAAAATCTTGAACTTCAATAGCATCACCTACAGCAAATACCCCCTGTGCACTAGTTTCCATTTTATCATTAACTAAGATATGTCCCCTAGTACCGAGTTTAATGCCAGCTTCACCTGCAAAAGCTGTATCTGGGGTTACTCCAATAGCAAGTATTACAATATCAGTACATATTTTTTTACCACTATTTAAAATAACTTCTATTGAAGCTTCATTTTCCTTAAAGGCTTTTACTCCATCATTAAGAATTATTTCTACTCCATTATCTGAAATTTCTTTTTCTACTGTTACTACAATATCTGTGTCAAAGGGTGCCATTAGATGCGGGGCAGCTTCAACCAAAGTAACCACTAGTCCTCTCTGTTTTAAGTTCTCAGCCATTTCCACGCCTACATAGCCTCCGCCAATAACAACAGCACTTTTAGTTCCTTCTTTGTCTACATATGACTTTATATTATCAGTATCTGGAATATTTCTTAGAGTAAAAATTCTACTACTGTTAATTCCTTCTATATTAGGTCTTATTGCTCTCGCTCCTGGGGATAAAACTAAAAAGTCATAGCTTTCTTCGTAAGTTCCTTTAGCCTTGCTATCAACTGTTACAGTCTTTTTGCTCGTGTCAATTCCAACTACTTCACTGTTGTTTCTTACATCTATATTAAATCTAGCTTTCATACTTTTAGGTGTCTGTACTAGAAGCTTTTCTCTTTCCTTAATTGCTTCTCCAATATAATAAGGAAGTCCACAATTTGCAAAAGAAATATACTCATCTCTTTCAAACATAATTATTTCTGCATTTTCATCTAGTCTTCTAAGTCTGGCTGCTGTGGATGCTCCTCCAGCTACGCCGCCAACTATAATCACTTTCTTATTCATTAAAACCACTCCTCTTGATATTATATTGTTATATCTTAATATTGTGATATAACAATATAATATCATATATACAATAGAAATCAATAGAAAGATCTAGTATTATTAAACATCTTCTTAAACCTATGAACAAAAAAGCTACATAGAATTTATCTCCCATGTAGCTTTAACATTACTTTATTTTTGTTTTCTAATATTTCATACTCTAGGTTTTAAAAGCACTTTCACTAGTTCTTTAGCCTTGTCATCACAAACACTATAATTGATCTCAAGTCCACTTCTTTTACCTTCAATAATTTTTGCACTTCTTAGTTTTTGCAGATGCTGGGATAAAGTTGATTGTGGAATACCTAAACAACCTTGCATGTGACTTACATTACACTCCCCTTTTTCCAGCAACCCTTTAACAATACATAACCTTACTGGATGGGCTAATACTTTAAGCATTTCTGCAATTTCATTATATTCCATATAATTCTCGTTCATATATCTTACCTCTTTGCAAACAAAACTTCACCTTTATATTGTTATATTTATATATTATGATACATTCTTTAAATAATCAATAATTTTAATACTTTTTAAATTCTAATTATATAGCAGCCCGTGGCAAACGATCATTTAATTATGTTTTTGGTAGCTGACCTTATACTCTTAATCTCAACCAAGATGAAAACAACTAAAGGTATTATAACTTCAAAGAAAAACGAATAATATGGCCATGCAATCGCAGTCCAAGCTGACATTTCCATAGTACTTATGTAAACAAAAGTAGAAAAATTAAACATTAAAAGTGTAACCGGAGTCGCAATAAATCTATAATCATTAAAACCAAAAACCTTTGAAATTCCATTGCAAACAGCAAAAAGGCAGATTATTGCTTTAACAAATACGCATACTAAAAATACGAGTATTGCACCCATCTCCATTCTTTGAAACATTTGCCCAACATGAATAAGGCTAATTGCCAAAATAGACGGAAAGTACACCCTTGATATTGTTTCACTACCTAAGACTAAAAGATTACATAGTGTTGCTATAAATATAATTAAGCCACCTAACCCTAACCCCACCATAAAGGTTTTGCTGTAATTTTTAATTTTAGATATATTTGAAAATACCATAGTAAAAACCACAATTTCGCCAAAAGGATAAGAAAAACATGAAAAGGTACCTTTTAATAGTGGAGTAACTCCACCATTTAGGATTGGTTTTAATCTATTTATATCCATTTCAGAAAGGGACAGTGTTGTGTAAATAATAAATAGTAAAATAACAATCCAAATAAAGAACTCAGACCACCTTCCTATTACTTCAATACCCTCTTTTAAACCCCATATAAGTAAAATAGTGAAAAAAGCCATTGGAACTATCACTGGTGTATTAGTAAACACCAAAGTATTAGTAAAGTCTGATAGGTTTCTCATAATCAAGGCGCCATCATGAAAGACAAACCATATCATTAGTATACTTATTATTTTTCCTATAAACTTTCCCATAACAATTTGTAGAATATCAAATAAATCTTTTCCAGGATATAGAGATAAGATTCTAGAAAATATAAGCAACAAAATAATAGCCCATGAATAAGCAATAATTATCGCAATCCACGCGTCTTGTTTTGCAGCCCCAGAAGGTGCTAGTAATAGGGTAGTTCCAAGGATGAAAAGTATTATAAGTATAATCCCTTGTCTTTCAGAAATAGCTTCATTATTCAATTATCTCTCCTATATTATTTACTGTAATGGTAAACAGTAAATAAACAATTAATTATTTTTACCGAATATAGAAATTATCATATTTTTTATTAGGTTGGATGGACTTGGTAACTGTATCCCTAAACTTATAAGGATGCTAATTATCATGGAAAATATAATCAGAGAGAAATATACTATTGTTTTACCCCTATTTTTCTCTTTTAAAAGCGGGATACTTTCAAGAAATATTATTATTATATATAAAATTATTACAAGTAAAAACATTTGTAAATTCTCCTTTGATTATTAACTAGTTGGAATAGATTTTATTGTTTTCCCGCTCCCTTTTATTTTCATATGTACCTTAACCACAGTTTTCATGTTCTGAAATATATCTTCACCACTCTTTTTGAAATCTTCACTTGCTTTAGGTTTTTCTCTCATAAAAGTCTCATCAAAACCTAAGACATCACTATCATAATCTTTCTGCAATTTATCAATTAAAGACTGAACCCGAACCTCAATTTCTTTTTCTGCTTCACTTTGAAGCATTTTTAAGTTTTCCTCTTTCATAAAATCTTTAGTTCCTTGAACTTCATCTATAGCTATAACCGGATATATATCGATAATCATTGATACTCTTCCATTGTTATATTTGGGGGTTAATTTAGTTCTATTTTCAAATATTTCTAAGGTTATATTGGTACTAGAACCTAAAATATTTTTTAAAACAATTAATCCTTCATGTGCTTTATTTTTAATCATTTGCATGTATAAGGTTTCCGTATCATCTATATACCCTACAAGTTTATCTGATTTAAAAATAGCAGATCCGCTTAACCGAGGTTCTATAGCATCATCACTAGATTGGTTTTCAACTGTAGCTAACAAGCAAGAATTTCCTTCTGATGTCATTTCATTTAGAAATGAATTTAATCTTGAATCCTTGAACCCAGAAAGTATTTTCCCTGACATCATGGTATCATCAAGATGAAAGGAAGTTACTTCATTAAGCTTAACCTTATGTTTTAAAATCTCCGCAGCACTATCTCCTTTTGAAATCATTATCCAAATATCTGGCCTAACATCAGAGTCTCTACTAGTCCAATCAATTACAGGAATTATACCCTGGCTTGCAATTGTCTTACTTATTATTACCACCTTTGTACCACTCCAATAAAGTCTTAACCCAGTTTTCTGTATCATGTTTCTCATCGCTTCAAATATGGTATCACCTTTAGAGGTAAAAAGCTCAGAATTAACATTTGAGGTGAACCCTTGAGCTTGTGTGGTTATAATTTCTGTTGTAACAATATATTCATTTGTACTTATATCTCTATCTATTGCAATACCAGCGACAATTGCTAAAGTGTCTATCTCCTTATAGTCCCAGCACCCAGATAATACAGTCGGAAATACAACAATAATAAAGCTAAGGATAATCAATTTGCTTTTCTTCATTTAAAGACCTTCTTTCATCCCTTTTTTATTCGTTTAGTATTCTTTGTAAAGAGCTTAGGTCTTAAGTGCATATCCCACCAAGGTGCTCTAATTAATGTATCTTTTATGTCTTGAGTTGAAAAAGATGGCATGTTAATCATATAGGGTATACCAAAGGAGCGTATAGACATCATATGAAGCACGAGTCCCATTACTCCAAAAATGTATCCATATAACCCCAAAAATGAAGCTAATATCAAAAATATTATTCTTATCTCTAATATTCCTAAAACCTGAGGTAGCATAATGCTGGCAATTCCAGTTATTGCAGTAATCATTACTATAGGAGTACTAACTAGTCTTGCATTAACTGCAGCATCACCAAGGACTAAGGCACCAACAATGCTAATTGCTCCTCCAACATGTTTAGGCATTCTAAGACCTGCTTCCTTAAGTATCTCAAATATAATCATCATACCCATAGCCTCTACAATTGAAGGGAAAGGTACTCCTTTTCTCGCAGAATATATGCTTATAAGAAGTTGAGTGGGAAGAAGTTCTTGATGGAAAGTAACAATAGCCACATATATTGCTGGTACACTAGTACCAAGAAAAAAGCATAGCCATCGAAGAGATCTGATAAAAGAGGAATATAAAAAATTGTCATAATAGTCTTCATTGCTCTGAAAAACCTCAACAAAGATACTTGGAAGAGTTAATGCAACAGGACTTCCATCGCAGAAAACTGCGAACCTTCCTTCAAGAAGTTTGCCTACCACCACATCAGGTCTCTCCGTATTAATTATTGTTCTAAAGGGAGAATAGGGAGCATCTTTAATCATTTCTTCTATATAACCAGAATCTAAAATGCCATCGATATCAATAGCATTTAGTCTATTCATAAGCTCATCAAGTATAGGTTGCTTTGCTATGCCTTCAATATAGCACACACATATCAGAGTTTTAGTTTGTTTCCCAATTCTCATGAATTTTAGCTTTAAGTTAGGATTGACTAAACGCCGTCGCAAAAGTGAAAGGTTTAAATTCATTGATTCGGTAAAGCCTTCCCTAGGACCTCTAACTATGGTTTCTGCTTGAGGTTCTGAAATTGATCTAGTTTCCCAGCCAATAGTATTTATACTAATAACTTCAGGAACGCCATCTATGAACAGGATGGTTTTTCCATACATAATTCCATTGATTATATCATCAACGCCTTGGATTCTTTTATTATCACCAGTTAACAGTAATTTCTGCATTAAAACATCCATGATTTTATTAGGGTTATCAAAAGATACATCACTTAGCAAAATAGGCTTTATGATATCTTCATTAATAATTTTGGAATTTGCCATTCCATCAATATAAATAAGCATACACTTTATGTCATCAGCTTTCCCAAGTGATAACTCTCTATATACGATTGTTGAATCATTAATAAAAATATTTTTTATCATATTAATATTTTCACTTAAGGAAGTTACCAGCTTTATATTAGAGAATTCATTTGTATCCATAAATTAAACTTCCTTTATATACTAATAATTAAATTATGTATATATACTTTCTCCAATTTTCAAGTCCTCTATTCTCATATAACTAAATAATTAAAAACAAAAGAAAAGGCAGATAACTCTCACTATCAGCCTTTTCTTAATTATTGGAAATATAAAATCACCTTAATGTAATCTTGTATTCTTCTCCCTTAATTGTATTAAACTCAATTATATTATCCTCAAGTGATACAATATTTATTATCTCAAGGCCTGAAGCATCCTCAATTATATAATTATCCTTATTATATAATCTACAGCTTCCACCTACTGTGGAAATTATTTTACCCTCAATCAAATGTCCATTTTCCCAAGCTATAGCTACCTGAAAGCCGCCTCTAGCTCTTAGCCCCTTTACAGAGCCTTTACTCCATGCCTTAGGCATTGCTGGCAAGAACTCGATAAAGCCACCATGGCTCTGAAGTATCATTTCTGAAATTCCAGCTACTCCGCCAAAGTTACCATCTATTTGAAAGGGTGGGCAAACATCGAAGAGATTCCATAATGTAAGCTTTCTTAATAAATTCATAACATATTTATAGGCATTTTCTCCATCCTTAAGTCTTGAATATAAATTTATAACCCAAGAACAGCTCCAACCGGTATGCCCTCCCCCGTCCTTTAATCTTCTATCAATACTCTTTCTTGCAGCCTCATAAAACACTTCGTTATCCTTTAAAGATAAATCCTTACCAGGGTATAGCCCAAATAAATGGGACATATGCCTGTGACCTATTTCTATCTCATCAAAATCTCTAAACCATTCCTGAAGCTGTCCATATCTTCCTATTTGATAGGGGAACAGCTTTATTATAGCCTTAGATAATTCCTCTTTAAATTTCATATCTAGCTTTAATATTTTGCTAGCTTCTATACAGTTAGTAAAGAGATCTCTTATAATTGCCATATCCATTGTTGATGCGTAACTTGCTCCACATGCCTTCCCTTCAGTTGTAAGAAAATTATTTTCAGGAGAAGTTGATGGACAGGTTACTAAATGACCGTCCTTATCTTCAATTAGCCAATCTAACAGGAATGTGGCTGCGCCTTTCATCAGTGGATATGCCTCATTTCTTAAGAAGTCCATATCTCTATTAAAATCATAATGCTCCCAAAGATGGTGGCACATCCAGGCCCCTGCCATTGGCCAATAAGCCCACATGATATTTTCTGTTGCAGGCGCTGCCTGCCTCCATAAATCTACATTATGATGGGCTACCCAGCCTCTACAACCATAATTTACTTTTGCTGTTTCAGCACCAGTTATTGACAACTCCTTTAGCATAGTAAATAGTGGCTCATGACATTCTGATAAATTACAGTTTTCTGCAGGCCAATAGTTCATCTCTACATTGATATTGGTAGTATAATTGCTGCTCCAGGCAGGTCTAATATCTTCATTCCAAATACCTTGAAGATTAGCTGGCTGAGTCCCTTTTCTTGAACTTGCTATTAATAAATATCTTCCAAATTGAAAATATAAGGCAACTAAGGCAGGGTCATCGCTACCTTCAATAACTGCTTTTAATCTATCATCAGTAGGTATACTATTACTCGCATCCTCTCCAAGACTTAGCTCAACTCTTTTAAATAATTCTTGATGATCCTGTACATGGCTATTGTAAATCTCTTCATAGGTTTTACTCAGCGCATCTTTAATTTCCTTCTCACAGAAAGGAGTAGTTTCTTTTTTTTCTTCTTTATTAAACCCATTATAGCTTGTATGAGCTGAAAGTATTAAAATTACCATATCAGCTTTTTCAATGTATAATCTATCTTCCTTTGAGTACACTTCTCCTCCCTCTAACTTAACCTTTAGTTGTATTTCAAAATCCATGCCTTTTTGCCCAGTTTCATCATAAATTATAGGCGCTTCACTGGTCACATATGAAGGTACTGCATGAATTGGTGCTTTACCCGTTAAAACCAAATTGTCCTTATCCTTTGAAACAGTTTTGTACCTTAGTAGGCTATCTAAGCTAGCATTAAAGCTTAATGCTCCCTTTTTATTGGCCTTTAGTCTTATTACAATTACATTGTCAGGAGCAGATGCAAATACTTCTCTTTCATAAAGTACATCATCAATGGTATAGCTTACTCTAACCACTGCTTCTTCTAGATCTAACTCTCGTTTATATTTCTCTACCTTGCCAGCTTTATCAAAATTTAAATAAAGATTTCCCATTGGAGCATATGATTCATTCCAATCTCCCAGCATATTTTCTGTCATAATTTCTTGTGCCTTAATAAAGGAACCTTCAAATATAAGTTTCCTTGCCTCTTCCAAATACTCCAGGGCTTTGGGATTATTTTTATCTCTTGGAAATCCTGTCCATAGAGTATCTTCATTAAGTTGAATTCTTTCCTCTTCAACCTTTCCAAAGATCATAGCTCCAAGTCTTCCATTACCAATAGGTAAGGCTTCCGTCCATTCCTCAGATGGTTTATTGTACCATAGTATTAAATTTGAATTTGTCATTTTAACGCCTCCATTAGTAAAAGTATTATAAATATAATTTACTTAAATAAAATCTTTAACCATTCTATTGCCAGTCCCATCCAAGTTGCTACATGAGCATTGGGACTATCTGTTTCTATCGTTGCCAGAGATAACCCATGACCACCTTCCGGATATATATGTAGTTCAAAGGGAATATTATTTTTTCTTAAGCCTTGGGCGAAAAGCAAGGTATTTTCCACTGGTACACAGTCGTCCTCAAAAGTATGCCATAAGAAGGTTGGTGGTGTGCTCTTACTTATTTGATGCTCTAGAGACATTTCATAAAGCAAATTCTTATCCGCATCTGCACCCAACAAATTAACAAAAGAGCCCATATGCCCAAATTCACCGGAGCTGATTACTGGGTAACAAAGCAATAATGCATTAGGCTTATTATATCCTGCCTTAATATGAAGTTTTTCTGCTAAATAAGGCTTATCCCAATGTACACCAAGATTTGCTGCAAGATGACCCCCTGCTGAAAATCCGCATATCGCTATTTTATCCTTGTCCACCTTCCAGATTTCTGCATTATCCCTAATAATACACATCGCCTTGGACACATCCATTAAAGGTTGGGGATGCTTTCTTGGTGCGCAACTATAGTAAACTACAAAGGCATGAAAGCCTGATGCATTAAACTGTAGAGCAACTTGTTCTGCTTCTCTATCGGAGGTCATCTCATATCCGCCCCCTGGGCATATCAGTATAGCTCCTCTATTTTTAGAACCATCTAACACATATGTAACTAATGTTGGTATGAACCCATCATCGCCATTTTTATTCCATAAATTGATCTTTTCATTTATCATATTTATCTCCTTTGTATATAACTCTTGTGACTCTTATTATAAACTAAAATAGAGCCTATTACAGAATTAATATCTGTGATAGGCTCTATTTTAGTTACTTAATCGAATAGATATCTATGCGCTGAATCTTGAAACTTTAAATATGTAATGTTATTTGTTTTGCTATAAGAGATCATTCCATAGTGACAGCTATCTCCAATTTGGAAATCTCCTGTTTCATCAGTTCCATCTGCACATTGAATTTTAATTTTATGTTTACCCTTTGATAATTTCAGTGAATAATTGTAAAAATTGTTGGGATTAACTAGATTACTATAATTCTTTGAGATGAAACCTTCCATCATAAACAGCTTAGCATCTATAAATATTTTTAATTTACCTTCCTTCATATTAGTATCATCAGAAACCACCGTTAATATAAAATTATTTGCTGTAATTGCGGTATTTCTTGCCTTTTGAATCTCAGGAGAGCATATTAGTGGTTTTTGTTGACAGCCAGATAATAAAACAAAAACCAATAAAAATAATATTAATCTTTTCATAAATATGCCCCCTTTATTTTTCACGGTTAATTATAACGCTTAAAAGAACTGTATATGTATTAGACGTTATAAAGTAGAAAAAAGTTACATAAAACTAAAATAAAATTCGAAAATCTTCATAAATTCTTCATTTTATTCAACTGTAAAAATTCCCGATTATTGCATACTTATATTTATGTAAAATATTTGAAAGGGGGATGCATTTATGGATGAACTTATTAAGATTGTCAGCAATCTTGGCTTTCCAATTGCTGTTTCACTCTATTTACTCATAAGATTTGAAGCAAAAATAGAGCTTTTATCAAGCTCTATAAACAATCTTACCAA
>Ga0209430_1000400_pt1 | contig 45800 bp, 43 predicted proteins | sample BarGraIncub1133A_FD_184504 | JGI IMG/M metagenome (GOLD analysis project Ga0209430, IMG submission 184504) | Arctic peat soil microbial communities from Barrow, Alaska - Barrow Graham LP Incubations 11-33A (SPAdes) (version 2) | ecosystem: Environmental > Terrestrial > Soil > Wetlands > Peat... | reverse complement strand
AAATTGTAGGAGGTTTCCGGAGCAAGGATGGCGTATTGTGTGGATATCATTAAAAAGTAGGCCGGAAGCGGAAGCAGGTGAAGCACATTTAATGCTGCACCCTGCTTTCCTTCTCTGAGAAAGAAAAAAATCAGAATGAAGATTCCCGTAAAAGCCAGGATGTGAGGTGAATAATTAGAGTTGAAAAAATTGAGCAAGTCAAGCGTTAATAGAACTAATGCCCCTGCTAATAGAAGAAGATCGATGTAGAAAAATATACGGATAAGGCCTAATTCCTGTTTATGCAAATGAGGGTATTTGCTTTTCAACCCGCTTTCAAATTTCTTTGGCATCTATTGTATCCAAACGTCTGTTTGATAAAACTTAATACATGGTAAATTCACTCTCAATATTATAAAGGTGACATTTATTAGCAATTATAAGAGAGAGATCTCATAGATTTGCATGATCAATTTTGCTCATTGGTCAGTTCAATCTATTGCAATAATACAAAAAATCGACAATATGTCAACCGGATTTTACAATGCCCCGATTCCTAAGAATGAGCCTGTAAAAAGCTATGCTCCCGGTTCACCGGAGCGCCTCGAATTGCAGCAGACCATACAAGAGATGCGTTCTGTTTTGGCCGATCTTCCTATGATTATTGGTGGTAAAGAGATCAGATCCGGCAAAAAGGTTGAAATGCATCCGCCCCACGACCTGTCTCACCACTTGGGTTGTTACCATCAGGGAGACAAAACCCATGTCCTGCAAGCCATTGACGCTGCCTTGAAGGCAAAAGCTGACTGGGCGAATACATCATGGCAACACCGGGCCTCCATCTTTTTGAAAGCGGCGGATCTCCTCGCCGGACCATTCCGCGCACGGATCAATGCTGCTACGATGCTGGGACAATCCAAGAATGCCTACCAGGCAGAAATTGATGCAGCCTGTGAGCTCGCTGATTTTTACCGGTTCGGCGTGAAATGCATGACCGATATTTACGCCATGCAACCCGAGTCGAATCCGGGTATGTGGAACTACAACGAATTCAGACCTTTGGAGGGTTTTGTGTTTGCACTGACTCCTTTCAATTTCACTTCCATAGCAGGTAATCTTCCGGTCGCTCCGGCCATGCTGGGTAATGTCTCTGTTTGGAAACCTGCCAAGGCTGCCGTTTATTCAGCCAGCGTGATCATGGAATTGCTGATGGAAGCCGGTTTACCAGCCGGGGTCATCAACCTGGTTTTCGTATCCGGTCCCGCTGCCGGCGAGGTGATATTCAGTCATCCCGATTTTGCCGGCATCCATTTCACCGGATCCACCGGCGTCTTCCAGAATATCTGGAAAACCATCGGAGCCAATATTGCCGGCTATAAATCCTACCCTCGTATCGTTGGCGAAACAGGAGGGAAAGACTTTATTTTCGCCGATCCTACTGCCGATACCTCTGCTCTGGCTACCGCGATTGTGCGGGGTTCATTCGAGTACCAGGGACAAAAATGTTCGGCTGCTTCACGCGTTTACATCCCCCGATCCATTTGGAAAGAGACCTGGCCGAAATGCGAAGCACAGCTCAGCAGAATGAAGATGGGGCCTCCCGAAGATTTCACCAATTTCATCAATGCTGTGATTGATGAGGCATCCTTCGATAAATTGAAAGGTTTTATTGACAGGGCAAGGGCGGACGCGGATGCCGAGGTTATCTATGGCGGAAACTGCGATAAAACTGTCGGCTATTTCGTAGAACCTACAGTCATTTTAGCTAAAAATCCCAAATACATCACCATGCAGGAAGAGCTTTTCGGTCCGGTGGTGACCATTTTTGTCTATGAAGATGATCAGCTGGAGCAAACACTGACGTTGTTGGACGAAACTTCCCTGTATGCGCTGACAGGCGCAATCTTCTCGCAAAGCAGATATGCTATCGACCACCTGACAAAAAGGTTGGCGAATGCGGCAGGCAATTTCTATATCAACGATAAGCCAACAGGTGCAGTCGTCGGGCAACAACCATTTGGAGGCGCCCGAGGTTCCGGAACAAATGATAAGGCTGGTTCGGTCTTTAATATGTTGCGCTGGGTATCAATCCGGACAGTGAAAGAAACTTTTGTGCCGGCCAGGGATTTCATGTATCCCAATTTCCTCCCGGAGAAATAATGATTAACTTGCCCTCATGAAGTCACTGTACCTGAAAAAAATTGTCGGTGTCCTGCGTAACAAATATTTGCTTGCCTTCGTGGTGTTCAGTGTCTGGATGTTGTTTATTGATGACAACAACATTTTTTTTCTCCGGAAAAATGTGAATAAACTGAAGCAATACCGCGTTGAGAAGGCTTTTTTTCAGCAAAAGATCAGTAATGACAGTATCCATTTGCAGGAGATGAAGGCCAACGCTAAAAATCTTGAAAAATTTGCCAGAGAAGAATTTCTGATGAAAAAGAAAGATGAAGATATTTTTCTTATCATTGAGAAGTGAAATTGATGCTGCAATTTAACGTTGCTTTGCCTATGTTATTGGATCTGGATATATTCACTATTGACAACAAACTGTCGCCTGCAATGGGGAGAGTGCTCATTGCAGAGCCGTTTCTTCCGGGCGATTATTTTAGTCGTTCGGCTGTGCTTTTGGTACAGCGTAATGAAGAGGGAGATGTTGGATTTATCCTCAATAAGCCGACAAAATTGGAGATTAGGGATCTTTTCAAAGAATTTCCGAATTTTGAAGCACATGCTTTTCTGGGCGGACCCGTAAGCAATGACAAACTCTTTTTCCTGCATACCCTGGGCGAAAAGATCCATGACAGCCTGCATATCAGTGAGAACCTTTACTGGAGCGGGGATTTTGGGCAGCTGATTGCATTGATCCGTGCGGGATTGGTGGAAGAGGAAGAGGTCCGGTTCTTTTTAGGCTATTCGGGATGGAGTGCAGGCCAGTTAGCAAGTGAAATTGCCGGTCATTCATGGGTGGTTGTCGAACCTTCGGTCGGAAGTATCCTTGCAAGCGACGAAAATTTCTGGAACGAAAGCATCAAAAGCATAGGTGGAAATGCCTTGCTCTGGCAAAATTTCCCCGAAAACCCCGAATTCAACTAAGATACCTTCGGCGCTTCAGCCCGTCGACGCTCCAGCGGATTGCAAATCCGCTGGAGCGAGGGGTGCATTCTCATTTTCCCTTTTTGGCCCTCTCCGACAATTTCTCAGCTATCAGTTTGGTTTTCGGACTGAAATACCGCCGGTCCTCCAAGCCAAGTACTTTTTGAATACCGCTGCACGCATCAAAAAGAAACACCTCGTCGGCTTCCAGTAACATCTCCGGGGTCACATTTTCTTTTTCCGTTGGTACAAGTCCAACTTCTTTGGCACTCTTAAAGACCTCTTCCCTGATGGCGCACCTTTTTCGATCCGAACGTTCCTTCATAAAAAATACCTGGTCCTTTTCAATGTAAGCAATGGAGCAGAAAAGACTCCCGCAAGTAAACCCGCTACCGTCTAAAATAATTAAATCCGGCTTGTTTTGTTCCCCGGCAAGACGCAGACCGGTTTGAAATGAGAAAGTTCCGGTAGTTTGAGTGTCGTACAATGAGAGCAGCAATCCTGGCTCCTTTAACGGATAATAGCCCCGTTCCATCTCCTCTGCCGTCAGTAGGATGTTGATTTTTTCTTCGGAGGGATAGACTTGGATACCAATCCTGGCCGCCAGGTAAAGTTTATTCTTATTCAGTAACCTGGAAACAGCCTTTTGCAACAGTCTGCCTTCATGACCGATCATACCGGAAATTTCCAATCCGATGGTTTCCGCGGTAGCAATCAGATGTTTAGAAATTGCCAGGGGAAAGAGAATTTCATTGTGTTCGGCACGAAAAAACTCATTGAATCCCAAAGCCCTTTGGGACAGGTCTGCCAGGGTGAAAACCGGATCGCCCTCCTTGTGAAACTGACCATTGAACAGGAAATATCCCCCTTTCATCACTCACCTCCCTTTTTATCATTGATTCATAGTCGGAGAGAAAAGCAGATTCACAAAATCCCAGAACAGGGAAGGCCGCATAATTATTGGGGCGCAGAAGCCGATGACAGCACCCAGAAAATGGGCGTCATGACCGATGTTATCCATCTTTTTACGGCTCATATAAAAGGAATAGTAGAGATAGAGAACCCCGAAGATGATTCCCGGCATCGGCAGAATTCCGAAGAAATAGATGCTTCCCCACGGATCGAAAAATATGGCGGCAAAAAGAATTGCCGAAACAGCACCCGAAGCACCCACTGCACTGTAATAGACATTATTTCTTTGTTTGATCAGCGCCCAAAGACTCGAGAAAATTGCCGATCCGACAAAAAGCGCGATAAAATAATAGGAGGAGTTTCCCCCGAAATTCATCTGAAAATAGTGTTCAACGACAGTGCCGAATGACCACAAAACAATCATATTAACCAGCAAATGTTCCCAACTGGCATGCACCAGGATGTGCGAAAGCAGTCGGTGATACTGTTTTTTGTGGTAAATTTTGAAGGCATTGAACTCAAATTGTTTGATCACCTCCCTGTTCGAAAAGGCCAGAATTGAGGTCAGCGAGATGATGATGACCAGCATGATTGTGATAGATGCCATATTTTCAGAGGTGTAAGATTTTGTAGGTTAATTCGCGCAGGAGTTCCCCATTGTCTGTTGTACCGCCCCGGGCGCCTTTCGATCTGAGATCGTATTCCCGGAGCAGCGATATAGCCAAAATGGCTTTCTGCAGAGGATAATTGCGTGCCGCGGTCATGTAATCATTGAGAAAGAAGGGGATCACGCCAAGTTTTTGAGCTACCTCTCCGGTATTGCTCTTGTTTTGGATGGAGTGATAAGTCAGAATTTTTCTGAAATAAGAGACCAGAATGCCCACAATCATGGTCATCGGAAGCGATTTTTCGTTGTGAATCATGTAGTTGAGGATCCTGTTTGCCTTATACAGATCCTTCCCACCCAGGGCTTTTTGAAATTCGAATGCATTATATTCTTTGCTGATTCCGATATTTTTCTCCACATCGTCTACCGTGATGCTGGTACCGGGAACCGCTGCAAAAATTATTTTATCTAGCTCATTGACAATTCGTTGCAGGTTATTTCCAACATGATCGGTAATCATCTGCACGGCTTTGGGCTCGATGCCCAGCTGTTGTGTCTTGAGGTAATCGACAATCCAGCCCGGTACCTGATTTTCGAAAAGCGGTTTCGATTCGAGGTAGACCCCGTGTTTCTGAATGGCCTTGTATAATTTTTTGCGTTTGTCGATGGTCTTGTATTTGTAACAGATAACCAGCATGGTCGTAGGAGCGGATTTCTCCACATAAGTCGTCAGCTCATCGATGTCGCGAATGTTTTGGGCTTCCCGGATAACCACTACCTGACGCTCCGCCATCATGGGATAACGGCGGGCCGCGGCCATGATGGTATCCAGCGAGATGTCCTTTCCATAAAGCAGGGTCTGATTGAAAGCTTTCTCACTCTCCGTCAGCACGTTTTCGAGGATCCAATTGCTTACAACATCAATATAATAAGGCTCTTCGCCTTCCAAAAAATAGACGGTGCCGTATTTTTTATCATTTAAATCGGAGAGGATTTTCTGGTAGTCCATTCAATCAGAATTTCAGATGTTTGACTGATCTTCCGTCGTTGATGATTTCCATGAGCGCATTGATCCCTATCTCCAAATGGGTGTTCACAAACAGACGGGTCACCTCTTTGTCGCTCTCATGCGTCTTCACACCGGTCGAAATCATCGGTTGATCAGACACCAAAAGCAGTGCGCCGGTCGGAATGGAGTTGCAGAAACCTACCGTGAAAACCGTAGCTGTCTCCATGTCTATAGCCATGGCACGCGTCTTGATGAGGTATTTCTTGAACCGCTCGTCGTACTCCCACACCCTTTTGTTCGTGGTGAAAACGGTACCGGTCCAGTAGTCAAGCCCCATGTCACGGATGGTGGAAGAGACCGCACGTTGCAGGCTGAATGCCGGCAAGGCAGGTACTTCCGGCGGGAGGTAATCGTTGGAGGTACCGTCGTTCCTGATGGCCGCAATGGGAAGAATCAGATTTCCCAGTTCACTCTTGCGTTTCAGTCCGCCGCATTTGCCCAGGAATAGCACTGCGTCAGGCATCACTGCGCTGAGCAGATCCATGATGGTGGCGGCGTTCGGACTGCCCATACCGAAGTTGATAATGGTAATGCCATTGGCGCTGGCATTGGGCATCGAATTGTTCTCCCCGACAACCGGGACTCCGAATTTCTCGGCAAAATTTTCGACGTAACTCTGGAAATTAGTCAGCAGCACATGTTTGGTAAATTGATTCAAGGCCCTGCCTGTATATCGTGGTAACCAGTTCTGAACAATTTCTTCTTTTGTCTTCATATGCGCTTTTCTGCAAAATTACCTGCTTTTAATGTTATGTTGGCTGAATTGAAAATAAAAATTTAGATTTAGGAAGATTTTCAGTAAAGATGCAACTTAATCTGCCAAAATACACTTTCCGGATGGCCCAAAAAGAGGGCAGACGACTGATTTTTGATGCCTACCGGCGAAGATGGGTCCGGCTGACGCCGGAAGAATGGGTGAGACAGCACTTCGTGAGGTATCTTATTGACGAAAAGCATTTCCCGGCTTCCCTGATGGCTATCGAAAAATCGTTGCGGCACAATCAGCAGGATTTCAGAACTGATGCTTTAGTATTCTCTACCGCAGGATTACCCTTGCTGATCATTGAATGCAAGGCTCCGGAGGTAAAGATCACCCAAAAGGTTTTCGACCAGATTGTGAGGTATAACTTCGAATTGCAGGTAGATTATCTAATTGTGACCAACGGACTTTCGCATTTTTGTTGCAAGATTGACAAGACCTGCCTGACCTATGAATTTCTGAAAGAGATTCCAGACTACAGCGAAATCAATCTGTGATGTCCGTCATACTAATCAGGTAGCGCTATCCCTCGTTTGAAACGAGGGATGGCATGACTGAACTTGATTCAGCATCCCCTTTAATTGGGGGATCCCGCTATCCCTCGTTTGAAACGAGGGATGGCAGCAGTTCGGTTAATCGGAGGATTCCGGATCAAGTCCGGAATGACGTTTCGCTACAACACTAGCTGAAGCAGGTGTTCGTCCTTCCACAGGCCCGACTCCCTGATCCATTCTTTCTTCGTTCCGGTCAGAATAAATCCGGCCTTCTTGAAAAGATTTATGCTTATTTCGTTGTCTGTGAGGATGTTGGCATAAATCTGGTGCAGGTTTAGTTTTTCAAAACAATACCGGATCATGAGATGCAAGGCAGCGGTAGCGTATCCTTTAGAGCGGTCCTCCGGCCGGTGTACCAGTATTCCTAAGCCGACACGCGAATGATAGGGATCAAAATCGAACAGATCGATGGCCCCGACGGTATCGCCGGCAAGGGTGTCAATCATCATCCGGAGCTGTCTGGATTCGTAAATATCCTTATCTGAGTCCTGTATGTAAAGTGCCAGCGTATGTTTGGAGAAGGGGGCAAGGGTATGGCTGATGGTCCATATCTCCTCATTATTTTCCCAGAGATACAGCCTGTCAACGTCTTCCTGTTCCAGGGCTCGCAATGAAATGAGGTCGTCTTTGAGGAATAGTTTCATGGTAAGGAATAACTTCAGGAAATAATTTGTTCGTAGAGCAGACGATTGACGATGGAACGTCCGAGGGTCAGCTCGTCGGTAAACTCCAGTTCATCGCCTACCGAGACGCCTCTTGCCAGCGTAGTAATACGTATATTGCTGTTTTTCAGTTTTTTGAACAGGAAGAAATTAGTAGAATCGCCTTCCATGGTTGTACTCAGGGCAAAAATCACCTCCCGAATTTCCCCTATTTCCACCCGTTTTAACAGCGAATCGATCTCCAGATCGGCCGGACCGATACCATCCATGGGAGAGATAATCCCGCCCAAAACATGGTAAACCCCGCGGTACTGCTGGGTATTCTCGATCGACATCACATCCCTGATATTCTCAACCACACAGACGAGTCCGTGGTCGCGGGAGCCATTGCCGCAGATGTTGCAGACCTCCGTATCAGAAATATTGTGGCAGACCTGGCAATGCATCACTTCGTCTTTCAGTCTGGTGATGGCATCGCTGAACCGGTGTACCTCGTCTGTCTCTCTTTTCAGCAGGTGCAAAACGAGTCTTAATGCCGTTTTCTTCCCGATGCCGGGCAGTTTTGCGAACTCAGTCACGGCATTTTCCAGTAGTTTTGACGGAAATTGGTCTAAATTCATAAGGCTATTTCTTCACGCTCATCTCTTCTTTCTTAAACCGGAAGGGCAGCAAAGTATCGATTCCTTCCATTACCAGGATAGCCGAACTCCCGTCCAGGATGATTTCGATGGGTTTTCCACTGCGATCTTCGTATTCGGCAATGACCTGACGGCAGCCCCCGCAGGGTTTGGCAAAGGCTTCAGGCAGCCGGTCGTTGGAAAGGGCCGTTACTGCAAGTGCAAGGATGGCAACATCCGGATACTTCGATGAGGCATAAAAAAGGGCGGTTCTTTCGGCACAGAGTCCGGAGGGATAAGCAGCGTTTTCCTGGTTGTTTCCCGTGATGAATTCACCATTTTCGAGCAGTACTGCGGCACCGACCCGATAACCCGAATAGGGGGCATATGCCCGCCTGGCAGCTTCCCGGGCCATGAGAATCAGTTCTCTGGAAATTTCAGGGAGTTCATCCAGCGACTGGTAACTCCTGACTTTGTATTCAAGTTGTATCTCCTTCATTTCTGTCTCTGTTTTGCTATCTCAAAAGTAAGCATATTCCTTTACTTTGTTAACTTTGGAGCAAACATAAGCTGATGGATAGAGTGTTTAGTCGGGTTATATTGATTCAGGGTTTGCTTCTTCTGGTTGCAAATGTCCTCCTAGCCGCTCCTGGTAAGATGAGCAGACAGGAGTACATAGATAAGTATGCGAGATTAGCGGTGCAGGAGATGATCGATTTCCATGTTCCGGCGAGTATCACCATGGCCCAGGCCTGCCTCGAATCTTCTGATGGCAATTCGGAATTGACCCGGCAGTCCAATAACCATTTTGGCATCAAATGCAAGAATACCTGGACCGGACCTACCGTCAGGCACAATGATGATGAGGCTAATGAATGTTTCAGAAAATACAGAACATCGGAGGAGTCCTTCCGCGATCATTCCAGTTTTATCACGGCCAGTCCTAGATACAGTTTCCTTTTTAAGTATGATATCCGGGATTTTAAACGCTGGGCCCATGGGCTGAGACAGGCTGGATATGCGACAGATCCTGCCTATCCTGCCAAACTGATCAAAATCATCGAAGATTTTCGTTTGTACGAACTGGATCAGCTGGATTGGAAATATGTCAAGGCACCGGAGAAGAAACACTCCATCTTTGGCTTCCTGCGTAAGAAACCTGCAGATCAGAACCTGCAAGTGGCATCTGGATATAAACTGCGTCCTATCGAAAAACGTAACAAGAGAAAGACTTTCATTGCCATCGAAGGAGATGATTATGCCAGGATAGCCGAGGAGGTCGGAAAGAAAGACTGGCAGATTTATAAATACAACGATGCCCAATCAGGCGATGTTCCCGAAACAGGTGAACCGGTTTACCTGCAAACCAAACGGTCGAAAGCGCCAAGGGGTAACGATTTCCATCAAGTGCAGAAAGGCGAGACCCTCCGCTCGATTTCACAGTGGTACGGTGTTAGACTCCAATCATTGAGGAGGATGAATAACCTTCCGGATTCGGTCGAAGTGGCACCGGGTATGCAGTTGTCGTTAAGGAAGAGGGTAAAATAGAGTACCGTCATTCCGGACTTGATCCGGAATCCCCCGATTATAGCTGCCATGCTGCCATCCCTCGTTTCAAACGAGGGATCGCGGCGCTGGATGAATGACGCAGTTCATATTAGGGCTGAACGTCTGGCAATCAGAGGGCGATATAGGATTCTACATTTGGAAAACCTCTCAGAAATTCTTCAATTCCCATCCTTTTTTTGCCAGCCAGTTGCAGGTCTGTAACGGACAGAAACCCATCCGCACAAGCAATTTTCATCCATTTTTTCTGATCCGAAAGGATTGTTCCGGGGTTATAATTATGGGCTTTTTGCTCAGGCAATGCCCTGAAAATTTTAAGCGAAATATTCTCTTTGTAAGGAGCATTTAATTCGGTCCAGGTCGTAGGGTAGGGGCTTAATCCCCTGATTTTATTGTGAATTGTCAGTATGTCCGAGGACCAGTTAATCCTGCAATCCTCCTTAAAAATTTTAGGCGCGTGCAATTTTTCGGGTTCAAAGGGTAGCTGTTGTTGCGGAATTGGAATGGCCGTTCCTTCAGCCAGCGCATCAACGGTTTTGATGACCAGTTGCGCACCGATTGACATCAGTTGATCGTGCAACTCACCAACGGTCTCATCTGGCGAAATGGGCACCTTTTCCTGGAATAGGATATTGCCGGTATCTATCTCCTGTTTCAGCAGGAATGTTGTAACGCCACTTTCCGTGTCTCCGTTCATGATCGCCCAGTTGAGGGGCGCTGCCCCACGATATCGTGGTAACAGGGAACCGTGAAGGTTAAAAGTACCCAGTGCCGGCAGTTTCCAGACTACTTCAGGAAGCATCCGAAAGGCGACAATTATCTGTAGATCAGGTCGTAATGATTTCAGCTGAATGAGAAAATTCTCGTCTTTGAGTTTCTCTGGCTGCAGGACGGGTAAGTTGTGTTCCAGGGCAAAACTCTTGACGGCCGACTGCTGCAGTTTTTGTCCGCGGCCGGCGGGTTTGTCTGGGGCAGTAACCACTCCGACGACTTGATACCCTTTTCCGAGAAGTGCAGCCAGACTTGCCACGGCAAAATCTGGCGTCCCCATGAAAACAATCCGTAGCTCCTTACCGGTCATATTGTTTTTTTAAAGCGTTGAATCCAGCGAATGTCCCATCTTGTCCCGCTTGGTCTGAAGATAGAATTTATTGTAAGGATTTGGCTTGATTTCGATCGGAACCGTTTCTACGACTTTGAGGCCATAAGATTCCAGTCCAACCCTTTTAACCGGATTATTGGTAATCAGTTTCATTTTGCTGACGCCCAGATTTGACAGGATTTCGGCACCCACGCCATATTCCCGCTGATCCGGATCAAATCCGAGGTGAATATTGGCATCTACCGTATCAAGTCCCTGTTCCTGAAGCTTGTACGCTTTTATTTTGTTCATCAGACCGATCCCGCGGCCCTCCTGCTGCATGTAAACAATGACTCCTTTCCCCTCCTTTTCGATCAGTTGCATCGCTCTGTGCAGCTGCTCCCCGCATTCACAACGCATGGATCCGAAGATATCCCCGGTAGCACAGGAAGAGTGAACCCTTACCAGGACAGCCTCATCCGGAGCCCATGTTCCTTTAATCAGCGCGATGTGTTCGACCCCGTTGGATTTCTGCAAATAGGGAATAAGCCGGAAATGGCCGAATTCGGTAGGTAATTTAACTTCTTCGCCCCGTTCAATAAGGGTTTCTTTCTTGAGTAGATAAGCGATGAGATCGGCGATACTTACGAGTTTTAATCCAAATTTTTGTGCGATTTCGTACAGCTGAGGCAAGCGCGCCATCGTTCCGTCCGGATTCATGATCTCTACCAGCACTCCTGCCGGTTGAAGTCCTGCCAGGCGGGCCAGATCAACAGTGGCTTCTGTATGTCCTGCCCGTCTCAGAACGCCCCTGCTCTTGGCCCGAAGCGGGAAAATATGTCCCGGACGACCAAGTTCATTGGGTTTTGTAGCAGGATCGGCCAATTTTTGAATGGTAATAGCCCGGTCGTGGGCGGAGATACCGGTGCTAATTTTTTCACCGACTGCGTCGACCGAAACCGTAAACGGAGTTTCGTGGATAGAGGTATTGTTGTTGACCATCATATCCAGTTCAAGTTCCTGGCAGCGTTCTTCTGTAATGGCAACACAGATGAGCCCGCGGCCTTCCGTTGCCATGAAATTCACCATTTCAGGTGTGATTCTCTCGGCTGCTGCAATGAAATCTCCTTCATTTTCCCGGTCTTCATCGTCCACAACGATAATAAACTGGCCTTTGCGGATAGCTTCAACAGCCTCTTCAATCGTATTTAGTTTTATATCTGTCATAATTTATTCAAAACGTGTCTATTGGATGTTAGTTTCCTCTTTATTCCAGAAACGAAATTTTTTAAAGAAAGTGGTATAGGAGTCGATATTTAGCAGTGTCGAATCGGTTATTGCTTTGTAGGTTACGAAAACGCTGGCCGGTAAAAATACGATTGTGGAAAACCAAACCCCGAACCACAAGCCGGTGAAGGCTTCGCGGACATATTTCTCCCCGGTGGTCGACATGATCCAGTAAAAAATGAAAAGTATCACGGATACAACTAGTGGCAAACCCAGTCCGCCTTTCCGGATTATCGCCCCAAGCGGCGCTCCGATAAAGAAGAAGATCAGGCAAGCGATCGAATAAGTATATTTTTTGTGCCATTCAGTATCGAAACGGTTCAGCATCCTGATATTAGAAGTGTTCTGTTCATCGGCCTGTTTAAGGGCTCGGATATTGTTTCTGGCACCACTTAAAGCTGCCTCAATCAATTGTTTACGAACCGGCAAAATCGTAAATTGCATCACACTGTCCAGGTCGACATATTTGTGCAACCTCATTTTAAGAGTGGTAGCAGCGTCATTCTTAATCTGGGACCCCAGCGCTGCAGGTATTGGCTGGGGATAGATCAGTGTAAGAGCTTGGGCTGTATTGGATGCTTCGACTTGTTTGGAAATTGAGTCAGCGAAATAGGCTAATTGTCTGTTGTTGAGGGATCTGTAGGAGTTTCGGAAGATGCTTTCATCCTTTCTTTCCAGTTCCATACCTTGAAGTTTCGAATAGATGATCTGTTTTTGAAACTTATCTGTCCTGGTAGGGTATCCCCTGGTCTCTTTGCTTTCCATCTGAAGCTCTTCATGTGTCTCGCCTGAATAGAGATTGAGTATCATGAAACGCTTGTCCGTCGTTATTTTCAGGGTACCGGAATCGGCCAGGGTAACATTTTCGTTACCACGATCGTTCTGGTGGTTATAGATCATGATATCGTACAGCATGGCGCCATCTTTAGATTTCCGGCCGACTTTGATGGAGAAATTATCGATTTCGTTTGAGAAGATCCCTTCTTTCACAACTATCTCAGGTCGCATTTGGCGGATGCTCGACATTAGGGCCATTATTTTCTTGTAAGAGACTGGAATAACCTTGTTGGAAAACTGGAAAGCGCCGATGCTGATAATAATACTCAGCACGATAACAGGCTTCATGATTCTGAAAAGGGAAATTCCGGCTGCTTTCATAGCCAGTAGCTCATTATTCTCGCCCAGATCGCCGAAGGTCATGAGAGAAGCCAGCAATACAGATAGTGGGAGGGCCATTGGCATCAGCATGGCCAGGGTATAGATCAAAAACTCTACGATAATATTCAATTCCAGTCCTTTACCAACAAGATCGTCGAGGTAAACCCACAGAAATTGCATCAGGAGAACGAACAAACTGATGAACAGGGTGGCGATCAGCGGACCGATAAAACGCTTAATAATGTACAGATGCAATCGCTTCATAAAGTGAATGAAGATTCGAATACAAAGGTAACGCTTTTTTGTGATTTACAGGAAAATTCAGGAGCCAATAGCGTTGCGCAGGCGGCTTATGGCTGCGTCCCAAAGTTTTACTGCATCGGATTCATCTTCTTCTTCGACGTGGTCGGTCACGATCATGGAGAGATCTTCTACGATTTCTCCGAGCACGATATTAAACTCAAATTCGGATGGTTCATCGGCATCGAGCCATTTGAATTTGACTGATTCCAGCTGGCGAATGGCGAGCAACTGGGCGGTTTGACTTGTTTTTCCCCAAATGAAAGTGAATTTTGATCCTTCAACCTGAACATTGTCAGCAAACCATTCTGCCAGTCCGGAGGCTGTGCAGAGCCGACTGAACAGGACGGAAGGCGATGACCTTATCTGGTATTCGAGTTCAATTTTTTTCATTTGGACGTTATGCTTCGATGAGATTTTCAGGACTAGTTTCCATTGCAAAGTACATTTTTTTAATGGAAATCAAAAATTTCCAGCATAGTACAAAAAATTAGTGAAATTGTGGAAACGGCCTTGCCCGAAAAGAGAAAGGTATTATATTTGCAGGCTCAAACTTTTGAAAATTGGCGAGGTAGCTTCCCGACCTGTTGTCGGGGTTAGAGCGTCCCGATTAAAATCGGGAAGGTCGCAAGGGTACAGAAGAAGTTTAATAAAATAATGGCGAGGTAGCTCAGTTGGTTAGAGCGCATGATTCATAATCATGAGGTCGCGGGATCATCCCCCGCCCTCGCTACAATAAAGGTCGTTTCCAATGGGAGCGGCCTTTTATATTTCCCTAAGTCATGTAAATGCCCTAACTTAGATGATTTTCAAACACAATGCTGGTGCGACTCCTTCTACCCGAACAGGTATTCCATGGAGGATGATCTATTTCGAGACTTTTAAAAACAAGCACGATGCAATTCTTAGGGAAAGTGAAATAAAAAAAATGAAGAGTCGAATTTATATTGAAAAATTAATTTCTCTTAGTTCAGTTGGTTAGAGCGTCCCGATTGAAAATCGGGAAGGTCGCCCCGATCTCTCGGGGCCCTCGCGACAGAGAGTGACTGGAAACACCGGCTAAATTGACCGCTCTGCACCGTTTTCAATAATTGTCTCATGATTATTTCAAAATTAATCACATAAATCCGGCGTATAGGGTTCAAAAATCCCCGGCAGAAGGTGATTTTTTAGTCCGGCTTTTCCAAAATAAGCAATTGTATCCATTATCATTTTAACAATTTCTCGAATTTTTTAACAAAAGATTTAAATCTTATTAACAATTAGGCACAGAACAAATAAATACATTAGTTCCACCGTTTACTTATTTCGAGATTAGCAACAATTTACCTACCAAGTTCAAACCGTTTAAAATCAAAAAATGAAAATTACTTTCTTGCTCGCATCAGTGTGTCTGTTTATTGGATTGGGAAATCTGCAAGCCCATTCTTCTTCTGAAAATTTCCAGATTAAGGGAGTCTTAAAGGATGCCTCTACTTCAGAGGGGATACCTTACGCCACAATTACCGTAAAAAACAGTAAGCAAGCGGTTATTAAGAGATTCGCCAGCGATGTAAACGGTTCATTTAAAGTTTATCTGGACTCAATCGGAAACTACACCCTATCATTTCAATCCGTTGGCTTTCAATCAATATCACAGCCGGTCAGTTTAAATATTAAAAATCCCAAATCGGACCTAGGCGTAATTCAACTGAAACCTGGTTCAGAGACTATAGGCGAAGTTTCAGTTGTAGGAACCAAACCACTGATCAGGACTGAAGTGGACAAGATTATCTACAGCACGGAAGCAGATCCGGAATCTACTACATCCAACGCACTCGACATGCTGCGCAAAGTACCGCTGGTAACGGTAGACGGAGAGGATAATATCCAGGTTAAAGGATCCTCGAGCTTTAAGATCTTATTGAATGGTAAGAACTCAACCATGATGGCACAAAGTCCAAGGGATGTTTTACGGTCCATGCCTGCAAGTTCTATCAAAGATATTGAGGTAATCACAAATCCATCTTCCAAATACGAAGCAGAAGGAACAGGCGGAATCATCAATATCATAACCACTAAAAAACAAATCAGCGGGATCATGGCTAATGTAAACACGGGAGTAGATTCGCGGGGAGGTTATAATGCAGGCCTTTATGTCTCCTCCAAAATAAAGAAGTTTGGCTTCTCTTTGAGTGGTAACTATGGCGACCAGAAACAACCAAATAATGAATCCTATTCCAATGGAGAGAATTTTCTCAGCACAAGTTACAAGTACAGTCAATCAAACGGCACCAGTAATTTTAATGGAAAATTCAATTATTTCATGGGAGAGATGAGTTATGAGATTGATTCTCTGAACCTGATTAGTCTCTCTTTTTTCGAATATGGAGGCAACTATACGAGTACAGGAGTAACCAATTCATCCAACTCTGACCTCAATCAGGTTGTGTCCAGGCAATTTACAAATAATACCATTACTGATTTTGGATACGGTAGCTTATCAGGAAATATTGATTATCAGCGCACCTATAAAAAACCAGAAAAATCATTTACCCTATCCTACAAGCTGGATAATTCGCCTCGAAATCAAAATAACGAAAATGAAGTGCTGGGCATCTTGAATTATTCCTCCTACAAGCAACGATCCTTGAATGACGCTTACGGGAGGGAGCATACCCTGCAAGTGGATTATTATGATCCACTGACTAAAGTTCACCAGATTGAAGTGGGACTTAAATATATTTTAAGACAAAATTACAGCAATACGATAATATCACAATATGACGATGTATCCAATATTTGGAAAGAAGATCAAACAAAAGCAAACAAACTTGACTACGATCAGCATATTTTCGGTCTATACGCAGGATATCTCCTAAAATTAAAGAAAATCAGTATTAAAACCGGGCTAAGAGCTGAAGGGACTGTCAATGACGGCTATTTTAAATCCATCAAGGACACCACATTTACCAACAGGATGTTCAACCTGATCCCATATATTACTTTGTCAAGAAACCTAAAGAGTGGTCAAAATCTAAAATTATCTTACACGCAGAGATTGTCAAGGCCAGGAATCTGGTACCTGAATCCTTATGTAAACGATCTGGATCCACTCAATATTAGTTGTGGAAATCCTAAATTGAATGCGGAGATTTCTCATGTAATTGATTTCACCTACGGAAAATTCTCCAGCAAGTTCAATATCAATGTGAGTTTGAATGGTAGTTTTGCTAACAATACCATAGAAAATTATGTGACCATTTATCCCACAGGAGTAAAAATCAGCACGTACGATAATATAGGGAAGATCAGGAGGTTAGCTACAAATGGCTACGGTAGCCTGAAGGTGGGTAAAAAATTAAATCTTAACCTGAATCTTAACATTGCCTACAAAATTGTAGAGTCGAGCGATGCCCGGAACTTAAAGAATGAGGGGTTCAGTTCCCAGGGTTCCATGAATGTGCGATATGCCGCCTGGAAAAACGGGACGATTTCCTGTTATGGGGGCGTTTATTCAGCAGAGATCAGGTTACAGGGAAAGTCGTCCCCTTACTATTATAATACATTCAGTATTTCTCAGGAATTTTTAGACAAGAAATTGAGATTATCTGCATCCATCAGTAATCCTTTCCAGGACAAATACAAAAACGAATACACCTTGAATGACCCATCTTTTTCTCAAACCAATACTTCCTATTCCTTTCGAAGGCAGTTCAACTTTAATATTTCATACAAGTTCGGCCAGATGAAGGGCGAAATAAAAAAAGCCCGCAGGACTATTCAAAATGACGACCTGAAAAGCGGAGGTGATTCGAATGGAGCTGGGAAATGAAGAAATTCCAAAACACTTTGCGAATTATTGGTGGCTTGTGGTTATTTTATAGAAAAATGGCAATCCCGGCATTGGTCATTTCCATTTTATTCGGATTATTGATCCACTTAATCTCCGGCCATTTCTTCTTTAAAATGGCTGGAATCGCTTTTATAATCAGCTCCATTCTGCTTCAATATTTTGTTTATGAGGTTATTAACTCCAAGGAATACTATTTCTATTATAACATTGGGCTGAGCAAACATCTTCTTTGGGGAGCAAGCCTGTTAGTAAGCTTCCTTATTGGACTAACATTTATACGCCTGTGAGCAATCTGCATGTAGATAGCGTAATGAAAGGCTTTGGCACCAAACAGGTGCTGACTGATATCTATATTTCGTGTAAACAGGGTGAGATTATTGGTTTATTAGGAAGAAACGGTTCAGGGAAATCCACCCTTCTAAAAATCATTTTTGGATCCTTGGAAGCCGACGGGAAGTTTATCAAGGTTGGCAATAAGATTATCAATGGATTATACGATAACCGCCGCCTAATCAGTTATCTGCCACAAGATCATTTCTTACCCAGTCATGCGGCAGTATCATCCCTTATCAAACTAATGTGCAATAATGAAAGTGCTTCGTTATTAAAAAATAATGATCTCATCAAGAAAATCCTGAATAAAAAATGCACCCAATTGTCTGGTGGAGAAAGGAGAATTCTTGAGATTATGTTAATCATCCACTCTGAGTCTCAATTTGTACTGATGGATGAACCATTTAATGGTGTTGCGCCAAATTACAGAAATGTAATCAAGCAAATGATTATGAACCAATCAATGAGTAAGGGATTTATCATAACAGATCATGATTACCGGAATATTTTAGATATTTCCACCAGAACAATACTGCTTCACGATGGCGGAACCAAGGAAATATTTGATCAAGAAGATCTTAAATTTTGGGGCTATCTTTCGAATGCGGTGGAAATCAGATAACTATCTAAGTTTAACTAAATTTTATTCCGATTATCTCGTGATCTAAAGTTTAGCACGAGTATCCGGAACGAAATTGTGACGAATATTCAGACAAAATGGATAATTTGCCTAATGCCTAATGCAAAAAAATCAATAAATTATACCATGTAGGGCATAATTTATCCGATAATTTAACCTGTCCTTAGTCTGGTGTGGTGAACGAAACTGCCTTTTACAACCTATTCAGAATTCTGGCCGCTCAGACCGGAGGAATTGTCAATGTAAATGAACTTTCATCTACCTTGCGCATCAAGAATGCAACAGTTGAAAACTATCTTACCATTTTTTCAGCTATAACCTGACTCAAACCGGATTCAAATTCTATTCGTGAGATGTTGTTAAATCCTGCCGACGTTAACATGTCTGTCACTTCCTGTTCCGTAAAGCAATCCCCAGCTTCTGTCCCAACAAGCATATTGATTGCAAAAATAGCTCCAGATATGGGCTGTGTCCTTGCATTATTCATAATCCAATCATGAATTATGATTTTTCCATTGGTATTCAATGACTTAAAACATTTCTTTATCAGATCTTGATTAACCTCCAAAGAATTGCTGTGAATAATTGCTGACAAAAATGCCAGATCAAATCCATTGGGTAAATCATCAACGGTATAATCTCCAGTAAATATCTTGATTTTGTCGGAAAAGCCTTCCTTATCAATGAATTGCTTGGTAATAGGTACAACATTCGGTAAATCAAAAATCGTTGCCTCAAGATCTGGTTTTAAGGAAATGAACTCCATAGAATAGGCCCCGGATCCTCCTCCAATATCCAACATGGTTTTTATTCCAGAAAGATCAATGTTTGCTAATTGTTGTGGAGCTTGCTTGATTGCCCTATCATGCATAGCTGCAATAAAAGAGAAAAGCCATTCATCCCCTCTTTCATTAATCTCCGTTGGATGAGCTGATTTCCCTGTTCTAACAACTTGCGTTAAGTTACTCCACGTATTCCACAAATGGTTGGAATGCATCAATCCTCCCATATAATTTGCTCCTTTCCTGGATAGAAAAGCTGAACTTTCTTCTGTGTTAAAAAAGGACTGGTTTTGCTTAGTAAGAAAACCTAATGAAACCAATCCATTGAGCAATCTTTCACAACTATGTTCATCTAAATTCAAAACATTTGAAATCTGTTCGGCAGTTGATCCATGTTCATCAATATTTGTAAATATATCCAATTCAAAACCACTTAATAATATTCTGCTCTTTTGAAAGGAAGAAACAAATTCTCTAATAGTATTCGGATTCATAATGCTGAAATTTAATAAGTTACTTAAGTTTACTTTCTGATTCCTGTTACCCAACCAAAGATGACTCAACTGGAGTTAATTCAGTTTTGTTCGGTCACCTCTGGTTTTTGGAATGATTTTGTTGAAAGTAGGAAAATATTCGCAAATAAAGAAAATTAGGTATTAACAATACATGAAAAGTTCCCCAGATACTCACCATCGATTTTGGCAATGGAACATGCGATGACTGTCAAAGCTCCTAATGTATATCCGGACAAATTTTTCCGGTACCTGGGCATTAAATGCCGCGAAAAGTGCTTTAGGCGATAATCCGGGCAGCCAGCGGATGTTTGGAGGTGATTTTGTTGTTACCCAGGAAGCGAATCTTATGACTGTAGTTAGAACAAGAACTAACCAGAATGGTGAATCTTCAACTTCAACCATGAAATACACCCTCGATGGAAAAGAGAGTGTAAACACTTCGCAAAGAGGCGACAGTAAGTCGGTAGCAAAATGGTCGCCAGACGGTAAAACCCTTACTATTGAAACTTCACGGACTTTTGACAATAACGGTCAGTCCATTACCATGAAATCAACCGAAGCATGGTCACTTCCCGATGCAAAAACAGTTTCAATAGCATACGCATTTCAAGGTCGGGATGGTGAAGTAAAAGCCACCGTTGTTTGCGATAAAAAGTAATTTATAAGAACATCCCCGCCATCGCTACAATGAAAGGCAAGGAGTTGGGAAGGTAAAATCTCCTGACTCCTTTCTCTTTTGACTCGGAGAGTACTTAAAGGCAGAGAAAACAGCAACAGCGTAAAAGATGTAGATTGAAAAAAGGATAAATTTTTTCATTAACGGTCGGGTTGTGAAATAATACTCTTGCGTAGAGGGCCTAAACTTTTGGTTCCCAGCCTTTTTCGTAGGTTCTGCCCCATAGTTTCTGGGCATCTTTGTCTCCCAGGATATGTCCGTTTTTGGGATCAACATGGATGTCGCGGCCTACACGCCAGGAGATATTACCTAACTGCATCGCGACTACGCTCTTAAATCCCAGTTCCACATCGCAGTTTGGCCGGCGGTTGTTACGAATGGCATCCAGGAAATCGGCCGCATGAAGACTATCCATGCCGAGGCTCGGGCTGGTGGTATTCCTTCCGTCTACCGGTGCATCTACGATAAGAGATTTGACATCATCGATCAGCTTACCTGCCAGATCATATACTTTATAGTTGTCGCCACCCGTATCCAGGCTTCCGTTTTCACCGTAAAAAATAATTCCGCGGTCGGCCCCTTCGATCTTGCGACCATTGGAACTTCTGTTCTCCCACATCAATGAAACGCGGCCTGGATAATCCATTGTTACTATTTGTGTATCAGGTGTTTCCCAGTCGTCTTTGTAATTATAGCGCCCACCAACGGAGGATACACGGGTTGGAAAGTCAACGCCAAGTCCCCAGCGTGCTACGTCCACCTCATGGGTACCATTGTTGAGGGCCTCGCCTGTTCCCCAGTGCCAGAACCAATGCCAGTTGTAATGGATCAGGCCTTCTTTGTAAGGAACCCGGGGTGCAGGTCCCTGCCAAAGATCGTAATCCAGCCACTCCGGAACAGTGCCGGGTGTCAGGAAATTGGTCTTCCTGGTATTGGTGTACCAGGTTTTTGCCAGGTAAACTCGTCCAATGATTCCTTCATGCAATTTCTTGATTCCTTGCATCAACACGGGAGCAGAGCGGCGTTGGGCGCCCATCTGGACGACGCGGTTGTATTTGCGGGCGGCTTCAATGGCCATTTCGCCCTCTCTCGGATTATGGCTGAGCGGTTTCTCCACATAAACATGCTTTCCTGCCTGGCAGCCCATAATGGTAAGTGGTGCGTGCCAGTGGTCAGGAGTGGCGATATAAATAGCGTCTATTGTTTTATCTTCCAGAACTTTACGACAATCTTTTTCCGATTTCGGAGTGTTGGTTTGCCCTGCCTTCTTTACCGATGCAATTGCTTTGGGCATTGCCCTGGAGTCTACGTCACAGACGCAGGCAACCTCTGCATTCTTTTGTTTGGCAATGGTGCCCGACATGCTGGTACCTCGACCGTTCAGTCCGATGGCGGCCACAAAAATTCGGTCGTTCGCTCCGATAATGTTGTTGTAACTTTTTGCACTCATTCCCATTGCAGCTCCGCCAATAGCCAGGCTGGCGGAAGAGGCTGTAGCTTTTTTGATAAAATCGCGTCTGTTTTCCATGGTTTATGCTATAATATGTGATATTAGTCTTTCTGCAGAATACTCTTTCGAAACGCTAAAGTACGAAAATTTCACTATCCTAATTTTTTCTATTTTTGGTAAAAATCATTGACCGCTAAATTACAAATCTGATGGCCAACTTCAAATTTCATGGAACGATTCTTTTCTTGCTGACTTTCTGTCTTCTAACTGACATTTATGCTCAGAACTGGCCTTGCTGGCGGGGACCAAACGGAGATGGGACCACCTCAGAAACGAATCTTCCTGTCAGCTGGGATTCAGAAAAAAATATTCTTTGGAAAAGTGAGGTTCCAGGGATGGGATATTCCTCGCCAATCATTTGGAATGACAGGTTGTTCCTTACCACCGCACTGGCAGATTCTCATGAAAAAATCCTGATTTGTTACAACAGTCAGACCGGCGATAAATTGTGGCAGAAAACCGTCATTAGCTCTCCTTTCGAAGCCAAACACAATGACAATAGTTATGCATCAGGTACTCCGGCTACTGACGGAACACTGGTTTTTGTCTCTTTTCTGGATGGCCAGGATGTTGTGGTTGCTGCTTACGACTTTGATGGGAAACAGGTCTGGCTTCAGCGGCCAGGTACCTTTTCGAGTCCGCATGGTTACAGTTGTTCTCCGGTTATATGCCAGGACAAGGTCATTATTAACGGGGATAGCCAAGGCGATTCTTTCGTGGCTGCACTTAGCAGGAAGGATGGCAAAATCATCTGGCGCATCGCGCACGAGAACCCTGCGCACAGCTTTAGTACCCCCATCTTCAGGAAGATGGCCGGGAAAATGCAAATGATTTTTTGCGGTAACAAGGGAATTGCCTCCTATAATCCGGACGACGGTTCAAGATATTGGTACGTTAAAGGACCATCGGAAGACTTCTGTTCCAGTCCGGTTTATAATGAAAAATCTGGACTGGTGCTGATTAGCAGCTCCTGGCCGGTGAGGGATTTATTAGCGATCAGACCCGACGGGCAGGGCGATGTTACAACCAGTCATGTCGTGTGGCATTCCACAAAAGGAGCTGTTTATGTTCCATCTCCTGTTTGCACTGATGATTATCTTTTCACCACCATGATCAGTGGTCAGGTTCACTGCATGGAGGCAGCTACCGGGAATATTCTTTGGGTCGAAAATTTGGGAAAACAATATTCCTCCCCAGTGCTTGCCAATGGCCTGGTGTATATGCCTAACGATGAGGGTATGATAACAGTCATACAACCTGGCGCCAAATTTCAGGTTGTTGCCAAAAATGGAATAGGCGAAAAAATGTTTGCTTCGCCTGCCATCAGCAAGGGAAAGATTTATCTAAGGGGCCTTCAGCATTTGTTTTGCATAGGAACAAAATAGCTTGGTTAGTTACTGAGCCGGAAAAGGCGCAAGTTTTGTTCGAAGAATACCTCATTTCTTAGCCAGGGATACCTTCCGGGGAAAAGCTCTTTTGACAATACAACTGCCTGGTAGGGTCTGGCAAATTTCTGAACATACATTTTGGCACAAGTAGACCCGCCTCAAAGAACCACGACCATTCCTGTCCATTCATTCCCCGGTTCACCATATCTCCTCCATGTACGATGAAACGGAATATTTATTAGTGATATTAATGCGATTTAAGTGAGATTATTGCGATTTATTATTTATTTTTGTGGTGCAAAAAATTATAAATCGAAATAAAAAACGGTATAGAAAATGAGAAAATTTATTGCCCCTTTTGCGCTGGGATTTTTGTTGATTCTCAATATCTGTCATGCAGGAAATCCTGCAAAGACATCAGGTAGTTCAAATTCATCTGACAAGGTTATTGAAATGACTGACAATATTTTTAAGGAGAAAATCTTCAATTATGAAACCAGTAAAACCTGGAAATTTGAAGGGAATTTGCCTGTCATTATTGATTTCTACGCAACATGGTGTGGTCCCTGCAGGGTTTTGTCACCGTTGGTTGAAGAAGTTGCCAAAAAATATGACGGCAAAATCCTGGTTTACAAAGTTGATACAGACAAGGAGCCCAGACTGGCTCAAAGTATGGGAATCCAGAGTTTACCGACACTTTTCTTTATTCCGGTTAAGGGTCAGCCAAGAACGACCGTAGGTTCTATTCCAAGGGAGACGCTTGAAAAAGCAATATCTGAAGTCTTGCAGGTAAAATAGAACACCTCATTTAATTTAGTGTCATCTTATTAATCCAGGTCTTTAGCGATTGATATGGCAGCAATTGTGCCGTCGGCAACAGCAGTGGTTATCTGTCTGTATTTTTTGCTGATAACATCACCTACGGCGTAGACTCCCGGGATGGATGTTCTCATTTCGTCGTCTGTCTTGATGTAACCCCATTGATCAAGTTCCAGTTTTTCGGTAAACAGTCCGAGATTAGGCTTCATCCCAATAAAAATAAATACGCCATCTGCTTTTAATGTTTTCATCTCTTTGGTATTCAAGTTTTCAACCTCGACGAACATCTGATCGTTCTCTTTTTTAAATGAACGCGGTTCATGCAGAAATATCGGATGGATTTTCGGATTGGCCAGTAATTTCTCCTGGGCCGTTTTGTTGGCAGTAAAGGCTGCAAACTGGTGAACGACAGTCACTTTCGAGGCAAATTTCGCGATAAAATCACTCTCTTCGACGGCTGAGTTTCCTCCTCCAATGACGATCACTTCCTTGTCGACAAAATATTTGGCATCACAGGTGGCACAGTAGGAGATACCCTTTCCCTTTAATTCTTTTTCACCTTTAGCACCGGTCAGATTGGGTGTGGTCCCGGTTGCAATAATAATTCTTTTGGCATGGATGGTTTCATACTCATCGATGACAACCTCCTTTTTTACCAGGTCAACTTTTGTTACATCCACGGCGACTTTGAATACAGTTCCACACATTTTCGTCTGCTCGGACATGTTGTGGGAAAGCATATATCCGGCTTGCGGATCAATGAATCCAGGGTAGTTTGATACCTCATGGGTAGTGGATACTTGCCCGCCGGGAAGGGAAATATCCACTAAAACGGTGTTGATCTTAGCCTGACAGAGGTAAAGTCCGGCTGTCAGTCCGCCAGGACCGCCACCCAGGATGATGACATCATATTCAGAAGTTTGAGGTTTAATCTTTGCCTTGATTTCATTCACGATGGATTCAGGCAGCATTGAATTCAGGTGATGAATGATCTCACTTCTCTTGATTCCACCGGCCAATCTATCTGTTACCTCATTTCCATTATCAAAAAAGAGGAGGGTTGGAGAAGATTTTACGCCTAATTTGTCAGCCAGTTCCCTGTTTTGCTGGCGATACATCTTGAGAAATTTAATTTCGTGGCCATACATTCCGGCCAGCGATTTAAATTTTGGAGCAACTGCCTCGCAAGGGGGACATTCAGTAGAGTAAAAATCCAAAACAACTTTACCGCCTTGTAAAACTTCTTTTTCGAATTCTGAACTGTTAATTTCTTGCATCTCTTTATATTATTTCTGTAAAATAAGCCTTAAATCCTATTTCGAGTAATTCTTTCACCGGCCGGCAGTCGGGAGAGAGAATTGATCCGTTTTTATTTTTCGCCACCGATCCGCAACCACCTCCACAAGCCAGCTGAACTGCGCAGTTTCTGCAGTCTTCGATGGAGGTTACATCCCTTGATGCCCATTGATGAATGAGCTGCTCATTTTTGGTTACTTCAGGGAAAAATGTACCCAAAGCCTCCTCTTCTTTACCAACCGTAGCCGTGCATGAGTAAATCCGGCCGGTATAATCAAAGGCCCACTCCGACTTGCATGCAGGACAGGCATCGAACAATGGATCAGGTAGTTCACCATTTTCTGCCAGGTATTTCGATACAGAATAAGATGGTTTATAGAATTCCTTTATGTGCGGAAATTGCTCCGTTAGTTCGAATATTTTTTTGAAGAGGGAAAGCCGTGTAAAGAGTTGATCAGGTGTCGACTGACAATGGTGCAGCTCGTAATTTCTTCCGATCTGGGTCTTGAAAATGGGATGGGAAGTCCAGCCTTTCTCTATAGCGAAAGCTGCCAGTTCAGGCAGGTTCTCAATGTTCTGTTTGTCAATCACCATTCTGAGATTCACGGGAAATCCTGCAGCCAGAGCAGCATCAATTCCCCGGACTATGGGTTCGAAAGTGGGGGAGCCGCCTTTTAGAAAACGGCGTTGATCATGGATTTTTTTGGTTCCGTCAAGCGTTATCTGAATCTCGCGGATCTTTCCCTGCGCCAAAAGACTAATGTAATTTTCCAGGTAATACCCATTGGTAACTACGCAGATGTCGATGGCCAATTCATTGGACTTTTCAACCAAATGGCGGATAATCTCTTTTTGATGAGGTGTGTTAAGTAAGGGTTCGCCTCCAAAAATGGTAAGATATTTGCGCCTGTTGGCAAACTCTTTCCTGACATACTGAAAGAATGCATCAATCAATTCTGGTGTAGCGTGCTGGTTGGGATTGGTATATTCATCCTGGTAACAGTAACTGCAGCTGAAGTTGCAACTGTAATTCGGAACAAAAAAAAGCTGAACCTCTTCCTCATCCCGCTGATCCACGAAATCAAAATAGCTATTACGAAAGCGTTTGTTTTCGCTTTCCGGTTTCACCAGATAGCCTTTATCTGTCAGGTTCTGCAGGATTTCCGCTTCAGCATTGGTTCCCTCTTCGAAGGCTGTCAAGACTTTGGCCTCCTCTTCAGAAAGCAGATCTGCATTGCCACTTAGCAGATTAACCGCGAAGTATTGATCACTACCGGAGACTCTGGAAACTATATTGTGTTTTGATTTGATCATCTGAATGCATAAAATTTATGAATAAGCCTACCGGGAAATCGTTCTCCCGGAGACTTATTCATTTGATTTAGTCGTGGCAACCCACAACCGACTTGGAAGTTTTGGCACAGCATTGAGCTATGACCACGCTCTTCTGCGCTTCCTGCTTTTTTACTAAACTTTTCATTTGAAAAAATTAATTGATATAAACTTACCTATTTATTGTGCTTAGAAAAGCCATTTTGTGTAACTGAAGCGAATATCAGGATCCGCAACAGCATGATTTTGTATCGGGTCTTTCACCAGCTACCGTGAAACTGGAGACTTCCACCTTTCCTTTAGGGTAAGGTTTAGACTCTTCCAGAATGGTGATTGACTGGAACCCGGCATCACTCAGTGTTTTGAGGTATTCCTCGCGGGTGACAGAGCCTGCCCAGCATTCCGCTACTGCCACCGGATCGTTCCTGTACTCCTCTGGTACCGGAGAGGTTGAATAGATGTCGCTTACCACGAAACGTCCTCCTTTTTTCAAAATTCTGAAGATTTCACTCCAGGCAGCTGACTTATCAGCCGCATGATTGATGGTGCAATTGGAAACTACCAGATCGGCAGTCTTATCAGGCAGATCCAATTTTTCCAGCTCACTCCTGATGAATTTTACGTTGGTAACCCCAAATTTTTGGGCGTTGGCTCTTGCTGTTTCCAGCATTCCGTCAGAAATATCGATTCCATAGGCAAAGCCTTTTTCTCCTGCTTTTTCTACCATCCGCAGCACATCTGTACCCCTGCCGCTGCCGAGGTCCACGCAAATTTCGCCTGGTTTTACCTCCGAAAAATTGAGAGCGCCACCACAGGATAGACAACATTCCGTATTGGCTAATTCGCTGTACCTGAGATTTATAGATGAATAATCCATGTTTTAATTTTGTTATACTAAGTTCGATAATATCTGAATTGACGCTACAAAGGTAGAAAATTATTTTATTTTAAATCGCATTAATATCACTTAAATCTTTTTATTATCACTATTTTTGTGGTATGAAAAATTTCTTTGCAGAGGATCTTACTGCCGATGAACTTAATGCGCTGTTTCATAGTGATGAAAAGTGTCTCGAGTTTATTGCCGGTCTGAAATGGGGGGAGGGATTCGAATGCAGGAAATGTGGAAATCTGAATCACTGCTCTGGAAAAACACCTTACTCCAGGAGATGCACCAAATGCAAGAGTGAGGAATCTGCCACAGCAGGAACGATTTTTCACAATTGTAAATTTCCCATCAGCAAAGCATTTTATATTGCCTTCAACGTATGCAGGGGCAACGAAGAAATTTCCACCTACGAATTTGCCAGGAGGTTGTCATTACGCCAGATGACCTGCTGGAATTTTAAATCTAAGATCCGCGCCTCGCTGGATGCCCTCACAGAACTTTCCGATACCGACAAAAAGGACATCAGGAAACTTTTTAGCTTCTAGTTAACACAAATTATAAAAGATGAGAAACACAATCTTCTTTTTAAGTTGTATGCTTATTACGTCCCATATCCTTTGTGCTCAAGACCAAAATGTTCGCATTGATGGACAAATAATAGGATATGACGGTAAAACAACTGTCTATTATACTCTTTCTGATGCAAATAGATCAACCGATTTTCAATCTATTCAGCTCGATCGTTCAGGGCGATTTACGATTTTAAAATCGATTGATAAAACAAAATTCTTTCGGATTTACTATCGAAATAAAGAAGTTGATGCAATTCAGCATGAATGCAGACTTATTGTCCAGCCAAATAAAAACTACTCAATTGTTAGCCAAGGGCAGAGTATGAAAGATCAAGACTATTGGGAAAAATCATACAGTCCTGATATTTTCAGCATTGACAATAAAAACACGGACACTGAAAGATTTGCTCAGTACGATATGGGGCAAATGTATTATAACTTGATCGATAACAGTACAATGGGTTCTCTCTACCGTGAAGAATGGGATCTTGAACATCCTGAAAAATTAATTGATACACTCAATGAGCGTATTCGTTCTCAGATTGCAATTTTTTCCGATCTTCTTGAAAAGGGAAAAATTGATGAAGAATTTTTTGCTATCTTAAAAATCAACGTTGAGTATTTTACTGCTTATAAATTAGCTCAAACTATTCAGGATACGTGGAACGTCCCTGACCGATTTGGGATTTCTGATTCTTCCATTTCTCAAAAACTTAAAACCATTTACCCTCAGGTTTTTCAAATGTTTCCAATAAACAAAACCGATTTTGATCACTTTTATCTTTTTGATCGCTATATTGATGTTTATCTGCATTATTTGGCTTGTTATAAAGATTCCTCCATTAGTCCTGATTTACGTTTTACAAAATTTGCACGTGCACCCATCGATTCTATCAGATCCGATATTTCGAATGCAGTTTATAAGGAATACAAGATGAGAAGTACAATGAGCCAGGTTGGTTCCTTGCAATTAAAATCGTCTGTGGATGCTAAAAAGTTTCTGGATGAAAACCAGGATATGAAAAATACGCTTTATGGAAATTATCTGAAAAATATGTTAATTCCAAGAGCAGAATCCTTTGATAGTCTTTCTAATAGAGAATTAACTGCTGACAAAATCATTTTAGATGAAAACTCACCAATTACCTCTTTTCAGCAATTAGTCGACAGTTTAAAAAACAGACCATTCCTAATCGATTTTTGGGGAACATGGTGTGGCCCTTGTCGTGAGCAATTTAAGTACAATGATTCTTTAAAAGTGTTTCTCAAAAACAAAGGTATAGAAATGGTTTATGTAGCCAATGAATACAAACCTGATCGGGAACAATGGAAAAAAATTATTGTAGCGTATGATTTAACTGGTTATCATTTTATATCGACCAAAGAATTTAAAGCAGACTTGAAAAATCATGGAGTGGAGCTTGTTGGTTTCCCTACTTATATGATAGTTAACGCTAAAGGAAAGATTGTTGAGACGAAAGCTCATTTCCCATCAGAAAGGGATAAGTTGTATTTTGAATTAATAAGCAAGATTAAATAACCTGTGTCAACTGCGTGTCTAATTGATGGTAGTTTTTGTGTTGATTGCGAGCATTATACACCGCAATTTGGGCGGTGAGGCTCGACGGGCAAGTGCTCCGCAATCCGCCACCAGATCATACACGCAAACCGTTAGGGGTAAGTAAGTATAAAACCAACTATTATTGTGAAACAAAGATTGAAAGGGGAAGGAAATGAAAGTGTGACGGATTGTCACGGGTTGAAAATGGTTGCTACGGATGGTATAATGCGGAAGACCGACGTGGCAGATACAGAGCCACTGTACCGCTTAATTCAAAGCATCCCTTCACCCAAATTCGTCCGACTACATAAAAAAAATACGTAACCATGACGAGGAACTTTCCAAAGGGTGGGGACAATTTGTCACCCCCCTTTCAGTCGACACTCAAACAAAAGGTTTGCAAATGAGCTGCAATTTTGCCGACACACCCGTACTAATTTGTTACATTTGAGCAAAAGCAAATCCGCACCACCTGTGATGAAGAGCAGGGGAAATGGTATTTTTTAATTGTTAATGTGGTTGAGGCTTTAACCGAAAGCCCACGTCCAAGAAAATACTGGAATGCACTGAAAACAAAACTAATAGAAGAGGGAAGTGAGTTGTCCCAGAAATTGGGACAACTGGTGCGGTGAATTTGTTGAATCCGTAAAAATGGAGCTTGAAGATGAGCAAGAAGTTTAACGATGATTTTTCTAATTTAAAGTGGTCAAATCCGTACACTTTAAACCCATCGAATTGATGGAATTAAAATATTAAAGTAAATAATATGGCAAAAATTACTGTTAAAAATACCGATGTAGTTGTAATTTCAATAAATGATACCGATTACATATCGCTTACCGACATTGCCAAATTCAAAACCGATGATACCAGCGCGGTCATAGGCAATTGGATGCGAAATCGTAATACCATAGAGTTTCTGGGTATTTGGGAAACATTGTACAATCCCAATTTTAAACCCCTCGAATTCGAGGGGTTTAAAAAAGATGCCGGATTAAATGCATTTACTTTGTCTCCTCTAAAATGGATTAATTCCACCGGCGCGATTGGTTTTATTGTGAAATCAGGTCGTTACGGAGGAACTTTTGCTCATAAAGACATTGCATTCAAATTTGCAAGCTGGATTTCGGTAGAGTTCGAATTATATATCGTCAAAGAATTCCAACGACTTAAGGAAGAAGAACAAAAACTTTTGGGCTGGTCGGCAAAACGCGAATTGGCAAAGCTCAACTACCACATACATACTGATGCCATTAAACAAAACCTTATACCCAAAGAACTTTCGGCAACACAAACATCAATCGTATATGCCAACGAGGCTGATGTTCTTAACATGGCCATGTTTGGTATTACAGCAAAACAGTGGCGCGATGCTAACTCTAATTTAAAAGGAAATATTCGTGATTATGCAAACATCAACGAATTAATTTGCCTGTCGAATATGGAAAACCTGAATGCGGTGTTCATCAATGAAAATATATCTCAAAACGAACGGCTCGTTAAATTGAACCACATAGCCATTCAACAAATGAAAATACTTCAGGAGGTTGAAAGCCGAAAATTATTGAAATAGTTTACCCCCGGGGATTTGGTTTATAAGGCAGTTTGGCCATCTTCTCAACTTCCACGGAAGGGAACCCGAATTCTTCTACGACCTTCCCCAACATCAGATAGATACCAGGTCCTTTGAACGGATAATTCTTTAACGAATCCGGGAAATGAACGGTATCAAAGAAATTACCCGTGCAGTCGATGAAGGTTCCGAAGTGCATGACCTCCTTCCGGATGGTCCTGACGTATTTGACGGTCACCATCCTGCCTACCATTCTGATAGTCTTCCCAAGATGCTGAATGAGGTTGACTGCCCGCACCTCTCCCCTGAAACTGGTCTGCAACATGCCAAAGAGACTGACGCTGACAGGAAATCCCAATAATTCGATCTCGTCATAGGCATCTTCGAGCGGGGAGTATTCCAGGACAGGCATCTCGAAAGTCTTGTGTTCAGACTGGAACATGCTGACTGTTTCCATCCGGACGGGGGCCTTCTTCAGATACAACTGCGATTCCCACAGCAGTGAACATTTATTCTCCACCAGTGCGCGAAATGCACCGATACGGATCAGAACGACTAATTGCTCTTTACCAATAGGTACCCGGTCGATGAAATCCTGGATGGAGAGATATTTGCCATGACACTTGCGTTCACTCAGTATCAGATCGATGGTCACCGTTTCCAGGTTCTGCACATGCACAAAGCCAATGTATATGGTCTTCCCGACAATCCTGGTATTATTCAGACTCCGGTTGATACAAGGGAGTTCGATGGTTGCGCCCTGTCTCTGCGCTTCGTTGAAGTAGACCCAGGTATGGTAAAATCCTCCAAAATTATTGATAACGGCAACCATAAACTCCAGCGGATAATGGGCTTTGAGGTAGAGACTCTGGAAACTCTCGACCGCGTAAGAGGCCGAGTGGGCCTTCGAAAACGAATAGCCGGCAAAGGACTCGATCTGTCTCCAGACCTCCTGCGCGATCTCTTCCGGATGCCCCAGCTGACTGCAGTTGGAGAAGTATTTCTCCTTGATCTGCATAAACTCTTTGTGGGAACGATACTTCCCCGACATGGCCCTGCGGAGAACATCCGCCTCAGCAAGATCCAGTCCTGCGAAATGGTGTGCCACCTTGATGACATCCTCCTGGTAGACCATTACCCCATAGGTTTCACTCAGCTGCTCCTTCATCACAGGATGCAGGTAATCAAAATCATCCGGATGGTGAAACCGCCTGATGTATTCCCGCATCATCCCCGATTTGGCAACGCCCGGCCGGATGATGGAACTGGCCGCTACCAGACTGATGTAATTGTCACATTTCAGTTTCTTCAGCAATCCCCGCATGGCCGGGCTCTCGATGTAGAAACAGCCGATGGTCTCGCCGTCTTTCAGTTGCTGTCTGACCTTTTCGTCCGCAAAGAAACTGTCTACCAGATGAATATCGATCTCTTTCCCTCCATTCCCGGCAATGATATCCACGGCCTCTTTGATGTGCCCGATGCCGCGCTGACTGAGAATATCCAGTTTTTCGAACCCCATCTCTTCGGCGATGTACATGTCCCACTGGGTGGTCGGGAATCCCTTGGCCGGCAGATCCAGCGCCGTGTAATAGGTGATGGGTTCTTCGGTAACCAGCATGCCCCCCGCATGGATCGTCCGCATGTTGGGGTAATCCATGATCTCTTCCCCCAGGCGGATGATCTGCCGGGCCGTATCATAATTGTTGTAGCTGTTTTGGGGATCGTTCACCAGCAGGTCGATCTCCTCCTTCGGCAATCCGAATACCTTACCCAGCTCCCTGTAAACGGATTTGTCCTTGAAGGTCGAGGTGGCCCCCAGCAGTGCGGCATGGTTTTTCCCATACCTTTTCAGGATATAGTCCTGCACCTGGTCGCGGTCTTTCCAGGAAAAATCAATGTCAAAATCCGGCGGACTCGTCCGTTTGGGATTCAGGAACCGTTCGAAATAGAGGTCCAGTTTGATGGGATCCACATCTGTAATCCTCAGGCAGTAAGCCACAATGCTGTTGGCTCCGCTCCCGCGACCGACGTGGTAAAAGCCCCTGGACATGCTGTAGTGGATGACATCCCAGGCGATCAGAAAATAGGAGGAGAATCCCATATCGTTGATGATTCCCAGCTCGTGGTCGACCCGCTGCCTGGCCGTCCGGTTGTTTTTCCCGTAGCGGTAAAGCACTCCTTCATAAGCCAGTTTTTGCAGCAGCAGCCTGTCGTCCTCTTTGGTCTTGCTGTAGGTCCTCTTGTTCTTGCTTACCCTGAATTCTATGTCGATGGCACACTGGTCCGTCAGGCATTCCGTATTCTCAGTGATCTCAGGATACTGCTGAAAAAGTTCATTGATTTTCCAGGGGGAGAGCAGCACCTGCTCCGGATCGGCATACTGGTGCGGCTGAAGTTTACTCAACAGGGTATTGTGATCCATCGCCCTCATGCATTTGTGTATCAGCAAGGACTTGTCATCCAGGAAGGTAACGGGCTGCCAGACCACCAGCCTGTCCATGTGGTTCCGGTATTCGGAGGTGACGAGTTTGTTGAGCTGATGGTGCCTGATGCCCGTGAATTCAAAATCCCTCAGCCCGGAACCCGGCAGTTTTCCAAACGGATAGATCACCCAGACCTGCCTGAACTCAGGAGCCTCCGGATCAAATTCCTTCTTGTTGAGATTATGCCGGGTCAGGTATTCATTCAGTTCCCTTAACCCCTCCCGGTTCCTGGCGATCCCGATAAACAGCAGCTCATCCCCGTTTCGGAACTCAACACCGGCAATGGGTTTAATATCCCGCTCCTTCGCCTTCTTAATGAATTCCGGAATGCCCATCGAGGTATTGATATCCGTCAGTGCGAGGACAGATATGCCTTTGATAACGGCCTGGTCGAGCAGCTGGTCGACACTCATGGTGCCATATCTCATGCTAAAATAGCTGTGATTATTGATATACATCGCTTCACATTTTATTTGGCTAATACTCCCGAAGCGCGCCTGATCGCACCCGGACCGTAGTGAAGCCTGATTTTATCCATGGAGAGGTAGAGCCGGACCTGCTTCTCGTTGTTGTCGAACAGGTTCAGCTGCTGCACCCCGTGAACCAGTCCGCCGAGCTTCACCCCGATCAGACGGATCAGCATCCTCCTTTCATACAGCCGCTTAAACAACTCCCGTACGGTACCTATCAGGACGTGATCGAAGGAGGTGTATTCAATCTTTTTCTGCAGCGTATGCGTATCATAATTGGCATACCTGATTTTTACCGTTACCACGGAAGTCAGTTTTTCATGCTTCCGCAGGTTGAAGCACAACTTCTCCGTCATCGAGATCAAAAGCTTGTCGAGCATCGCCACATCAATGGTGTCGGTTTCAAAAGTCTTTTCCTTGCTGATCGATTTCTCCTCACTGTAAGGCACCACCGGCGTGAAATCTATACCGTGGGCACGCTTCCAGATCTCAAGTCCATTCTTTCCCAGTACACTCTGCACCATCTCGACGGGCACAGAGCTTAGTGTCTGTATCGTCGAGACGCCCATCGACCGGAGCAACCGATAGGTCTTGTCGCCCACCATGGGAATCTTTCGGATGGACAAGGGGTTCAGGAAGGGTTGAACGTACTCTTTGACTACATACTTCTCTCCGTTTGGTTTAGCTTCCCCGGTAGCAATTTTACTGACGGTCTTGTTGACGGATAACCCGAATGAAATAGGCAGACCCGTCTCGCCGATGATGTTCTGACGCAGCTCGTGCGACCATTTCAGGGCGCCCCAATAGCGGTCGATCCCCGTAATGTCGAGGTAATGCTCGTCGATGGAGGCCTTCTCGTACAAGGGCGCTTTCTCCGCGATGACATCCGTTACCATCCTGGAATATTTGCTGTAGGAATCCATGTCGCCGCGAATGACAACGGCTTCCCGGCAGAGGTTCCTCGCCATCTTCATGGGCATGGCCGAGTGTATCCCGAACCTCCTGGCCTCGTAACTGCAACTGGCCACCACGCCACGATCCGACAATCCTCCGATGATGACTGGCTTGTCCCTCAGACTGGAGTTGAGCAATCTTTCGACTGAAACAAAAAATGTATCCAGATCCATGTGTAATATTGTCCTATCCAGAATTTGCATCCACACTTCCTCCCGAATTCTTTAAAAATATTTCCTTCTTTTTCGTTGAAATCAAAATAATTGCTTATATTTGACTATAAAAAAGTCAATCGTATGACTACAATATAAACTATTTTTTTATCAATCGCACATGTTTTTGTCTGAAAACGTCAAATTTTTACGAAAAAGAAAACGGCTGACCCAGAACGACCTGGCGGAGACGTTGGGGACGAAGAGGTCGAGTATCAACAATTACGAGAACGGGACGGCCATCCCTCCCATGAATGTGCTGATTGGCCTGTCCGACCTTTTTAATCTCTCCATCGACACGCTGGTACGCATCAACCTCTCGTCCCTGCGCGAGAGCCAGATGTACGTGATCGAGCATGGGTCCGATGTCTTTGTGAAAGGGAATGAGGTAAGGGTACTGGCCACTACCGTGGATTCCGGAAACAAGGATAACATTGAGATTGTCTCCATCAAGGCCAAGGCGGGATATACCACCGGCTATTTCGATCCGGAGTTCATATCAGGATTGCCCAATTTTCAGTTGCCCATCCTGTCGAGGGACAGAAAGTACAGGGCCTTCCAGATTTCGGGGGATTCGATGCTTCCGGTTCAGGACAAGAGCTGGGTAGTGGGGGAATATGTTCAGGATCTGAGTTCGGTCAGGGATGATCAGCTGTATATTGTCCTGACGCTGAATGAAGGAATTGTTTTCAAGCGGGTGAAGAATGAGCTGAAGGAGAAGGGGAGCCTTAAGATGATCTCCTCCAACACAGAATACGCTCCTTACGACCTGTCTGTTAATGAAATAAGAGAAGTGTGGAAATTTGTCCTCTATCTAACGGACGAAATCCCACCCTCCTCCGGCAATCAGCAGATCTTCAGTAGCCTGGAAGATCTGAAAAGGGATATTGTGGAAATCAAACACCGGCTCAGCAGCTAGTGTTGTGTTAAGTGCCTAATGGCGGCCCGTCATTCCAAACTTGATTTGGAATCCCCTGATTATATGGGGGATGCTGAATCAAGTTCAGCATGACGCTGGACGCATGACGTTGAATGTCCACGGCAGTAAGTTCCAGTTATCGGCCTTCAGCGGATCTTCACCATGCCTCGTGCAGGGAGAATTTACTTCCGACCAGGCTCAAAGAGCGATTGGATTCCGTTACGAACTGCTTTTTGCCGGGTCTGCTTCAACAGAAGCGGCCTCGAAAGCGTTGCCTGCACTGAGCGGCATTGCGGCTTTCCCGAGTACCATTTTTATTGATAAAAAGGGGAATGTCAGGAAGATACATACCGGTTTCAGCGGACCGGCAACTGGTAAATTCTACCAGGAATTTAAAGATGAATTCAACGGATTTGTTAACGAGCTGGTGGCAGAAAATTAAATTTCCTGCATGCGGTAGATTATTTCAGGCAATTTATCACTTTGAAGGTCCAGGCGTACTGACATGGAATGTTTCCCGGATTTACGGCTGGTGGTATTATGGTCAGCCGGTTGCCCGACAATGAATATTTTACCGGACCATTGAATCCAAGCATTTTAACGGCATCCGCTTTGTCGACACCCTCAATAACAATAGGTTTTTCAGGCCATTTGGTGACCAGGACGAACAGGTCATTTCCTTTTTTTGTGAAATGGACGATGGTCTTGGGAGTGACGGCCGGAGCCTTCTCCCATTTACGGGTTGAATAAATGGCCTCTCCGTTTACCTTCAGCCAGCCGCCCATATCGGAAAGGCGCTGTTGCATGATACCCGGAATCCGCCCATCGGCAGTTGGTCCGATGTTGAGGAGCAGGTTGCCACCTCTGGCTACCTTATTAATCAGAATATGCACCAGCTGCTCTGAGGTGGAGTAATCTTCAAGTACCTCGTTCCGGTTGTATCCGAAAGAACCGGCAATTCCCCGACACTCTTCCCATGGCCGTTCGAATTTGGTGCCATTGGCATTTCCCTCGTGAACCTGATCGTATTCGGTCGTGAAGATGCCTCCGTGTTTGCTGCGTGTCTCCTTGCCCCAGCGGTCGTTGACCACGACAGAGTTTTTCACTGCAGATTCGTTAAACAGCCAGGCAAGGAATTCTGTGCTTTTCCAGTCTTCGCTGGGGTGGTCCCACTCTCCGTCAGTCCACACAACATCAGGTTGGTACCTCGTCACGAGATCTTTCAACTGCGGGATCATATGTTCATCCACATATTTTGTCAAGTTGCTTTTATACAGCGGATTGAACCATTCATAGAGTGAATAGTAGAAACCCATGTGCAGCCCTTTGGCCTTAACGGATTTAGTCAGGTCGCCGCAGAGGTCGCGGTGCGGACCAACATCCACAGAATTCCAGTTCCAGCTCTGTTCACTCGGCCAAAGAGTAAATCCTTCGTGGTGTTTGGAGGTCAGCACGATGTATTTCGCTCCGGCCTCCTTGAAACGCTCGGCCCAGTCGTCCGGCTGGAACATCTCTGCCTTAAAACTCTTGGCAAAATCCTGGTATTTAAAATCCGGACCGTACACCCGGTTGTGAAAATCGATGAAGAAATGCTGCGTCTTGGATGGTTTGACCCAGCGGCTCCAGTACCATTCTGCATAACGGTCGTAAATCGGAACGCTATCTCTGACGGTCGGGCTATAAGCAGGCACGCAGTACAATCCCCAGTGGATAAATATTCCAAACTTGGCATCCTCGAACCAGGCTGGAACCGGCCGGCTGTCAATGGATTCCCAATTTGCCTGGTAGGTTTTCTGTGAGAAGCATTGTATCGCAGCTATAAAAAGGAAAGATAGGAGAAGAGTAGTTTTTTTCATTTTGGTCTGTTGGGTTTTCGTGTTTTCATTTACAAAGATAAAAAGTGCTGAATGCAAATCAATAAAAGTTCCTGCCAGGTTTATGATTAAAAGAGATCCTCCATATTACTTAATGGAAAACTACTTTGAAATGACAAAACAATATTGTATTTATACACATTATAAGCATAAACACTATTGTAAATTTGCATGAAAAGAGAAATAACACTCTTGTCTTTACCTATGTATATGGTTTCTGAACTTAAAAGGCTGATTGATTCAGGAATATGGGAAACAGTCAATAATGGATGATTACAAAATGCAGGCTTTCCAAGGCAATTGCTAAAATTGCAGGGTGAAGGATTAAAAGCAGCAAGTATTAAGGTGAATACAGCCAAGTAATAGAAGACAATTTAGTCTATTTCTTTAACCGGACGGCTCTTCCTGTTTTAGCGCTCTTACGCGCTGCATCCAGTATTTCGACTACAATTCTGTTTATTTTCAACGAGGCCAGATCGGTGTCAGAGACAATGATTTCACCCCTGATGGCTGCCGCAAAATAAGCGAACGGATCGGTGAACGGGATAGTATTAGTCCCGATCTTCTTAATGTCTTCTTTCGATTTTTCATTCAGCCGGTACCTGATCGTCTCCCCGTTGTCGATATACAAGTAGCCAGTCGATCCATAAACATGCATGTCTTTCCGGTTGAAAGGCCAGTTCCACGAGGCATTGATTACTCCTTCCATATCCGGGTAGGAGAGCAGGATGGTGGCATCATCATCAACTTTAGGATAGACACCGGGTTTATATTGCTTCAGACTTGCAAAGACAGAAACGGGCTTTTCACCCTTCCTGATCCAGGTAATCAGATCGGCGCCGTAGCAACCGAAATCTATCACCGCTCCACCACCGTTCAAAACGGGATCCGTCAGCCAGTCGAGGAATTCCTTGTTCGCATTAATCTCTTTCGGACCCTTGTGCCCGTCGTACACGATTATTTTTCTGAGTACCCCGATATCGCCACGGTTGATCATCTCATACCCGGCATAGTTCGAAGGGTACCAGGATGTTTCATAATTGGTGAGCACCATGATGCCATATTTCTTGGAGAGTTCAACCATTTTCGCAACATGTTTCGTGCTGACAGCCAGCGGCTTCTCAACCATGACATGGATCTTCCGCGGGGCGCAGGCCTGCACTACTTTCAGGTGATCGTAGATGGACGTAAAGGTAATGACTCCGTCAGGTTTGGTCTTGTCGAGCATTTCCTCCAGCGAAGCAAATACCATGTTTTTATCAATCTTGTAAGTGGCGGCATAACGGTCGACCAGCGCACGGTCACTCTCGGCGATCCCAACGATCTGATACGCTGTCTTGTCCATATTTCTTAACAGCGGAATAACATGGGAATGAGACAAGCCCGCAATGCCTATCCTGACTGGTTTCTGGCCAAATGCGTTTGATAAGGTGAGAAGCATACAACTAATCAGAAGCGTAGAAATTTTCATGTGAAAAGGAATTAGTAGTGTTAAATTTTATTTGGGTAATTTTCCGAAATAGTTCCATATCGGATCGTTTGGAACCGGAGCGATGATATTGATAAGTTCCTGTGTGACAGGATGCGTAAAGCTAATTGTTCGGGCATGCAGGTGGATTCCTCCGTCTTTGTTGGATCTTGGAAAACCATATTTCAGATCGCCTTTGATGTGAAGTCCGATGGCAGCTAATTGGGCCCTGATCTGATGATGGCGGCCGGTATGAAGTTCTATTTCAAGCAGATGAAACCGATCGGAAGAGGCAATGAACCGATAAGTGAGGGATGCCTTCTTGGACTCCTTCTGCTCTTCCTGATAGGCATATGATTTGTTCTGTTTTTCGTTACGTATCAGCCAGTGTTCCAATGTGGTTTCTGCAGGATCCGGTTTGGCATCCACCACCGCCCAATAGGTTTTTTTGATTGAACCGTCATTTCTGAAGAGTTCATTCATCCTGGTAAGGGATTTGGAAGTCCGGGCAAAAAGCAGCACTCCACTGGTAGGGCGGTCTATACGGTGGGTCACTCCAAGGAAGACATCCCCGGGTTTGTTGTATTTCGCTTTCAGATAAGCTTTTACATCGTCACCAAGGGTTTTGTCGCCGGTTTTGTCGCCCTGGACAATATCCCCGCACCGTTTGTTGACCGCTATCAGATGATTGTCCTCAAAAAGAATCTCCAAATTTTCCCCTTCGACAGGCTCAGGGACCGATGCCTTCCACATTTTCTCAGTTCCCATTTCTCATATTTTCGTCTTCGCTACTTGACCCTTCGACAAGCTCAGGGACCGGCACCAACTTGCTCCAACGGATTTGCAATCCGCTGGTAGACTTGCTGTCCCTCGTTTGTAACTTGCTGTCCCTCGTTTGCAACGAGGGACACAGTATTAATCCCTCGTTACAAACGAGGGATAGCAAGACGTTACAAACGAGGGATAGCAAGATTTGCAAGATAGCAAGATAGCAAGATGCTTTTCACATTTCCCAATTTCCAAATTATCACTCGTACTGCTCCTTCTCGTTCGGAAAATCCTTGGACTTAACGTCTTTGATGTAGTTGCCCACTGCGCCTTTTATCTCAGAAGCAAGATCGCAATAACGCCGAAGAAACCTGGGGGAGAAATCCTGATTGAGTCCGAGCATGTCATGCAGAACGAGAACCTGTCCGTCGACCCCGCCACCGGCTCCGATCCCGATGATCGGAATCTTCAGCTCTTTGGCAACTTTGGCGCCCAGTGTAGCCGGAATCTTCTCGAGAACGATGGCGAAACAGCCCGCTTCTTCGAGCAATTTGGCATCACTCATCAATTTGGTGGCTTCGAACTCATCCTTTGCCCTGACCACATAGGTACCGTATTTGTTGATCGACTGAGGCATGAGTCCGAGGTGTCCCATTACCGGAATCCCGGCCGACAAAATCCTGGTTACTGACTCGATAATCTCGCTGCCACCTTCCAGCTTTACGGCGTCGGCATGGGTGATTTTCATGATTTTAATAGCAGAATTCAACGCCTCCAGGGAGTTGCCCTGATAGGATCCAAAGGGCATGTCAACGACCACCAGGCATCGTGTAACCCCTTTTACCACTGACTTACCATGATAGATCATCTGGTCGAGTGTGATCGGCAACGTCGTTTCATTGCCGGCCATGACATTGGAAGCAGAGTCACCTACCAGGATGACGTCTATACCGGCCTGGTCGACCAGCTTGGCCATGCTGTAATCATAAGCAGTAAGCATGGAGATTTTTTCCCCATGCAGCTTCATCTCCGAAAGCACGTGGGTGGTAACCCTTTTGATCTCTTTGTGCACTGACATAATGAACCAGTTTCGTGAATATTGGACAAAGTTACCAAATTCAAATTGGAAAATGTGAAAACCTTGCTATCCCTCGTTTGTAACGAGGGATTTACACTTTGTCCCTCGTTGCAAACGAGGGACAGCAGAGGGACAGCAGAACCTCGTTTGGCTTGCTATCCCTCGTTTGTAACGAGGGATTTACACTTTGTCCCTCGTTGCAAACGAGGGACAGCAGCTTAACTGACAGCACTCTGATTCAGGAAGTCCAGTTATTTTTACACCCGTAGGAATACATTTTTCTTGTAAAGGAAGTAGAGAACAAGCCATTCCAGGACAATTGCGCCAAGAATGACGATCCAAGCGCCGAGAGAAGGCTGCAGGAAGCCCACGAAGAAGTTGGCAGCATTGCGGAAATCGAAGACTGCGCTTCCCAGGTAGATGGTGATGGCGTTCATTCCGATCACCTTGAAAAAGAAGGCTTTTTTGGCGCCGATTCCCCAGTTTCGGGTCGGGGAAGTCCAGTCTTTTACATCAATGGTATAATAAAAACCTGCCAAAAGAATAAAGCTGATGCCCGCTGTCAGCATATCGAAAGGAACAGTCCAGGCAGCCTTGATAATCGGATAAAAGGTTGAAAGCAACAACGCGACGGTCAGGACAGCGACTCCGGTGATGGCGAGTGTTTTGGCCTTTTTGGCGGATGCCGGTGTGCCATCGCGCAGCACTCCTCCTGCCAGTGCCCCCATAAGCGTCACGGAAATGGCAGAAATACAGCACAACAGCCCTTCCGGATCAAAAGTTTCCCCGTGTAACCTTCCTGGTATGAGAAGCCTGTCGAGGTAGGCATTGATACCGTTTACCGGATCCAGCGCGCCTGCCGCCTGGCCTGGGGCGGGAACAAACAACTGAATGAAGGCCATGGATCCAAGGATGCCAACCAACCAGTAAATTCTGGATTTGACATTTTTGGTATAGATTACGATGGTGGCGGCAAAGAAATAGGCGAAACCAATTTGTCCTAGTACGCTGGGAATCCGCATGTTAGAGAATCCACGGCGCAAGGCTCCATTGTATATAATTCCCAGGATGATCAGCGTAATCCCCCTAATGGCAGCTTTTTTAAACAAGGTAAACTTGTCAGTTCCGTTTTCGATTTTCGAGGTAATGGCATAAGGAATCGCTACCCCGGAGATAAACATAAAAAGCGGGAAGATCAGGTCCTCGAAGTGGAACCCATTCCATGGCACATGTTCCATCTGCTCGGCCACCGTATTTAGCCAGCCCCATTCGAGGACCTTTGCCAATGCCACGATCAGACTGCCACCGCCGATAATCCAAAGCATATCAAAACCGCGCAGTACATCCAGTGATGCCAGACGGTTGTTTTGCTTTTCAGTTTGAATTGGTGCATGCATTTTTTACAATTGTTAGAGATTAATAGTAGGAAACTCCTTCAAAGATATCCAATTATTAAAATATCAACTCTTCTGTAACGTTTTTTTTTACCGTGAGTCCATTTAGACTACTTTTCAAAGTGCCAAAAGTGCTTTGGACTTCTTCTACTTCTGTCGTTTTGTCACAAAAAATGACAATAAGTTGATGGATCCGGAAATATTCAGGCTAAAATTTCAGAAATAACAAACTCAGCAAGGATTGGCATAAAGATTGATTGAATGGGATTATAAGATTACAAAACAGATCAAAAACATATTAATAAAAATAGAATTAAATGGGAAAAATTATTGGAATTGACTTAGGGACAACCAACTCCTGCGTTGCTGTCATGGAAGGCAACGAGCCTGTTGTTATCCCCAATAGTGAAGGTAAACGTACAACTCCCTCGATAGTTGCTTTTGTCGACAATGGAGAACGAAAAGTAGGTGACCCGGCTAAACGTCAGGCTATCACCAATCCTACTAAAACGATCTCTTCGATCAAACGTTTCATGGGTGAGACTTTTAACCAGGTTTCCAAGGAGATTGGCAGAGTTCCTTTTACTGTGATCCAGGGCGACAACAACACACCCCGCGTAAAAATTGATGATCGTTTCTATTCCCCTCAGGAGATCTCAGCCATGATTCTTCAGAAGATGAAGAAGACAGCAGAAGATTATCTGGGACAGGAAGTGACGGAGGCTGTCATCACCGTTCCAGCCTATTTTAATGACTCGCAACGCCAGGCAACCAAGGAGGCCGGTGAAATTGCCGGACTGAAAGTTCGTCGTATCATCAATGAGCCCACGGCTGCTTCACTGGCTTATGGCCTCGACAAGATGCACAAAGACATTAAGATAGCAGTCTTTGACCTTGGTGGTGGTACTTTCGATATCTCGATCCTGGAATTGGGAGAAGGGGTATTTGAAGTGAAATCTACCGACGGAGATACTCACCTTGGAGGTGATGACTTTGACCAGGTGATCATCGACTGGCTGGCCGAACAATTTAAATCGGATGAAGGCATCGACCTGCGCAAAGATCCAATGGCCCTGCAGCGTCTGAAAGAAGCTGCGGAAAAAGCTAAAGTGGAGCTTTCCAGCTCAACAGAGACAGAAATCAACCTGCCATACATCATGCCGGTAAATGGTATTCCAAAGCACCTGGTCAAGAAACTGACAAGGGCACAATTTGAGAAGCTGGCCGACTCATTGATCAATGCAACCATGGAGCCTTGCCGCAAGGCCTTGAAAAATGCCGGATTGACTATCAGCGACATCGACGAAGTGATCCTGGTAGGCGGTTCAACCCGTATTCCTGCCATTCAGGAAAAGGTTCAGAAGCTATTTGGCAAAACTCCTTCCAAAGGGGTTAATCCGGATGAAGTTGTGGCCGTTGGCGCTGCCATACAGGGCGGAGTTCTGACAGGAGAGGTCAAGGACGTTCTGTTACTGGATGTTACTCCGCTTTCGCTCGGTATTGAGACCATGGGAGGTGTAATGACCAGGCTCATTGAGTCTAATACCACCATCCCAACCAAAAAATCCGAGACTTTTACTACTGCTTCAGATAGCCAGCCATCCGTTGAGATCCATGTTCTTCAAGGTGAACGTCCAATGGCGGCAGGTAACAAGACGATCGGGAAATTTCACCTCGACGGACTGCCACCTGCACAACGCGGCGTTCCGCAAATTGAAGTTTCATTCGACATTGATGCCAATGGTATTCTACACGTGACGGCTAAAGATAAGGCAACCAACAAGGAGCAATCCATCCGTATTGAAGCTTCTTCAGGCCTGAGTGATGACGAAATCAAACGGATGAAGGAAGAAGCTGCAGCCAATGCGGAAACTGACAAACAGGCAAGAGATCAAGTTGAAAAATTGAACCATGCCGATTCACTGATTTTCCAGACCGAAAAACAGATGAAAGAGTTTGGTGATAAACTGCCGGCCGATAAGAAAGTTCCTATCGAGACTGCCTTGAATAAACTGAAAGAAGCACATAAAATCAAGGATTACAGTTCCATTGACTCGGCAACTGAAGAGTTGAATACCGTCTTTCAGGCCGCTTCGCAGGAAATGTATAATGCAGCCAACGCTCAGGGTGGACCTGGTCCGCAGGGTGCTCCCGACGAGGGTCATACCTCTCAGCAAAAGAGCGGCAAAGGTGACAGCGAGGTAACCGATGTAGATTTCGAAGAAGTTAAATAAATTCGATTAAAAACGATAATCAAAAATAGGAAAGCCGCAGTAAATACTTGATTTGCTGCGGCTTTCTATTTTAAAAAATTATTGAGTTTGATATTTTGTTATCAATTTTAATCATATATATGTACCATATTTGTACCGCGCGTTAATCGGCGTTAATGTGTGCGCCTTATTCATTCTTATCATGTCTTAATCGTACTTAATTGGTATAACGCAAAGATTACTAAGAGCAATATGGGAATTAGTAAATTGAAAATACCCAAGATTTGTGAGCAATGGATGAAAAGATCAATCAGATGAATTCCACACAAAATGTAGTTATCCGTAAGAAGCAACTACCTCTTTTTCAATAAGTGGACCCAGCAGGGCATGATCCTACGACCCCCTGATTATGAGATTTTGTACAACCACGAATTCAATGTTCTTAGATTTTTGCGCCTAAAACTCTTCTGATTTTCCGCTTAACGGTTTTTGAATTTCTTACACAATTTTTAATGGCAGTTAATTCAGTTGCCTTAAGTTTGCCCACAATTTCATAATCTATTTCTTCAACCGAATAGATATTTTCAAAATTGGTTTT
>Ga0209430_1000395_pt1 | contig 46229 bp, 32 predicted proteins | sample BarGraIncub1133A_FD_184504 | JGI IMG/M metagenome (GOLD analysis project Ga0209430, IMG submission 184504) | Arctic peat soil microbial communities from Barrow, Alaska - Barrow Graham LP Incubations 11-33A (SPAdes) (version 2) | ecosystem: Environmental > Terrestrial > Soil > Wetlands > Peat... | reverse complement strand
GTCCAACGTTTAATTTAACTTCAAACAGAGATCACAATGGCTACACAAGGAAATTCAGAGATTAAATATTTGACCCCGATTGCCGTCGATATCAAGAAGAAGAAATACTGCCGGTTCAAAAAGAGTGGTATCAAATATATCGACTATAAAGATGCAGATTTTCTGCTCAAATTCGTAAATGAACAGGGTAAAATTCTTCCAAGACGTATTACAGGAACCTCAACAAAGTTCCAAAGGAAGGTTGCCCAGGCCGTTAAAAGGGCTCGCCACTTAGCATTGATGCCATACGTAGCAGACTTACTTAAATAAAGGAGGGTATAAACCATGGAAATTATTCTAAAAAAAGATGTAACCAACCTGGGTTATGCCAATGATACTATAATCGTTAAGAACGGTTATGCACGTAACTACCTTATCCCACAAGGATATGCAATTCTTGCAACTCCTTCTAACAAGAAGATTGTAGCAGAAAACGTTAAACAACGTGTTCACAAGGCTGAAAAAATCAAGGCTGAAGCAGAAGATATTGCCAAGACTATTGAAGCAGTTAGCGTCCGTATCGGTGCTAAGGCTGCTCAAAACGGCAAAATATATGGTTCTGTTAATGCACTTCAGATTGCTGAAGCATTAAAAGAACAACACAATATTGAAGTTGACCGCAAGAAAATCATTATCGACGGAGAATCTGTAAAAGAAACAGGAGAATACGTTGCTAAGTACATCCTGAGTAAGGAAGTAAGCGCCAACATCAAATTTGAAGTCTACGCTGAATAAATTACGATTAATTGTTCATAATGATCCCGGTAAAGTTTACTTTTACCGGGATTTTTTTATTCTAATATGCTATCAAAGAGCCAAATCAAACATATCTCCTCTCTTAAAGTAAAGAAATACAGAGAATTATATGGAGAATTTATTGCTGAAGGGAGTAAACTCGTCCTTGAGTTATTGAATAGCAATTATACTGCTATATCACTTTATGCTTTAAAAGAATGGTTTGATGACAATAAAATTCCTTTTGGGACAAATATTGATGTTTTTGAAATCAGTGAATCAGAAATGTCAAGGATAACTTCATTATCTACACCCTCTCCCTGTCTTTTAATCCTAAAAACACACAATGTTCCATTCGATCCCATTACTGCTGAAAAAGAACTTGTATTGATGCTGGATGACATTAAAGATCCCGGTAACCTTGGAACAATTATCAGGACTGCAGATTGGTTCGGTTTTAAAAACATTGTTTGTTCTCCGAATACTGTTGACCTTTATAATCCAAAAACTATACAATCAACAATGGGCTCTGTTGCCCGTGTAAATGTCTGTTATCAGCCTCTCGATGAATTACTGAATAAATTAAACAAAAATGTGTCTGTTTATGGTTCACTTTTAGAAGGAGAAAACATCATAAATAAAAATCTAACCACAAACGGTATCATTATAATCGGGAATGAATCGAAAGGAATTTCAGAAAAAATACGCAATTTTATCAACGAAAAAATATTTATACCGGGTTATCAAACAGCTACAGCCCTAGATAAACCCGAATCTTTAAACGCTTCAATAGCCACTGCCATTATCTGTTATGAATTTAGACGAAGAGTAATAAAATAAATATAGTCATTAAACAACTTTTCGGTAGCTTTTTCGTTATGTTTTTATTATATTTGCACACACACTCATCTCTTAATCTATTAAGCCGTGGAAGATTCAATTTCAATGATAAACTATCATATTGAAGAGCTTCAAGATTTGGAAAAACTTTCCGAAAGAACTAAAAATGTTTGTATCGAAGATTCTCTGGATACGCTATATAAGCTTATCCATTATTATCAGCTGAATGCTTCATTTTTATCAATTCGCAATTGTGGTTCAAAAACCAATAATGAATTGATAGCATTGGCTGAAAAATATATTCGATTGTACAACATTGGCAAAGGAGATCTTGATCTCTCTTCAGATGTACGTAAATTTGAGACCCTACGTCTCTATTGTTATAACAAATTTACGATCCCAACAGTTCAGATGGAACCTTTTAAGGAGCCCTTCCTGAATAAAACATTCCCATTTTTCCAGTTTATTTCACTCATTATTGAAAATCTCCTCAATGAACGTGAGCGCTTTATCTTTGAACGTAATTTTGGATTTATCTTTGGTACAAAGAAACTTACGCTTCAAGCTATAGGAGATAAATATGGAATTACAAGGGAACGTGTTCGTCAGATCGCACAGAAAATCCCTCAAAAATTAGAGAAAGCACTTTCTTCTTTTGCAGGTGAATATGAAGGATACTTTTCCTATAACATTAAAATGCGACGTGATTTATTACTGATTGATGCATCGACAGCTGACGTGATGAATCAAAAGGAATCATTGAACTTTTCTCCAAAGTTTTATTCTTTTGCTTTTGTTACTCTTCAGCGTAAAAATATATATGGCTTTCAGGACATCGATCTGATCTTTAAAAATTATTACCTGGTAAGTAATAAATTCTCAAAGCTCTTTGATTTCAAGTCTTATTTTGATGACCTGACCGAAAGAACATCAGCACGTAACGAAAAAACATACGCGATCGATTTTGATGAATATCTCAAACGGTTTGAACGTCAGACATTAGAGGTAGACGATATGGACAGGTTGAAATATATCTGCAAAAAAATTGCCGTTCTTGAATTTCAGATTCCAATTGACAAGAATCTATTCATTTTTAAACGGAATACCCTTATTAAGCTTTCTGAATATATTAATGATATTCTGCTTGCTGCAGGTAAACCGATGAGACTTGTTGATATTGCCAAGGAACTGAGGGGTAAAAGCCCAAGGATGCCGCCAAATCTTGAGTCATTGCGTTCTACTATATTAAGTATTCCGGATGTCTCAGCTATTGGTAAAACCAGCACTTATTCTCTTGACAAATGGAATAATGTTAAAACAGGTACGATTAAGGAAATTGTCAGAGAGTATCTTTTGGTTCAGAATAAACCAATGCACATCGCTGACATCACAGTTTATGTGAATCAGTTTAGAAGGACATCCGATAAAAACATCTACTCAAACCTGAAGCTGGATAAGAACAAATCATTCATGTTCTTTAAGAAAGGATTTATTGGCCTTTCAGACATGACATATGGCAATCAGGATAAAAACGGACAGTTAAGTTTGCTCTAAAAGCATAACATACTACATCTGCTCTTTAATTATTTTACTGAACCCTGGAGAACAATGCGTCTTCAGGGTTCCTTTTTTCATCCGAATAGATAAAATAGCAACTATACCAGGTCTTGAAGCGCCTCACACAATACATTACTCAAATTATCATTATTTGTTTTTTATCTTTACATCAAAATAAATTGACCTGATCATCGATTACTATGTCAGCATTTACCGAATTGTGATTGAGGATATAATGGTTGAAGGAAGTGCCGGAATCAGATCAAGAGGAAATAAACTTTTAAAATCGTTATGAAACTGAAAAATTATGAATAACTATTTGAGAAGGTTGCTGTTTATAGTATTAGTGGTTACAAATGCTTTCAGAGGCTTTACACAGACACAAATTAACATCAGCAAGGTATATAATCCTTCTATTAAAACCGTTGAACTACGCAACCCTATTGATATTTTTGCACCTCCGGTATTGGTTCTTGGTTCTGCAAATTCGCAGCTAACCTGTGGATTCGATGACTTAAAAGGAAGCATTCATCGTTATGAATATACAGTAATTCATTGTAATGCCGACTGGACCCAGTCAAGGCTCTGGCCAAATGAATATATCAACGGCATAACAGAAGACAGAATTAACGATGCAAAACCTTCATTCGGCCCCCGGGTGGCCTATACGCATTATACTTTTCAGTTCCCAACCTCATCCATGCAGTTTACCAGATCAGGTAATTATCTCTTAAAGGTATTTGAAGAAAATAATCCTGACAAAATATGCTTCACTCTTCGTTTTTATGTAGTAGAACCCATGACTGCAATAACAGGTACAGTTTCCAAATCATCTTCAGTTGAACAAAGAGATAGTTTTCAGGAAGTCGATTTTCAGGTTACAACAAATAGTAACCTGATCGATCCCAGAAGCACCGTGAGCGCTTACATCATTCAAAACGAACGGGAAGACAATTCGTTAAAGCTGAAACCCAAACAAGTAATTGGCGCTATCCTTGACTTTAACTATGATAACGGGGAAAACAATTTCCCTGCAGGAAATGAATTCAGGAGATTTAATCTTTCGAGCGTGAGAAATGCCATGGATCATGTTTCGACGATATCAGTGATTGGAGACTCCTGCAATGCAATACTGGTTCCGGATAAACCCAGGGCTTTTAAAAGCTACATATCAGAGAATGATGTAAATGGAAATTTCCTGCCTAACACCATAGATTATCAAAACGCAAATACTGAAGGCGAATATGTTAAAGTGAAATTTTTTCTGGCCCTATCTATACCTGTTTCGAGAGGAGAGATAATTGTTACGGGTAGATTTTGTCAATGGGATCCTGCGTCAGGGTTTATCATGAAATATGCGCCATCATTAAAAGGTTATGTTGGAGAAGGTCTATTGAAACAAGGATATTATGATTATATGTATCTATATTATCCTGAGCCAAACAAACCGGGACTTACCAGTCTGGTCGAAGGCGACTATTCTGAGACTCAAAACGAATATCAACTTTTTGTTTATTATCATAAACCGGGTGAGGTTTATGACCGGTTGATCGGAACGGGTGTAATAGGAAAAACAAAAGGAAATTAAGTCACTGTCATTCTGTCATACCTGATTCTTATTTAAAGGTTTACGCTCAGTTAATTAGCTAAATCAAGTCTAAATAAGCATAAAATAGTATTTTCTTCCATCCAAAAGGCTTAATTATTGTTAGTATACTTTCAACAATACATTTTATAATACCTATTTCAATAAATATTCACTAATCAGCTTAATAATGAAAACAGCCGTATTCAGCACAAAAGTATACGACAAGGATTACATGGAAAAGGCCAATGCCGGACGCCACGAACTCGTTTTTTTTGAATCAACATTACGCCCAAGCACAGTAAGATTAGCCGAGGGATTTGATTCCGTCTGCGCTTTTGTTAACGACAACCTCTCAAAAGAAGTTATCGAAGGTTTGGCTAAACTAGGCATAAAATTAATCGTTCTTAGATGTGCCGGGTTCAACAATATAGATATTGAAACGACTTCAAAAAACGGTATACTTGTTCTCAGGGTACCGGCTTACTCTCCACATGCAGTTGCAGAACATGCCGTTGCTTTGATCATGACACTTAGCCGTAAAACACACAAAGCCTATAATCGTGTTCGAGATGGCAACTTTTCGCTTGAACGGTTAATTGGTTATGATTTATATGGGAAGACAATTGGTATCATCGGAACAGGAAGAATTGGCGCTGTACTAGCCAATATCATGATGGGGTTTGGTTGTAATATCATTGCTTTTGATCGTTACGAGAACAAGGAATTAGTTAGCAAAGGTGTAAAATACATGAGCCAGGATGAAGTTTTTGCACAGGCTGACATCATCTCGCTACATTGCCCGTTAACTCCGGAATCTCATCACATGATAAACCGACAGACATTGAGTCAGATGAAACGAGGTGTCATGCTCATCAATACGAGCCGTGGAAAACTGATAGATACAGAAGCAGCTATTGAATCTTTGAAGGACAGTCATCTTGGCTATCTTGGAATTGATGTTTATGAACAGGAAGAAAAAATATTTTTTAAAGATCTTTCTGAAGTCGTCATCAGAGATGATAAGATTTCCAGACTTGTCAACTTTCCAAATGTGCTAATCACTGCTCATCAGGCCTTTTTAACAGATACGGCATTGACACAAATTGCGATGACCACTATTGAAAATCTCAATAACTTCGAAAACGAAACCATTGAACAATCAAATGTAGTTACACTCGAGATGGTAAGATAAGTTTTGTTTTGTTATATTTGTACAAAACTATCAATCATGCTAGATCTACTCTATTCGCGACGCAGCATTCGAAAATATACTTCTCAATTAATTGAACCAGATAAAATTGAAAAGCTAATCGAAGCTGCACTGCTCTCTCCCACTTCATGCAACCGGGAAGCATGGGAATTTGTTGTTGTAACAGATAAAGTTGCATTAAGCCAACTCGGCGTTTCTAAACCGGGCAGTGCTTCAATGATTTCCAAAGCTCCATTGGCAATAGTGGTATGTGGAAATCCTTTGGTTAGCGATGTCTGGGTAGAGGACTGTTCAATTGCAGCCATTATCATTCAACTCGCAGCACACGATATGGGTTTGGGTTCATGCTGGATCCAACTAAGAGGAAGAATGTATGATGAGAAAGTGTCTTCAAGCGATTATGTTAAAAAGACGCTCGATCTTCCCGGTCATCTCGAAATTGAATGCATCATTTCGATCGGTTATCCCGATGAGATCAAGAATAAAAGAGATAAAAGTGTACTTTCTTACAATAAAGTTTTCCGTAAAGCTTAATCATTTGCTTAACATATTATAATGAATAGTAATCCTATGCAAGTTGAAAACCATCTGATAAACCTGTTCACTAAATGGGCAGGATGCAAACCTGATCAGATTACAGAACTACCGGCTTCGGCATCAAATCGCAATTATTACCGCATGACTGCCGGTAACATTAGTACTATTGGATCATATAATTTGGATGAACGCGAAAACAAAGCATTTATCTACCTGGCAAATCATTTCAAAAGCATTGGACTACCTGTTCCGGAGATCTATGCAGAAGACCTGACTAATCATATCTATCTTCAACAAGATCTGGGCGATTTAACACTCTACCAACAACTTGTCACTTCCCGTAAAGACGATGATTTCCCCAATGTTCTGCTCGATTCATATCGTGAAGTAATTTCTTTTCTGCCCCGTTTTCAGATTGAAGGATCTAAAGGACTTGACTTCACGATTTGCTATCCCAGAGAGGCTTTTGATCGTCAAAGTATGTCGTGGGATCTCAATTACTTCAAATATTATTTCCTCAAACTTGCGCATATCTCTTTCGACGAACAGGAACTCGAAGATGATTTTAGCCGGTTTAAGGATTACCTGCTGAGTGCCGGACATGAATATTTCATGTACCGCGATTTCCAGAGCCGCAACATCATGTTGAATGGAGACGGGCACTGGTTTATTGACTTCCAGGGTGGACGTCGTGGAGCCTTACAATATGATCTTGCTTCTTTGCTCTATGATGCCAAAGCTGATTTACCTGTCGATATCCGGGAACAACTACTCGCTCATTATATCACTTGCCTTAAACAATACAAAACTGTAAATGAAGAAAAGTTCCGAAGGGAATTCTATTCATTTGTCTACATCAGAATCATGCAAGCAATGGGAGCTTACGGTTTCAGGGGCTTCTACGAGAAGAAGGAACATTTCCTGCTGAGTGTCCCTTACGCCCTCCAAAACCTGGAATGGTTAATGGAAAATCACCCCATCGAAGATCAGTTTCCTGCTTTAAGCGGTGTACTGAAAGGCATTATTGCTTCTCCACAGATCAGACAAGCCGGACGTAAAAAACTTTCAATCGAAATAAACAGCTTTTCCTACCGCAAAGGATTACCTGTTGACAGTTCCGGAAATGGTGGTGGATTTGTGTTTGATTGCAGAGCATTGAATAACCCCGGCAGGATTGATCAATACAAGTCGATGACAGGAATGGATAAACCTGTTCAGGAGTTTCTTGAACTGCAACCTGAAGTAAAACCTTTCCTTGACAATATATACGGAATCATTGATCACAGTGTTGAGACATATATTACCAGAAACTTTGAACATCTCCAGATCAATTTTGGATGTACAGGTGGACAACATAGGTCTGTATACTGCGCAGAACAACTGGCAGCACATCTCAAGCCTAATCCGAATATCAATCTAACTTTAAATCACCTGGAACAGAAATTCAAATAATTCATTCATTTATAAACCCATATATTTTTGAGCAAACAACTTACCATATTTGATGGCTTTTCGATTGAACCCTATAAAAACCAAAAGGAGATTGTAGAAAAGACCGCCAAACAGATCATCAAGGACTTTGCTTTGTTTGGAATGAAAATAGAATTAACAGAAGGTTTGGAATGGAATTATGATGCCCTTTTCAGCCAACTCCAGCCTACAATAGATATGCTGATGCACCAGGACTATCCCCGTCTGCTTTCTCTTTTATACCAGATAGATCTCAGTCCGGCCGCAATCAATAAGGCTCGTATTGAGCAACCGGATATTCCCGAGACTGAATTAATTCCTGCGTTGATCATCTATCGCGAATTCAAAAAAGTAGTCTTCAGGATGTATTATTCATCAAAGAAAAGTTAATTACAAATCCCTCAAAAATAAAAGCGACCATTTGATTGCATTAATGTTGTTTTTTTATTAATTTGGCAGCTTAATCCAATCACCAATGATTCGTTATACTTCTTTTAAACAATTGAGTATAGAAGAGTTCAAAACTCCTTTTGAAAAGACGATTGATAGCAACAATCGTTGGGTCATTTTAGCAAATTCAATTCCATGGGACGAATTAGCTAATATCTACCACAAAGCAATGAGTCCTGGAAAAGGTGCCCCCGGAAAGGATGCACGCATAGTTATCGGTGCTTTAATTGTCAAGCACAAGTTGGGCCTTACCGGAGATGAAACAATACAAATCATCAGAGAAAATCCATACATCCAATATTTCCTTGGAATAAAGGAGTTCACAAACAACCCTATTTTTGATTCAGGGCTATTCACTTCAATCCTAAAACGACTTGGAATAGACACTTTTAATCAAATGCAAAAGGATATTATCGAAAAGGCTTTAAATATTCAGTTAAAGAGTAAAAGACACGGATTAATTTTCGCCACTCAGGCAACTGATCACTTCACCAATTTTTCTTCTAATCTCAGATTACTTAGCGATGCAAGGATATTATGCGAAAAATTAATAGATACACTTTGTAAAGAATTTAATCATAGGGCGATGCCAACAACCTATCGCGAAAAAGCATTCAATGAATATACAGCAGCTATAGACGAATCTATTCATACCATTAAAGAGAACAAGAAAGCCGTTGGCAGACAATTAATCTTTCTTAAACGCCGAATCAGGAGTATAAATAAATTACTTGATACATATATAGTTAAGGTCGACCCTAATAAATTTACAGTTATCAAAGGAGCATACTCCATACCGTTAAGTGTTTCTGATATGAAACGATTTTGGATCATCCAACAACTCTATACACAGCAGCAGAAAATGCATAAAACTGGAAAGAAAAGCTGTTCAGACCGCATTATTGACATCGATCATCCCCATCTTCGCCCGGTTCTAAATACTAAAGCCAAATTCAGAATACTCAAAACAAGGGTTCATTTGTTTCAACAGGTTTTTTAATTTTTACAGTTTCAAATCTTCATTCAATTAAAGGATGGTTATATAGCCATCCTTTTTATCTTATTTCTTAAGATTTCCTCATCTGAAAAATACATTTTTTGAAGCTTTGATGAGTTTTTCCACACTTTTTAAAAAATAATTCCACTGTTTTTTTTTACGCCACCCCCTTTTAAACTGGGGCTATCCTTTTATTTTATAATAATTTTAAAAAAACATTCTTCATTTTGTTGCCTTGTATTTTCATTCTGATAGAGAGCGTGTCGTGAGACATGCTCTCTTTTTATTCTAAGCCAATATATTTTAAATGATTACGATCAAGTTCTGTGACCAATTTAAACAAAAACTCCATAAACCTGTTTAAAATTCTATCAGGCAGTAAAAACATCTTAAAACAAATACAAAATTTAATAAATATAGGGGTATATCGATTATTTTATTTGTTTTTTATTACTTACCCCCTATTTTTTTTGTGTTAATTAAATATTTTATACTATTTTTGCAATGTGTTATAATATATTTAAGGGGGGTGTCTCATTTTTAAATAATTTCTCTTAATTATTATTTTTCCTTTTTATTTATAACCACCATCATCAAAAAAGTAATTGAACTATGAAGAAAATCGAAGCAATTATCCGTAAATCAAAATTCGAAGAGGTCAAAGAAGCGCTACACGATGCCGATATCCAGTGGTTTTCATATTGGGATATTACCGGAGCCGGGAAGGAAAGAGAAGACATGGTTGTCCGGGGACAAGTGTTTGAATCCAGTTACATTCAACGTCGGATGCTATCTATCGTTGTACGTGATCAAAATCTCGAAAAAACCATCAAAGCCATCATGACTGCAGCCTGGACAGGTGAATTGGGAGATGGGAAGATTTTTGTATCTGACATAGAAGAGACTTACAGAATCCGGAATGGCCAAACTGGCGCTGATTCATTGTATTAGAATCAGGCCTGAAGAAATTATTAAATTGCAAAAAAGGTTTTAAAAGCTTTAAAAAACACAAAATGAAAAAAGGTATAATTGCAACGATATTATTGACTGCAGTATCTGTATTACCTGCAGCGGCACAGGAAGTTGTAACTAAGAAAGTTCCACATATAGATTTTGGGAATACTGCCTGGATGATAGTGGCTACGGCTTTGGTCATGTTTATGACAATACCCGGTCTGGCATTCTTTTATGGGGGGTTGGTACGCAGGAAAAATGTGCTTAATATTCTGATGCAGTGTTTTATCATAATGGCCATGATCAGTCTAGAGTGGGTAGTGGTAGGTTATAGCATGACCTTTGGAACTTCAACCGGATTTCTTGCTCCTTATATTGGTGATTTTCATTGGGCTTTTTTAAATGGTATTGGCATCAATGATATCAGCCCTTACTTTGTCGCTCAGGAAAATGCACGCATACCACATTTACTTTTTGTAATGTTTCAATGCATGTTTGCTGTAATTACTCCTGCCTTGATCATTGGTGCATTTGCAGAACGCATTAACTTTAAAGGATTTCTTGCTTTTAGTTTGCTATGGTCTCTCTTTGTCTACAATCCCGTTGCCCATTGGATCTGGAGTAGTAGTGGCTGGTTGTTTAAAATGGGAACCCTTGATTTTGCAGGGGGAATAGTCGTACATATCAACGCAGGTATTGCCGCTTTAATTACTGCCATAATGCTAGGGAAGCGCAAAGACTACCGTGGACATGCAATACCACCTCACAATATTCCATTTGTAGTAATGGGTGCAGCATTTCTTTGGTTTGGATGGTATGGTTTCAATGCAGGTAGTGCGCTCGCAGCAGATGGATTATCTGTTAACGCATTCCTTGTCACACATATAGCAGCAGCGACCGCAGCAATTACATGGGTGGTTATTGATATGTTGGTAGATAAAAAGCCTACTCTCGTTGGTATCTGTACCGGTGCTGTTGCCGGACTTGCAGCTGTAACACCTGCTGCGGGTTACATCAATCTTTCAGGTGCAATTATCATCGGAGTTGTAGTGTCTGTAGTTTGTTTTTACATGGTTGCTTTTGTGAAAGAACGTTTTGGTTACGATGACTCACTCGATGCCTTTGGTGTTCATGGAATGGGAGGAATTATTGGTTCGATCCTGACAGGTGTTCTGGCGACTCCACTCATACAGGCTTCATATAGTGGATTACTCTATGGAAATGTCCATCAGTTCAATGTTCAACTTATTGCTGTCGTGACTACAGTGGTCTATTCAGCAGTAATGACCATCCTTATTTTCAAACTGGTTGAAAAGACAATTGGCATTCGAGCCACTAAACAGGAAGAATCTGTAGGTCTGGACGAAACATTGCATAACGAAATTGCCTATACTACAATTGATTAATCTCTTTGGTTGAATTTTTTCCCTTGGCAATAAAAGAGCGTGTGGCGAGACACGCTCTTTCTATATTATCTTATTACATTTAGAAACTGTTTAAATTTAGTTTCTGTTTATCCGTTGGACATACAAAAACCTTCTAGTGCTGCCTATTTACATCACGTAGAGACGCAATATTTTGCGTCTCTACAACAGAAAACCCGCTTCCGATGGTTCTTAAACTCCATTTAGAGAAATTTTAAACAGTTTCTTAGATCAACATATTATTTAAATCCTCAATGATTGTTTTAACAGTGTAACAATTTAGACAAAACAGAAAACCCTTCATCAGTAGTTTATCACTACTTCTGAAGGGTTTTATTTGTGTTGGTGTTTGTGTTTCCTTAAAAACTAACGGATAAATAACAACTCACGATATTTCGGGAGAGGCCATTTTTCGTTATCCACGATCAATTCCAACTTATCAATATGATAACGAATCTCATCGAAGAATGGGAAGATGACATTTGCATAAGCCAATGCCTTTTCACGCTCAGTTTCAATTGTATTAGCTACCTTACGTGCCTCAATCATTTCATTCACTTTATTCTCGATGATATCAACACGTTCTGAAATTTCCTTTATGAGTTCAAGACGACGTGAGGCCAGCGTTTTGTATTCTTCAGCACTGAAAAGGTTTTTCAATCCCTGAACATTGTTGATCAACATTGTCTGATACTCAAGAACGGTTGGCAAGATATGATTCATCGTCAGGTCACCCAATACGCGTGACTCAATCTGAACCTTTTTTGTGTAAAGATCCCAACGAACTTCGGTACGACCTTCCATTTCCCTGTCATTGTAGACCTTGGCTGTTCTGAACATTTCCATTGTTTGTGGAGTCAGATAGGCATCATAAATCAGAGGAACACTAGCTTCGCAATCCAGACCACGTTTCTTTGCTTCTGCTTTCCATTCATCACTGTAGTTGTTACCATCAAAACGAATTGCCTTTGACTGTTTGATCAGTTTTCGCAATACCTGAAGAATAGCTTCATCTTTCTTAACTCCTTTTTCAATGATTGCATCAACCGCAACTTTGAATTCCACCAATTGTACTGCAAGTGCTGCATTCAACGAAATCATTGCAGAAGCACAGTTGGCAGATGAACCAACAGCGCGGAACTCAAAACGATTTCCGGTAAATGCGAATGGTGAAGTACGGTTACGGTCGGTATTGTCTAAAAGAATTTCAGGGATCTTACCAATATCAAGTTTGATAGCTGTCTTTTCATCAGGAGTCATCTTCTGATCTGTCACTCTATCCTCGATCTCATCCAACATCTGTGTCAGCTTGGTTCCAAGGAATGCAGAAATGATTGCAGGAGGAGCCTCATTAGCACCAAGACGATGCTGATTAGCAGAAGAAGCAATCGAAGCCTTAAGCAATGCATTGTGTTTATGTACAGCTGCAAGTGTATTTACAAGGAAAGTAAGGAACTGCAAATTAGTTTTTGGAGTCTTTCCGGGAGACAAAAGATTAACCCCCGTGTTCGTTGAAACAGACCAGTTATTGTGTTTACCCGAACCGTTGATTCCTGCGAAAGGTTTCTCGTGAAAGATAACTTTAAAATTATGTCTACGGCCAACGATGCGCATCAGGATCATCAACAAGAGATTATGATCATTCGCAAGATTGGTTTCTTCATAAACAGGAGCAAGCTCAAACTGGTTGGGAGCAACCTCGTTATGACGGGTCTTAACAGGAATACCTAATTTATATGATTCGAATTCGAGATCCTGCATGAATGCAAGAACACGACGTGGGATCTGACCAAAATACTGGTCGTCCAACTGCTGGTTCTTAGCCGATGCATGTCCCAACAAAGTACGTTCTGTCAATACAAGATCCGGACGGGCATTGTAAACAGCCTCATCAACAAGGAAATATTCCTGTTCCCAACCCAGGTTACTGTTAACCTTGGTAACGTCTTTGTCGAAATACTGACAAACTTCAGTAGCAGCTTTATCCAGAAAATGGAGAGCTTTCAGAAGTGGTGTCTTGTAGTCAAGCGCTTCACCTGTATAGGAAATAAATATTGTAGGGATAATAAGTGTGTCTTCTAAGACAAAGGCAGGAGATGAAGGATCCCATGCAGTATATCCACGGGCTTCAAAAGTATTACGAATACCGCCACTTGGGAAACTAGAAGCATCAGGCTCTTGCTGAACCAACAATTTTCCCGAGAAACTCTCAATTGAACTACCATTAGATGGTTCTGCAAAAGTATCGTGCTTTTCAGCAGTACCTTCAGTTAAAGGTTGAAACCAGTGTGTATAGTGTGTTGCGCCCATACTCATTGCCCAAACTTTCATGCCCATGGCAATCTGATCTGATATTTTCAGATCAATACGGTTTCCATTATCAATAGCATCAACTACAGATTTGAATGCATCTTTTGACAGGTATCTCTCCATTTTGAGTCTGTCAAATACATTCATTCCATAATAATCAGAAACTTTATCTCCGGGAGCTTTTACCTCAACCGGTTTTCTTTTCAATGTTTCTTCCAGTGCTTTAAATCTCAAAGTCGCCATATCCCTATTTTTGATTTGTAAGTTTTCAATACAAAAGTAATATATTTTAAAGCATACCCCCTATTTTTTTTCTTATTTTTGAAATATTTTGTGTTTTTTAATATAATTTTTCATTTTTATAACACTTTTCCTGTTTAAGTTTCAAAAAAGCACGAAATAAATAACATTTTACTTATTAAAAGCTATCTTGCAGAATCCTTTCTACTTTTTTTCGGTTTTAAACAGTTAATTTTAAAAAACAAACAGTTCAATTAAAGTATTAATGTACTTAAAATAAAATTATCTTTGAAACAATTAATTTTATCTTTACAAGCTCCATTAATCAACAAAAAATCACATTATGGAAACAACTGATAAAGCATCAATATTATACGAAGAAGCCGAGACACAAAAGATGATTGCTGAAATGATCAATGTTTCACGAGAGCACATCAATTCACATGGTATCCTTTTCATTCTTTGGGGTTGGATAAATTTTATCAACTTTTTCACAGAGTATTTATCCGGGAAATTCACTTTTAGCTATCAGATGCTTCAGATAGAGCGTTCAGCAAGTGTAGTATTACCTTTATTCGGGTTGGTCTTTACCATTATATATGCAATCCTTCACCGTGAAAGAGTAAATACATATATCAGTGTCACTTTGCGCTATGTCTGGATCTCAGTTTTCCTTTGCCTGATACTCACCAATATTATCCAGTTCAACGTCCTCCGCCAGATCTACTTCAATTTGCAACATCCTATATTTATGCTTTTTATAGCATTCGCCATCGTGGTATCGGGAGGTATTCTCCGCCACAAGATAATTATGATAGGAGGAATTATTTTTGCAGCATTGGCCCTGGCAAGTTCATTCTTTCCGTTGGAAGATCAGCTTCTGGTAGAGTCACTCGGATGGTTTATTGCTTTTATTATTCCCGGTCATATCACCTATTCCAAAAGAAAACGCAGTGTAAGGACATTTTAATGTCTGATTTCAGTATAACCTGACGGACATCTTCGTGATTTCCACAATCCATCGGCTTCTCATAGGGTATCAACAAATCCTTAATAGAGCTACTGTATTCATCTACGTCGAGGCCACGTTTACGATCCGCATAGTTTTCCATCGGTCCACGACCAAAATAGCTCAGAATACATCATACAACAACATGCTTCCTGTTGAATTTGGTAAGCCATTTCTTCATGATTTAAATTGTTTATAAAAACATAAAGGCATTATCCTGCAATGTGTAGATCAAGGATTATGTAATGGACAAATGCGGACAAAAGCGGACATTTTCAAAGAAATTTCGTTAAAAAACAAACAAACCATGAAAAGAAACTGAAATGATCAAGAAAAGATCATCAAAGGATGACTCCCGGATGAAAACCAAAAACAGACCAAACACTCAGGGGACAAAGAGGGGGTTCTCCGCACCATCTCCGCACCATCTCCGCACATTCTCCGCAGGTTCTCCGCTTATATGCAGCGGAAAAGGTGTGGAGAATGTGCTGAGATGGTGCGGTAATTGGGGGGAGTATCTACTAATAGTCCACTAATTGTTTGGAAGTGATCCGGGAGTGTTCCCGGAATTATCAAAAAATGGTCAAAGAATATTCCATGATTTGTTCAAAAATGATGCTATCGATAAAAAAAAGACTTAATCAAAAGATTTCACAATGGCATTCTCTATTTTTTGAGATTTAAAGGATCAAAAGGCTCCCGGTACAATACCAATTTATCTAATCATAAAAAGGGTTTTTAATAACCTTAAAAATTTAAAAAACATTTAACTTTTCAATTTAAAATAATGTATTATTATTGCACATTAAATCTTCCCTATCAAAATTGAATAAAAAGCCCTAAAAATGAAACCTTTCCGTTCCATTTTTTTTATTCATTAAGACTAAATCGATTTAATAACTACGTTAAAGAATGTTCTTTTAATGCTAAATATTTATTTTCACACATCTTATTTTTTCGATTCGAACCAAAGAAATAAATTGCTGATTATGTAATATTACCCGTTCAATATTACTATTTTTAAAGATAAATTATAAAACAATGGAAAAAAAGAAATCAATACATGATATAGCGAGAGAATTGAATGTCTCCGCCACAACTATTTCATTTGTTTTAAATGGTAAAGCCGAAGAAAAACGGATCAGCAGCGAAGTGACCAAAAAAATCTTAAAGTATGTAAAAGAAGTTGGGTATCGACCCAATCTTTTAGCTAAAAGTTTACGTACCGGTCAAAGCAAAACCATCGGGATGTTGGTCGAAGGTATTTCAGATAATTTCTTTGCAAGTATTGCAAGAGGCGTTGAAGAAGAAGCATACAAAACAGGTTACAAAATTTTTAATTCAAGTACCGACAATAGCACTAAAAAGGCTAAAGAATTAATTAAAGCATTTCGTGAGCGCCAGGTTGATGGATATATTATAGCACCTGCTCCGGGAATAGAAGAGGATATCCAGGCTTTAATCGATGAAAATTATCCGGTGATTATTTTCGACCGTTATTTTCCTGAAGTAAAGTCTAACATCATTATAGTTGATAATTTCGGAGGCGCGTATAATGCTATTCATCATTTGATTGAAAACAAGTTTAAAAATATCGCTTACGTAACCATTGACTCCATTCAGATCCAGATGGAGGATCGTTTGAATGGTTATTTAAAAGCAACGGAAGAAAATGGTTTAGCACAATGTATCCTTAAGATTCCTTTTCCATCGTCGCATGAGGTCATCACAGAAAAAGTGAAGTCTTTCCTTGTTGAAAACCCTCAAGTGGATGCAGTGCTTTTTGCAACCAACTATATAGCCAATGGGGGATTGAAAGCTATCAACGAATTAAATCTTAAGATCCCTGACAACATTGCAGTGATCGGTTTTGATGATAGCTACCATTTTTCTTTGTTTACACCAGCCATTACTTGTATTGCTCAGCCTATGGAAGAAATAGCCCATCAAATAGTAAAAAAACTAATGGCTTCATTACAGGATGACGACCGAAAAGAGAACATTGAAACGATTACCCTACCGACTACGCTCATTATAAGAAAATCTTCACTCCGCCCCCACTCAAAGAAAACCACCAAATCAATCATAAATAAAACTGCTTAATTTAGAAACTGTTTAAATGCGTTATGTAAAGCTTTACATAATACATTTCGAGTCCTAAAAAGTGACCTGGATCTTCGCCCTATCTTCCACAAAACAGATGATGCTTCGATGGCTCATCTGCATCTGGGTTTGCTTGCTTATTGGATTGTATCCACCATACGCTATCAATTAAAACTACAAGGCATCCATCACGATTGGAGCGAGATAGTTCGCATAATAAACTCGCAAAAAAGTGTTACCACAACTGTGGAAAACGATAAGGGCGAAACAATACAGATAAGGCAATGCAGTGAACCATCGGAGAAAGTCATACAAATATGCTACGCATTAAAATACTCTTCAATTCCTTTCAAAAGAAAAAAATCCGTGTGGCACACTGGTGAAAATTTTAAAAATCCAAAACCAGATTATCAACCTGTTACGGACGGATAGCTGCAATCTGGGTTAAAGAAACTGGCCAGTTAAATAGTTGTAGAGGTGATTTATGACCTTTTATGGTCTGTTTCTTCTTAAAATCTGCTAATTCATCAAATATCCAAAGCCAATTTAAGTAGGGAAAAGTAAAAATGACCTTTTACCATTATAATTCAATGAATATTCAAATTCAAAAAAAAAGAGGCTATCTCTTTAATAAGATAGCCTCCCTGTAGATAACAGGAGAATTTCTGAGATTGCTGGTTTAGTTTTTTCTATCCTCTTTTATTCCTCTGAACGAATGGTAACAATATCCCATGCCGGAACTTCAATCTCACCACTTACCTCTTTTAATGCAATTTCACTTGTGTTGCTGAAGTAAGTTGCTTTAAAAGGCGACGACCATTTCAAAGTTGTTTTTTCATTTTTATCTGATGAATTGAATAGCGTAACCATCAAAGCCTTTCCATCCTCACTTGGTTTTAAAGAGAGTACCACAATGTTTTTAGAACTGACAAAAAGCTTTGGAACCGAAAGCTGATTGCCCGTTGTTTTGACTACAATTAAAGGTTGCGATAAACCGGTAGCAAATTGAGTGGCTTCAATCGGTACAAGCTTTTTATGAGGCCTGAGGGCGTAACGAAAAGTTATGAGGCCTTCCTGATAGGCCCTGTAATTCGTCTCCCAATGATTGTTCATCGCCCATGAATAGAGCTTTTGAGTAGGCTCAATCTTTTTACGCCAAACATCAGGGTTGGTTTGCCCACCAAGCATAATGGCTGTTATGCCTCCCACCTGAACAAGCGGGGCATCCAGCGTAGCCCAGGTAATTCCGAAATCGCTATTTGATACATCTGCCCAACGGCCAACTTCCAGCCAGTTTTTACAGGCACTGGGGATCTGATCCAGTTCCGGACACATAATGCCTAACGGGATATCAAGTTTCATCTCTCCATTGGCAACATTGAAGGGGAAACCAAAATTAACACTCTCTTTTCCGCCAGCGTTTGCAAATGAACGATCACCCGGTGTTGGAACTATTTGAGCACGTTTTTTATCAACTGTATTAATCATCTCGAAATAATCGAAGCCGGCGACCATCCTTATTTCGCGTGATAGCTTATTACATCCCGGCGCATCAGATTCAATTAATAACGAATTTATCACCGCCCCCTTTTCTTTAATTGAAATCTTCACCGGCCCATTACGCTTAAGATCGGCCAGATTATTTCCATTTAAAAACAGATAGTCGTTTACATAATTCCCTGCTGTTGAATCTACAAAATTATTGTAGATGTCAGCGGTTCTAATACTCGATATGGCGCCGGTTAGTGGGTCAATCTTGATTTTCAGTAAACCATTGTCGAGTGAGGTCTCAGAAACCTTAACCTTTTCCCTGGCATTGGATTTACCTGAAGAGATCGTAAAGCGTTTGCCTCCAAAGGGGGGTACATCTTTGGCAATGAAGGCCAACTCTTTGGTGGAAAGGCGTTGCGAAGGAACGATTTTTCCCTTCTCATCTTTTATTATATCACCGGCAGAAGAAAGCTCAGTCGAAACAACCACTAAATCTGTTCTTTGCCACGAATTTGTATTTAAAACATCGATCGTATTGGCTGCCGATTTTTTACTGGATTCAGGTATTGCTTCTTGTAAAAGATCATGCGATAATTGGTTGGCAATATCTGCATACGACTTCTTTATCTCCCATTGTTCCTTGGTCTTTTTGCTTTCCGGATCGGAAACGCTATAATCTGCACCCCAGGTATGTTCTGAATAAAGTAGCACATGTCGCCACGCTTCATTAAAAGTCTTCACCGGATAATTCGTTGGATTAAACATCGACCAAAGCGCTTCTGCCTGTGTGAGCCGGTCTGAAGAAGACCTGTTCATGCCTGTTTCGAGAGAAGAAGAGCCTGCACCATCTTCCCAATATCCAGTCCAGTCACCTTTCATGACTGGTAATTGATCGCCATATTTTTCCTCAAACTTACTGAATGCCTCACTGGTTGATGAGATGATAAACTTTGGCCATTCATATTTTGTATTCCAATCTTTCACAAACTCGCAAATTTCCGGATCGGGTACTGCATTATCACCATGTCCGCTCCAACGAATATATGAGATATCATAAGGATATTTTGTGGTCTCCAAATCCTTGGTATATGATGAAACAAAATCAGCAGAGAGATTCTTAATAATATGAGACAATGCATATCCTTTTAACGGAATCCAAACCAATACTTTTTCTTTGCCCGATGGCGATGACCAATAAAACGGCTTGTTTTCCCATTTTACAAGAATATCACCAACTCTGTCAAAGGAGTTGGGTGCTGATGAGAAATACTTAATACCGGCTTGTGCCATTGCAGTCACTGTTCCCCATGTGTTACCGGGGACATCACTCATCATGGCAGCATCAATTTTAATGTTGCATTGTTTTGATAGCTCTGTCGAGAATTTGAATAATCGCAACAACTCTTCAGGTCTGCAAAGTCCGGTTAGTTCGTTTAGATACATCCCGTTTAATGCGACCGATCCATCTTTTACCGCTTCAAAAAAGTCTTTGCGTTGCTGTTCGTTCATCGTTTTCAAATACAAATCGGCAGCCCATAGCACCTCAACATTCCAGATAAAGCGTGATCCTTCGGGGTAATCTTTTGTTTGTCGGGCATATTTAATGCCTTCCAATAAATTATTAACCTGTTTTTTCTCAATATTGGTTTGAATTTCAGTATAGCCGATGTCGGTGTGGGAATGCGGCAAAATATAGACTGTCATTTTTCTAACTGGATTCAAAACAAAAGGAAATGTCTGGGTTTTGCCATCAATGGTTACTGTTATCTCTTTATTCTCCGGCAAGGATACACCGTTAAAAGGAATTTCGAAATAGTTCATTCCGAAGATAAGCTTACCGTTAGTAATGGTTTTTCCTTCGCTTGAAATGCTGAAGTCTGATGCAGATGAAAAGTGATCAATTCCTACCTTTAAATACTGTAACTGCTTTCCGTTTATTTGATGAGTGATTCCTTCTATCGGAACTAACTTGATTTTCTCACTGTAATCATAACGGAAAACCATAAACCAATCACGCTTTCCGGTTGCATCACCCTTCACACTAATTCTTATTTTTCTATCTGCATTCAATAATTTTTTGGGTATTTGCAAATACATATATCCAAATTGATCTTTCCATGTATCCGCCTTATCAAATTTAAAATTCAATTCGGTTCCGTCGGGTCCCTTGACACTCCAATCACCAGATTTACCACCCATTGGAGTAACAAATGAAAAATATTCTTTATCGTTTATGAAAACATGATAGGTGTGATCAGACTTTGAGGTCCCTGACGCATAACCAGCAATCCATCCAAATGTGACCGGGCCAGAATCGGCAGAAGCTGATGCGGTTTCCCATTCTATTTTTTGTGTTTCATTTTCACAGCGGACTACTAAAGCAGCATTGGCTTCGGGATGACAAGAGTGAAATTTTAATTTTTCACCACTGATATCATTTCCATAACCATTGACAATAAGCATTGGCTGAGCCTCTTTATTTTGAGTGACAGAGGAGACTTTCTTCCTTTGAGCATTCAGTTGCCCGGGAAGAATTAATGCAGAAATTATTACTACTCCTATTAATTTTATTATACTTCTTGCGTTCATAATTCAGGTTTATGGATAGTCTTAATTGAAATTAATTTCTTTTGGTCATTCATAATCGAAAACATTAGACTTTGTCGGGTTTAACAAAAGCTTTTATCACTTTAGCCTTTGCTGAACCAAGATTGGTGAGACGATAATTTCCACAAGCCGCCGGAATCACGAATGTTTCTGCATAATGAAATCGTTGAGTCATGCCATTAAATGTTTCGAGCTGAATCTGTTCTCCTTCTACGAGCATTAGTATATGGCATCCATTCCCGGTTTCTGCATCAACAGACGTTGAAAAGTCAAAGCGATGAACATCATAAAAATGTTCTGCATGAGTAGGAAGGTGTATTAATTGCCAGTCTTCTCCCCTATCAATAATCACGGGTTTTGAAATAAATTCATTTTTTACACGTTCTCCCTTACGACTGAAGTCCAGATTTTCAAACGCACGGTTAATATTCAACGTGCGGGGCTTACTGTCAAGGTCCAGTCTTAACCAGTCGTACATTTTGAATGTAAAAATATAAGGAGTAGAGCTTATTTCAAGTACCATGTTTCCTTTACCAGCGCCATGAACGGTCCCCCCCGGTATCAGAAACAAATCGTGTTTAGACGCTGCATGTACCTGTACATATTGTTCAATCTCAGTGGGGACAGCCTTTTTCGCACTCTCCTCGAGCACCTTTCTAAAAACGGATGGCTCAATAGATTCCTGAAATCCAAGATATACTTTGGCATCGTCTGCCGCATCCAGGATATAATAGGTTTCATCCTGCGTAAAGTTTTCACCAAAATTTTCTTTTATATACTGAGTGCGCGGATGACATTGAACAGAAAGATTTCCACCATCCATGGTATCCAGAAAATCAAATCTTATCGGGAATTCCACACCAAATCGCTGAGCCGCATCTCCAATAATGGCTTTGGAATCATGATACATCAAAAAGTCGAAAGATACTTCGAGTAATTGATTGGCTTGCGTAATCATGAGTCCATTTTCAGGCACAATCAATTCAAAAGACCATGCATAGTTGGGCACATTCTTGGCTAGTCCCGGAATGTGTGCTTTTATCCAATGGCCTCCCCAGGCTCCCGGTTCAAACCAAGGTCTGACTCTGAAATAATTGCAACTAATACCGGTAAGCGTTTCACGAAAAGCGTCACCATTCATCATGACCGGCTCGGTCGGACGTTGCCCGTCTACTATTAATTGTATCGCTGGTAATAATTTTTGTTTGTGAAGATTCAATACAATCCAATCAACAAAATAAAATCTTTTATACATCTCTTTTGAAGAAGCAGTTTTAGCAGCTCCCAGGTTTGTAATGCAACCCGAGCGCACACGAAATTGCAACTCGTTCTTTGGCAAGTCGATGTAGATTAAAAATGCATCCGGTTCTATCAGGGCAGCACCACAACCTATTATTATATATATTGAATCGATTGATGGCGTTATGCTGAATTGGTTCAGCTTCTCTGAATTAAAAAAATCATTCAACGTTAGCGTACAGCGTTTTCCAAATAAAGGATCTTTCCCACCAAGAAAAGGAGCGATCATGCTTTCTATTTCATGCTCAGATTTCATTGCCAATCCGGTATCCAACCAGTACACTTTTTTACTTGTGTTAAGCAATAGTTGGTCAAGTTGTTTTCTAAACTGATCAAAGAAAACGCCAACATAACCATCAATAGCAACAATCGAATGATGGGCAATAATGTCTGCAAGCGCTTCATAGCCTGTACTTAACTCTCCGGAAGCCGGGAATGCTGGATAGAGATCATACTCTTTATCAGAAAGCACAGGCTTGTATAAAGGGGCAAGGTATTGTTCAGTTTGTCGCCATTTACTGGCCAAAGATTGATTTTGAGAGTTATTTTTTCCCTCAGAATCAGAACGGATAGAATTTATTTTATTAATCATTGGAATTAAGTGATTTTTTAAAAACGATGGTCCAGCTTTCCAGAATGTCATCAGCCGAAGCTTGATTGTCTACTTTTTGTGCTGCGAAGCTTTTTCTAATAATGGATTCTTTCTCTAAATCGATAACGGCGCAACTGATGTGACTCCCGCCTATATCGGCTCCGTTAGCATATTTCTTCATTGTCTTATTGATTAAGTATTTGAATGTTTGTGTGTAATATGAATAAATAATGTGCATTCTTGTTTTCCATTATTCTTTGCTTAGTGTTGCTTATACTCACTTATGAAATAGGTTTTACTATTTTTTTTGTTCAATAGCATGCAAAGTTGCTTTGCATGTTTCTACCATACCACCATCAATCATTGGTGTTGGTGCCCCAGGTAATAAAGAAATTTCATTGTTGTAAATATACCAGGTTTCACGCCATTTCAATAGATACTTCTCTGCCTGTTCGTTTTCACCATTATAATACCTGAACATACCATTTATATAATAACATATAGTTGCTATCAGGTATTTGGTAGATAACAAGGCGTTGAAAACCTCTTCAGCCTGCGTTTTATCAGGTAAGGTAGATTTAATTCCTTCAAATTTTGTAACCATCTGCTCTGCTAATTTTAAAGCATATTGTTTTTCCAAACAATCAGCATCCACATATTCAGAAGAAAAGATTTCTTTAATTTTACCAGGTAAACTTGAGAATTTACAATCTTGATTTTTAAAAGATCGATCTCCACCACCTAATAAATCGTCTCGTGTCCAATTGAGTGCCGGGAGCCAGCCATTATGCATTAAACTAAAATGATTAAAGTACACTGCTTTTAATATCATCTCTTCCGATATTAATAATATGTCAGCTATTTCATCTGCAGCTTTTGAATCATAAGGTACCTTAAATTCGATACATGCCCAACGTCTTGCTAGTTCTTCCGGAGATTCATTTACATTCCACATCAAATGTGTAAAGCCGAAAATATTGGCCTTCAACCATTCCTCCCGTTTAATATAAGGGCCACACCATCCGTCTGCCGATAGCCAACCCCATGTATAATCTATTCCTAAGGCTTTTGCTCTTTTCATCCCGGTTTCAACGGAATCTATTTCTTTACTTCCTCGTGACATTCGCATTACTTCATAATAGGGAACAGAACATTTGAAATGGTACCCATCCTGGCATAAATATTCGATGGCCTGTTTTTTATTACCGACCCCAATTGTAGGATTAAACCGGTTATATCTCCAAAAATCGGTCTGTGTGTTCTTAACAGAAAAATAAATACTACTGTCGGCCTGAACGTTATTTATAATAGCCTTATACAAATCCTGATTAGAATGCCATACATGATTACCCATTGACCAAGTTCTGGGAATGAATATTTTATGATATTTATTAACCGCTAAATCATATATCCGATCTAAAACATTTATCAGTTCTGCATTATCTTTTGGACCTTCACCTGTAAAATAAGGATTAAAAAAGGAATAGTTTTCCCCAAACCTACCAATTACGTAATCAATTTCAGGAAAATCAGTTAATATCTCATTGATAGAACACTCCAATAATACCCATTTATTTATATTGATACAAGATCTTGGATAAGCAAATACATCACTATTTACACACACCTTAAGGTGATATTTTCTGGCTGCCAAAATCATTTCTTTGAGTTTACCACGACATTCGTCCACCCATTTCCGTCCTTCACTCCCTTGTGGAAAAATAGTATCAGAAAGACTATGATAGGTTGTGGCAAATGTATAGCTATCATAGTAGATAGTGTTTAAACCGGAGCGTAGGATATTTTTAGCTTCATCTTCTGCCTTGTACCCTCTTCCGTTAAAGGGACGCATTGGTCCATATTGCCTTTCAGATATAATTGGTTTGGGTAAATATGCTACATTTGAAAAGCCGGTAACTTCAAAAGGTTGTGTAATCATCCTAAATTTGAAATCAGGATTTCTGTAAAAGCTCTGCCCCTGAAAAAGCAAATAATTTTGAATATTCAGTTGTTCTCGTACGTAATATACTCCATAACATATACCTCGGATACTGCCCCCTGTAATTACCAAAACCGGCTGTCCTTCAACCACTTTTTTTTGCAGGAAAAAGGATTCTTCCGATAACCGTAAAAGACTATCCGGCCTTTGGCTAATTGTGTTTTCAGAAAGCACTAATAGAATGCTATTCGGTTTAATTCTTGATGGTGTGTGAATGAATATTCTGCTGCCAGTATTTGTCATAATCGAAGATGCCAGATCGTCGGAGCACAAATTAATAGCATCATCTTTTATTATCTTGCTGTCAATTACTATTTCGGTTGTTTTTTGTATATCAAACACTTGCCCATTTACAGTAGAATTTAAAATAAGAATAAAAAACACATTTGCAATCAACTTTAATAATTGTAGATACTTATTTATTTTCATAGAATTATCAGTAATTATATTTTACAAAGACTGCGTTCTTGGATACTTTCTTATCAATATCGGCAATTACCTTAATTTTTGTAAGAGCATTATGTACTACCCTAATATATTCAGAAGCTTCCCCTTCTACCCTCAAAAAGCTCTTAGGGAGAGTAGTTTGCCGGAAACCACTGATCAATATATTCTTACAATTCATCAATTTGATCAACGATTCTGATGAAGAAGCTTCAGCCTGAAAATTCTGCAGAGAGACATTGGTTACGTCATCCAGAATGAATGCAGGACGCTCATCAGGATTTACCGTACGGAACTGCACATTTTCCATTGTGATATTATCGGCATGACGGATATAAAGGCCATGGGCAGGAAGTGTTACACCAAACATTGAATTTTCAGGATATGCTTTCATCTGTTCAGGAACCGGTTTATCAGCTTCTTCACGAGTTCCTTTTCCTAGGTTTTCGAAAATCAAATCCCTCAAAATAATCCCTTGTATTCTTGCACCTGGAATACCTGTTATGGAAGAGGTAACCATACTGCGCGAACGGGCGGTAACTGAACTGATGATAATATCTTTAAAGTCTCCAGGTGAACCGTCCCTGTTTCCCAACCGGAAGAACAATGGTGTCATAATGCCGGTCATAGATATATTATTAATATTAATCCTTTCGATATGTGCTCCGTCAACTGTTTCTATGGCTATTCCTGCCAAGGCAGTTGTATCGCTGGGGACATTCTTTAACCGAGAAGACCATTTTCTCAACTTGCTTTCAGATGCCTTATGAATCACACAATTACTTATTGTGATATCTTTAAACCCACATCTTGAGGCGGTACCAAATTTAATAGCATTACAATTTGAGGAAATCGTGCAATTGGTTACAGTTATATGTTCTACCAGGAAATTGTCATCGTCACTCTTGAAACAAAGTCCATCATCGTCGCAGTCTATCATACAATTTGAGATCGTTACATTTCTACTGTCGACATCCAACCCATCGTTATTCAGGTTATCTTGCGAGTGAATCGAAATTCCATCAACTTTTACACCATCACAACGGAATAAAAAGACGGTCCACCATGCTGAGTTTATCAAACGGATATCTTTTAAAACCATGTTTTTTGAGTCTTTAAACAGGATGACATGGGGCCTGTTGCCTTTATTATCTCCATATTGGAATCGTTTATCACCTCCCTGTCCATTAATAGTTCCAAAACCTGTAACAGCTGCGTTAGAAATCCCATCGGCTACAATTATTCCGCGCCCTGCCTCATAATCTTGCGGATGATTAACACTTCCCAATAACACTGCATCTTTTGCCAGATGAAGTTCTACATTGTCTTTCAATAATATAGTACCTGTCAGGAAAGTACCTCCAGGCACCAAAACCACTCCTCCACCTGAAGCAGAACATTCGTCGATGGCTTTTTGGATACTCACGGAGCAAAGAAATTTACCATCCCCTATAGCTCCAAAGTCACTGATATTATAATTCTTCGCCAAGACGGCTTCCGTAACGATACATATTAAAACCAGACTCAACACTATTTTCAGACTTATATAAAATATTTTTGATTTTCTCACTGATAATCTTTTTAGTTGTTTATTTATGATCCATTATCAAATAGAATGTATTTTTATTTGATAAACCTACATCACTCCATCACTTCCTCCCTCAAAGTATGAAGGAGGTGTTTCGCCTTTGGTTCCCCATTCACCTGGAGAAGGGGACATCTCCAATTCCAAAATTGCGCCATGGATTATGTCGGAGTGTTTGAACCATGCTCTGTCCAAAATTTTCCCATTTAACCTGGCAGAAGTAATGTATTTATTTTGCTTGCTAGCATTATGAGCTATTATTGTAAAAAATTTACCATTGCCCAAGTCAATTTTTATATGCGAAAACAGGGGACTCCCCATGAGGTATAAATCTTGTCCTGCTATAGGGTAAAAACCCATCGAAGAGAAAACGTACCACGATGACATGCAACCTGCATCATCATTTCCGGGCAAACCAGAACGTTTGTTTTGGTACTTCGTATCAAGTAAATTCCTAACCCTTTCTGCAGTTTTGCTGGGTTTATTAATATAATCATATAAATAGGAGACATGGATATCTGGCTCATTCTCATGGGTGTAATACCCACCATCAAAAATTTCGTTAAGAAAAGTAGCAAATTTTTCATTACCTCCATGTCGTTTGATAAGTCCTTTTATATCATGGAGGACATCCGTAGAATAATGCCATGGCGTACCCTCATAATAATATGTTCCTCTCCACCAATTATTGCCTTGCATTGTGGGAGAAAAATCAGGAACCCATTGGCCGTCTGATCTTTTGGCCCAAAAAAACTTGGTTTCCGGATTAAATAGGTTATAACAGTTCAAAGATTTTTTCAGATATTTTTGGTAATCACTGGTTTTACCCATCTTTTTTGCTACTTGTGAAATACAAAAATCATTATAGGCATATTCTAATGTGTATGAGACACTGCCTTGTTGATTTGCCGGAACATAACCTGAATCGATGTATGCTTTATGTTTACCAGCCATTACACCCAAATCTGCATTTTCATTAGCAGGTTCGTTTGCATTTTTCAACATTGCCTTATAAGCATTTTTCCAATCAATACCTTTGAGATTTTTTACTGCCGCATCTGCAAGTACAACATCGGCGTTTGTACCACCTTGTTGTTTTGCAATAGAACCGGCAATCCACGCATCAGGTAACCAACCCACATGCCTGTATATATCAATCAAACTTCTTACTATCTGTGATTGTTTCTCAGGTGTAATTAACGTGATTAAGGGAAATGCACAACGGAAAGTGTCCCATATACAATAGAAATCCCAGTATTGTGGTTCATTCGATTGCCATGCCGGATTTTCGTCCGTAATATCCGTTGGCATCACATAAGTACGGTAGAGTCCAGTGTAAAATAACACGTGTTGATCTTCAGTGCCTCCTTCGATCTTTATTTTACTTAACAGGGAATTCCAAATGTTTCTGTTCTTTTCAAGAGCATTATCAAAAGTTACATGTTTCTGCTCTAAAAGACTTTTTTTTGCCTTATCTGCCGAAAGAACCGAAACTCCTACTTTCACAAGTACCGTAGAATTCATATTTTCAGAAAAACGAAAAAAGACTCCACATTTTTTACCTTTAACTTCTTTTTTGTTTTCAAATATGACAGTATCATTCCAGATACCGGAAGATAAAAAAGGCTTATCAAAAGTCGCTGCAAAATACATAATGTAGGGTTGTAAATGTCCCCATCCCCCTTGGAACTTGCCATAACCTTCTATTACACCATCAGGATTTATCTTTACTGAAGCTTCCAGGCAATGGCCATCATCCTTACGTTTCCTAAATAAATCAATTACACTTGATGCATTTAATGTTATAATAGGTTTGGAGCCTTTTGGAAAAACAAAGCGTGTAAAGCCAACTTTTTTAGTACACGTTAAATCAACCTCAATATCGGATTTAGTTAAGTGAGAACTATAGTATCCAATTGAAGCAGTTTCGTTATCTACTGGCGTCGAATAACCTTCTATTTGAGGATTTTCAGTCATTGCCATCAATGCAAAATTCCCATACCTTCCACCACCACCTGTACCGCTAGTGCCTGTTTGAACAAATCCGGTGACCGGTTTGCCCGTTGCATAACCACTTGTAGGATGAGGCAATGCTACGATTGGGTTAAGCCTTATGATACTGAATGGTAAGCAGGGTCCAGGCAAAACATTGCCACCATTGTCCACCCCTAAAAATGGGTTTACATAATCCACCGGTTGCTTAGATTGTCCCAATACTTTTATTGCAATACAACATAGAAGTAATAGAAACAGTGCCTTTATTTTTATCATATAATTGTTTTTATTGCTTTTTTACTATAAATTTCTTGATAAAATCGTAATTAGTTTTTTTTAAGAGCGTTTTTCCAATTTTCAAGGATTTCCCCGAAGGGTACATTATTATCCACTTTGCAGCTGGTAAAAGTATTACAAATGATTTTTTCTGCTGAAAACATACTTGCATCGTGTCATGATTTTTTGGAAATGTTTGAACAGAATGTCGAAAACAGAGTTTGGCATTTCATTGTGATCAAAACTTTCAAGTTCATATAGAGTCGTATTTTTGTGACCTACTGCCTATTGCCTTCATTATCCTCATCAAGTAGGCATTTTCTTCATACCGACTTGGCATTTCCTGCTATAAATCACCGGTTATCAAAATTAGGTAAGGGGCATCGGGTCTTACAAAATACAATGGCGCATATTGATCAATAGTCGGTTGTGACCCAAGGATACCTTGTTCTTTTCTAACCGTAATATGGGTAATAGTATGGCTGCTGAAAGGAATTAAACCGGCAATATTGTTTGCATCTACTCCATACTTGGCAAGATATTTTTTATCGAAGCCAATCATGCTGGTAAGATAGCCACCAGCCGAATGACCTGAAACCAAAAAAAAGTTCAGGATAGCCACCAGCATTCACGATATTCTTAAACACCCATGCCACTGTAGAAGCAAAATCATCAATGTAAGCCTGACATGTCACATTGGGATTCAGTCGATAATTTACAACCACTACTGCTATTCCCCAATTTTTTCAACTGGTCAGGAATGAATTTGTTACCACCAATTAGACCTCCACCATGGAACCAAATGACTGTAGGAAGATGATCTATTTTTTTCGGGTGATAAATATCCAAGCGGCATCGTTCTTTCATATAGGAGGTCAGCTTTTCGTTCGATTTGTTATGGTAAGGAATATTTTCGATTGTTTCATAGTTTACAGAAGTTGTTTTTAAAGTTGGTTTCTGAGCCTAAACCGATAACAAAAAAAAATAAAAAACTGATGACAAAAAAAATAGTTTTCCACATAAATTTATAGACGATAGTCGGTCCACTAATTCTGTTTCTTTTCATATTTATTGATTTAATTAATTTCACTCAACTCCTGATGAATAAATGTAAGTTTTACTGGTCCGAGTAAACCCGACTCCCGCAAATAATTTTCAGCATCTGCTCCATCAAATTTTTTGACATTGGTTTTGGTAAATCGCTTTTCTACAGGCAATTTACTGTCTCCAATCAAGCGGTTAGGCCAAAGATTAACTACTTCAACTTCAATCCTGTTATCTCCTTGTTTCACAAATTTGGTAATATCAAATTGGAAAGGAGCACTCCACTTAACAGCCATTTTATTTCCGTTAATTGTAATGGAAGCCATCTCGAGAACATTTCCTAAATCGAGCATAACTTTCGTCCCTTTAAGATTGTTCGGACTGACAGTAAATATTTTATTATAAACCGCCTTCCCCGAATAATATTTAATTCCTTTATCCTCAAAACGGGTCCACGATTTTAAAGAATCAACTTCTATTTGTTTTGGACCACCCCATAAGGTATCAAAACTGATATTCCACTTACCTGAAAGAGTCATCGTTGTGTTTTCAGATTTAAGACTGTTCTTCAGAATCTTACCATCAGACCAGGTCATCGTATATTCACCTGGCTCAAAAAGGGTTGATAAAACCTTATTACCAGTTTTGACAACTTCAACAAACTGTTTATCATTCCTCTTAAACTGATTATCCGGAAACAATATCTTACCGTCTTTTTCTATTTTAGTAATGTGAGGGCCGCTATCTGCTTTCCTGAATACAATAAATTGCGAACCTTCAGGATCCAAATTAAGCGGTATAATTGTTTGTCCGTTCTCTTCTCTGTATGTCAGCAACTCTTTGCTCTGGCCGGTCATAGGATCCAAAAGCTCCGGAACCATCCCAGAGACCCTGAATTTACACTCAACCTGTTCATACCTATCAGGCAGTGTTGTCAGATAACGGAATTCAAAATCATTGATTCCCTTGCGCCCGAATCGGTTTACAACAAAGTAGATTTCCATATCATCTGTTGTCCGGTGAATATAATCCAAAGCTGTATTCGCTAATGTACTGGTAAATTCGAGGTCGGGCTTCACATTCATTTCTGCCAGTACGCTATTGACCTCCTTGCCCCAAATCACTCTTCCCTTACCGTACCTGTTTTCTTTAGTCTTAGCACCATCAATAGATCCCCACATGCGAGAGGCAATGGCGTTTATCTCCTTATCGCTTTCAGGAAAGTTGGTTAAACCGGTTGCTCTGACCGGACGAGGACCAATGACTGTTAACCCCTCTTTGACCAATAATTCTACTTTGCGTAATACCTCAAGGTCAATGGCTGTTTCTGAAGGCAATACCAATACCCTGTAGCTCATTCCGTCGGGGAATTGTACTTTATTATCTTTTACAGATACCCTGTTTACGAGCGCGTCTTTTGAGCATTTATCCCAATCATGACCAAAAGCGAGATCTTTTACATCTTCTTTCAGAAACACAAAATTGGGAACATCATCACCATAATAGTAGAGCACATCTGCCACAAACAGACCCTGTGAAAGCATGAAGGTACATCTGTTCAGATAGCCGATAAAGTCGCCCGCTTGTTTCCACCACGTAACATTTGGATTCAGGTGGGTTCCGGCAAAGTACTCATTTCCGGGAAGTCCGAATTCTTTTGGTGAAGAGGTAAAACAATGCCATACAATCCGGTTAACTCCTGAGCAGAATATGCGGTCGATGTTGCTTTTTAAATCTTTTGGAGCTCGTTCCCATTGGGGACCAATAGAAGTGGGTCCCTCGGCAGCAACAAATCTTTTACCGTTGGTGTGTGCAACACAGGCGCTTTGTTTAACGGCCAGTCGCTCATCATCTTTAATTCTATGCGTGTTTGCTGTAGCCCAGAATTCTCCCTGAGGAAAATCACTTATTGCCATCACCTTTAATGCATCAACCGGTGCAGAATGAGGTCCTCCAGATTCAGGATGAATTCCCAGTCCATATTGATGTGCCAGATCGCTGAACAGCTGATAATGGTATGTTGTAATGCAATCTCCTATTGTTTTACGGTAATCCTGAAGGAACCTTTCCGATTGTTCAACATTTTCAACAATCCTGCCGGCGAGTATAGGTATATAGGGGGTTAAGTCATACCCTCTGAATTTTTTAAACTCATTGGCAAAGTTATTGGTCCATCCAACATTACCCATCTCCCAGCTATCGGTTTGCAGAAAATGCAGACTGTTTCCAGCCGACTGAGCTGTTGTAATCAATGGCAAGATTACATCGTCGCTGAACTTTTTAAATGCCTGAGGATTTAAATGATCTAACGAGAGCCCACTCCAACCATCGCTGTTGGTTGATGTAGAAGCTCCGGTACAGGTCCAGCCATATCTTATGATGGTCCAGTCACCTTCGGGAGCATCCCATGACAAAACTCCGTTGCTGAATTTATCCGTAAGATCAATAATATCTATTTTTTTAATACTCTGAACCTTAACTGAATCAGCAAATTCTTCACGTAATTTATTTAATGGATAGGTTCCCTTAAACCCAAAATCTTCATTAAAAGATTTAAGCCCCCAATATTTGATAGCTTTATCTTTCAATGGGAAATTAGTTTCAGGTTGTTTAAAAGCCTGCACTATAATATCTTTATATAATAATTTAGTTTCAGGTTGAGAAAGGTTTATTTGAATCCTTTTTCCTCCCTGAATTTTAGTCTCAGTATAAACAATTTTCTTTAATGCCAATTCGGGAGTTATGGTTGGGCCACCGGGATTCCATCCACTCTGAACGTTAATGCTTAACTCTATTTCCAACCTTTGAGCTTCTTTAATAGCATGTTTATAAAGCTCCATCCATTCAGGACTCATAAACAACGGCCCGGCTTTTGTTTTCTTGGCAATGTCGTTGTTTGAACTACCGGCATCAACAATAGAAGCACCACCGTATCCATTGGCTTTCATCTGTTCCAAATCACGCGTGATCGATTCTTTGGTGGCCATGCTATTCAACCACCACCAATAACAACGTAAACGTGAATCATTGGGTGGGGTTGTAAACCCCTTTGTCATTTGGTTATAATCGACAGTATGGGATGTAATCAATGAATATTTCTGACTTTGAGCAGAAGCCATGAAATAACCAGACAAAATAACGGTTGAAAGTAAAAATTTTAACATATCGGTTTAGATGTAAATGCAAAAAATAGCTTATTATTGATTTCAATCAACCCCTAAAGAGGCTAACTTATATAATTACTTCTGTGTCTTCTTTATCCGTTCAGTTATTATGTTAACATGCTTAAATACCAGAGGAAATGCAGGTATAGTAATGTCGTGTCCATAACCATCAAACTCATATAATATTGTTTCTTTGTGCCCGACCAGTTTCATCATACGCATTAAAAAGGCATTCTCCTCGTATCTGCCTATATACTCCATTTCTCTGTCTCCAGTCATTAATATTAATGGAGGAGCATCTGCACGAACATGATAAAGCGGTGCATATTCATCAACCAACGGTACCATATTAGAAAGACCTTTTTCTGCTCTGATAGCTTGGTGAGTGATGCCATTACCACTCAACGGTAACAATCCCGCAATTTTGTTAGCATCAATATTATTGGCTGCCATCCACCTCTTATCTAATCCAATCATACTTGTAAGATATGCTCCGGCAGAATGCCCTGAAACGAAAATCAAATTAGGATCACCTCCATATCTTTTAATATTATTAAACACCCATGCAACAGCGGCTGCAGCATCTTCAATATATTTTGGACATTTAACATTTGGGTATAACCGGTAATTTACTGACACTATACATATTCCTTTTTTTAGGAGTCCTGAAGGCAAAGTTTTATCCCCGCTTGTTAAACCACCCCCATGAAACCATACAATTGTAGGAAAGTCTTTTACATTTCCGGGATAATAAATATCTAAAAGACATTTTTCGCTTATGTATTTATCAGATTGATTTATCGAATTATTATAATAAGAAATGTTAAACTCCTTTAAGTGATCATTTGTTTGAGAAGTAACGGTAATTCCAGATATTAATAATAAAACTAAAGTTATTATTCTTTTCATTTTTTAAAATTATTAAAGTTAAACATATTCATTTAGTACCATTGTGCAGTCTGAAATCACAAACTGCACAATGATATTTAATGAAATATTGATTATCTGTTCCAACCAGGGTTTTGTTCTAACTTCACATCTTTATTTGCATCGATAACAGTCTGAGGAATTGGCCACAGATTATAGTTAAAAGTTAAAGTAGCTTGAGCTGTAGGCCAATAAGCATACTTTTTAATACGATCGACAGCAATAGTACCACCCATACGTAGAAGGGTATTCCAACGGCACTCTTCATAAACAAGTTCTCGTGCACGCTCGTCAAGAATCGTATTAAAGTTATCGTCCATATCAGCGGCAGTAACTCTGTAACTGCAATTTGCACGATCTCTCAACAGATTGATGTCGGCAGCAGCACCCGCTTTGTCACCACTGCGTTGTTTGGCTTCAGCACGAAGAAGAATAGTTTCGGGAAGACGGATAAAGTAATCGTCGCGGAACAGATTGCTCATGTTTTCACCATCAGCCAAACCCGTGAACTTATCGGTTGCAATTTTGCACGATATAGGATAGGCAAGACTTTGATTATTCTTGTTATTATACAGTACAGCCCAAGGAAGGGGTTTTTTATAGTAAGGGGATGTACTAACGTTTCCCTTGAATATTCTACGGAGTACAATTTCTGAGTTTCGCATATCATCACCCCATTTATCTGCATAAATGGCATCCCTGGTATACATAGTAGGAATAACTATTACAATACCACGTCCACCCACATCCTCCAAGGTTCCTGTCAAGTTGGTTGGTGAGGCGTCACGGAAGTCGGCACCGTAAGCACGAGTATTGGGCAATTTAGACATTTTATCTTCAGCTTTATAAGCTGCATAGTCAATCTGCATAGCCCAGATGCACTCTTTGTTTCCATCCTGATAGTTTACGTTGTTTTCCTGAAACAAGTCCCAATACACATTCGTTTTAGCTTGAATTGTATCTACAGGAGATCCGGCAATTCCACTTTTATAAACATTAATAGTAATCGATGACTCAGTTTTACGACTACCAAATCTGGAAGTCATCAAACTATAAGTTCCTCCATCAATTACTTTATTTCCGTAATTAATAGACTGTGTAAACGCAGCTTGAGCATCTGCAGCTTTGCTATCAGCAGCCAACTGAGTACCTAAAGCCAGGTAGAGTTCGCATAGATTGTGCTGAGCAGCACCTTTTACAAGACGTCCACCAACTGCTGTTGTTATGGGTAGGTCGTTTTCAATGGCCAGAAGCTCGTCGATAGCATACTGGTAAGTCTCCACGCGAGTGGCACGCGTAAAGTCGTACTGGGCAGTCGTTGAGATTTCAGTTACAATGGGCACACCACCGAAGAGTTCGGCAAGGTTGCGATAAGCAAAGGCTCTAAAAAATCTGGCCTGAGCAATTGTATAAGCCTTGTCTGTTTGAGATGCCCAAGTTATTGTGGGTAACCCTGCGCTATAGATCGCTAAGTTGGCCTTGGCAATTATCTGATACCATGTACTGAAAGCACTATTAAAATTAGCATCACCAGGGTTGATATTACCATAATTATTAAATGAATGACCAAGTCCGATACTGGGAACATCATACATATCGGTACCATTACCACGGAATACACAAGCCCAGTTATCTCCATTGGGGTTTGCCCAAACATTTCTCAGTTGAGAATAGATAGCCACTACAGCCTGATCAACCTGAGCTGAAGTTGAGAAAGCATTGTCAATAGTATAGAAGGTTTTTGGGATTGCTTTTAGAAAATCTTCATCTGGTTTGCAGCTTAGCATTCCCAATAAGAGAACAAAAAACCAAATGTGATTTTTATATAAAATATTTTTCATCTCTGATATTTTTAAATGGTTAGAAACTAATATTTACACCAATTGAGTAGGTTGATGCAACAGGAAAAGTATTTGCTGTCACTGTAGTACCTATTTCGGGGTCGCCTCCAAACCAATTTGTAAAAGTTGCAAGGTTCATGGCGCTAAAGAATAACTTCATAGAATTTATATGGGCAGATTTAATCCACCCTGAATCGAGCGAATAAGAGAGTGTAAGGTCTTGAAGTCTGACAAATCCGCGAGACTGCAGTCCCTGAATACGACTGTCGCCTGAAAAATAGGCTGAAGGATAAACATTGCTCATATTTTCGGGAGTCCAATAGGGCTTAGAGGTCATGTTAGTGTTAAATCGACCTGCTCCTGTAGTCATATAGGCAGCTGCATTATTTTTCAGATAGTAATTATTACCACCAAATGTACCGGTAATCATCATATACAGTTCAAGGTTTTTGTATCTTACATTGTTGCTCATGCTTAAATTGAAGTTTGGCTTGGTGTAACCCAAAATTTTTCTGTCGGCACCTGTGATACCTGGAACACCATCAATATCTTTATACATAGGAGAACCAGGTGCCGCACCAGTTAATGCTATATATGCAGCATCGCTCGCCTGTACAATACCAATCTGCTCATAACCGTAAATAGCGCCCAATGATTTGCCAATAAACAGGTTGTTTACGATATCGTCATCCTCTTTACCGTCACCATTTTTATCTTCACCGTAAAGATGGACTAACTTATTGTTGTTTTTCCAGTAAGTAAGCGAGGTAGTCCAGTTCCAATCCTTTGTCTGAAGATTGATATATCTCACAGAAACTTCAACACCAGAGTTTTCTACCTCTCCTAAAGATGCCAACATAGTTGAGAAGCCGTTCATAATAGGGATATTACGGGTAAATATCTGGTCGGTAGTTTTCGAGAAATAAACATCCATGTCAACAAACAGGCGGTTCTTAAACCAAGCCGATTCAAAGCCGGTATTGCATGCCTCGGTAGTTTCCCAACCAAGGTCAGGATTACCCATCGTGCTCTGAATCAATCCATAGTTGATAATCCCCTGTTTGTTGGAAAATTCATATCTTGCATTACCCGCAGCACTGTTTAAAACTGTAGACAATGTAGCATAGGGGCCGAGGCCTTGATTACCATTTTGACCCCATGACAGTTTGAGTTTCAGGTTGTTTAAAGGTTCGAATTTCTTAAGGAATTCTTCGTTAGAAATTCTCCATGCAGCACCTAAAGCAGCAAAATTCCCCCACCTTCTGTCGTTACCGAATACAGAGGCTCCGTCACGACGATACGAACCGGTAAGGAAGTATTTTTCATTGAAGGAGTAGCTTAAGCGTCCAAGATAGCCGATGTTGGATCTTTCATCACTATTGAGAACCACCTTCTGAACAGTGGCTTTAGAAAGCCCCAACATTCCCAATGCTGTGTTACCATTGGAAGCAAAATCTGAACCTGTTGCGTTTACCTGCTCATAAATGCGATAGTCTCTTGTTGCTACCAAAGTTGCGTCGATGCTATGTTTGCCGAACGTGTTTTTATAATTAAGGATATTATCGAATACATAAGTTGTTGTAGAGTTATTGTCGAAATTTCCATTTGCATTAGATAAGAAGCCCTGAATAGTAGAGGGATAGTATCTATCTGCAGTCTCTCCTTCTTTAATATAAGAATTCTCGTAAGTAAAGTTACCCGACTGATTTTTGTCAAGAGTAGAAAGGAGGTTCATACGGTAGCTTAAACCTTTAACCCAAGGGATATTGACTACAGCATAGGTATTTAAACGAAAGCTTTTTCTAATATCCATATTAGTATAGGTTCCATCATCAACGCCCCATAATGGATTGGTAGCTGATTGAGCATAAGGATATTTTTCCAAATGTCCCAAGGTATCGCGGTACATTACTCCATAAGGAGACATCATTTGAGCTTCGCCAATGTTGGCTGCATTGCCTGAGTAATCTCTTTTTGAGTAATTTGCATCTATACCGAGTTCAAACCATGATGTAACTTTTGTATTCACCTTACCAAAGAGAGATATTCGGTTAAAGTCATCACCAACAATAATCCCCTTATTATCATTAAAAGAGGAAGATAGATAATAATTTACATTTTTGGCAGCGCCGGAAACGGCAATCTGATAGTCTTGAACAACACCTGGTCGAGTTACTTCATCTAACCAAACCGTTTCTTTGCCTGCATTCATATTAGCCAACTCGCCTGCTTTTAACCAAGTGGTGGTACCCTCAGCATTTTTGTTGCGAGCATTAACCACACTCAGCCACTCTTTACCCTTCATCATCACCGGTTTATTTTGCCATCTTTGTATACCGACAGTTGTATTAAATGTTATCACAGGTTCTCCTAAGCGTCCCTTTTTAGTTGTGATAGCGATAACACCATTGGCAGATCTGGATCCGTAAGCAGCAGCAGAAACAGCATCTTTTAGAACATCGTAACTTGCAATGTCATTCGGATTGATATCACTGATACTGCCCATATAGATAACACCGTCAACTACAATAAGAGGGTTGTTTGACCCACTGATAGAGTTTTGTCCTCGAATTAAAGTACTCGGTTCTCCACCGGCAGTACTGATAGCACCAATATTTAAACCTGGTACATTTCCCTTAATAGCTCCAAGTGCACTGAGGTTTGGAATAAGAGCAATCGGCGAGCCTTCCATTCTAACTGAAGATACAGAACCTGTAAAATCTTTTCGTTTTGCAGTACCGTAGCCAATTACAATTACCTCACTAAGGGCATTGGATTCTGTCTCCATTAGTAAATTAATGATTGGACGTCCGCCAATTGTTACCTCTTGTTTCTTCATCCCGATAAATGAAAAAACCAACACCTTGTCGTTAGCGTTTAAGGAAATAGAATAATTACCATTAACATCGGTAATCACAGCCCTGGATGACCCGGAAACTATAATTGTAACTCCAACCAATGGCTGACCGGAATCATCTGTTACTTTACCCGAAACTTTCGATTGCTTTTGTTGTGTCTCCGAAGTAATAACCACCAAGTTATTCTCCATGAATTTGCAGTTTAATTTCGCCTGCGAACATAATGAAGTTAGAACGACTCCAATATCTTTTTTATTAGTTGTAAGAGACACTAATTGTGATAGATCGACATAGTCTTCATTGTAAAAAAACGTGTAATCAGACTGCCTTTCAATCTGTTTTATTACTTCTTTTAACGAAATATTCGTTGCATTGAGAGTGATTTCCCGGTTTTGAGCGTAAGCGGAAGCATAAATTGATCCCATGCTTACTAATAATAACATCAGACCTATTTTCATGACTCTGAAAATTTGTGTCCTCTTATAAAAAATAAAAGAACGGTGTAAGTAAAAATAATTTTTCATATTTTTGTAATAGATTTTAAGTTGAATACAATGTGCTGCATTGCTGCACAATAATGAGAGGCTTAAAGTTAGAGGCGGAAGATATGACAGTATTTTCCGCTTCGTTTTTTTGGGTTAATCCTTTCGCATAGGCTTCGTTTTTTTGGTTTCTGATTATTTATTTTTTCATGAATTTGTCTTTTCTGCTTAGATTCTCCCATATGACTACCTGCTTTCCTTTCATTTCATATTCAAGAGGAGAAGTTGTTTTCAGGGCCTCCAGGATTTGCTCAGGTGTGGATTCTTTTATTTTCCCACTGTAACGAAGATTTTTAATTGCTTCGGTCTTAAATGTAATTGAGATGTCGAATCTTCGCTCAACTTTTACTAGGATATTCTCAAGGGTTTCATCAAATACTAAGAAATAGCCATCTTTCCATGAGATATCCTGCTCAACTAATGTGCTTACAGGTTCAGTTTTATCTCCAGCTTTGGGGGCTTCTTTAGCAAGTGGAGTCTTTTCTTTTGATGTTTTCGTTGTTGTTTTGTCAGCTAAATCATAGAATTTGATTTCATTCTTTGATTTATTATATATTGCCTTTTGATTTGGTTTCAGTGAATAGTTTGATGTGGATCCGTTGTTTTCACTTTTTTCAACATTTACGGCACCTCTTATCAGTGTCGTTTCTACTGTATTCTCATCGTTATATGATTTTACATTAAATGCAGTCCCTAAAACACGTAATGTTATTTTACTCGTATGGACTAAAAAAGGTTTGTTTTTATTTTTTGCAATGTCAAAATAGGCTTCTCCATCCAAGATCACTTCACGATCTTTTTTGTTAAAGTTTGCCCCATATTTTATACTACTTCCCGCATTTAACCAGACTTTACTTCCATCTGCCAGAACCAGTATGCTCTTCGAGCCTTTAGGCGCTGAGATTAATGTAAAAGCTTTATCTGCTAAAGGGTCGTTACTCACCCTAAAAAAGTGTTGATATACAAATAATGAGGATGATCCTATTAAAAGCAATATAACAGCGGCATAACCAATTACAGTTTGGATACTTCTCCAACTGATTATGAAAGGGTTGTTGTTTTGGATTGACTTAGTTGATTCATATTGAATGAGTTTCAAAAAGAATTGCTCTTTTGACTTTTGAACATCCCATTCTTGCATCCCGGCACCGGTAGTTGCAATATCCCAGGCCTTTTGTAACTTCGCTAATATCGCCTTATGCTCTGCAGAAGCAGCTGCCCATTGTATCACCTGTAAAGCTTCTTCAGCATCTGTTTCTTTATTCAGATATTTTGACAACAATACAATATCTATATCTTTCAGATCTTCTTCCATCTTAGTTTGTTTTTGCATAATAAAAATGATCTCAATTCATTTTATCACCCTTTAGTATAAAGGCGATTCAGAAACCGACAACCCCTATGTTGCTCTTAAAAAAAGTTAAAATATTTTTTGATAATGGAATGACTATGAAATTGGAGATTTACACATCATATCAGATCACACAAATTCAAAAGCTATTCTAAGCCAAATCCGGTGTAAAATCAGACATGCAGTGTAATTAAATTGGAATGTAAAATCTACAGAAATGGGTCTAATTCAGCTCTGACAATTTTTAAGGCTTTACTCATTTGATTTTCAATCGTCTTGACTGAAAGCGATAGTGCTTCTGCTATTTCCTTATACGACATATATTTAAATCGGCTCATCAAAAAAATCTCCTTACATTGTTTTGGTAATTTATTGATGGCATTATTCAATGCTTTTTGTAGATCTTTATTTGCCAGATTATCAAAAATATCTTCATACGAATCTATCATCTCATCTTTGAAATGATCTGCATACCGTTCTTCAATCTTTTTATGCTTTAGATAGTCCATGCAGTCATGCTTAACCGATGTCATTAAATAACCTTTGACAGATAAAGTAACAGAAAATTTTTCACGGTTAATCCAGAAATCAACAAAAACACCCTGTACAATCTCTTCAGCAATTGTTGGTTGTCTTACATAATAGTTTGCAGCAGAACATAAGGCAGCATAATATAGATCGAAGCATAAATTAATTGCATCAATACTCCCTTCTTTTAAGGCCTTTATAGTTACCTGTTCCAGTTCTCTTATCGTCATAATATGCACTCACTTTATGAAAACAATTATCATTAAAAGATGTCGTAATTTTTCCAGTATCTTAATTTATCTCCATTCTTTAGACCACGATAATGGGGGTTTAATATTTTTCAAAATTAAAAGAAAAAAGCGAATGTGTAACCCAATACTCCGTTAATTTTTCAGGCAGCAATTCGGTCTAATTCCAATAGTTCTTTGACAATCTTTCTATTTTTAGTAGAGTTCGGGTTAATAGCGGACCTGCAAATAAATCGATCAAGTATCAAAGCGTTATTGTAGAATGTTTTATAATTGGCCATAGAAAACGGTGTTCGTTCACCTGACTCAGAGGACAACCAGTCATACTTGGCCAAATTTACCGCGGTAAGCGAAGCGTTAAAGTCCAGTTTGTTCTCGCTCCTTGCCTGGTAGTGATTTAGTCCGTTATGCTGCTTTGCATCACGATACAGAAATTCAATCTGAAAACGTGAACGATAATACTGTACAATTTGCTTTCCCTCTTGGCTTAAATTGGTTGAGAAAAAGAGTTTGTGGGCAACCTCTTGTGTCAGAAGCGAATTAAATGAGAAGGAATCAAATTCCTTCTCAAACTGAATTCTGTGGGTTTGCTCACAATAGTGGATAAAGCGACCTAATTGAAAAAAAATTATTCCACCTTTGATGTTTAAAAAATGCCAAAGAACGCTGATAATGAAATTTTTCGGGTTTTATTAAGACAGGCAAAGACTTTGTTTTGTGGTGTATTGATAATAAGACATTTAACATCGTGGTTGGCCTTAGAAGTCATGCTTAGAGAGTTAGTTGCATAATCGTATAAGATAGTGATTCCTAATGGTATAACCTAATTAATTATCATTTATTTTCCTCAATATCAAACATTTATTTCTTTTTTTAACGGAGTATTGTAAAAAGCAATACACACTAATGATTTCATTTTGTAATACTTGGAAAATAAAATACAATTTTTTTAAAAAAAATTAAAAAAATTTCTTGTAATATAATAATTATATACTATTATTGCATATCCAAAATAAAACAAAACAATCGGTTTTTTTGTCGCTTTTGTTCACAGGACAAAAATATTTTTTTTACTGTTTCGCTAAATCGATTTAATAAGTATGAAAATTATTTATCGATGTATTTCAAATGAACTTGCTAAATCGATATAAACAATGAATAATAACGAATACGCATAAAATCACAAAGGAAAAATAAGAATCGCTCATAAATATTTAAATTTAACAACTAAAAAGAATAAAACACCATTACCAAACAAAAACACACCTAACAAAAGCAAAAACTACCCATGAAAAATCGTTTTTATCTTCTCCTTATTGGAGGACTCCTTTTCCCTGTTCTACTATTTGCACAACAAATAGATAAAAGAGAAAAATACGATATCTCTAAAGATAAAGTATTGTACACCATTGGTTATGCCCATCTCGATACTGAATGGAACTGGGAATACCCTACAACAATTAATGAATTCATCAAAAAGACTATGGACGACAACTTCAAGCTTTTTGAAAAATATCCTGATTATGTATTCAACTTTACCGGTTCACGCCGTTACAACATGATGAAGGAGTATTATCCTGAATCATACAAGAGAGTAAAAGACTATATTGCACAAGGTCGCTGGTACGTTTCAGGTTCATCGGTGGATGAAGGTGAAGTAAATATATCATCATCAGAATCAGTATTGCGTCAGGTTCTTTATGGCAATCTTTATTTCAAAAGAGAATTCAATAAAGAAAGCGTTGACTATATACTCCCCGATTGTTTTGGATTCGTTGCAACCATGCCTTCTGTATGGAGTCACGCCGGTCTGTTGGGTTTCTCAACTCAAAAACTAACATGGAATTCGGCTAACGGATTACCATTTAATGTAGGTGTATGGGAAGGCCCTGATGGAAAAGGTCTATTAGCAGCATTGAATGCCACCAGTTATAACGGCGGTGTTGTTGAAAGACTCGATAAAGACAAAGAATGGACTGACCGTATGACAAACAGCATCAACCGATATGGTATTTCTTTCGATTTTAAATATTATGGTACCGGCGATACCGGTGGATCTCCAAGGGATAAAGATGTTCTAAATGCAGTAAACAGCATTAAACATACCGACGGTAACTTTAAGGTTATCCTCACCGCTTCCGATCAGATTTTCAAAGATATCACTCCTGCTTTAAAAGCCAAGCTGCCAACATTCGCCGGCGATCTTTTGCTTACAGAACACAGCTCTGGTTCTATGACCTCTGAATCTTTCATGAAACGTGCAAACCGTAAAAATGAAACACTTGCCAAATCAGCAGAACAATTAGCATCCGTTGCTAACTGGCTGGGTGGTGCAACTTATCCAATGACAAAGCTTAACAACTCATGGGATTTGGTGCTGGGTAGCCAGTTTCATGATATCCTCCCCGGTACTTCTACCGTTTTAGCTTACTACTATGCATGGAACGATGAATTCGTTGCAATGAATGGTTTCTCTGAAGTCTTGAAGAACTCTGTAAGCACAATCGCTCATGGCCTGAATACGCAAGTTGAAGGTAAAGCAGTGGTTGTTTACAATCAGGTTGCAATCGAACGCGAAGATGTCGTTTCTGCAAACCTTACTTATGCAAAACTTCCTGCCAATGTCAAGGTAGTTGACAAAAATGGCAATACCGTTCCTTCACAGATCATTGCCTCTAACGGAAACAAACTTACTGTTATTTTCCTTGCTAAACTGGCATCAGCCGGTATGGCCGTTTATGATGTCCGCGAGTCAACTGAAGCTCCTGCAGCTACAGCAATGACTGCTACAAACCAGACACTTGAAAACAGCTATTTCAAAGTTAAGATCGATGCCAATGGTGATATCGCAAGCATTTATGATAAAAAAGCTTCCAAAGAAGTGCTTTCTAAACCCGCATCTCTCCAGTTTCAACATGAATTCCCTTCACAATGGCCTGCATGGAACATGGATTGGAATGATCGCAAGAATCCTCCCATCGATTTCATGAACAAAGATGTAAAGGTCAGAGTTGTTGAACAAGGTCCTGTTCGCGTTGCCATTGAAGTAACTAAAAAAGGTCAGAACTCGGAAATCACTCAGATCATCAGTCTTGCAGCAGGTGAGGCAGGAAAAGTTATTCAGGTAAATAATAAAATAGACTGGCAGTCAAAACAGGTGAGCCTGAAAGCAGCCTTCCCGACAACACTCACAAATGAATTTGCAACCTATGGACTCAATACTGCAGCCGTTCAAAGAACAACCAATAACAATGTAAAATTCGAAGTACCCGCTCGTCAATGGATCGATCTTACTGACAGACCAAACAATTATGGTGTTTCAATTATAGAAGACTGTAAATACGGATCAGACAAACCAGATAACAGCACTTTGAGACTTACCTTAATGTATACTCCCGGTGCAAATTCTTATGTGTATCAAAGCTCACAGGACTGGGGAATTCATGATTTCAAATATGGTATCTATGCGCACAGCGGAGACTGGGTTTATGCCGGTACTCCATGGCAGGGAAGCTTTTTGAATGCCCCGCTCATTGGTTTTGAAACTTCGAAACATGATGGAGCATTAGGAAAAGAATTTTCAACAGTTAAAATCAATACCAACAAGGTGGATGTGATGGCTTTCAAAAAAGCAGAAGAAAGCGATTACTATATCGTTCGTGTCAATGAACTCTATGGTAAAGATGCCAATCACGTTGCTGTCAGCTTCCCCGGTAAGATTGTTGATGCTTATGAAGTCAATGGTCAGGAAAAGAAAATTGGTACAGCCAACTTCAACAACGGTCAGTTGAACTTTGACATGACCAAATTCATGATCCGCAGTTTTGCTGTTAAGTTTGAAAATTCAGCAGCTACATTGGCTAAACCGGTTCAACAGAGCGTAGTGATTCCCTTCACTGATGATGCAATCAGTTCTGACAATAACCGTGCAGATGGCAACATGACAAAAGGCCTCTCCTACCCTGCCGAACTTAT